>Ga0265336_10000007_pt1 | contig 339898 bp, 537 predicted proteins | sample 42119metaG_FD_193583 | JGI IMG/M metagenome (GOLD analysis project Ga0265336, IMG submission 193583) | Rhizosphere microbial communities from Carex aquatilis grown in University of Washington, Seatle, WA, United States - 4-21-19 metaG | ecosystem: Host-associated > Plants > Roots >... | reverse complement strand
GAAAATATATAGTTTTCGTAATTATAATAATATTGAAATCTTTGTTGAAGATTTTAAATAAATTTGTAACAAAAATGATTAATTAATCGTATTAATAATTGTACGTTGTTTAAGTATTTATATTAAACAATTAAAATGAAAAAAAATATTATTAATATAATTAATGAAGAAATATCTAATTTTGATTTTCTTGGTAATGAAAAATATTTAAAAGAAGAGGAAATTAATTCATTGTTACAAAACGAAGATTTTCAAAAACAATTCATTTGTGATTCACTTTTAAATAAAAATAATTTAAAAACTAAAATTGCTGAGGCACAAATTAGTGGTGATTGGGAAGAAGGAAATGAGGCATCTAATTTAAATATAAAATATCAATTAGATTTTGAATATGTGTTTGATCTCAATAAAGAACCAATTAAATTTATTGTTGATTTTAATGGAAATAATGTTGGCATTAATATTACAGAAAAAAATTATAGTGGAGATTATAATAATGAACCTCAAACCGAATCATATTATGATTATATCAATTGGAGCGATATTGATGTTACATTATTAAGTAATGATGGTGACGAAATTGATTTTATTGCTTTCAAAAAAGCACCAATTAAAATCAAAGAACTTTTTATTAGAAATTATACTGAAAGTTTTATTTCAAATAAAACTACTTCAACCGATAAATTAAAAAGAGATAATATAAAAAATATTCCTTATTGTTAATAAGGAATAATATGTTCAACACAGTATTAATTAAATTTATTTTAATTGATCATTAATATTATTGTAATAAATATGTACTTTTTCAGTATTATATAAATTAAGTAAATCATTAGTTGTTAAAAAACTAGACCAGTTCTTGCTTTAACATCATAAATATATCCATTCATAAATGATCCAGCTAGAGGTACTGAGTTTGCTGAATTTCCATAACAACCAGTATTTATTTAAATTATAATAATAATTCAAAACTTTCAAAATCAACTCTATTTTCCCAAATATCTGCTGGAGTATCTTTATACCACGTTAAGAAACGTTCAGTAAGTATGTTAAAAATACAATTTACAATACTAGAACAAATTGCTCCATGTGATAAATCCTGAGTACCATCCCAACCACCCCAAACATTGTGTTTTAATTGATAAAATAATCCCATAAAATAGTATTTAGTACCTATTTTCTTTTTACATTCTCGTTCTAATTCATTCGAGCTAAAATTAAATAATGGACGTTGGATATAAACAGAAACTGTGTGTTTATCGATACTTTCTTGAATTGGTCTTGGATGAAATCCATTTGATAAGGATTCGTAAACTAATTTCTCACCATTATTTATATATATTCCAGTATGTCCAATATGAGAACGTGTTATAATTTGATTTGCACGAGATATTCCACTATTTTTTTCAAAACAAAGAACATCTCCTGTTTGTAATTTATCTAATGTAATTGTTCGTAATTTCATTTTAATATGTTTTTATTTTAATATAATTTACTATCAATACTACCATCAGAATCACCGTAATGAATTCCAGCACGAATAACATCAAATATTGATGTCCCTTGCATAACCATTCCGATAAAATAACTGGCTTCACCAATGGTTGTATTTGGTATTTTATAATAGTCGTCCACAACCCATGTTATTTCAACATCTAAATTTGAATCGACATTAATTCCGTCTGGAGCATAATGTATAATTAAATTAAGTATTATAATATTATTTCTCATAAAATATCTAAAATCAATACATTCTGCAAATCTAACAAATCCTGTATTTCGTTCATTTGAAATTTGTTCATATATTATACTTTGAACATTTTCTAAAGAATAACTTCCATCAGTATTAACTGCACCAGTAAAAAATGAATTAGAATTTTGAGATATAATCAAATTCATTGTTTGTTCTCTAGTTAAATCAACACCCGGTATAGAATCCGAAAAAAATATTCCATCAATATATGATTTTTTATTTTGAAGACATGAATTTGAACTCGCATAAACACATAATGTTACATATGTTGCATTATTAATATAGTCAACTCTAGTATCTAATATATCCCACCAATAAGGATTAAATCCTTTATATTTTATTGCTTTTATTATTGCCATATTTATATGTTATTTTATAATTGAGTTATTGTTTGATTACTAGTATTTTTTAATGTATATCTAATTTGTAATGTTGTTGGTGTTAATGAACTAGCAACACTAATATTTATAGTAATTTTATTAGTTCCAGATACTATACTCCAAGTAGGTACTAATGTTCCAGTTGTAACTGCAGCAGTATTATTTGTTGGTGTAAATTGTGTAGTATAAACACCAGATAAATTTACTGCATCATAAACAATCCTACCAGTAATTGATTGTATATTTGCGCCATCGGTAGAAAATATGGTATAATTAATTGTACCACCAGCATTTGTAAGTGTTGGTAGTGTCACATCAAATAATCTAACTACCGTGTTATTTATTAAATTTTTTACTGATGGTATAATAAACCTATCTTCAGTTGCATTATCAGCAGTTCCTGTTGTTGAAGCACGATTTAATGATTGGAGTACAATACTTGTTGTACCACTACCTGTTGATATTCCCGGTGTATTGTATAATATTCCGCCATTTTTATTAGTTGCTGCATTAGTTGCCCCACCCGCATTTATTGTAAGATTTAATCCTGCAGTATTGGTAGTTGTATTTCTAAGCATTCCAAATATTCTAGCATTTTGTCCATCAATAGCAACTTGTCCAGTACCAGTTGCTTGCAATAAATTTATATTACCTGCACCTTGTGGTTGTATATTTATATTATTATTATTTAATACAGTATCAATTACTAATGGATGACCTATTGCTGATGACATATGTATTCCATTTTGGTCTGCTCTGAAATTCTGACCAACATCAAACATTATACCAGTACTTAAGTACAGATTGTAACCACTACCACCACCAGAAACTATTGGAGCCATGCCTATACCAACAATTCCATTTGTTATTGTCATACTGGTTGTGGGTGTTCTATCTACAGTACCACATGTACCAGCATTAGCTGTTTGAAATATAATACTTGAATTACCAGCACCTGTCGCAATTCCTGAAGAAAGAATTAAATTTCCACCAGCTAAATCAGTTCCACCAGAAAATGCTCCACCAACAGATAATGTTAAATTTTGTCCTGCTGTTGCAGCATTTGTATTTCTTTCTGTCCAAATTGTTCTTACTACGTTACCACCAAATGATAAATCTTTGGTAGGAATTGTTGTTCCAATACCTAAGTTACCACCAGATGTTAATCTCATTAATTCAACATTATTATTTGCAAATGCCATGTATCCATTTTGATAATTCCAAAGTTCAACAGCACCTCTTTTTGCAGTAGTTCCAAATCCAGTACCATAATAAGTTAAAAAAAAGGCATTTGTACTGGTTAATTGTCTAATTCCAAAACTATAGGATGAATTATTATTAGTAGCACTAAGAGAAATGGTTGGAACAACATCAATAAAATTAATTCCTCCATTTGGTGAAAGTGCAAACCTTGGACTATTTGTTGTTTGATTGCCAACACCTGTATAAAATGGTATTTGTCCTGCAACACTTGGAGTTAAGTTTGAGTTAGTTAAAACACCATTACCATGCTGAGTTATATTGCCGTCAACCGACAGATTGCCGTTTGATATGGGTGTTATACTAATCAAAGAAATTGTCATTCTCAGTGCAGTTGCAACTGGGGTAATGATTAATTTTCCATTAGTATTTGCTGTTATTAATTCAGAATATGTTTGAGCAGCAATTAATGGTTGACCAGATATTCCACCTAAACTATATGTTGCTGTACTTCCAGTAATAGCAGTAACAATAATAGTTACTTTATAAGTGGTACCCGGTGTAATTGTTGCACCACTAAGTTGTGTTATAATACCAGTTCCAGCAGCATTTTTGTCTAACCTATTAGGTGTGGTTAAATATTGCCAACCCGTACCAAGTGTCCAATTTCCAATTGTTAATGCTGGTGCTTGTTCAGTACCCTGTGTAGCATTAATAATTTGATTATTTCCAGTAGAATTTGTACCAAGAGTTAATGTAGTACCATTATAAATAAAATTACTGTTTCCACATATCTGACTATTTGTATTATATATTGCAACTCTACCTGTTGCACCAGATATTGTTCCTAACTTACTATTTATATTGGTTAATGTACTTGCACTATAACTATTAATTTGACTCTTGTTATAATAGTTTGCTGGAACTGTTGTGCCAGTATATGTATTATATGTTGTTGTACTAACTTTTGCACCTATTAGAGTATTTGTATTACCCGAATAATTATTAATCTGAGTTTTGTTATAATAATTATTAGGTAATGTTGTTCCCGTAAAGGTATTAAAATCTGTTTTTAATAATCTTGAATTAATATTAGTTAAGGTACTACCAGTATAACTATTGATTTGAGTCTTATTATAATAATTTGCAGGTAAGGTAGTTCCTGTAAATGTATTAAAGGTAGTGGTGTTTAACTTATTACTAATTGAAGTAGCTGTGTTACCACTATAATTATTAATTTGAGTCTTATTGTAATATGTATTTGGTATTGTTGTTCCTGTATAATTACTAAAAATAGTTTTATCTAATTTTGTATCAATCAAAGTATTAGTGCTTCCAGTATAACTATTAATTTGAGTTTTATTATAATAAATCACAGGTAAAGTAGTACCACTAAAAGTATTAAAGGTTGTGGTTAATAACCTTGTGTTAATATTTGTTAAAGTACTAGCTGAGTATGTATTTATTTGGGTTTTATTGTAATAATCATTCGGTACTGTAGTACCCGTAAAAGTATTAAAAACGCTCGTGTTTAATTTTGTACCAATCAAAGTATTAGTACTTCCAGTATATGTGTTAAAATCTGTTTTTATTAATCTTGTATTAATATTGGTTAATGTGCTACCAGTATAACTATTGATTTGAGTCTTATTATAATAATTTGCAGGTACTGTTGTGCCTGTATATGTACTAAAAGTAGTCTTATCTAATTTTGTGTTTGTTTTACCAGTTACATAAGCAGCATCAACAATCGATCTATTTAAATATGTATTACTATAATCTGCAGCATATTTTAATCCTCTTGGTGTTTCATTAGTATCTGTTATTATTGAATTACAATAATTAACATTAAAATTACTTAAATTATTCAAACTTAAACCGTATGTAGAATTACCACTAATTGTAGTGTCATTAGTTAATAATCCACCTAAACTAATATTTTCATTATTTTTATTTAATCCATTTGTTGCTCCAGTAATACTACCAAAAGTAGTTGAACTAACAACACATATTTTTTTAGTGATATTATCTAAAGCTAATATATTACCAGAACCACTTGGCGTACATATTAGTGCTAAACAATTAACTGCAAGCGTATCATCATATGTACTTCCACTTAAACTAATGTTTTGTCCACCAATTATAGCTGAACGTAAACTAGTTGAATCAATATAATTACATTGACCACCTAATATAATAGAACAAACAGCATTTGCATTATTATTACATCCACCAAATACACCAGAATCACCACCTATTGCACTTGAACCTCTACTTAATATATAACTCTTTTTTGTATCACAATATACCATATTACTACAGCCTGTCAATTGTATACTATTTTTGTAAATAATCTGTCCTGTTGAAGCAATTAATTTAGGTACTTTAGTATTAATATTTGTCAACGTATTGCCAGAATAATCATTAATCTGAGTTTTATTATAATAGTTAGAGGGTAAAGTAGTACCTGTAAAGGTATTAAAATCAGTTTTTAATATTCTTGTATTAATATTACTTAAGGTATTACCAGTATAATTATTAATCTGAGTCTTGTTATAATAATTATTTGGTATTGTTATTCCAGTAAAAGCATTGAAAACATTAGTGTTTAATTTAGTGTTAATTAAACTTAATGTTGTTCCACTATAGACATTAAAATCGATTATTTTTAATTTTGTATTTAAACAATTATATAAATCCGTTTGACCAGAAATAAAACCACTAATATTACCCCAAGCAATATTTGTTGTAAAACCACTTAAAAAAATTTCATTGTTATTTGAAGTGATACTAATATTACCTAATCCAACTAGTGATTTTAAATGAACATTATTATTTATTTTCGAATAATAAATTCCAGTACCTAATCCTAAATTAGTAACACCCGTTAATGAATTTGATGTAATTCCAGTAATAAATGAAACTGCATTACTAATCGCAAGTGTTGTTGGATATGTTGTATTATTAGGATTTAATAAATTACATTTTTTATTTGCAACATTTTCTGCTGTATAATGAGGAATTGGTGATGGCGAAATTGAATCAAAATCTTGAATAATAACAGTTTCTCCAGCAGGATCATGAATAACAATACCATCAGTAACTCTTTCAATATATTCAATATTGTTAGATATATTACCTTCTGTAATTATAATTGTTGAACAACTTAAACTCATTTATTAATAATTTTTAATTGTATTGTCTAATAATGCCGATGTGGTTAAATTAACAATAAATATTCTGTCAAAAGTATTATCAATATCATCTGAATCTGTCCATTGAAATTTAATTTCTGCATATAGAACTTCATTTGCATGACTTCCTGTTATTATATCTGGTACAATAAAATCATATGTAAAATCATCAACAAAAATTAATGCAAGCCATCCTATTTCAGCAATTTTTTTAAATTTAATTAATTCAACATTTTGATTAGATTTAGATTTTACAACAACTTTAATATCTAACATATCGAATAAATTCTTATATGTGTTATCAGTATTTCTATATTTAATTGATTTTCTTATATCAGAACCACTTGTTTGTTGTGTAATATTACTATTACTAAGTATTTGATTTATTAATCTTCCACCTTTATTAACTAAAATGTTATAATTTTTATTATTTTTAATTAAATTAAGTGTGTTATGTAATATTTTATCTGGTGTTAATGCAATATCATATATTCTCAATTTTTGAATATTTCCAATATATGAATTATTGAAATATTTTTGAATTAATAAATTATTTTTTCTAGTATCTTGAACCAATAAATTTATTTTATTACCATTAAAATGCCAAGAATTTTGTAAACCAAAAGAACCACCACCCCAACTTATGTTAAATGGTACACCCAATTGTTTTTCTCTATTGTTTTGAAGTGGCTTTGAATACCATTCATTAAAATTTTCAATCTTCCAAAATAATCTACCATTAATATAAAAAATTAAATTACCTAATCTATTTGGATAACAAGAATATGTTTTTGAATCAAAATTATTAATTTCATCATATGGAGTAAAAACAATATCAATCATTGTCCACCCAATTTTTGTAATTATGTTAGGAGAAAAATTTTGTACCAATAAGCCATTTTCATCAATATATTTATATGATATTCGCTTATCACTGGTTATTTCAAATGAAATAATATTATTTTTTATATTATCAACTTGAAAAACATTAGCATCTACAATAACATTTTTATTTTCTGGTCTACGAAATGCTTGTTCGGTTATTATTTTTTCATTAAATGAATCAAGATAATGATTTTCAGATGTTGTTATACCAGAAAAACGATATTTATAATTAGGGTTATTAATTTTTATTAAACTATCTTTAAATAAAGTTTGACCAGTAATTGTAGTTTCACCACTAAAATAAGAATTATATTTATCTTCAGCTCTAGTTCCTATTAAGAAAAATATACCTTCAGAATTGGATAATATTTCAACTAATGTTTCGATTGTAATTCCTTTATTATATCTAGGTGGAAAAACTTCATAGTCATATCCTTCTAATTTAAAGAATCCTTGTAAATATCCACCATTCAAATAAAAATAATTACCTAATGAAGTACCAGTAAATTGTGTTATCGTATATCCACTAAATGATGTTTGACCACTAGCATTATTATTACCAACTCGATAAAGATTTAATTGATTATTATTTCTAGTTAATGTTAAACCACTAGTCATATTATTCAATCTACCATTATCATAAGCGGTTAAACCAAAATCAGGAAGTACTAAATCATCAGATTTTGATTCATTCCATTTACTTAAACTAGTTACAGTAAATCCAGTATTGTAATTCCATGAATTGCTATCGTTTAAATCAATATTTATAGCTAAATGATCGGTAATTATAGTATTCGAACAATCAAAACTCATTTTAGGTATTAATTTAACATAAATACTAATTATTAACAATAATCATAAACTATTTATGTTAAATAAAAATTTATTTCATTAACACATCAATAGTATTTATATAAAACATTAAAATTTAACATGGTTGAAAATAATAATCCAAGAAAATGGTCTTCTAAATTTTGGAAAAAAAATCATATTTCTGATATTCTAAAGGAAGTAATTGAACCAGATGCTGTTGATGTGTCATCAATTAAAATGAATGATGTATTAAATCCACTTATTTGGGAATCCGAAGATAAAATGAAACCAGAAATAAGAAAAATTTTATTAAAAAATGCCAAAAGATTTATTGAATTCTCTGATATTGAAAATCTTAAATTTAGTGATATTGTATTAACAGGAAGCTTAGCTAATTATAATTATAATGAAAATTCTGATTTAGACGTACACATTATTTTAGATTTTAATCAAATTTCTGAAAATAAGGATTTTGTTGGCGATTTCTTTAAATTAAAAAAACAATTATGGGCAGATAAATTACCAATACAAGTAAAAGGTCATGATGTTGAATTATATTTTCAAGATGTTAATGAACCTCATCATTCTTCAGGAATATATTCACTAATAAAAAACGAGTGGATTAGAAAACCAATCAAAAAAATTATAAATATTGATATGGCTAATGTTCAACTAAAAGCTGCTGATTTAATAAACTCTATTGATGAACTTGAAACTAATAAAAGCGATGAGAATTTCATAAAAAAATATGAGCAATTAAAAAATAAAATAAAAAAATATAGACAAACTGGTTTAGATAAATCTGGTGAATTTTCAACAGAAAATATTGTTTTTAAAATATTAAGAAACACTGGATATATGGAAAAACTCATTAATATGAAAAATGAGTATTTAACTAAAGAATTAACTCTAAAAGAATTCGAAAATAAATAATACCTTATTATACATGAAAAAATTCATATTAAAAGAATCTCAATTAAAAGAATTCGTAGAAAACAAAAAATCTGAAAAGATTTTCTATGAAATATTAGAGAAATTATACAAAAACAGTAAATTTTTAAATGAGAATATTTCAATTAAGAAAGCTAACCAAACAATTATTGATACATATAATACAAAAGGTTTACTAACACCCAAAATTTCTGAAATGCTTGTTAAGCATAATATAATTAATGAAAAATATGAAATATTATAAAAGAAATAGATTTTATATAAAAATTAAGTATTTATAAAAAAATATAAAGTAAATAACGTATATCTTAAAAACATAAAAATGAAAAAACATACATCGCAAGAGGCATATTACGAAAGATTAAGAAATTTAGGTAATGTAAATAAAACCTCAGTTAAAGAATCATTAACACGTACATTAGGTAATCTTATTGATTATAAAAGAGCTGCTGATGGTGTTGCTTATGGTATTATAAAAGAAAATCATAATTATTATATTAAAAAAGCTGGTACTAAACAAGATCCTAATGTATCTGATTTTGCCTATATTGGTGGATTAGAAAATATTACTTCATATCAATATACATCTTTATCTGAAGCAGATAAACAAAGAAATATGATGTTTCATACCATTAATGAAGCAGTTGGTTTAAAACCAAATAAAACTGGTAGTAAAATGGTGTTAACAGAAGATGTTGCAGGAAAAGAAATTGCTGCTGCTAGTGAAAAAATCGGTGATTTAGATGCAGCAGCAAGTGCTGAAGAAACACCAGAAATCGAAGAACCTTCAACAGAGGAACTACCAACAGAAACTGGTGAAGAAGTACCTGCCGAAGAACCAGAAACATCTGAAGTCCCAGAAGAAAAACCTGAACTAGAAACTGGTGAAGAAAATCCAGAAGGAGAAGAATCAACTGAAGAAGTTCCAGCAGATGCAGGTGTTGAAGTTGATGAACCTAATAAAGAAATCGAAAAATCTGTTGGTAAATTAACAGATAAAATCAGAAAAACAAAAATGACTGATTCTCAAGTTAAATCATATGTAAATTCATTTTTAGCTTCATTCAAAGATAAATTTCCAGAAATTGAAATTGAAGATAGAAAAGCAATGGCTAATAAAATACTTAAAGTTGTTGGTCAAGAAGATATTAATGATTTAGAATCTAGTATGCCAGCAGAAGAAGTTGAAGAAAGTAAAGAATTATGTGCCGAGTGTGGTGGATTTACACAATATGCAGAATCAAGAGGATACACAAAAGAAAGTATTGCCGAATGTGGTGATGAAGAAATGGGTAATCTTGTAAGTGGTTATGCTAATGCACATAATGATGGAATGAATGATGGTGATTTGGAAACTGTTGCTATTTTCATTACTCCCGAAATTATTGATTCATTAAAAAATGATTATGGTCATGATGAATATGCAGAAAAATTAACACCATACACTCAATCAATGAATGAAGCTTCTTATGAAGATAAATTAGATAAAATCAACGAACTTAATTGGGGTGGTGTTGGTAACGTTGGGAAAATGTTAGGAAATAAGATTGGTGGAGCAGTTAAAGGTGCTGCACAAGGCATTTCAAATGCTGTTTCAAGTAAAGTTAATAGTGTAACATCAGGTTTACAACAATTAGGTACTGAAATAACACAAAATTATCAAAAAGGTGTTAAAGATACTGCAGTTAAAGAATTAGAAAAATTAGCTGCTGAATTAGGACAAACATTAAACAAATTAAATATTGCCGCAACAAAGGCTGGTGAACAACCAATTAATATCAATAGTATTTTAACCACAATAAAAAATCAGGTTGGTTCTAAGGGTACGGCAGACTTAAGTAAATTTAAATCAGCAGTTGCAGAAGCTGGAATGGTAGATGCTGCAAATGTTGAAGTTCAACCAAATATGATTAAAGAAGATGAAGAAGAAATTGAAACTAGTGAAGAAACACCAGAATCAGGATTTGCTCCAGATGCACAAAATTTAGGTGTTAATACAATTGAACCAACTTCTACAACTGGTGTTGATATAAATGTTGATGCACAAAACAAAGTTGTTAATATTGCTATGAATGAAAATGAAGATAAACCATCATCTGGATCAACTAAAGAAAAGAAAGGTGATGTTGCTAAAACATCTACTGCGTCAAAAACATCTACGAAGACATCAACAAAAGCATATACCCAAGGTAATGTTACAGTTACAGGAGGGGCAGGTGATGGAGCAACTAATGTTACAATATCTCCTTCTGAAGATCAAAACGAAGTTGATGAAAATATGGATGAATCAGAAACTAGAGTAAGAAAATATATTCGTGCAAGACTTGAAGAAAAAGTAAATGGTAAAAAATCAGTTATTAATGAAAGTACAAAATCTAAAACATTAAAAAAACTTGATGAAATAATCGACAAACAATTTAAACAATATGAAAATGTTGCAAAATCAAAAAAATCTGAAAAAATTAATGAAGTTTTCGGATTTAGTGTAAAAGAAAAATTTTCTAAATTAGACCCTAACAATGCTGCAGAAGTAGATAAATTATTTAATTCAGCTTTTAATACGATTTTAATCAATCCTCAAATGGGTATAATTGGTAGAGCAGCTAAAACAACTCCAATTAATGTTAAATATGACATATTGAAAAAATATGTTGAATTAGGTGGAGGTACATTAAGACTTGCTCCAGATAATAAAACAGTTACTTATGCTCCACAATCATTGAAAGATAAAACAACAAAATCAAATTTTGGGGCAGGAGGAACTAATGGGAGTTTTGGTTTAGGTGGTGTATAACAAGTAGTTACAAGATTTAAACAAATATTTTAAAGCCTGATTAATTTCAGGCTTTTTTATGTAACAAAATATTTAAATATTCGTATTATTAATGTGATAAAATGGTTTTTATAATAAGTTTAATTTAAATATCATGATTAATCGAACATTCAATAAATATAAATATTTTAGAACCTATATTGGTGGTTCAAAAGAAAATGAAATAAATCTTTTTTTCATTGCACAAGACACCAAAAATGATTTTAAAAATTCAAATTGGTTAGAATATAGAAAATTATTAATAAATTATTTTGATGATTATCTAAATGTTATTTTTTCATGGAAAAATTTATTTCAAAACCTTAGTTATATACTAATTTTTTTTAGTATATTTACAATCATAATACATAGTTTGATTTTATCATTAAGTTTTGTTGGAGTATCAATAATATTTCAATTTATTTATATGATTTTTAGAAAACATGAAAAGATAACACTAAAACAATATGAAATATGCCTAGATATTGTTTTAAATAAAATAAAAGAAATTAATGGCTTTGAAATGGAGGTAAATTAATGAAAAATGAATTAAATAGATTATCAAAACAAGTAATAATTACTCCCTTTCGAAATATATTAACTAATGATTTATATGATGAAATAAACGATAAAATATTTTTTGAATCCCATTCTGAACTATGTTTAGAATTAGGTGTTGAATTGAGAAATATTTTAGACATATAATTTATGAAAAATATTGAAAGAGAAGATGTTTTAGACACTAAACTATATGACATGTTTTATAATAAATTATATAGTGAAGCATTACAAGATTTTAGAGATATAAGTATATATCTTGAAATGAGAAATTTAGATATAAGTTTATATAGTGAATTAAATAATAAATAACCAATAAATTTAAATGAAAAATATTGATCTTCATGATGATATATCACCTATTTTATTTTCTATGATTAGAAATAATTTATTTAATTCGTTTAATAATGATTTAGAAAAAATTTTAGATAAAAAATTATTTCTTGAATTTTTTAGCGAATTTAATAAAAAAATATTATTTGAATTATCAGATTTTGAAATATTAAATACTATTGATATAGAAAAATATCTCGAATTAGGCGAAATAGATTCAAATTTATTTAACGAATTATTATGAAAAATATTGAAACAACTAAAGAATTACAAATTGGCATATTTCTAAATATAGATGATAATTTTGAATTAATTTTATATAATTTAATAAATCATATGTTATTTACTGAATTACGCAATGAATTAGACTTTGAATTAAGCGTATTAAATAATGAATTATTATGAAAAATATTGAAATGTATAATGATTTACGATTTAATGAATTTTCTAAAATAAAACATATTAATGAAACTTTATGGTTAGAATTAACTAATACATTATTAAATACATATAATATAGAGTTTGATTTTATGTTTCTTGATGAATTACGCTAATCTTTTACTATTATAAGTATTTATAATAAATTATAAAAATGGAAAACGATAAGGATCTTAAACTGATATTTGTATTGAAAGTTGGATATAATATTAAAGATGAGGGATTATATGAATTTATCTTTTCTAAAGATGAAACAAATATAGATGTTGAAACATGGTGTTGGAATCTTGCTCCTGCTTGTGATAATGCTTTACCACCAACAGAGGATTATTATGATGCTGTGATTAGTTTAAAAACGAAATCATTTAATCTACAATGCTTAATGGAAGACGTTATCAATCCATATATTTTCGGGTATCATACTATAAATGCACTAGCCTATGAGACAGAGCTAATTAGTGATGATGATAATGGTTTTAATCAGTATGAAAAAATGATGGAAGGTGAAGATGTTCCTTTATTGGTTTTCCACTATGGAATGACTCTAGCTAGGATTAAAGATCTATTATATGCAAGAAAAATTATATTAAAAAACAATGAATTTATTGAAAGTTCATCAATTAAATTAGGATAAAAATATGTGTGCTAATCTTACCATATTTGGATGATAAGTTTCGAAGTCCGATGCATCAAGAAATGTACCGGACTTTGCGGTTTTGTAAATAAGTTTATTTTAAGCTACTAATTAATTTTAGTGGCTTTTTTATTATATTTTTAGTATTTATAATAAAATATAATTTATTATAAATGGCTAAAAAAAACATATTAGATGACGAAGATAATGAATCATTATTTCCTGAACATATTCCAGTTGTACCCCATAATGCTCAAAAAGAACGAGAAAAAGAAGAAGCCAGAAGATTAGCTGAAGAAGCTAGAAAAAAATCAAGAAAAATTGAAGCTATTATTGTTACTAAAAATGGTGTAACAAAAAGAGCGAGCGAATTAAATATTTCTGAACAAATGGATGAAATAATTCGTTGTGCTACTAATCCAATATATTTTATTGAAACCTATTTAACTATTTTTGATCAAACTCAAGGAACTGCTGGTCTTATTGTTCCATTTAAATTATTTGATTTTCAAAAAGAATTAATTAATACATACTTAGATAATAGGTTTGTTGTTGCAAACAAATATAGACAAGCAGGAATTTCAACGTGTACTTCAGGATTCATTTCTTGGTATGTTATGTTCAATAAAAACAGAAGTGTTGCAATTGTTGCAGATAAACTTGATACTGCACGTGATGAAGTAATGAATGATGTAGTTAATTTTATTGATGGTTGTCCAGAATGGTTAAGGCCAAAAACTGGAAAAGAAACAAACGAAAAATATAAAGATACTCAAAAATTAAAAAGATATGATAATGGTTCAACTCTTGGAGCCTTTTCATCTAAAGGACTTCGTGGGTATTCGCCAACTTTATTGTTCTGGGACGAGGTAGCATGGGTTGACAAAAACGATAAGTTTTGGACATCAGCAAAACCAACATTAAATACTGGTGGTAGTGCAATTATGGTTTCAACCCCAAATTCATTAGATCCCGTATTCTATAAGACTTTTGATGGTGCTAGAAAAGGTGAAAATAATTTTAAGGCGGTTGAATTATGGTGGTTTAATGATCCTCGCTATAATAAAGAATTATGTTGGTTAAAAAATAAAGGTAAACAAAATGAAATAAAATTTGTTGATGAGAATTGGACAAAAGAACATAGAATAAAACTAATGGATGACGGGTGGGAAGCTAGCTCACCTTGGTTTGAAGAACAAGTTCGTGATGCTAACGGTAACATGAAGGTTATTGCGCAGGAGGTGCTTTGTTCGTTTTTGGGTTCAGGAGATAATTTTATTTCAGAAGAATTTCTAAAAAGGATACAAGAAAATGAGGTGAAAACACCAATAAGACAAGAGTATTTAGATAAAAACATGTGGATATGGGAAGATCCACAACAGGGTGAAGAATATATAATGTCGATTGATGTATCATCAGGACATGGAGAAGATAGTTCGACAATAAATATTTTAAAAACAATTGAAATTATTGAGGATAAAGTAAAAACAATAAATGGAAAAGTAAAAAAATTCAAACAAAAGAGACATAAGACCGAACAAGTTGCAGAATATTATGGAAAATTAACACCACAAATGTTGGCCGAGGTTGCATATCACTATGGAAAAACATATAATGATGCTTATGCTGTTATTGATGTAACAGGAGGTCTTGGAGCACAAACAGTTGAAAAGCTAATTGAAATTGGTTATGAAAATATTCATTATGCTGAAATTAATCATAAACCAACCAGAGATAGGTTAAGTGGTTATATTAAAACAGGAAGAAAAGCAATGGGAGATGGTAATATAAGTATTGTTGATTTAATTCCGGGATTTTTTATTGGGAATAATAGAGCTTCTGTGCTTCTTGAATTACAAAGTTCAATAAATTTAGATAATGTTGTAATTAGATCAATAAGATTATTAAATGAGTTAAAAACATTCATTACTGTTGCTGGAAATCGTGTTGCAGATCATAAACGTAGCTTTCATGATGATTCAATCATGGGTCTATCTATTGGTCTTTATGTACTTAATTTTGACATGAAAAAATATAAAGAAAGTAAAGGGGTAACTGAAAAAATGTTAAACGCAATATTAACAATAAACGATATTGATGAAATTGGTAAAAAAAGTGATGTTAAGAACAGGCCAATGATTTCACCTAATAGTAATTCATCATTAAATCCATATATAGCTAATTCATGGTTATTTAAAGGATTAAAAGGGAGTTAATAATCTGGACATAATATGAAACCATTAATTTTATTCAGTTTCATTGTTATCGGGACAATAATCTGGACAACCACCAAGTGCAGTATTACATTTTGGACATCTTTCAGTACTATTCATATCCATTATTGCTTCAAATTCTTTAAATATTGATTCACAATGTGGGCATTTCCAATATTTATCATGAAAATATTTCATATCATTCCATTCATTTAACATTTTTTTACAATTATCTATTACTCATTGTGGTGTATTTATTCCCAAATGTTTTTTTATAAAATTTTCCATAATTAATCAATTACAAAAGAAAATGCACAATCATACCATTTTAACCATAACGACAATAATGCATATGCTTGTTTCATACTATCGACATTATGTGGTTCAAATTCAATGAAATCATCGTCATTCATTTTCAAAATATCTTTAGGTTCTAAACCACCATCACCCAAGTCACAAGCATTACCGGGAACTTGCACCCATCTTAATAAGATTGTCCATTCGTCATCAACATCATGAAAATAAAATGGTTTTCTATCTTCATGACCAAATATTCTATTTATTCGTTCTAAACCATAATTATTTAAATTTTCTATATTTTTATTAGTAATTTTATAATTTAAACATTTTTTAGCAAATTCAACTTTCAAACCAATTGAAAATCCATATCCTCCCATTACATTTCCTTCATGTGGCGGAAGAAATCCATTTATAACATAAAAACATTTATTTGGATACATATTATTTATAATTTAGTTGGTTTATCACTAAGTAATCTTTTATACGTTTTATTTAAAATTTCAGTTTCATTTTCGGTTAATTCTTTCATGTTGCTAAAATCAATACTATTTGAATCTAATTTTGGTTCAGCATTATGAAACACAACGTCCACTTTATTAGTTATTTTACTAAAAATAGGTAATTCTACAACAGAAATAACATTTCTTTCTATAATAAGATCAGGATTTTTATGTGCATTATGATTCTTAGGTAAAGTACTTAATTCTTCTTTACTAAATGGTTTAGATGTTTTAATACGTTTAACATAAGTTCCTCGTTTAAATTTTGTTTCTAAATCATTCCAATTTATAAGTTTTTCTAACATCATCTTATCTTGTAACTCATTTGTTTTAAGTTTAAAACATTTTGTGTGTCCAAATAAAGAATCTGCCAACATTAATATAGAATTTCGTGTTGCATTATTTTCTCTCCACAATAATTGAGCACAAGCATCTTGTAATGTAGGTGTTTGATATATTCTACAATCAAAATTAGCTACTTTATTATGTTCAGGTAGATAATACTTACTTCTTTCATTAAAATATAAAACACATTTACCTGTTAGTTTAGATAATATTTTTTGCTTTTTACCATCATTATAAATTGATGATTTTCTATCATCTGAATATAATATCAATGTAATTTCATCAGACTGAGTATATCCAATTACTGCATTTGTTTCCTGTACTAAATATTTTACTGTATTAACCATTAAATCGGTTAGGTTTTCATCAAATGGTCGATTTAAACCCTTAGTGTAATTATGAAAATTATTACCGTCAAGGCGAATGATAACAGGTAATGTGGGTATCATTATTTCTAATGAGAAATTCTTTTCTAAGAATTTACAATAATCACCTAGGTTTTCAAATTCCATATTATTTATATATTTTATTATTTAATTCAAGATATTTTAATACGTTTTTCAATGATTCTACATATTCATACTTTTCTTTTGAAATTTCTTCTTTACTATCAAATGAATGACAACCCGCACTTTCTTCAGAACCAACATAATATTTATCGTCTTTCATAAAAATCCAACTTCTCCAACCAATTTCAAAATTAATCAGTTCTTCAATAAACTCTTTTGGACTTACATTTACTTCTTGCCTAAAATTTGCATATATTTTCATAATAAATTTTAATTAAAATTTTCAACATAATCGTTATTTGCTAATGCTTTTATGGCTGCCTTTTCAGTTTTAAAATAAGTACTTTCTCTTGAATATGGTCCACATTCATCTTCAGAATATTCATATAACCTACCAACATAATAACCTGCTGCAGAATGTAAAACCATAAGTTTACTTATTCTTGGATATTTTATCATAATTTCAAAAATTATTATTTTATTTTCCCACCACAATTTGGACAAAAATTTTCTTTTTTTGTTTTATCACAATCATAATTCATACCACAAGTTGTTACATATTCATAGTCATGAAATCCCATAGTTCCAAAATCACAACATTTCCATTCACAATACTCATCATTAATAAATAAATTTTTCATAATTTTTGAATTATTAATAATTAATTATCATTGTTATCCAACTTGGTTGAGAATCAAAAAATTCTATATCATTAGTTATGAGAACAAATTCTTGATCTATACCCCATTCTAAATAATTTTCATGTTTAATTATATCCCAACCAGTATTATTTTTCAAATTATATGTATTGATTAACTCAAATAATTCTGTTATTGAAGTATGTTTGGATAACCAAACAGCATCTCCATCACCACCTTCAGAAATTACTGAATGAAAAATTAAATCTATTATTTTATTATAGATATTATTGTTCATGATCTACTATTTTACGATTTTTAAATTTCATAGTTAATTTATTTTCTTCTCTATTATCACCAAAAATTAATCTCCAATAATGAAAAGGATTGATCCACTTAAATATATTATTAAGTACATTACAAATATCCACGAATTTATAAAATCTTAAACAAGTTTTATATTCTTTTTCAGTTAGTAAATTATTACCGCAATTAGGACATGGTTTTCCAATATTTTCTTCGTATTCAGAAAATTTAACACTATCATCCCTATAATCACAATAGTCACATTTTAAACCATAAATATTTATTTCCATAATATTTTATCATTAATCAAGTAATTCAGTTTCTTTTATTCCCCAAGACATATCAAAATCCCAAGGATATTCATCATTAAATTCATTTAAGTTTTTAATTTTATCTTTTAACCAATTTATTTTTGTTTCATTTTTATGAAATTCCATTGCCATTTCAGCACCCTTTCTAGTTTTATGTATACTAATTGTATATGCAGCACTTTCACAACAACTATAATTATATTTGAATTCATATACTTTTTCCATGATATTATTGTGTTTTATTGATGATCATCAATGGGTTTATATTCTCTCTTTTTTAAAATTTCTCTAATTTCTTGAAAAGAAAGTGGAAAGTAATTAGTACCATTAATTCCAACATCTAATCTCAAAGAAGTATTATCTATTGGTAAAGAATGGTGTGAGTGTCCATGTAGTTGCCATGCTCCCCTATGTGATTTATTCCAAACTAACATTGCGTAATGACATAAAGTTATTATTTGACCATCAATATTAATTTCAGCTAGTTGACCTAAATATGTTCCAGTTTCTTTATACGACTTCACAGTTTGATCGTGATCATGATTACCTTTTATGAAAAATTTATTTCCATTTAAGGATAACATAATAGATTTATCATAATCTTTAGCTTTCTTGTAACCCAAAGAGAAATCACCAAGAAAATAAACATTATCTTCTTTTTTTACAATGCTATTCCAGTTATTAACAATTGTTTGATCGTGTTCTACAATAGTATTAAAAGGTCTTCCATCATAACTAATAATATTATGATGCCCAATGTGTAAATCTGCAGTAAAATAATTTTTCATAATATATTTTCATTAAAAATTTCCTTCATTAACTTGGAGACATGTTAATCCCATATTCCTCCACATCTCAACTACTTGATTTCTATCATCTAGTACATACTCAATAAAATATTTACCTCTGATATTTTCGTCAAATAATCTACGTTTAATAATACTATCTTTTTCATTGTTGCCAACATCTCTCATTAATATATGATTGAATTTAATGTCATTAGTTTTAAGCCATTCGATCGTATCTTCTTTACAAATACCATCCCTACCTGAAACAATAATTACGGTTTCACTATAATTATTTACTATTTTCTTAATAGTTTCATTGCAACTATCTTCTTTAACCTTACTCCAATCAAAAGGAGATCTATCTTTCATTTTTGCTAATGTTCCATCAATATCAACAATAATTGCTTTAGTTAAATCAGGGTTTTCACTATATGTTTCAGTTTTTAATATAAATTGCTTGTACATATCACGAATTACCTTTTCACCAACACTAGCTACTCGTTTTAAATCATTTTTAATACACGTCTCTAAAGGAACGTCAGTAAAATCTTTTATTTCTAATTCAGCTTTACCTTTTATCAATTGCTTTATTCTTTCCTCATGTTTTGGAGCAAGATTAGTATCATCAACAATTACATGTTTTCCTTTTTCTAAAGCCATTAGAATTAAAGCATCTCGAACTTGATTAATAAATTTTTCACTATCATCAGAATGTTTACCATTATCTAACATCGATCTTAAATCATCCTTATTTATACGTTTATATGAATTTGGATATTTAGAAATCAATTCTCTGGCAAATGTTGATTTTCCACTACCCGGCAATCCTTTTAGTAATATTACTTTTAACATAATAATTTACTTAAATTAAAATTTTAACATACCAAGAATATTTTCATATTCAAAATTAAACATTGACCATTTACTATTTCTATTAGAATATATAGTTTTAACTATTTTCTTTTGAGATTTAGTTAAATCTTCATAATTAAAATTACTATTCCATCTATAATTTGCAGTCATTAAAGTAAAATGAATTGCAACACCACCTATATCAACTCTTTCACCCCAATTTAAATCATTCCACCATTCTTTAATGGTTTTATTTGTATTTAGTAGTGGATAATATTCACTATTTAACATAAATTAAGTTCATTTTGAAAATTTAAAATATCTTTTTCTGGCACAAGTACATTCAAAATTAAGTGTTTAACTCCAAACCAACCACCATCATCAAATTTTTTCATTCCTTGTACTATTATTTCGTATTTTTCTATGAGTTTTTCACATTTAATTTTATTTCTATCAGTAACTAATAATTCAATTAATACATAATTACTATTGTTTATTATATAAATTAATTGTTCCATATATGATTAATATTTACGTAAATAATTTTATTTTGTTACAAATTTTAAAAAATAATTTGTTCATCATTATATTTTGCTGGAATATGTTTTCCATCAATTTTTTTGATTAATTGAATCTTATTGTCTATAATACCGTAAATTTCTTTCCATACATAATCTGGTGCTGGTTTTGGTGGATAAACAGCATACATCTTATTACTAGGTACTCTTTTAACAACTTCGATTGTGTTGTCCTCTTCGTTGAGTTTAAAACTTTCAATCTTTTCATTTGTCATATTAATAATTTTTATAATATTTTGTATTCATTATTTTATATGTTTCTTGCCACCAAATTATTTGTGGCCTTATTATTTGTCGATGAAAAATTATTTTAGTATATATTCTAATGAAATCACTAAATGATTTAGGATTCTTTTTACAATTCTTAACATATTTATTATATAATATATCGTAATTTATTTTCATTAGTATTTAAATTCTTTAATATTATTTGCTTCAAACATTTTATCAAATAGCATATTACCACATTTTTCAATATAATATGTTACTATTTTATTATCATCATATAATTTATTAAGTTTTGTTCTTAATAAATTTTCGGTATATATTAAATCTCCTAAATTTTCTTGGAAATAACCATCTTTTAAAGCTAATTTTTGTATTTCTGATAATAATGGTAATCTTCCTTCTAAAAGTTCTTGAGCACAATATAATCCTCTATTAGCATGAAATAATTTACTTTTATCTTTATTAATATGTTTCAAATCTCTTTTAGCAAATCCAATATATGCTTTAATTACCTTATATGTCCTACAATATGATAATTTTAAATCATCTTTAATTAAATCAGTAAATAAAACAATATCAGCATTTATGATCGAATCACCAGAATAAAAGTTTTTCCAAAATTGTAATTCTGATGTATATAACCAATCAATATTATTTTCAGTATCTTTCCACTGAAATTGATGAAAATTAGGTAAACCTGACATTAATTCTAATTCAGATGTTTCATAAATTGAAAGAATATCAGTATCTGATTCTGAATTGTTTGTTCCATATAATTGTGATCCAATAGTAAATCTTCTTAAGACTGATTTTTCTAAGTAATCTCTTTCTTCTTTATTTATAATTATGTTCATTCACTTTTAATTTATGTTAATATATGTTTTAATATCTTCATAGATTTCATTCTCTTTAGCATAATTTGTTTCAATAACTTCATCAAATCTTACTGAACATAAATCATTAAGATTTGAAATACAAAAATATGTAATATTACCAATCTTAAATCTTTTTCTAGTTTCCAAACCATCACCAAATAATTTTATATCTTCTTTCCAAAGCATAAAATCTTCAGCATCTAAAGAAATAACACCAATTGAATGATTTTTAATTTCTTTTTCATATTCTTGAACAATATGTTTTGCTATTAAATATTCTTCTTTTGTTATCATAATATCAATTAATTACATCATCAATAAAATAATTCACAACTTCTTCTGAATTAATATCATAGGGTTTACCTTCAACTTCCTTCCAATACCATTTAATAAAAGTAATTAATATTTCTTTCTGATCATCAGTAATGTTTTTCATAATAAATATTAATTAAAAGGGTTTTTCATTGTATCTAAAAGAGCAACAACTTCTTCATATGTTTTATCTGGATATAATGTAGCTCTCGCAGAAAGCATATGATCTTTAAATGATTCAAAATTATTTAAATTTTTTTCAGAAATAAATAATTTTTCTAATTCACAAGCAATACTTGGATGATCATAATCATCACTGTCTGTTTCAACTAATTTTAGTTTCTTAATAATAGCGAGTATTTTATAATAAATCTCGCTTCGTTCTACTTTTGATGGTTGTTTATTTTTAGTTGTTTTCATTACATAAAATTTTCGTAATAAATCAGAACATTCTTTAACTATACCATCAATATCAATAACAGTATCTGATTCCAATCCCCATAAAAAATCATGTATATAATCATTCAGATTATCATCATTTAAATGTCTACTAATTCCTTTTATTGCATCATATAGATGTTCTGCAGGATCAATATAATTAGATTTATTTAATTTTTCTAATATATATTCGATAATTTCTTTCAAATTTGTTTTCTTTTCCATAATATCATGTTCTAAATTTAGGAACAAAGATATGATAAAAAATTTAAAAACCAAGCATATTCGAAAAATTATTTATATTTTTGTATACAATAATTTATTTTAGAAATGAATAGAGAAGAACTAATTGCTTATTTAAGTATTGATAATTCTATGGGTCAAAAAACAAGAGAATTAACATTTAAGAAATATTTACCTAATGAATTTTTAGTAATTACCGAATATAATGAAAAATATTTTCCGAATAATGATTTTATTTGGCGACAAAAGTTATATAATTATATTTATAATATTACAATACAACCAAAATGTAAAAACGAAAATTGTAATAATGATGTAAAATTTTATAATCAATTAAATAAATATTTGGATTTTTGTTGTAATAAATGTATTAGTGGTAGTTCTTTAATTAAAGAAAAGAAAATAAAAACCTCATTAAAGAATTATGGTGTACCATATACAATGCAATCTAAAGCAATTAGAGATAAATCAAAAGAAACTTGTTTATTAAAATACGGTGTAGATAATCCATCTAAATCTAAGATTATTTTAGACAAAAAAATAAAAACTAATTTAAAAAAATTTGGTGTTACTCAATATTGTTATAGTGATGATTTTAAAAAAATAATGAATACTCGACATAATAATACCACGTTAAATTCATTTGCTAAAAAATTGAATATTTCTAAAGAAAATATTGAAATTATTGATGATGTTTATGTGAAAATAAAAAATTATTGTCCTGTTCATAATGAATTTATAATTAAAAAAGATAATGTATATGGCAGAACTAATGTTAAAATTGATAATATTTGTACAATATGTTATCCGATAAATAAAAATTCCTCAATAAAGGAAATTGAAATACGTGAATTCATTGAAAATGAATTAGGTCTTAAAACCAAGAAAATTAAGATTGGCACTCAAGAAATTGATATTTATGTTGAAAGTAATAGAGTTGGAGTTGAATTCAATGGAATTTATTGGCATTCGGATAAATTCAAAGACATTCATTATCATTCAAATAAAACGAATTTAAGTAATGAACAAAATATTCATCTAATACAAATATTTGAAAATGAATGGATAATGAAAAATGAAATAATTGAATCAATATTAATGGAAAGTTTAAATATTTTTGATTATAACATTGATACAAATAATAAAACAAATGATATTCTTATAAAAGAAATTGATGATGGTTTGTATTTAGATTTTTTAGAAAATAATCATTTTCTTGGCAAAATAAATTCTGAGATTAAAATTGGATTATTTTGTAATGATGAATTAGTTTCGATTATGAGTTTCAATAAAATAGCTGGTAATAATTATGAATTATTGAGATTTAGTAATAAATTAAATACAATAATTATTGGTGGAGCAAATAAACTACTTGAATATTTTATCAGTAATTATAATCCGAATGAAATTATAACATTTGTGGATAGGAGATATTATAATGGTAAATTATATGAAGAATTAGGATTTAAAATTATTGAAAATACAGAACCTAATTTTTATTTTGTAGATAGACATACTTATATAAGTTATAATAAGCATAATATTAATGAATTTATTTTAAGTAAACAAAAACCAAATGAAAATAAAACCACAGATGAAATTATGAAAGATTTGGGTTACAACAAACTTTATGATTGTGGTGATATGAAATTTGTGTTTAAATCAACATAATTATTTAATCATGAATTCTTTAATACTAAACCACTAATTAATTTTAGTGGTTTTTTTATTTATTGTATTTATTATAAAAGTATTGATTTTTGACAAAAATTTTAGTATTTATAATAAATTATAAAAATTTATAGAAATGGCTGAGAAAGAAAATAAATTAACAGTATATCAGAACTTAACCCAATTATTTAATGCCGATGGTTTTGGTTATAATGAACAAATGCCTTCTCCAACATCTCCTGTTGGTAGTACCCCATCTAAAGAAAGTAGAATCATAATTAAAGGCAATTCTCCTGAAGAAATTCATAGAAAAGGTCTGGAAATAGAACAAAAAAAAGAACTTCAAAATAAATTTTTTCGAACTACTGATAGAGGTTTTCAAAAGGCATTGCAATATGAAGCAGCTCGCCTACCGGCCTATATGGACTATGAAGGAATGGAATATTACCCTCTTATTGCAAGTGCATTAGATTTATTTATGGAGGAAGCCACCACAATTGGCCTCAATGGTAAAATGTTAAATATATATTCTAATAAAGAAAGGATTAAATATTTGTTAGAAGAATTTTTCTATGACATTGTTAATGTGAACGTTAACTTACCTTTTTGGACACGCAACACGATTAAATATGGTGATAATTTTGTTTTAATTTATGGAGAAAGAAAAAAAGGAATTACACATGTAAAACAATTAGTAAATTATGAAATAGAAAGGTTCGAAAGAATACAAAATGGAAAACCAACAGTTAGATTTAAAGAGAGAATGACTGGTGATGAATTTAATACCTTTGAAATTGCACACTTTAGACTTTTAGGTGACGATAAATTTTTGCCTTACGGAAATAGCGTACTAAATAAATGTAGAAGGGTTTTCCGAGAATTAATTATGGCAGAAGATGCTATGTTAACATATCGTATTGTTCGTGCTGGTGAGAAAAAAGTATTTAAGATTGATGTTGGAAACATAGACGAAGATGATATTGAGAATTACATATATAAAGTTGCTACTAAATTCAAAAAAACTGCACAAGTAGCACCAAACGATGGACAAATTGATTACCGTTTTAATTTATTGGGGAATGATGAAGATTATTTTTTACCAGTAAGAAATGCAAATACTCAAACAGGTATTGATACTTTACCGGGTGCTTGTCTTGCTTTAGATACAAAAATAGATTTATTAGATGGTAGGAGTTTGGCTTTAAATGAAATAATTAAAGAATATGAAGAAGGTAAAGAATTATGGTCATATTCAATAAATCCAGAAACAGGTGAAATTGTACCCGGAATTATTTCATGGGCAGGAGTAACTAGAAAAAATACTGATGTATTGAAACTAACATTAGATAATGGTGAATCAATTACATGTACCCCCGATCATAAATTTCCTACTAAATTCAATGGTACTAAAGAAGCTAAAGATTTAAGTGTTGGTGAATCTATGTGGGCATTTAATAAGATTATTGATAATAAAACACAATATGTTTATGATCATAAAGAAAATAAATATGTTGATTTTAATTTAATATTAAAAAATTTTAAATTTAAAAAAAGAGGTTTAAATAGTATAACTTTTTTAAAAAAGTGTTCTTGTTGTGAAAATATTATTAGTGATAATAGGTCTTATTCATATTTTAATAAACAAACACTATGTTCAAGAGAATGTTATTCTAAAAAAAGATCATTATATTATAATGGTAATAAAATTTATAATTATAAAGGAATAATTAATATTTCACAAACATGTGAGTATTGTAATAAGAAATTTAATAAAAAAATAAAAAGAAAATATTGCTCTATTGATTGTTATTATAATAGTAAGATAAAATTAGAAAGAATAATAATACAATGTAAAAATTGTGGAAAAGAAATTAATAAACCATCAAATGGAAGAAATCAAAACTTTTGTTCCCTTACTTGTAAAAAAGAATATTATTTTACTAATAAAAACAATATTTCAAATTTTAGAAAAAACAGAAGATATTATAAAAAACACCAAGAAATATTCAATGAAGTTAGAAATGATTGTAATAATATTTGTCAGTTTTGTTTTGAAAAAAAAGAAAATAAAAATTTAGATGTTCACCATATATTAGCTTCAAAACTTTTTGAAAAGATTGAAGATTCATTTATGAAAGAAAATTTAATTCCTCTTCATAATAAATGTCATCAATTTAGGTTTGAGGAAATTATTTCAAATGAATTATATAATGAAGGTTTTCTAATAAAACATGAATTTTCCGAAGAAATTATAAAATATTTTTCAAGCAAAATAAATCAATTTTATGATCAATTATATATTGATTTTGAATCTAGTAATTATAATAATTTTATTGAATATTTAAATGATAAAACAAAAAAAGATAAAAATATAGTTCATTTTCTAAATTTAGATATAAAAAATTGTAACCCTAATAATTTAATATATTTTAATAATATTAAAGATTATTGGAATTATTGTAAGTTTGACATTAAAAAAAGAATTGTAAGTTTTATAACAGAAAAAAATTTTAATCATAAAATAGTATCAATTGAATATCTTTCAGAAAAACAAGACACTGGTACAATAACAATTGATGGTAATGAAAAATATCATAATTATCATAATTTTGCTTTATCTTGTGGTATATTCACTAAAAATAGTAATCTCGATTCCATCCATGATATAGAATATCTACGTGATAATTTAATGATCGGGCTTGGAATTCCAAAACCGTTCCTCTCATTTCAAGATGCTGCAGGAGGTGGTAAGAATTTAGCACAATTTGATATAAGGTTTTCAAAAAAAGTGAACCGCATTCAACAGGCCATGATTCAAGAACTGAATAAAATGGCTATGATACACCTATATTTATTAGGATATTCTGGAGATGATTTAAAAGATTTCACATTAACATTAACAAATCCATCAACACAACAGGAATTGTTAAAATCAGAATTAATGCGAGAAAAAGCACAAACCTATGGTGAATTAACTCGAAGTGAAAATGGTATTGCCCCAATGTCACATACAACAGCTAAACGTCAAATATTTAATATGAGTGATAGAGAAATTGTAGAGGACTTAAAGCAACAGAAGATGGAAAGGGTTATAATACAAGAGCTTCAAGATTCTCCTGTTATAATCAAAAAATCTGGTTTATTTACAGATATAGATAAAAGATATGGAGAACCAGTAGAAGGATTACCATTAGGAGGAAATACACCTCAAAGTGGTGAAACTACTCAAGGTGGTTCAAACAATCCTTCTAATGCTCCTGCAGGTGATGCTCAAAATCCTAATGAAACACCAAAACCACAAGAAGGGCAACCATTTCAAACACCATCAGAATTACCACCAGTAGAAGGTGAAGGATTTGTAAATAAGAAAGCTGTTTTAACTGAAGAAGAATATAATAAGCAAATAGAAAATCTTGTTTATGGAAAAGAACTGAAAAAAGAAGTTAAACATAAGAAGATAATTAAAGAGAATGATAGTAAAAACACTCAACTAAATACCAATGCAATGAATATGATTAATGAAATAGATGATATGTTAAAACAAGGTGAAAGCATAAATAAAGTACAAACCATCAATGAAGTACAAGATGTTAATTTTGAGGATATAGAAGACTTAGAAGTGTAAATAATTTCACAAATTTAGTATATGTTTGTGACAAATATAATGATATTTCGTCTGAAATGTATCTTATTTTTCGGACGAAATTAATTATAATATTTTTACAATAAATTATAATATTTTTACAATAAATTATAGTATTTATTATAAATTATTAATATGGAAAACATTAACATTGGGGTAGTTAATTTATTAGTTTCGAAAAAATTGAATGATTCTTATTTTAGTAATGAATTAAATGAAGAATCTAAGAAGATAACCTCTGATTTTTTTGATGTTATAAAAAATTCACCAATCCTACAATTAGAATTTAAGGTTTTCAATAACATTGAGAAGAAACATATTAATGATGATTTAAGTGCTACACGTTATATTGATAATAACATTAAATTATTTGAGGTTTATACTAATACTGAAATTGATGTTGAACATAAGAAATTAAATAAATTTATTACTGAAAATATTCTCGATTCGCGAATTGCAAATTCTGAGAAAGTTAAACTATATAATTCAATTTCTAATTTAATTAAAGAATCTTTAAATGATTATGATAATGTAGATGTTGATGATATTCATGAATCATTTACTATTGTTTTAAATCACATTAAATCTTCTAAAGAAAATTTAGTTGAGAATAAAGAATTTAAAGATATTAATGAAGAAGTTATTGAACTAGCTATTGGTAAATTTAATGACAAATATGAGAGTCTTAATGAAGAAGATAAAAATTTATTAAAAACACTCATTAAATCTAGCGATGAAGAAAAACAAGAGCTTCTTGAAACATATAAGAAAGATAGTTTAGTTATTTTAGAGAATGTTAATAACGAAAACATTAAAGATAAAATAAGTAAAACCATTCAGAAGATTCGTGAAATGAAATTTAATTCAAATACAATTAATGACGATATTATTAGTTTACATGAATTAAAGAAAGAAATAATATAAAACTATATTTCGGCAGTAATTATAAAAACTGCCAATAAATAGTTTTTAAATTTTATACATTCCTGATTCTTTAACATTAGCATTATAACTATCAAAATTTTGATTTAGTTTTAAATTTTTTTCACTATTTCCTTTAGTATCATCATATCCAAAATAATAACCAGCAGGTTTGTAACCACCCTTTTTTATTAATGCATTATTTTTATCACCCAACACTCCAAATATTTTTAGTACATAATCCAGACCTTCTTGAAGATATTTGTCATTATTTACAAAATGTTGTTTACATTTTTGAATAGTATTAGTATAAGTATCAGCATAAAAATTACCTCTACTATAGCAAAATAAAGAAGATGAAGTTAAAGATGCACATCTATTAGCAAGTGCTTTCATATATCTACATTGTGCTTTAATCATAATATCAGGATTATCAATAACATTCTGATGTAAAATTGGTCTATTAAACCAAGCATCTTCATATGTGGCACTTTTAACACTATATGAATTTATATCTAATGGATTATTCATACCATTGGTTAATGTAGTGATTTCATTTGCTGTCATTTTTATTGTCTCATAAGTGCCTTTAATAATAATGTCATAAATTGTTAACATGGTAAATTGATTTACACCAGAAGCAGTACTATCTTGACCTTGTAAACTACTACCGCCAGCATAATTCCACATAACATAATTAGATTCAATATATGCTTGTGCTGCAATAACATTGGCATCAAGTCCATACATTTCAGCATATTTGTTAAACCAATCGATTAATGCAATTGCAAGATCATCTCCAGTGGTTATTTTTTTAAAATTGTGAAATATGTTACAAGTCCAAGTTTTATTAACAGATGGTTTTGTATATGGTAAAGCATAACTATTTTTTCCACTTAAAAGATTTTGACCACCTCTCGTACAAATAAAATGTATAAATTCTTCACCAGCGGCAGTTATTGAATTTTCGTATTTTGAATTAGGAATAATTGAGTTAATATTATTTGCCATTTTATTGTATTTTAAAACTATACATTGAATTATATTGTGTTTGTGCTGGATTAGTATCAGCATTTGCAGCAGGATTAATATCTGTGGATGTATTAGCATCTGTTTGATCACTATTCCCACCCTCAAAACCTAATATTGCAGATGCTTGTTTTACTCTAGGTACTGGATATTTTAATATTTTTGTACCATAAAAACTAGTTGTCATTCTATTTGGTTCTACAAAATGTTCAACACCTAAAATAATATAAGCACCATTATACATTGGTGCATTTTCTAATTGAAAATATTGTGTTGGTTGAATCATCATATTTCCCAATCCATTTACAGTTGCTTTATATGATCTATTTTCATATAAATTATATAAATTTTGTCCTTTGGGTGGGGGAGCATTTAATTTATTATCACCAGCTAATCTTGATAATATTTGAATTGATTCGTTAGTTTCTGGATATTCTTTACTATCAATTTTAATATTAGTAAACATAGATTGATTTTGTTCGCCAAATCTTACTCTAAATGCTCTAACTTTTCTATATTGAAAGTTATTATTTTGTTGTGTTTGATTATCTTCACTAGGATTTTGTTGACATCCTTCTGTTGAAAAGTCATTAACACCGGGATTACTTAAATCTAATATTCCATCATTTTTAAATTCATTACCAGATGATTCAATGTCCGATGGATAACTACTTGAACCACCAATATACATACAAACAAATGTTGGTGCTTGATTAACAATTCCAGACGTATCAATTTTAAATGAATTTTCCCAATCATTATTATCAATATCCATAAAATTTTGTAATGGAAAGAATTCAAATCCATTATTTGATAATAATTGTGTTAATACAGTAAATACTGAAATGTTTGGATCATCAAGCATATTTACTAATATTTCAGGATTAATTACAGTATCACCAACTGGATTCATTGCCCTATCAACAAAAACAAAAGAATCAATTAAATTTTTATTAACATTATCATTAAATGGATAACCAGAATTGTTATTAAGTGGTCCAGTAAGCCATTTATCATTTATATTTTTAAATGAATAATACATTTGAGTGGTAATATCATCATCACCACTTAGTTTTTTATTTTCTTGTTCTTTATTTGTTAATTCATTTTCTTTTGATTTAATATCAACAGATAAATTTCTAAAAAAACTTTTAAAAAACTTATCATTAACATTTTTTTTATTTACAAAATCAACATTTTTATTTGCTGCACCATCATTAACAACACTAATTGATTCATAACCAATATTATTATCGATTGAACGTTCAAATGTAATTTGACTAAAATTTATTATATTATTTCTCATTAATAATGGCTGTAGTATTGTATTAAAATATTTACCATTTTTAGTAGGATCTAATCCATTTTGATACACATCCTTTTTAATTGTTTTATTTTTTTGTGCTTCAAGATAAATTAAATTTAAAAAACTCAAAATATTTCTAAATGGTGTATTTGATTCACCATTTCTATAAAAAGTATTGAATGAATCTTGGAATGTTTTTTTATCATTAGCAGATAAATAATTATTAATGTCAAAAATATCAGCAAATATAAAAACACCTGAAGTATCTAAATTTCTACCTGAACCATTAACAAAAAAATTATAAATATCGTTATAATTATTATCACCAGCTTTAATATCAACCAATGCACCCATATATGGAGCTAAATAACTGGGTATTTCAATTGCTGCAGGTATATTAAAAATTAATTTATTTAATTCAAATGGAAATATATTAAATGGACTTAATGTATATCCAAAATTAGATAATATTATTAACGCACTTAACCTTGAATTAAATTTAGAACTATCAACATTTATAATAGTATCATATATTTGAGTATCAAAATTACTTAATTGACTAACCCAAATATTGATAATATCACCAAATAAAATTAAACCATTTGCTTGAACTTCTGAAGTTATCCCAATTTCTCTAAAACCGTTATTACCATTTTTTGATAAAAAATTAATATCATCGATTCTATTTTTAAATACATTAACTTCAGCAAATATATTACTTAGTCTTATTCTATCTTTAGTATATGTATCAACATTAATATCAACACCAACATAAGTCTTAACACCTTCAATTAAATGAGATCCAGAGTTAATACTAGCAAAACGTGTTTGAACATTTACGTTATTATTTCCATCACTACCATCTGGATTACTATCTTTAATATAAAAAACATTTTCTTGTGTAAATTTATAAAAACTTTCACGACTAGCACCATTTAATAATTTATCCCAAAATCCTAAATTATTGTCTTTTTGAAATTTATCTATTGGATTATTACTATTTCCACCTTCATTAGATTGGATAACGATTTGTTCTGAAGATAATATAAATCCTTGATAATTTTTATTTTTTTTATCTACATAAATATCACTACCATTTGATATTTTAATCGATTCTTTTGAATCTTGTGTAAAAGAATAGTAATCTGGAATATTTGTTTTAATATAATTATAAAAATTATTAACATTTCCACCAAATTGTTCTGCAGCATTTGATAATAATTTTGTATTATTTGTATTAGTAATTGAAGCAGCTAAATTGATTGATTCTGAAGCAGAAAACATACTAATTAACGTTTCACTTCCTCTTCCAGTATTATAAAAATCATTTGTTAATGAACTTTGTGAAAGAATATAAAATCTATTTAATAATATTTTAAATATTTGTGTCAATTTACTATCACTAGACAAATTAATTGGTTGAGAAGCATTACCACCTGCAGAAGTATCAACACCATAATATGGAGTATTTAAATCAGATGTTGCAAGTTTTGAATCTACTGGTGATATTGGAATCCATTTATATGTACCATCAGCATTTTGCTCTGCTCTCATATTTACTAGTTCAGTAATTTTTTGCTGAGTAGTAAATGTATCAATAAAGTTTTTAATTAAATCTAATTCTGGAAATACTTCAGGTAAACTAGCACTTAATTCAACAGGTGCTATTCTACTTTCTTTAATTTGATTACAAATCATCTCCTGTTTAATTATCAATGGAAACGCATATATTTTACTTATAATATCTTTATATGTATTACTATTAGCAATTAAATTAGCGTATTTAACATGATGATCATTTTCTGCTTTATTTGATGTTGTTCTTAAAATATTAAAAAAAGTATCAACATCATTTAATATAATTTTAAATATATTATATATTGTTGGTTTCATACCAAGGCTTCCAATAACCATGTTATTAATTTTTTGATTAATAACTGACATTGTATCTGATTTTAATTTTAATAAATTTGCTTTTTGTTTATATAATTTAATATAAAAATTAGTTACATCTAAACCAACATACAGATTTGTTATTTCAGGATCACTAGTATTATTTTTAGTATTACTTCTAAATTCACTAGCAAGTGGAATATCATTATCGTTTATTGTTTTACCTAAAACATTATTGGTTTTAGCAATTAATTTATTTTTTCTATATGTATCTAATGCTTCAATTAAAATATTGGTTCTATAATCAGTACTACCACCTTCTGAAATACCTAATAAATCATTTGGAATTGAAACGTTATTACTAACCAAATAAGTAATATATAATCTTTGATCTAAATTATCTGGTATTCCATCTTTAGATAAACTCTTTATATAATTATCGTATTCAGAAAGATTTTTAATCGTAGTTAATTCATCACCACCTTCAGTAATAAATTGACTATTTTTCATCATGAGAACCGGAACTGAATTTTTTTTCAAATCCTCATCATTATTATATGCACCCAATAAAGAAATTGCATCATCAATATTACTAATTTGTTTTAATATATTTTCATATGTTTGATTATCTGTACTAGTATTCTTTTTTTCACTAAATTCAGAATATAAATTTTTTAATTTTAATATTAATTCATAAGTATTTTTTGGTTCTAATCCAGTGTTTGAACTAATTGAGACGCTATCATTATTGATCAACGGGAAATTAACTGCATATCTAAATAAAATATCTGTTAATGGAGCATATGTAATTGCAATAAATTGAGCATCAATAATGTAATTTCCATTTTCTGCCCTAAATTCAGAAGTATATTTAACTAAATGTAATTTATATGATAACGCTTTACCATAATATCCTTTTAATGTTAATTGAAATACTGGTGGTGGAAAATCAAAAAGTATTCTATATGGAGAATTAGATTGATTAAAAAATGCTAATCCCCTTAAATCAATAAATTGAATATTAATTTGTGGAACAAACGATGAATTAACAACTACTTTAATATTACTAATACCAAAACCTTCATATTGTGTATTATTTCCAACACTTCCATCATACCAATTTGTGGTGAATTTTAAATAATTAGGTGAATCGGGATTTTGATCATTACCCATGAAATTTACAACAACTGATTTATCTGAAGTATTATTATTTGTTATACCATTAGCACCTGTAACTAATACTGTTCTACCTTTTTTTGTTGCTGTTAATTCAGCAAAAATATACATGTCCTGATATTGAGGAATACCATTAACAACATTTAAATTAACATTGACTTTATTTGGATCAACTAAAGTTACATTACCAACTGTTATCGAAGCTTGATCTGAATTTAAATTTGTTACAGCCATTCAAGAATATTTATCATAAATACATTATTATCTGAAACCTAAATTTAAGAAAAATAATTGATATTATAAACTATTTATATTAAAATATTTTCACATGGGCAATATATTAAAAGCAAATGAGACGGGTTTTGGAATTCTTATTGAGTCGGATTCAGGTTTTATTACTTCAGACTTAAATCCACAATTAATTAAAGAAGGTTTTGAACTTAAACCTAATGAACCAGTCTTAATAGATTGCATACTTCAAAAATGGGGTGTGAAAAATAAAAATGGTAGAATTTATCCAAAAGATGTTTTAGTTCCTCAAGTTATAGAATATCAAAAACTAATTGATACTAATTGTGCTGTAAATGAAGCTGATCATCCAGATTGCGTGAATGCTTCAGAATCTAAAATATGCACTAAAGATGGATGGAAATGGTTTAAAGATATTTCAGAGAATGAAGAAATATTAACACTTAATACAGAAACTAATCAAATTGAAATTCAAAAAATAGATAAAAAAATATATACACCATATCAAGGTAAAATGTATAAATTTTTAAGTAATTCAATCGATTTAACTGTAACAGAAAATCATAGATTTTTAATAGAAAACTCTAAAGGCAAAAGAGAATATTATTATGCTAAAGATATTTATAATAATCTAAACAATGTTCTTTCATCAGGAAAATATAAAATATTAAAAACTGCTGAATGGCAAGGTAATTATAATGAATATTTTACTTTAGAAGGAGTAGATAAGAATACGTTAAGTTTTAATTCAAAACATGATTTAATTGAACGTTATACTACACCAATAAAAATTAAATCAGAAGATTGGTTTGCTTTTATGGGAATATATTTAGCTGAAGGTCATAGTACTGGTGCTAAATCAAATCAATATAAATTAAGTGGTTATAGTGTTATTATAACACAAAAAAATAAAGAAAAAAAGATTCTTATTGAAAATTTATTAAAAAAATTACCATTTAAATTTTGGAAAGACGAGCATGATGATGGTAAATGTCAATATCATATTAATGATGCTAGATTATATAATTATCTATATATATTAGGACATTCACATAATAAATATATTCCAATAGAATTAAAACAAGCATCTTCGGATTTATTAAAAATATTATTTCATTGGTTCTGGTTGGGTGATGGCAGGAACATTGATTATGTTGAAAAAAATGGAAAACTAAATAATAAAAAATCTGTTTTTTCAACATCAAGACAACTAATTGAAGATTTACATGAGATCTTAATTAAAACTGGTAGTAGTGGTACAATTACAACATATCAACCCAAAGATAGAAATATTATCGATAAAAAAATAGTAAAAAAAGAAGTTGTTTTATCTGATGGTACAATTGAATATATTAATGAAACTCTCGAAACAAATAGATTGATTAAAGCAGAGAATAGTCAAATACAATATAATTTAAACATATCAAAAACTAAACACATTTATTTAGATAAAAGATTTATTAAAGTTACTGAAATTGATTTTAATGATAACATTGCTTGTGTTAGAGTTAAAAATGGTAATTTCTTAGTTAAAGTAAATGGTAAAGCACATTGGACTGGTAATTCATCTGTAGTTTCCTTACAAAACATATCACATTTAATAACAAAAATGTGGTGGGGAAAAGGTAAAGAAGAAAATGTTTTGTTTGGTCAATTAAAAATAATTGTATCTCCCGGTTATATTAAGTATGGTGTTGTTTCAGTCATTGGTGATAAAATAGTTTTATATCTACAAAACAAAATCAGAATTGGAATATCATCAAGGGGAGTTGGAACATTAAAAGAAATACAAGGTGAAAATTATGTTCAAAATGATTTTGAATTAATAGCATTTGATTTAGTTTCTACACCAAGTACTCCCGGAGCATATTTATTTCCAAATAAAGGAAATTTTAGTTTTGAAGAAAGTTATGTAAATAAAAATGGTGTTTATTTAAAAGAAGAAGATAATAAATTATCATCTGCAATAGATAAGTTTTTACTATAAAAATAATGGTGAGAATATAAGTATAAATTTTTAATAAAACAAGAAATTTTATTATTTTTTATACTTTTTCGCAAAGCAGATGTATTTATATAAAAATTAGATTATTAGTTACAAGAATTTAATAAAATGAAAGAAGATAAAAAGTCAATATTAAAGGAAGCTCTAACTGATTATAAAGAAATAGTTGAAGCTGCTGAAGCTAATGCTAAGAAAAAATTAGCAGAAGAATTTCCAGAAAAGTTTAATAATATTCTAAAAGAAGAAATAAATAAAAATAAATCGGCAAAAGAATCCTACAAAAAATTGGATAAAGATAAAGAATCTAAAGATTTAGATGATGCTGAAACAAATAAAGAAGAATCTGTTATGAAGAATCAAACAAAAGAGACTAAGAAAGTCGAAGAAAATGCTGGAGAAGGAAAACCCTTCAACGAAAAAGCAAAAAAAGTGGAAAAGGTTGAAGAAACCGCCGGAGAAGGTAAACCCTTTGATAAAAAGGTAAAAAAACCAGAAGCTATTGAAGAAGTAGTTGGTGATGGTAAACCTTTCGATAAAAAACTAAAAAAACCACTTCAAACCGAAGAATTCGATATAACAGAATTGGATATGAAGAGTGTAGGTTCTGCATTAGAAAATGCTGATGAAAATGACGAAGTACTCACGATGGAAGCAATCGAAAAAGAAATTTCAGAAATGGAAGGTCTTGAAGAAGAACTTAAGGGTATTAACGCAAATTCACCATCATACATGGAAAAGGGAAACAAAGGAATTGCATATAATGAATTAATTAACATGAAAAACAAAATCGATGAGGTTATTAAATCTCTCGATAATGAAAATGTTGATGAAATGCATGGTGGCAATTTCCCATTAGATAAAATGCATAAGGGTGAATATGATTCTAATCTTATCGATGAAAAATCAGTTGACGAAATGCATGGTGGTAACTTTCCTTTGGATAAAATGCATAAAGGCGAATACGATAGTAATTTAATAGATGAAGAACCAATTACTGATGCTGATATTGAATCAGTATTAGGAAAAGGCGAAGCAAACGATGTTGATGAAGCACATGGATTGTCTTATAGTTCACGTAGAAAAATGTCAGGTAGAGAATTACCGGGTGAAGATTATTTGAGTCAGGGTGAAAAAAATCATTCTCCATATGTTCAAGAATCACAGAAAAAAATTAACGGTTTAATTAAGGAAAATAAAAACTTAACAAAAAAATTAAACGAAGTTAAATCTTATAAAGGTACTGTCAGTGGTTTGCTTGAAAATTATAAAACCGCACTTGAAAAATATCGCAATCAATTGAAGGAAATGGCTGTCTTTAATACCAATTTGGCTCACGTCAATAATCTTTTGGTAAACGAAGAATTAGCTCTGACCCAAGAGGATAAAATAAAAATTATCAACGAATTTAAACAAGTTGATAGTATTACCGATTCACAGAAAAAGTATAAATCTTTTCTAACAGAAATGAAAGAAAATAGGAAAACAATTTCTGAAAGTCTTGAAGATAAAGTAAGCACCTCTATACAACCATCTTCAAAACATAAACTTGATGAAGTAATTGAAAAAACTGCCTACGCCGATAATGATCATATGAATAGAATGAGAAAGATTATCGAATACGTAGAAAACGGAGGTAAAAAAATAATTAAATCATAAAAATAAATTTTAATAAAATGGGATTTTTAATGGAAAGTGCCGAAGTTGGCAATATTGGATTAAAACAACTTCGCGAACAAAGAGAAATAACTACAAACCGTTGGGAAAAAATTGGTTTGTTAGAAGGCCTTGAAGGTAACGTAAAAGAAAACTGCGCACAGTTATTCGAAAACCAACTAAGCCACATGATTAATGAATCAACTGAATCTGCATCTAGTGGTCAGTTTGAAACAGTTGCTTTTCCTGTAATACGTAGGGTATTTGCTAAACTTTTAGCTAATGACATCGTATCGGTTCAAGCATTGAATTTACCTATTGGTAAGTTATATTACATCAATCCTAAAGCAAGCTCAAGGAAACAAACAACTGCTAGTCAATTTGACAATTATTCACCTGATGGTGCTTATGCAAATGCTGCTTCTACTGCTGCTTCAGCTAAAACTCAGTTTGAAAGCCAATCTTTATATGATGCATTCTATGCTAAATCATATGACGATGAAGGTACTTCATTATTTGATAGGTCTAAAGGTGAACTTACAATTACTTCAGGTACTTGTGCTCAAAGTCCTTATGCTTATACTGCTGCTGACAAATCATTAACCTTAGTTATTAGTGGTTTTTCTACTACTTATGAAGGTAAATTAGTTGGTCCTACTGGAGTTCCTATGGATACAGAATCTTTTTTAGCTAGTTTGAAAATTTCTTCTAGTGTTAATTTTGTTGCTCCTTCTCCATTTTCAACAGAAGGTATCACTGCAGGTAATCCTCTTCCTTTCAACGTTAAAGTACAGAAGTACGGACAAGCAATTGTTGATGCTACTGGAAAATTAACTGTTGTTGTTGATCTTACTTATGCTGGTACTGATGGTTATAATGCAATGAGTGCTGCTACAACTCCTACTTTTAGGTATCGTTATAGTGTTTATTCTGACCTTGAAGAAGATTCAAGAATGGCAGAAGTAACATTCGTACTTGATCAAGTTACTGTTAGTGTTGAAACTCGTAAAATGCGTGCTCAGTGGACTCCTGAATTAGCACAAGACGTTTCTGCTTTCCATAATATCGATGCCGAAGCTGAATTAACTGCTTTGTTATCTGAACAAATGGCTGCTGAAATTGACCGTGAAATTCTTCGTGATCTTCGTAGAGGTGCTGCTTGGACAAGTCGTTGGGACTATAATGGTTTACGTAGACAATCTACAGCTTATTACGGAACACAGAAAGACTGGAATCAAACTCTAGTTACTAAAATCAATCAGATTTCTGCTCAGATTCATAAAGCAACCCTTCGTGGTGGTGCTTCTTGGATAGTAGTTTCTCCTGAAGTTAGTGCTGTATTTGATGACCTTGAATATTTCCACGTTAGTAATGCAAGTCCTGAACAGGATAAGTATAACATGGGTATTGAGAAAATTGGTACTTTAAGTGGACGTTATATAGTATACCGTGATCCATATTCACCTGCTAATACGGTGTTAATTGGACATAAAGGTACTAGCATACTTGAGACCGGTTACATATATGCTCCGTACGTGCCATTACAGCTAACACCTGTGATGTATAACCCGTTTGATTTTAGCCCAATTCGCGGGATAATGACTAGGTACGCTAAGAAAATGGTGTTAAATCGTTATTTTGGCCGTATATATTGCGATGGTTTAACTACTTTTGGTATTGGTGACTTATCATAAGACAAAAAAATATAATCTTTAATTAAAGAGTGGAATTTTCCACTCTTTTTTATTTTATTTCTTTTATTATTAAATAATAATTAGTAATTTTACTAAAAATATTTTATATGGAAACTTGGTTAATTGAAAAACATGAAATCATAGTAAATGTTAGTAAAAATATAATCATGAATGAATTTGGACATATTTATTTACTTACAAATAAAATAAACAATAAAAAATATGTTGGACAAAGTACTCAAGTTAGAAAGAGATTTGGCGAACATATACGAAGAGCAAATAATGGTGAAAATCATCCAATATGTGATGCATTTAATGAATATGGGATTAATAATTTTGAGTTTGCTATCATTGATAGTGCATCAAATATTAGTGAGTTAGATTTGAAAAAAATTGTTCATACTAACATTTATAAATCAAATATTGAAGAATTTGGTTATAATTATGATTTTAATAATAATTTAACATCATCTTCAGAAAAAACAAATATTTGGGTAATGAAAAAACATAATATTAATGTAAATATTAAATTAGATATTACTTTAGATGAATTCGGACATATTTATCTAATAATCAATAAACTAAATAATAAGAAATATGTCGGTCAAAGTATAAGAGTGAAAGACAGATTATATGAACATATATTAAAAGCAAAAAATAATGAAGATCATATACTATATCATGCATTTAATAAACATAATTTAAATAATTTTGAGTTCAATATCATTGATTATGCAACAAATATTGATGAACTAAATGAAAAAGAAATCAATTATATTAATAAATATAAATCAAATATTAGAGAATTTGGTTATAATATTGAAAATGGTGGTAAAAACTCTCTTGCTAGTTTAGAAACAAAATTAAAATTATCTTTAGCAAGAAAAGATATTAAACAAAATAAAGAATGGATTGAGAAAAGAATAAATAAAGTATCTAAACCAGTTTTAAAAATTAATAAAAATAATGAAATTGTAGAAAAATTTAAATCATTAGCGGATGCTGGTAGATTAAATTCAGATAATTTATCATATGAAGCAATATTAAGAAAATGTTTAGGTATATCAAAAAATAAAGGTGAATATTATTGGTGTTATGAATGTGATTTTCTAAATAACGAATTAAAAGATTTCAAATCTAATATATTTAAAAAATTAGAAGAATTTACAGATAATGAATTATTAGATATGTATAATGAACACATGAATTCTCTTATATCAATAAGAGAATTATCTAAAAAATATTCAATAAGATTTTCAATATTATTATCATATATTGAAAAGAAAAATAAAAAAGAAAATGTACTTGACTTAGATTCTAATTATATTGCTGTTTGCAAGAAAACCAATAAAAAATTTGAAGATTATTTAAATAAATCTGGAGTATTGACAAGACATATTCAAGAAACATATCCTGAAGAGAATTTAGAATCAAAATACCTTAGAAAGAAAATTGAGTTAGAAACTGGTCATTTCTGGTATGCTAAGTTTTTTGACTTCATAGAGATTAAAAAGTAACCACATATATAAACTAGTTAATCTTTAATCATGTATTTATTTTATTTAATTAAACCCCAATATTAAATTTATTTAATTTCAATAAAATCAAAAAATCTAGCGTACCAAAAGTGTCCAGATTCTAATTCAATTTTCTTTCGTGAAAATTTTGATTCTAAATTCTCTTCAGCATATATTTCTTGAATATGTCTTGTTAATACTCCAGATTTATTTAAATAATCTTCAAATTTTTTATTGGTTTTCTTACAAACAGCCCAATATTTAGAATCTAAATTAAGTGGATTTCTTTTTTTACTGATATAATTAGAAAGAGTACTATAAATTAGATTATATTTAGTACATAATTCTCTAACTGAAACTCCATCATTAATGTGTTCATTATAAATTTTATGTAATTCTTCTTCAGTAAAATTATTCAAACTTTTGCGTTCGGTTGATTTAAATTCTCTTACAATATTATTCGAAAAATCTGATTCATAATAATAAAAATAATCGCCAACATTTTTTGTTTCACCAGAACATCTTCTAATGATAGTTGCCTGACTAGTATTTTCACGTCTAGCAGTTTCCGATACTGATTCAAATGTTTCTACAATCTCATTAGTTTTTGAATTTACTTTACAAACACGTACACATGATAATTCTTTTTGTTTTTCCGATAACCCATTTTTCTTTTTTGTTTCACTTATCTTTCTTCTAGTTTCTTCGTCTCTGGTTTTTCCTTCCCAAAATTTAGTTGAGGTTAAACTTAATTTTAATTTTTCTTCTTCTGTTTTAGCTTTTCCATATTTCTTTGCATCTTCAGTACCAGCTTTAGCAATTCTCTTTTCAACCCATTCATCACTTTGAACAACACCTTGATGCGAAATTGACATTTTTTCAAGTGTTTCTGAACTAGGAAGAGAATTATTACCACCTGCCTCTAAATTATATCCAAATTCTCTATTATTTGAATTATATTTGTTAATGTAATTGATTTCTTTTTCATTTAATTCTTCAACAGTTAATGCATTATCTATAACAGAAATTTCAAAATTATCCCAACCATATTTATTGAATGCATTAGCAAGATATTGATTGTGAAAATTATTATATTTATATGCGCTTCTATATTCCCATAATCTTCTAGTAAAACTTCTAGTTGTTTGACCAATATATATTTTACCATTAGTTTTATTTTTTATTATGTAAATAAAACCATATATTATTTTTTTGTTAATTATTAATAATTCATATTTTATTTTTCCACAGTTCCATAATTTTATCATATTTTCTCTTACATCTTCTTTCTTTTCGTCAGAAATTTTACCATCTTTCATAAACTTATTACCATAAGTAAATTTATGAAAGATATTATTTTTATTTTTTAAATATATTCTAAAATCAGGGTTAATTACTTTACATAATTTAAAATTATTGTGTAAATAAATATTATTTTCTCTATTAACCAAATCTAAATCAGCAAATGTTATAATTTTATTTGGCGAATAATCATTAATAAATGTCATTAGCATCTTATTAAATACACCAACAATAATATAACCCATTTTAATTGCAAATCTTGATAAATCATATTCATTTTCATCTTTTTCAACACCACCATTCATTTTTCTTGAATTATCAAATGTCATAACAGCAAGTAATTCATTATTATAATATGCTCCATAAAATATTTGAGATCTATCGGTTTCTTGAAGATGATTTTCATTCAAAAATTTATTTTTTTCAACGTTGTCTATTTTTACAATATTACATTCTCTTGCATTTATTTTAGTTTGCTTAATAAACTTCAATTTATTTATTTTATCTTTAATTATATTTTTATGATATTTTATATCGAAATAACTAAAAATAACACAATTATCATATATAAGCAGATAATCATCTTTTATTTTTTTTAAATCACCCTTTTCTAATGTTTCAATATCATTAGTATCTAAAAATAATAGTATTGTTTTGTTATAAATTAATTTTTTCATATATTCTATTTATTAATATTAATGTTCTTTTTGATGGATTTTTTGTTAAAAAAGCTTTATTTATTGATTTACTATAATCTAAACTATAATTAAATTGATTTTTTGTTATATCAAATATTTCACCAGTTATTTTATTTTTTAAAAACCAATGGGTATCATTATTAATTTTTAATATTGCTGGTATATAATTTTTTTTCTCATTATCATCAAGTAAGTGATATAATGTTTCTGTAGCAACATAACAATGTCCAGTAAATTTATTTTTATTAACAGATGACTTATATTTATTTTTTAATAAGTCATCTGTTAAATTTTCAATAATTAAATTGATTAAAACTTTCATGTTTTTACATATTTTTAAAATAAAACATATCTTCGAAATTATCTCGAAGATAATCGTAAATTGTTTTATTATGAACATTTTGTAAATGTCTTTGATAAGTACCTGCTTTATTATCTAAATCATGAGTAGTCCAATCACAATAAAAACATTTTTTTGTTTCACGAACACGAATTAATCTATATTCAAAAGTAAAATATTTATCAAACCAAAATTTGCCTGTTTCATATTCTTTTGATTTTCTAGTATATTTACTTCCTTTAATTTCATTTGGGTATGTTTTAAACAAATGCTTAGTAATAATACCTGAATCATTACAATAGTCAATAAATTCTTTTTTTGTTTTTTTACAAACAGCAAATATTAAATATCCTTCTTTTTGTGGATAATTTGTTTTTAATTTTTCTTCCAGTTCACTAGAATTAATTAACGTCTGAATAAATGCAAATGAATATGGATATTCTTTTTCCAATTTACGCATCGAAATTCCATTCTTATGTTTAAGAAGAATTTCATTTCTTAATTCTGTACTAATTTCAAGTTTTTTCATTTTTATGTTTTTAATTAAATAATGCTACAAATATAATTTATTTTTACCAGAATTACAAGTAAAGTCTAAAATCTTTTTTAAATTTACTCCAATCTCTTGGATTTTCAAATAATTAATCATATAAAACTATTTTCTCTAATTTTTTATAAAATTTAATATTCTTTATCGTTACGAAAGTATTTATAGATATAATATTAATGCCATGAGATTTATATTATTTCTTATTTTAGCGACATTATTTACGTGTTTTTCTACAGAGGCACAGTCTTATGGTAAAAAGAAAATATATGTAGATTATGGCACATGGAGACATGATATTTCGAATGAAACCAACGTATCTATATCATCATATGTAACTAGACAAACAATATTAACACATCGAGATTTTAAACAAAAACAAAAAACCCTTTCAGAATTACCTAAATACAGGTACGAATTAATTCTAATCAGTAAATCAACATATTATAATAAAACAGTAAAAACATGGATATCAAATGCAAGGGTATTCATAGATAATGTTGAAGTAACTAACGAACAATTCCCTAATGGATTCACTGCTGTTATTGATGTAACACCAACAGTAATATATTGGTACGAGACTTCAATGGAGTCAATAAAAGTGACAATAAAATGGGAAAATTGTGTATATAATTCAAACAATTAAAAATAATTTGAGATAAAAAGAGGAATAATGAAAAAGAAAATTATAGCAAAATCTAGTGATGATGTGCAAGAAGAGGGAGGATTTAAGATTAGTGCTAATACTCAGATTGTTTTCACTGTAAAAAGTTTTCTTCTTACAATTGGTACTATTTTAGGTATTTTTTATGGATTTTATCAATTAGTTGTAGTTCCAAAAATAAATTTAACTGAAAACAATTATAGACAGATGTTTGAAGATCAGAAGAGTCAAAATACGTTATTTTATCAAGAACTTGGTAAAATAAACACATCAATAGGTTCGTTAAGTAGTTCGATAGATGCCATTAACAGAGAAAAATTAACAATAAAAACACTTAATAATACAAGTGGTGCGCTAGGTGATGATGCTGACGAAAAAAACAATAATAACACAGCATATATTATTAAAAATAAATAAAATCATATTCATAAATAATTATACACTAACATATCTTAAGTAATTAACACACTTTCACTTATCTAATAATCCACATTTTTATAATTTTTTATAATGTTTTTAAACATACTAAAATAATTATCTAATTTCTATAAAAAAATCTTATCTAACCATTGCTCTTTAGGATTATTTTTACTATTTATTTATAGAGAAAATACAATCTCAATAATTACAAAATAACTTTATTTAAAAAACAATTAATAATGAAAAAAATCTGGAATTATATTCTAAATTTATTTGGTTTAAAGGCTCAAGCAGGTATAGTACAACCCCCACCACCGCCACAACCACCAAAATCAAAAAATAAGGATGGTATAGTACAACCTCCACCACCGCCACAACCAACAAAATAGTTATCTATGCTTAACGAATTAAAAAAACACAGTATAATTTATATTATATTTCTATTCGGAGCATTAATAGAAACTTACATAACTAGAGCAGTTCCTAGTGTGTTTTGGAACTGCTTTTTTTATGTGTTGTTATATACGATGTTATTAACTGTTTCTGGATATTTAGTATATTATCTAAATGATTCATTAAATAAATTAGCTGTTATTGGATTTATGATGTTTATTTTTGAATATTTATTATTTCAATTTCTTTTAGCAAGTCATCCACTTGGAGAATATAATAAAATATGTTCAAATAGGCATTTAACTGAATTATTTTCAATGTCATTTTTAATAATTTTAGTTGATTTTACTGTAATTAGATTTTTTCCTAAAGTTGAATTGAAATATTTATTTGCAATATCAATAACATTATACTTTTTGCTATTAATAAGATTTTTATGTTAAAAATATTTATAAGATCATTTCTTGCAATACTTATAACCTCCACAATATTAGGTTATATTGTATTTACGATATTAATGACATTTACTAGTGAAACAAATAAATTAATTGCTTCTTTTGCAATTGGTTTAGGTACTCCATTGTTAATTTTTTATATTTCTTCAATAAAAAAAATTGGAGAAAAAACTGAAGCGGAAATAAGAACTGAAATTCAAAGAAAACATGATGAGAATATTGAAGATCATAAAGAAATTAGAAGGGAAGTTGGAGAGAAAATTGGTGAGGATGCTTTTAATATATTAAGTCAAACAAATAAAGAAACACATAAAATGGTTAAAGCTATTTATGATGAAAAAGTTGATATGTTAATAAAAGAAAACGAAGAACTAAAAGCAAAAAAATCAAAAGAAGATGGCGAGGATGATTAAATAATATTTGTTTCATCAACATTTTATTATAATTAACCTTATTTTAAATTAATTATATGAAAAATTTTGAAACAGTAATTAGTGATCAAATTAACTATCTTAAATCAACTGGTGTTAAAGAAGATGAAATAATTATTGAAGATTTAGCTTTTGAAATATTAGATTTTTTAGCTAAATTTTCGATGTATAAAATGAGTTTTGATGTCAAAAATATACGTTTCGCTCATCTTGTAGATAGAACTGAAAATTTTCAGTTCTTTTTTGTTAACGATTATATTGTAGTAGTGAATAAATTTTATAAATTATCCTAATTCTTCTTCCTCTTCTTTTATCTCAATTAAATTAATTAATTTAAAACCTTCATTAAGAATCTCATATTGTTCGAGGCGTATTTTTAAATTCTCATATGTTATAAACAATAATTCTTGGATTTTTTCTAAATCAAGCTTCATTGAATATTTTTCAGTACTAAATACAATCCATTCTCTATTCTTGGGTTTATATTCACCATTAAAAATTAATTGTTCTTCCAAAGGATTGAAATTCACAACAATTCTTTGATTTGGTTTATTCTCTATATTAACTATCCACTTCATGATTATATTTTTAAGTACTAATTAAGTTAAATGGCTCAGAAACTCCAGTACAATATTTAGATGCTGCTCCTAATGCTAACAATATTTTATTTTCAATGGTAATGTTATCATCTTTTGTAGTATGTAATGAACCTAACGCATATTCTAAACCACTTCCAATTGAGATAAAATCATTTATATTTTCAAAAACAGTAAAATCTGAATATATTGTAAATAATCTATTTTTATATCCAACAATAATATCATTTTCCATTGTTTCGATATTATTATTAATATTTAATATGCCACCTTCTCTTAAACAATTTCTTATTTCATTAACGAATGTTATACACATATACTCAAGAATAGTATCTATTTCTATTTTAGGTGGTTTAAATGAATTTTCCAATAATTGACTTAATCTAATACTACCTGAAGAACCAAATATGAAATTACCATTTTTAAATACTTTGGGTGTTTTTCTTATCATAATTTGTTTATTAGTAATACTTGCTGAATCCCCACCAAGTATTACTTTATTATTAATTCTATCAATATAACCAATAATACATGTCATAAAATTTTATTTTAAATTCAAATATTCAGTATATATATCTTAAATTATTTAATAATACAATAATTATTCTTCATAATCTTTACAATGCTTTTGAATTTCAGCATCATTTAAAAACTTTTTACCTACAGTTATTTCTGAATCGAAAAATATGTCCATCTCAATTAATTCATTAAGACGTTTATATGCATTTTCTTTCTTTATAAAATACTCAGTTCCATCGAATTCAATAAAGATTTTAAACACTTCTTTTTTATCTCTACACGTATAGTTTTCTAATTCTTGACTTACTTGAAATCTTAAATCAAGTAGTTCTAATTCCGTAAATTTACTTAAGTCCATAATATTATATTTTTATTTTAAATCTGACCATTCTCTATCATAAATTAATTCTAATTTGGCCCTCGTTATTGAGACATATGATAAATTCATTTCCTGATCTTTTTGCCATCCTCTTGCAGTTTTTAACGGTAATAAATCTGGTCTAACAATAAATACTCTATTTGACTCTAACCCCTTGATTTTGTGGATAGAACTGAGCACAATACCCTCAATTTCATCACTAAATATTGTTCTTATTTTATCTTTAAGATCTTCGATACTATTTGAAAGTTTAGCTAGAAATAATAATGTTGAAACTTTATCAGCTAAAGCAATGTAACCACTATGTTCATCTGGATTTAAAATACCTTTTGATTTTAAATCATTACTATAATCATCTAATTCTTTTTCCCAAAAACTAATTAATTGTTTAATATTATTAATTTTACCAATTAATTCAATAAGATGCACTCCAATATCACTGCCTTTAATAATTGCTTTTTTATGTTGTAATAAGAATTGAAAAAATAATTTAACCAATGGCATTGTTGTTCTACATAAAACAAAATCACCACTCTGAGCTTCACTTAATACATCACCATCTCTAACAATACCATCAGGTGCATCATCCAATGCTTTAATATCTGGTACAATTTCATTTGCTTTTAAAATGATGTTTTTGGCGCACCTAAAAGAATATGAAAGAGGTAAAACTTTTGTATTAGGAAAATTTCTGAACCATTCAAAACATTTATCACTACTACCATTAAATGCATATATGTTTTGAAATTTATCACCCACCGAGATTAATCTACCTAAAATTTTACCAGTTAATTTATCTTTTTTTAATATTTTTTCAATTATTTTTTGTTGTGCTGACCCAGTATCCTGACAATTATGTGCAACAATTCCATTATTACTCGCTCCACCTCTATTTTTACTATCTTTTTTCGAAGTAATAATAAAATTATGATTATCCTCAACACTCATGTCATATGTTTTTTCGGTTTTATGAAATTTATATTCATCAGTAACAACAATACAACCTAAATTTGAGTATTTATCATCAATAATATTCCAATTTTCATTATTAATATTATTATAATGTTTTTTTAAAATTTTATATTTCATTGATTCATGAATATACGGTGAAATTAATTCAGATATTTTTTCGGTATTTTTTTTATTAAATTCTAAATAATAATATTCTTTTTTTGTTGATGAACTTTTTTGTGTTCTAACACTAGATTCGATATTCCAATTATTAAATATTGTTTTATTTAATAATTGGACATAGTTTTTTGTTGTAGCCAATGAATATAATTTTGAACAATTTTCAAATTTACTTAAATTAGCATCATCCATCCAAGCAATTGCTAATGATTGTGGAGTTATTGATTTTATACTATCTTCGATATTTAAATCAAAATAATATCCTAATGTTCGAAAAGTATATGCAACCTTTTGACTATAACCATTTTTTTCAATTTTATTTATTTTAGAATTAAAAAATTGTCCTTTCCATTCAATATATTTCTTTTGTTTTTCACCATGAATAACACTAATTCTTCCTATATTTTTACTTAAACTATATAAATGTCCATCACCAAGAATTGAACCAACAAAAATTTCTTTTTGTATATTATTTAATATCGAATGATATGGTTGATTATGATAATTCGATAGTATAGCATCTCCAATTTTTAGTTCATCTAATCTTTTCCATCCATTTAATGTTAAAAATTTATGATTAACTGTAGCATACAATTTTCTTTTAGTGCCTAATTTAACACAATAAACATCCTTAATCCCATTACACCAAACACAATTTATTTTCTTTTCTTCAAATTTATTTATAGTTTCATTATATGTAATAACATTAGGTATTTTTATATTTTTATTATAATTAGTACACAATAAATTTATTTGTATTTTACCTTCTGTTGTTAAAATATATGTTTCTTTTGGTAAACATTCATCCACGATTACATAATCTTGAGGAAACATCCAAATTGAATTATCAACTGCTGGTAAATAAACCATATCGGTATAATCATAAGAAGTTCTATCTATAGTCATTTCATCTAGTACTTTTAGAACTCTTTTAATATCTTTTGGTTTACTTAAATTATTGATATCATGTCTTTCAGCTAAAAACGGTATGTAATCTGGCTTTACTGTTAATGTTAATCTACAGAGATTAACTAATTTTTTTATATTATTTAGATAATAATTTATTTTCTCTTCATTTTTAAATTCGTTATTTAAATCCCAATTTTTAGCTTTCTTTTGAATTATTTTGTCTGCTTTGAATTCATCGAACACTATCTTATCACCATATTTTCTTTTAATTGCTGCATTTCCTAAACCATATGTTGTATAACACCTCACATGTTCAGGTAATTTAGTTTTTAATTCTTCTTGAATGTGTTTATTAAAAGCTAAAAATGTTATTGACTTATCTTTAGGTAATAACCTAACTGCTTCAACAACAGTGGAACTTTTCCCAGCTCCGGCGTATGCTTCAATTAATAGATTTTCAGGTCGTTTTTCAATATAAGTAAATATTTTTTCTTGTTCTTTGGTGGGTTTGTGTATCATTAATTCAATTTATTATAACGATGTATTTGCATTCCAAAAATAAAACAAATCATAATTCCAAAAATAGTAGGACCAATCATTAAATTATTAAAATTTATTTCTTCTGAATATATTTGTTCATAAAATAATAAAAATGAAGCTATTCCTTGTAAAATAAAAAATCCTGATGCTGATATTAAAAATAGTTTTAAATATATTTTGAATACGAAAAAATAATATTCTAAATAATTTTCATAGAAATTTTTTAATTTATTCATAATTTCATATATTTTATATTCCACATTTATTACAATCTTCTATTGTCATGGTTTCAACATTAGGATTATCTTTCCAATTTTTAATAATTTCAATCATTTTATCGAAAATATTATTATCTAATGTATCTTCAAATGAAAATATTCGTGTTCCATCATCATAAAAAAATGTAGTAACATCAATACTAGCATTACTTTCACAATATAGTGTTTTTTCATCAACACTACCATAAGGCCCTTCGGTCTTATATTTTATTTTTTCACAAATTTTACTCATATTCCTAATTTATTTAATATCATTTGTTTTGTATATACTATTCCCCAAGAAGAAGTACTAATTTCACCACTGTTTTCAAAAGCATCTAATATTTGTCTTTTACTAAACTTTAATTCATTATCATCAACATATTTTTCTGCAGCTTCTTTTGTTGAGAAATATTTTAATGATTTATCATATGTTGGGAATATCCCAATTTCCATTCTACCTTCATCCCATTGATATATTTCATTATTATGTAAAATCCAAGGAAAATCATTTTCAAAAATTTCAACAGCATCTTCGCTTATAAACAACGGCTCCCTTAATTTTTCAATCCTTAATATGTCTTCAACAATTGATTTATCTTTGCTTCGAGCTAATAATATATTATCATGTGTTCTTAAATAAAAATTATCGATTTTAAAAAATTTATAAGAACAAACACCATTGAATTTTACTTTATTTCCTTGTTCAAATATTACATCATCTCTTAATCTTTTAACTCTAGTAATAAAATAATTGGTATTATTTAGTAAATCACTTTCGCCATATAAATATTGTAAATTAATCGTAAAAACTCCATCAGATTTTTTATAAAATCTATTTATTCCATCACCAAATTCTAAAATTTCAAAAATTTTTTCTTCTTTGATTTCTTCCCAATCTTCACTGTTTTCGATAATCCATTTAGGAATAGTGAAATTTTGAGGATTTGAAACTCTGTAATTCTTACCAGAATTTGTTTCAATGGCAATATTATTGCTGATTTTATGTTTAAATTTTTTCATTTTAAATAAATTGTAAATTATGATTACATACTTCTAATTTAATATCACCTTGTAATGACTGTACGAAATAAGGTGTAAGACTTTCTTCATCTACTGCCAATATCTCAACCTTTTCTCCCTTAGGAATAATAAGTTTATGTTCGTCTGTGGATATTTTAACAATATCCCCTACTTTGAATCTTAACATATTTTTATTTTTATTATTAAAAAATCTTCTGATGCCTTATTTAATTTTTCTTCATAATCTAAAAATAAATCTGCTATTTCACCTGCTTGAGATTCCGATTCAGCTTCCCAAATTGTTTCTGGTTTTACTATCCAATCTTTAAGCCACAAATCGTTTGATATTAATAATGATTTTAGAGAATCTTTAGCTGATCGAAATGCTAAAATATCTCCATAATTACAATAATTGGTTATATCATCTAAAGCTTGTTTTGAATAAATTAATTGAACACATTCTTCATTAGATAATTCGGAAAATTTACCAATAATTGAACAATGATTATTTGGTAAATTAATTTCAGAATATTGATTATACATAAACGTTAAATATCCATCAGAACAATCATTCTCTATTACAGAATCTTTTGATATTGAAACTATTAATAATTTTACTATATTATTTTCATACAAATTTTCATTTAGTTGACTACTCCAACGATTAGCAAAACCATCATAATAATATTCAATATTTTTCATAAACATAATTTAAATCAAAACTCAGTTCAATGTCAAGTTCAAATACCTGATTATCATCTAAAAATCTTATAATATCTTCAAAATGACGGTATTTGTTATTATTATCGAATATAATATTTAAATTTTTTCTTAAATAATTTAGACCATTTTCATTTTTCATTTTACTTCCTTCTAATGCTCCCATTATTCAATTCTTTTATAATTTACTTCAATTTTTGATATAACACTAATTTCTCCGATTCCACAAAGAAATGCTTGTAAAATTTCGTGTTGTTCTTTTGTTAAAGCAACGGCAAATGCCCTATCTGTTTCATTATAAACTAATGAAAATTCTCCTTGTTTAGCTTCTTTCATCTCAGATCTTCTATGTATATCAAAATTACCACTATAAACTCACAACCAAACAAAAATCTAGAAAACCCATTCCAATGGCCAATATTTAAACTCCAATTACAAAACGATAAGAATATATAACCAAGTATAAGTGCAAAGATACACTTAATTATTATATGATCTAATATTTTCATAATTTTTATTATTTAATAAAATTTTTAAAAGTTAACATCTTTTCGCTCAATTTACAATATTCTTTTTTTATAAATTCTTCTAAGTCTTCGTAATCATCAAGTTCTTCTATCCATTCTCTTTCGTCATTATTTGAATTCCACAAAAGTATATCATCAAAAAATATCAATTCGAATGAAGTATAATATCTATAATTGAAATTATATTCGAAGTTTTCTTCATTCTCACCTTCTTCTCCCCAAATACTTGTATTGAGGTTATCTATTATTTCTACTAAATTTTCCATATTATTTATGTTTTATTCCAATAAATCATTTAATGATATTAAATTTTCATTTATTTCGCGAAGCCTATCTTTACAAAATTCTTCTAAATCTTCATATTCATCTTCAAATTCAGAATGCCACAATAGTGTGTCATCAAAATAAATCATTTGAAATATAGGTGAATATCTAAGACTGAACATGTGTTCAAAATTTTCTTCATTCTCACCTTCTTCTCCCCAAATACAATCATTTAGGCTGTCCACAACATCAATTAAATACATGATATCATCTTTCATAGTAATATTTTTTAGATTAATTAAATTATTCATTATATTATTTTTAAAAATAAAACTTCTTAAAAATTTTGTTTCAAGCCATAACATAAATCAAACGAAGGCCACCAATTATTAAATTCCTTATTAGTCATTTTCGGTGTTACTTTTTTCTGTAAAAATTCTTTACAAAAAGATTTCCATTTTTCATATTCTTCTTGGGAATTAAAAATATAATATTGATACCAAGGTACACCATCAAATTCTTGATTATTTTTTATGTAATCATAACTAACACCATATTTTTCTAATTCTTTGTTTATTAGGGTTTCAAAAACTTTAGGATCATTACGACTTAATTTCTTTTCTTTGGACATAAAACTTGTTTTATTTTTGTCGATAATTTATGTTATACATATTTAATATGTAATATAAATAATTAAAATTTCTTTTGAGATTTTCATGTAGCCTATTTTCAATTAAATCATTTTTCATTTTTATTTCATAATAATTAGGTTATATCAAAATATATGTTCTGTAAATCACTGAGTGCATCGTCAAAATCATTAAATAATATTTCATGTGAACTAGACTCATAAAAAATATAAATCATATTAGAATTTAATTTATCTGATAATAAACTAAAAATTTCCTCATTTTTCATCTTACTTACTTCCAATTTTCATTATCAATTCCACCTTGGAGTTCATATATTTTCATATCTGAAAGTACTAAAACTTTTAAACCTTCTTGTCTTACAAAAATTTTATCATTATAAATAATACCATTATAATTGAGTTTATTTCTTTCTTTAATACTATCAACTTGAATATGATAATTTCTATTCATAATAATTGATGTTTCTCCTAGTACTTCCATTTGTTCACGTAACAGTATTGCTACCTCATCTGAAACTTGTCCTAATAAACCCAGACAATTTTCTAAATATTCTGAAGTAATTTTATCGAATTCAGAACTTTTATTACTGTAAACATTTTGTAAAATATATCTACTTAATTCAAGCACCAAAAATTTATCCTCTGCCTTATCTTCATAATCTTTAGATAACTCAATATATGGTCTACCTGATTTATTTAATTTGATTTCATATTCTATTTTAAGCACTAAATTTGTTATTATATAATGTTATTTAACGTAATTCAATCTCATCCTTTTAATTAAATCCTGTGCTTCTTTTGTTGCCAATAAAACAGATAATGCTGCATCAGCCATTCTTTCAGATTGATTTTCGCCAAAATAACAATCAAAATCACCCAAAATTGGATTATTTAATACTTCATCAATATTTTCAATTAGAAGTAATCTGATTTTTGTTTCTAATGTATTCATAATTTTTATTTATTAATTTTATTTAACTTTAATTTATATAATGTTATTTTAAAATTTTTTAAAGTCATATCTTACACGATATAAAATATCTTCAAACCAATCATTTTCATTCATACCATTAACTATTTTTTCTTTCCAAGAGTGTATTTCATATAAATAACATCTGGTTTAACTCGTTCAATTTCCTTAAACCACATATTCATACCTCCATCACCTTCTCTATAGATAGAAGATTTAACACACCAACTTGGTATTATCTCTTTTAATTGATTATTTTCAATTTTATGTTCAATAAATTCTAAATCTTCTGATTTAGTATTACTATCTTGTAATGGTCTTTTAACTATTTTCAGTTCCATAATCAATTACTTTAATTCTATTTAATTTATTAATTAACCATTGTTTATCAATATGTTTAGGAGCATCATTCATAATAATTTCATCTATCTTACTAGCAACTTCTTTTAATAACATTATTTTAAATTCAGATGGAGCATCCATAGAATTAAATAAATAACAATCTTGTTGTAATTCAGTAACAATTGGTATTTCAATAATTTTTCTTTTTGGTAAAAATTCACCATTTTGAAAATTATTGTTAATTAATTTAACTTCAATCATAATATTTTATTTTTACTACTTTCAAATAATGCTTCAGCAATACGATAAATGAAATCATCGTCTTCATAGGCAGGAAAGAAATCATCTTCGCTCATAGTTCCAACATTCCAAGCTGACCAAACTCGTGTACAAAATAATACATCATCTGTGATTAATTCATTAGCCCAGTCAAAATATTTTTGCTTTTCTTTTTCAGACAAATCATTAAAATTACAATCAACTACAAATCGTAATCTTAAATTCAGTAATTTTTTTAATAGCTTTTTCATGAGAACATTATTTATTGTAAAGATAATTATAAATATTTTGAATTACAAGAAAAATTTTTAAATTTTTTAAAATTGCTTAACAATCATAAATCCAGCATCTTTAAAATACATTAGTATTTCAATAGCTAAATTATCACAATCATCAGTACTATAATGATTTGTTGCATATAAAGCATCTTGTATTACAGTTTGTGTTACTTCTAAATCAACCTCTTTAATATTATTAAGTCGATGTTTTAATTGTTCAATTTCTCTTAATAATCCATTATTTATCCTTTCATCATCTTTTAATTTATTCCAGTTTTCAAGAATTATCCTAATAATAGCATTCTTCCATTTCCAATCAAATTGATAATTTTGATTAGTATGTTGCCAAATAACATCTTCAACATTTTTTTCAATTGCTTCGTCAGTTAAAGTTTTTATAAGCAAATCTTTATTTTCATTAAACAATTTTTGACGAAGTCCTGCAAACTTATATAATAATGGATCTTTAATAAATTCTTCTGTAATTTCTTTAATTAGTTCTTTATGAATACTATCACTTACATTTTGATAATGTTCATAAAGAAAACTTTTCATTTCATCATAAAACCTACTATTTAAATCATTATTGATTTTTTCAATACTTGATTTAAGTATTTTCTCTGAAACTTCATTTACCTGTTCTTCAGTAAAGACTTTGTTTAAGGTTTTCATAATATTAATTAATTTATTTTACGACATTTATAACAAAAACATATTTCTTTTCTGAATCTTCCACAACCAATAGCATAAATATATCCTTCATTAAGTAGTTCTTGATATTTTCCACTTTTCTTCCATTTCTCTAATGTCATTGGATTTGTTATTCTGAGAGTTCCGTAAAATTCTTGTTTAGTATACATCATTTTTGTTTATTATATAAATAAAATTCTTTTTAAGAAAAAGCACACCAACTATCTTCCTCAACATACCATCCTAATTCAACTAATTTATTTCTATCGTCTTCATCAGTAACCCATGATTCAGACCCAAAATAAATTTGATCATGTTCAAATTGAACTCCAAATGATTGAAGTTCATCTTCTGGCACATACTTTTCAAGGATTTTAATTCCTTCAATAAATTCATATATTCTCATAATATTTAATGTTTTAATAATTAATTTAACACGCATAACTAACTTTAAAATATTTACCATTTTTTAATGGAAATAAAAGATAACCCGAATAATCATCACCCATCATTCCACATGTTTGCCAAACACAATAATGAGTTACTCCACGAATTTCATCTTCATTTTGCATCATGTAAAGTAATTTATCTTTATCGTCTTTTATTCTTACATGTTGATAACTACTATAACCACTTTGTTTTTCATCTATATTATATATTTCAACAATATCAATTGGTAACCAATAATCATGATCATCAAGCCATTTAAATAAACTATTAATATTTACTAGTCCCTTTAATTTATTTTTCCATTCAAGTTTTAATAATCTTACTTTTTCTGTTTCTTCATGAAAGATTTTAGCATATTCACTATCCATTTGATTAATCTCATCTTTTGTCATAATATTTAGTTTAAATATGATCACTATAATTATCTAAAATAAAATTAGAATCATGTAATTTATTATCGCTAATTTCTTCATTACAGATTTCACAATATTGCTTATTAGCGTCAGGTGCAATTAATGGCATCCAATGAGTAGGTTTATATTCTTTACATTGATTAAATAATAATTGTTTAGAATATATACAAAATGTACCATCTTCATCTATTTCACTAATTGCTCCAATACCATAAGTATTATTAACTACACTATTAAATAAAAGTACTTCTACATTTACTTCTGGTAATTTATCTGTAAATTTTATCCAGTTCATAATTACTTATTTTAAAATAAACTTAAAATTTGTTTTTTAATATATTCATTTTCTTCAATTAATCTCAATTTAAATTTAGTATCCATATTATTATCCTTTAAATAAATATCAATTCTTGATTGAAGTATATTAAGCATTTTATCTTTATTGTTAATAATGGATGTTAAATGCCACGTTAAACATTTTTCACATAAATATGCTCTCTGTGGTATTATATTTCTTTTTGATGTTCTATTTAACTTATTTATATAGAATAATGCTTGTTCTTCATTTACAAATGAAACTTTCTTACAGATTAAATTTTCCATTTCAATTATTTAATATTCAAAACACGGTAAACAATTTCTAATTCAATTAATTCAGAATAATCAGTAGTTACATTTTCTTTTAAAATACTCCAACCGAATAATGTTATACCATAGTAAGCATCCGAGTAATCATAATCATCATCATTCATTTGACCTTTCAAACGAATTATTTTTTGTTTAAAATTTTCTTTTTCAATGATTTCATAATTATCATCATAAATATTAAATTCTTCATTTTCAGTTTCATTATCATTCCAGTTATTAAAGAGATGTCGTTCTCCAATTTTTGGTTCTGATTTTAACCACTCATAAACTTGTTCATCATTTTCAGCAAGTAATAAACATTTCATACCAATTTCACTGTCCTTTGGGGATGCATGTAAAAATTCAATTTTGTATAAATTCATTTTTGTATAAATTCATTTTTAATGTTTTTAAATTATTAATATTCAAATATACGACAATAATTTAAATTTGTTAAAATTTTAATTATATTATTTACAAATAAAACCAAATATCTAACAATAACAATAATGTGAATAATTATTAACAAGTTTCTTTCTCTGTGTTTTACTTGCTTTTAATATTAATTCACCAAGTTTTATGCCTTCTATATCATTTTTACTTTTAGCATATTCAATACAATACTTAATATGATTATCACCAATATTATCATCATCTAATACAATATGAAGACTTCCACCAACTCTATTACCCGGTAGAGCATAGTATTTTTTACATTCTTCAATTAATTGTGGTACTGTGATTTTATTATCACTAACATCAATTATGTTTTGTTCGTTATTCATAATATTTTTTTATTTAATTCTTAATATTCAAATATACGAAAATAATTTAATTTTGTTACAAACATAAACAAAATAATTTTATAATTAAACATATCATATATTATTTTATCAAGTATTTATATTAAATATTAATCTTGTATGGCTTTAATCACAACACCAGATAGAAATAAATTATTTACACAAATCAAACATGAAATGGGTTGGCCTCTTAGACCATTCGAACTTACCGATGACATGATGATCTCTTATCTTGAAATGGTTGTTGAAGATTATTCTTCTTTAGTTAATAGTTGGCTAATTCAACAAAATTGGATTAACCTTGAAGGAATGGATCTTTCTGGTGATTTTCTTACTGCTTTTACAACTAAATCTAACCACTACATGGAATCTTTTACCTATGCTTACTCTAAACAAGTAGGTCTGGGTACTAATGCTCCTGCAGCTAAAGGTTGGGAATTAAAACGTGATTTTATTATTACTTCTGGTCATACACAACATTATATAATTCCTAAGAATAGAGAAGTAAATGAGGTTTTATGGTCCACACCCGGATCTGCAGATTTAGGACTTGTTGATCCATTTGCTTTAAATTCAATGGGTGCTGGAATAACGGGCACGAATATGTTCTCTCGTCCCGGTAATTTAGTACAACCCATATACAGTACGCTTTTGATGAGTCAGGACAATATGATGAAAAAACGTATGTTGCAATCAACACTTACGTATAGAATTACTGGTTTAGAAACAGGAGAAAAAATGTTACATTTATATCCTGTGCCGGGCGATAGGTATGAAATAGCTGGCAAATGGGGGAAACATTGGAACGGTTATCTTATATGGTACTTTTATTATGATACAAATTCAGATAACAGAGACAAATGTTTAGAAGATAATCCAGATGTGGTTAGATTACCTTCAGATGCCCCTACAAAGATACTAGAATGGGGAAAATTAAATGATGTTGCTCGTCAACAAATAAGAAATTTTTTAATTGCCAAGGTAAAAATTGTTTTAGGTAATGTTAGAGGATTTTTTGAGGGTAAAGTTTTTTCCCCTTCAGAAGCCGCACTTTCTATGGACTATAGACATTTGTTAGATGAAGGACTTAAACTTAAAGAAGATACAGAAAAAATAATACTTGAACAATTAGATAAACTTGCTCAGGTAAATTTAACCGGAGAAAGATTACAGATAGCGTCCAATATTAATGAAACTATGAAATTTCAGCCTCCCAAATTTCCAATTATCAGTATTTAGTGGGTTCTAAAACAGTTTTAGTTTTAATATATTCATTTATTTCATTACATAATATCTCAATATTTTTCTCAACATCTTTTAAAAATTCTTTTTCTTTAATATAAATCATCTTACACCTAAAATTTTCAACTAAAAATTTATTTCTTTTTATATCTTTTTCGATATTCTTTTTTGTGTAATGATATTTTTCATTCCATTCTATACATACATTATATTTTTCACTATATCCATCAATCCAATATTTTATAAATCTTTTTTCCCCACCATTTAAAGCATGTTGTATATGAAGATTTAATTTTTCAGCTAAAATATCTAAATATATTATTGAATTAATATTATATTTTGGAATATATTTTGCATAAATTTCTCCATACTTTTCAATTATAGTTTGTTGTATTTTTTCCTGTATTTCTTTATTTTGCGCAGCATGTTCAACACCATATTTTTTTAAATTAGTTTCTTTTCTCTTAGCTATAATAATATTATAATTATTTCTTATTATATTATTAATAAAAACTATTTGACATTTTTTTGAACAAAATTTTCTATAACCCTTATTAAAATTTTTAAATTTCACTGGTTTACCACATTCAGGACATATTGGTCTTTCTATGATTCCATGTGTATAATTATATAATTTCTCTCTCCAAGGAATATTATTTAAGTTAATTGGTAGATTAATAATTTCATTATATTCAATTGGATTAGATTCTTTTATGTAACATTCGTTTGAACTCATACCATTTTTATAATTCTTAATAATAAAATCAGAGAATGATGCATAATTTTCTATATTCACTTTATTTTTCCCATTATATTTTCTACTTTGTTTAAGAGAACATTTATTGCAACAATATTTAGTAAAACCTTCTGTTAAATGATCCCTAAAATTACATTTATTTCCACATTCTTGACATTTCGGACTTTCTTTTAAATCATAAATATATAAATAAATTTTTGCCTTTAATTTTAAATTAATTTCATTAGTATTTTTTAATATTTTATCTAAAAGAATTGGATAGTGTAATTTAAGCCAATCTTCCCGTGTTTTATACCCACCATAATTATTACATAAAAACCATTCTTTTAATTCTTCTTTAGAAAAAGCACTAATATCAATATTTTCTTTTTTTGGTTTAAAATTTCGTTTTTTATCATAACATTCTTTTGAACAAAATGTTGGATAATTTTTATGTTTTGTACTAATATGTAAAGTTTTTCCACAATTTTTACATTTAGGATTTTCAATTAAATTATTTAAATAATTAAATAGTTTTTCTTTCCAATTAATGACATCTGGGTTTATTTTTGAATATTCAAGAATTTCTTTATGTAAATCAGGATAATGTTCAAAAATAAAATTTTCTCTACATTTATGACCACCAATATTATCTGTGTTAAACCAGATTTTCAGTTCTTCCTTAGTAAAACTACTAATGTCATCAAATACTGTTTTTTTCATTTTTCATATCATTTTCCAATAAAACTCTTATTCTTTTCGATAATGAATATCCATTATCACTAATAAATTTTAAATATCTCTTTTTGAGATCTACATCAAGTCTTATGCCTAATGTCCTGTCTTTGTCTTTTGAATATCCCATATCAATGTTGTTTATTTGAACTACAAATATAAATACTAAATATTTACGAAAAAGATCAATATTTTACAATTATTTTTTCAGTATTTATATGAAATTCCATTTCATGAATTTCAAAAGCAACAAGAGGATATTATTTGAGAATACTTTACGAATAGATAATAAATTCAGTATTAGTGAAGGTGTTGAGCATCTTACTGTTGATGGTGAAACAAATTATTTTAGGAATTCAAATACTTATGCTTTTTCTGTTTATGATGATAATTTAATTGTTTCTAAAGAAGGTGGAGCACATGGTGATGCGATTATTCAGAATTTCAATTTAAAATTACCTGAAGATGAAGCCATGTTTTATAAGATAAAGAATAAAACAAATTATTGGGGAAGGATTTGGATTGATTTTAAAACTATTTCATTTTGGGATGATTATCTACCAAATAATGTTATTAATGACATTAAAAGTAAATTAAAACAATATTTTCCAAAGGAAGATATTAATAATTATAAAATTGAAATGCACTAATGAAAAAGAAAAAACAAGTAGTTGATCAGAAGACTCAGAGATTTGGGTTATTTATGACTCAAGAATCGTTTGATTTGGAGGTTGAGTATGGAAGACATTTTTTAAAAACAGATAATGTTCAATATGTATATATACATAAAGTTAATATAATTGAAACCAAGACACATAGTTTATATGGACAAGCGAAGCCTAAAGATAAGAAATATATGTCAGCAGTTCAAATAAATGTAATGGTAAACGTAAGTAACTCTGAGCAAGCATATTATGGAAATATACCAGCAGGGGTGACGAGGCAGGATAGTGGAAAAATTGATTTTGGTGTTTATTTAAAAGAATTAAAAGAAAAAAATTTAGAAATAGATAGGGGTGATATAATTGAATATAATTTAAGTGGAGAAAAGAAAAGATATTATGAAGTAGAAGATGCTGATCTTGTTACAGATACTACAAGTCACACTATTGGAGGATTCCAAAAATATTTTAGGCACATAACTGGTGTTCCAGCCAAGGAAGATATTATTCCTTTTCTTAATGAAACTCAAGGAGATTTTATATAAAAATATCGGACATGTCTTATAAATGTCCGATATAAATAAGATTTTTGTTATTTAGGACATATTGTCCCATATAATGTCCTTTATAGTTAATTAAAATAATTTTCTAAAGAATCAATTAATTTAGGTATATTTGCTTTATAAAATCCAGCACAATTAATACAACCACATTCAATTATTTTCCATTCATCACCAGTTAAACAAATATCCATAACAAATGCATCTGCTAATTGAAATAATTTAATCATTTCTTTACAATATCTTATTGCATCGTCATCAATAACATCAGATAAACAGAATCTATTACCTAATCTATATTGAGAACCAGTAATTAATTCACCACCAACAATCCAAAATCTATATTCTTTTTGAATTTCTTTAACTGATGCAATCTGAACTTCAGTATTTAAATCTAATATAGTTGAATGTCCATTAGTTAAAGATTGTTGTTTAAATTCATTCCATTCATTTAAAGTAAATGATTTTCCTGTAAAAACTTTAGTATCTTTACATGGACGAGCAAAGAAATAATCTAAATCAATTTCATCACCAAATTTAATTATTTTAGAATCATAATTTAGAAGATTTTCATTATAATAATTTTTATAAATTTGATAATCATGATTATCATTCATTAAACTACCGGGTTTCCAACTATATTTATTTGATAGTCTTGCCATTTTTAATGAACCAAAACAGAATATATCTTTTCTTTTTGTGCTAAATTCAAAATCTTCAAGAAAAGGACGTACTTTTACAATTTCGTAAGGTAAACTCATTCTATCAAGAGTTTGCCAAATTAAATCATAGTTTTCTTCTCTAAAGGTATTTTCTTGGATTAAATAATACATATTTTAAATTTTATTTAAATAAACATTTTCATATAAAATATAATCTCCACGATTTAGATTTCTATCTGCATTTTTAATTAAATCTTCGATCATTTCCTCAGTTACAATTAACTGACGTTCTTCTTGACTATAAAATTCTTCATCAGTCATAGAATCATTTTCAACCTTATATTTAAGTATTAGAACTGGTTTCATAATAATTAATTTTATTTAGTATTAATTTCTGTTACTAATGAACTGTCATGATATTCTGGAATTATAGTCCATTCCCATTTTTCACCCGTTAATATTTTACCTTCTTTAGTATCTATTATCATTTTTATAACACCAATACTATGTAATTGTAAGTATGTGGTATTAAGACCTATTTGTTGTACAATTTGGCCGTTGTTGAATAAAATAACATATCTTTTCATACTAAATTTATTTTTAATTTAATTATTAAAACGAATTATTTTTATTTTTGTTACAAGATTTTAAAATTTTTTACCACCATATTTAAAACCACGTAATTCGTTATATCTCATTTTTTGTTCTATGTGAAATTCAATATCAATATTATTTTCTCCACATATAGCTAATAATCTAATTATGCTGTCTGCAAGTTCATCTTCAAAAGTATCTTTTACACTTTTTTCAAATTGTTTTTTAAACAATTCCGTACCGTCCATAATTTGTATGTCAAATTTAAAATTTTCTGTATTACAAAACCTATCATTACGATAAGCTTCAAATGCTTCTGAAATTTCAGAATGAACCAACATCAATCTTTGAACAATATCACCATTAGTAAACCCCATTTTCATTTGGAAATCATGAAAATTTTTACTAAGTTTATTTAAACCATTTGTATTACATTTTACAATATCTTTTTCATTGGAGAAGATATTTTTTAAAAATTTAATAATTTTCATATCTATAATTTTATGTGATTAAAAATTTTAATAATTCCTTCTTTTCGGTATTTCGAACTTAATTGGTTTTAAATCTTTTTTTAAATACAGAGGATGTTTAGGCGTACCAGTTTTACTTAATTCTAAGTAATATAATTCTTTAGCACCTTCAAGTGGTTTATAGTCTTTAAATTTTTTAAATGTTTTTTCAACAATTCCACTATTTCCCCATGCAGTTATTATAATTTCAGCTTCATTATACATTTCTTTTAAATGTTTTTGATTATCTTCACCAATAGGATCATAAATATTTAATAATGTTTTAGGATCTGTAGCTCTAAAAGCAAATAAATTTCCAACCAAAATTCCTCCATAATTCCAACTTCTAGCAAAACCTATACATCTTCTTATTGTAGGATCATCAATAAATGAATCTGCAGTGCTTGGATTTAGCATTAAGAATAATACTTTAGGTTTAGTTTTGTCCCATGTTCTTTCAAGTCTATATCGATATTGTTTACAATCTGAAATAATTGCTGATTTTTCCATCATAAATTCCATTTTCACTATTATTTAATATATAACATTTTCAACATAACCATGACCCCATATTCCACAAGTATTCTCTCCAACACTTAATAATTCACCTTCACTACTATAATGATAAATTTTAGCTTTAACACTATATGGATATGCACTTTTTGGTGTTTTTGTTGGTTTTTCTAAAAATATTAGTCCATCCCAACCAAAAACATCTAGTTCTTTACCAACAATACATGAATATGAACTCCATGTTCCTAGATTATCGAACCAAACATTGGATATTAATATATCATTTTTTTTATTTATTAAATTCCATTTTCCTTCTTTAGTTTGAATTCTTTTATATGGGTAATCATCTATATTTTTCATATATTTTTATTTATTCATAGTTAAACTCATCGCTCATATCAACATCAAGAATTTCAACTTCAAGACCTAGTTTTTCAAATAATTTTTTAAAACTATTTCCACTTCTATCGAAATCCCATTCATTACCATAAAATATACTAATATCTTCAGCAGTTCTAATGCTTAACATATTTAAATTCTCATCCTGTTCGATTATTATTTTCTTTGTCATGATATAAATTTTTATATTTTTGTTTTAATATCCATACTTCGAGATAATTTATCTAATTCGGCACGTGTTCGTTTTAATATTGTTTGTTCAAGAACTAATTTTTTCATTTGGTATTTATTTTCCCAAATTTTATGATCAATACCTCTTAATTCTTTGTCGAAAAAAGATTTTATTTTATCAGCAACTTCCTTTTTCATATATTTAAATTTTTAAACGTAAATAATTTCACCACATCTAGCAATAGACAACATTCTAATTGTATCTAAATATGGAGAATGAACATCTTTATATTTTGATGGTAAAATTAATATTTCATAACCAGCACCAAGATGTTTCTTACTTTCATTTTCAATATCTTCTTCAGTGAGAATTAACATAACATATTCCTTATCTTGTTTGTTCCATATATTTACGTGAAATTTCATATATTTAAGTGTTTATTTTTAATTTTTTCAAGTTCTTCGGTTAATTTCAGATGTTGTTCTTTTGATTGAATACCTAAATCATCACCATATTGTATAAATATATCAATAACAAAGATAATATATTCTTTTTCTTTTTCAGATAAAAATATTGATTTTTTTGAAAAAATATATAATGCCAATGCAAGTAAAAGAATAATAACTAATAAAATAATTATTATTGTATATAATATTATCATTTAGAATCATTAAAAATATTTAATTATTTGTTTTATTCATTAATACTCCTTAAATTTTTGGTATATACTGCAACATAATAGCCTTCTTCAGTTATTAATATATTATTTTCTTGATGAAATATTTCAATATTTCTTTCATATAATTTTTCTTTATGTGAATTAATTAAACTAATTAAATATTCATCATTTTCCAATGATTTAAATACATATTCTTTTTCTGAAGTTAGTGGTGTTAATAATATTGCTCCTTCTTCGTGTTCCATTTTAATTGTTTTTATTTTTTATTCTTAAAAATATTAAAGTATCTTCAAGAATTTTAATTTTTTTATTAAATTCTAAAATAATATCCAATTCTTGTAAACAATATTCTTTCGAGTATAATTTATTTTTGATGATATTAATAAAACTATCTATTACATCATCTCGTTCCTTAATAAGATATTCAATACCTAATAAAATATCTGATTTAGTTTCAACATTATTTTCTTCCACATAGTTAAGTATTTCTAATTCATATTGGCTATTAATTAGAATAATGTTTTGAAAATTACTACTTCCATACTTAACAATATATTTATTACTAAGAGTATTATCTTTTGGGTTATAATAATATAGTGATTCAAATATTTTTCTAAATTTTTCTGGAGAATATATTTCAATTGGAAAATTGAGTATATTATTTTCTTCAATAACACTATTAAATGCTGTTACTAATGTTTGATTCCAATCATCTTGTGTTCCAAAAACGATTTCATACGGTGGGTTATAATTCCATGTTTTCATAATATATTTATTATTTTCTTTAAAAAGATATTCATCATTATTTAATTTTTCATCATTAAGTACTTCTTCATCTTTTCTATCATCAACAAATGCTCCTTTAAGAAGTATTTTATCTAAATCTTTTTTCTCTAACATTTTATCAATTTCCTTAAATATTTCATCTAAATCATCTTTATGTTTTTCATTTTTAAACTTATATGATAATTTAGCTTGAATAGCATAATTAATATTTTGAATTTTAATTTTTAATCCAGAAAATTCACATATTGAATGTTGTAATTCTTCAGTATCAACTTTAAAAATACAGATTTTTATACCATTAATTTTAGCACCAGTACGTTGAATTTCTTTTCCATTGGTGTTTGTTACAGTATCAGACAATAAACTCTCATCATCAATTATTCCTGCATCTAATAAATTACCATTAGTTAAGGATTTATTATCTCTAACAAATATATCAATATCAGATACTTTTCTATTGATTAAACCAACAGCATTTAATGCAATTGATCCACCGAAAACAACATCTGGACATTTATTTACAATTATTCCAATTACTTCTTTTATTTCATTAGATAATATTTCTACATTTTCTAGGTTATTCATATTAAAGTTGTTTTAGTATTAATATTTTAAATCATTAAACAAAATTGGAATTCTACTTTGAAATTCTTTTAATAGTGGCCTCATTAAATATTGCATATCTGGATGTGCAGCATTAGCACAACGAAGTTTAAAAATATGTCTCCATTCTCTAATATTACAAGAAACATTAATTTCTGTTTTAAGAGAATTTGGAAGAACACTACGAGCTTGTTGAGGTGACCAACCACCTAATATTAACTTTTCATATGTTACTTCAATATTATTCATAGTATGAATATACTTAAATATAGATTCTGGAGAACTTGAATCTAACCACAATGGTTTAATTATAATGAATTTATTCCCTCCAAATTCTGCTATTGGATATTGTTTATTTATTCTTTTAATCCAAGCACTAGATTTTTTGGGGTGTCCAAAGGGATATTTAAAATCTTTAAATAACCACTCACCAATATAAATAGATTTTTTATAATTGGTAATACTAAATTTATAAACATTTTTATCTTTATACTTAGTACATGAATAATCAAAATTATTTTTAATAAAATCAATAAGAATATCAATTAAATGCTCATTAACGGAACAAAAACCAATATTACAACTTTCATTTATACTTTTCTTTTGTTTGAAAAAACAAACATATCCGTCACCATCAATTAACCCCCTAATAAATGAATTAAGATATTCTTTGGGGATACTATTCCACATTATATCTATGTCTTTATCAGATTGTTTTTCAGTTTTATTTTGAACTATTCCTAAATTATTTAAATCATTTACAATTTTTTTAGAACCAATTACTATTTGTTTACAATTTCTATCATTACTTTCACCAACATATTCACTAAATATAGAAAACATTAATTTAATATACCAAGCATAATCTTTATGTTGAGTAATACATAGACTTGAACTTCCTTTTGAAGTACGGCGAACAGAGCCATCAGTTTGAATTAAACCTAATAAATAAGCCTTTTCATGTGAATCTATATTAGAAAAATAATTTTCACATCTATTACCTTTATTATTTAATCCTCTAATTGATACATTATTTTTTAATAAAATTTTACGAATTTCCCATTCTGTGTTACAGCTATATTCTGAAATTTCTCGCATTGAAAATCCCTGATTATATGCATTAATAATATCAATTTCATTATCACAATTAAACTCTAAAATATTTCTTTTTTCACAAGATGATACATATCTCGTGCTTTCTTGAGCAAAACTAGCAATTCTATGACGAACAAGTTCATGACTTACGCCACGATCACAAATAAATTTAACACTAATATTACCACCAAATTCTAACATAGCTTCGTGACCACGTGATATTAGTTTGGGTATTAAAACACGAGCAGATTTAGCGTAATAATTTAAAACTCCAATTGGTGGTTCAATTTCATTGTCAATATAATCTTCATATTCTATTTTTCCTTCTGATTGATAACAGGTTCTTGATGCAAGTTCAATTTGTTTTAGAATTTCTTCACCATTTATTGGTGTAATAATTTCTGTGCTGGCTTTAATTAATTTCATATTTATTTTATATATTTTTCATTAAAAAATAATCTTTTATACCAAGGTAAACTAGAAAAATTTTCTAAAACATCGATTTTAGCATTTTTCTTTATTGTATTATAATTTTCTACAATTTTTGTATCGTATTCTAATTTAATTATGTTACAAATATTACGTAATTGTCTAAATATTTTATTTGATAATTCAACATTACCCGAAACATTTAAATTAGCATCAAAACCACCAACATACCCATAACCTTTATACCAATTCCAATTTATGATTATTTCATTAGGTTTACAACTATTAGCTTTTTCAACCAATTTATCATATTCATTTCTTTTTAAAAGAATACAATTTTCATTTACTTTGTTTAAATCTTTCATTATATTAATTTATTTTATATGTTTTAAATTTACCAATAGATTTATTGTTAAGTGGATTAATAAAAAATTCTATAAAATAATAAGTATTTATTTTAACATTACCATAACCTCTCTCACAAATTCCACCTACTGTTAAATCATATGAAATTATTTCACGATTATCAATTACTTTTTCTTCCTTCTTTACTATTCTAATAAAGAATATTTTTAGAATTAAATTTAATGTTTTCATTTTCTTAATTTATTATTTAATATTTTAGCTTTGGCAATGAATTCAAATTCTTCTGTACTTATGTTTTCATCAACAGATATTTGTTCAATAAAACTCACCAAATCTTTAGGAAAACAAGCTCCACCAAATCCTCTACTACCATCATGTCCGGGAACATTTAAATATGTATCAGTAAAATGATTAGTTTTAACTAAAAATTCTTTAAATATACTATATATATGTTCATCATTAATATAATCAAACATAATATTTGACATTAAAATAGATAATGCTCCCATAACATTATGAACATATTTAAATTTCATTGGTGTTCCAATATCATAAAATTTATAAACTTTAGTTAATTTACTAAATCCAACACATAAATCAAATATTGTTTTATCTAAAACTACTTGATTTTCGCAACCAAATATTAAAATTTCACTATTTTCAAAATCTTCTACTGCAGTTTTTTGAGAAAGAAATTCTGGAAATGTAATTAAAATTGAATTATTTATTCTGGTTTTTAAAGTTTTTAAAAATTCTGGTGATACAGTAGATTTAATAATAATCTTAAATTCATGATTATTTCTAATTGAATATTCTTCAATTTCTAATAATAAATCACCAATAATACCAAAATTAGACTTATGATTTACTTCAGGTGTTGGCACACAAAGAAAAATATATTCAGGTTTTTCATTCAAAAAATCATTTAATGTATTAAAGTCTGATTTTTCTCTTTGAATATCATATTTAATTATATTAAAGTTTTTATCTCCATAAAAAGAATAAACAGCATTACCAACAAATCCAAGCCCAATTATACCAATCTTTATCATAAAAACTTATTTTAATAATTCATTTTTTAAATCATTACCAATTCCAAACCAAATACTTTCTCCATTACTATCATAACAAGAATCTAATAATATTATTCCAATTATTGATAATGCTGATATTATGGTAAATATGAACCAAAAGAATAATAACAATGATATTACAAATCTTTTCATTTTATTTAAATTTTATGTTTTTAATTTTTTTACCAAACTTAATATAACCTTTCTTTTTAAGAAATCTAATTAAATAAATTAAAAATATTTCTTCTAAGATAATACCCAATAAAAATCCTATTATTAAACCAATTAACATAATATATTTATTTTATTTACCACTACTTCCAAAACCACCACGATTATTTGATTTTAAGTCTAAAACTTCAATGAATTTTATTTTATTGTCGAATAACCATCTTAATTTAATATACCAAGGAGCTTGCATTGTTGGCTTTATTTCAAACTGACAAATTCTATCACCTTCTATTATTGAAGTATTTCTTAATGCAATAGCAGGGAATTTCCAAATATCTTCATTACCTGAATAACCATCAGAATAATTATCTGGACCATCTATAACGCCATAATGATTGGTTTGAATTATACCAAATTTCATGTAAGTACTACTTCTAGGTACAATATTTGCTTGATAAAATTTGGGAAGTTTCATGGAAACTCCAAGAGATATTAATTTAAATTCTAATTTCTCTAAATCTACTGATTCTGCAGATTTTAAATCAATCCAATTACCGAAGGATTTAATCTTGCATTTAGGATTATGGTATTTAATGTATATTTTCATAAATTGTTTTATTTTTTAAAATTATCTATATCTTTTTTTTAATTTATTTAAAGCTTGTAATAAATCCTCGCCATTAACATTTTCTTCTTCTAATGATTTTAAATATTCATCATATTCTGATTTAATATTCTCATTAAAATCATCGAGATTTTTTATTTGATTTAAAACGAAACGTGCTTGTTCTCCTTTATCTAAATCAACATGAGAAGAAATTGTATTATTATTTGAATTTGGTAATTTTTTCACATAACTATTCTCATCGGCATAGAATCGTAGTGCTTGTTTTTGTAACTCAATTATATTTTTATATTGATCCTTATTCATCATCTTCAACTTTCTTATTTTCTTCTATAATTTGTTTTATATCCTTAACTTCAGTAGGATATAATGTAAATTCTTTTCGATAAGAATATTCTTTTTTATCTTTTATATTAGAATGAAAGAATTTTCCTTGTGATTCTGCTGATTCAAAATTTTTATAATCTTCTGATTTAAAATTACCATAAGAATATGTTTGTCCTCTGGTAAATGCAATATAAAGTCTTTGTAAAGTAGGAAAATATGTTGTTTTTAATATATTGCCAGAATTGAAAATAGCTTCAATATATCCACTACTTCCATCTTCATTTAGAATTTCTTTACGTTCTATTAACATAGTTTATATTTTATTTGACAAATATAGATATTAATATTTAATTTTGCAATTGTTTTATTAAGTATTTATAATAAATATTTAAATTTAATGTCAGTTCCAAGCAAAATCAAATATACTTTAGATGTAAATCCTCCTAGACCGGGTACAGAATTCTTAAAATATGGAATGGAACAGATCGAAAAATTAATGCAAGCTACTGACGTTAAAACAAAATTTTTACCTAGAACTATTTTACTCGAAGATTTAGATCAAGGAGTTTTTGATTATGTGAGTCAAGAAAAAATGAAGGTAACCCTTGATGGCAAAGATGTTCAGAGCTATTATCTTGAAAATGAGAGATTTGCAGAATTAGCAAAGACATGGAAGTTTGTAGACGGAGACCTCAATATTATTAGCCCATACGTAACCGTTAGGCGCATAGACAAGCAAATTGGTACTAGATTAGGAAGTAAATATCGCATACCACAACCACATAAATTCAGGTATTTAAATGTACCTATTTTAGATGCTGGCGAAGTAATATATTTACAAATGAAAATGCCAGAACCAGTTAATGTTGATTTAACATATGAAGTAGCTTTAATTACTAAATTTAGAGTAGACGTAAACCAATACGATGAACAAGTACTTAAGAATTTTGCTTCGCGTCAAGAATATATTAATATAAAGGGTTCACCAATGCCATTATTATTTGAAGGATTTGCAGAAGCAAATACAATTGAAAATATTGATGGTGATAGGTTTTTTATTTCTAAATATGCTTTAAAAATTCTTGGTTTCATTCGAGATGAAAAAGAATATGAAATAGTAAAAACAGTAAGAAAACCAAAGATTGGTTATATTATTACATAATTAAAGGTTATTATATATATATATATATAATTATTGATTTAACAACAACAGCAACAAGAACAACATGAAGTGCTTCCACAAGAAGTTGTAGTACTAATACTACTTGTAGAAGGATTTGTAATAATATATTTACCAGTACAACTATCAAAAGTATTTCCAATAGGAAAATTTTGTTTAGTATTATTATAATTGGCATTAGCATCATTAATTTTGTTATTATATATAACACTATTAAATGATTCTTTAGGACGAATTACTGGATATTCATTAGTTTTAATACTCCATGTTCTATTAACCAAATCTAAAGTAGCATTAAAAAACATTTTTCTTGGTATTGATGTATTTTCATAATCAGGATTATAAAAAGTAGTAATTGTACCATCTTTAGCATTATAAAAACTAAATTTAACATAACCAAAAATAGTTGAATGTGTTTGTGAATTAATATATGATATTGGAATATTCCAATAATAATATTGATTAGAATTATCACTATCAATTAAATATGATGGTGTTATCTCACCTGTGAAATTATTAACTATTTTAGTTAAATAAGTAGTAAATATTTTATTTTGACTATTAACATCAAAACTATCATAAAAATCTAATATAAAAAAACTATTTAAAATATTATTTCTATTATTTGTAATTTCATCACTTGTAAAACCAGCAGCAGTAAATGAACTTGAATATGTATTATTTATTTGATCATAAAATTGAAAATTTAAAATTGCTGTTGAATTATTTGGATTATATTTAAATCTACGTTCTTCTACATCGTTTTCTGGATTAATTAAACTATTTGAAACTGCTTGAACTAAATTATCAATTTCTTGTTGTTGACCATAAAAATCATCATTTGAACTTAAAGTAAAATTTAAATTCATTGTAGTTCCATCGAGTTTAATTTTCTGCCTAATCATTATGTTTTATAAAATATAATTATTTATATTTACTGACAAGGTGTTCCTACCATACTTAAATCATCCACAGGAATATAATTTAATATTGTTGATGAATTAAGCTTAATTTCACTAAACACACTTTTAGTATTTGAATCAGTTAAATCTGGTGAAATACTTAAAATGTTTGTTGTAAATAAATATCTTCTTTTGTTAACAAAAGGTAAATTAATACCAATACCAGTTACTGGATCAATAAATCCTTGAGGTAATATGTCTCTCCAAACATAATTTCCATCACCCAATAATGTTGCATAGTTAGGAATAGATAATTGTTGTTTATATGCTGTTGTTCCAGTATTTGCTTTATTTAAATTGCTACTAAAATTATTTAAAGTAAGCTTAATAAATGGATTATATTTCCATTGAAGAGATTTTGAATTATTAGAATCATCATGATATGGCGTTGTAATATAATATGTTTCTTCTGATTTTTGTATTTGTTGAAAATTTGATTTATTATAATCAATTAAATCATAACCGATTATATCACCAACATTATAACTAATCGGTACAAATGATACTTTATGTGGATTACCATTATCATTCCACAAAATTTGTTTCATTAACTCTGGCTCATTATAAAAATTTACTGAAGGTAAATATTGTGCATATAAAAATAACTCAGTTATTGGAAAATTAAAAAAATCTCTATAACCACTAATATCATAATCTTTATTGAAATTAAATGTAAATGTTTGTTCTCCAAAAACATTCTTAGAAAATCCAGCATCATATAAATCAAAATCATTTGGTGTTGCAATTACTTCAAAAGATCTTCCATATTGTGTTTTAGTATTATTTAATTTATTAAAATTATTGCTTGGTTTAAGTAAATAAAATTCAAATGAATTAAAAATATTTTTTTGATTTGTTGTTTGTGGCTGAAAAAAATCTGAAACCACTTTATAATTTTTTTTTAAACCATTTAATAAAGATAAGTATTCTATTCTACCATAAATTCTATAAACTTCATTAGCTTCCCTTTCTGCATCAAATATATCAGAAGCACTTAAAACATTATTAACTACATATTCAGTAATTTGTTTGGTTTTATTTTTTAACTCTATCTGTTGATATGTATCTACATTTACCGAATTTATATTTCTTGCACTATTTAATAGAATCTTCACTAGAATATATTTCATATAAATAGTGAAAAATATGTTTGTAAATAAGAAAATAATTATTAGATTTGTAATTTAAATTAAACATTTTATATGAAAAATAATGAAACAGCATATTATATAGATGATTTATGTTTTAATATAGATCGTAAATTCAAATCGTATGGTATATATAATTATAATCCAAGTTTATTGTGTTCATTATTATTTGATGGATTACATGATGAACTAAAAGATGAATTGAGTTGGGAAATATGTTTTGAATTAAAATCTTCATTATAAGAAAATTCTTTTTATATGAAAAACACGACTATTGACATTAAATTAGATATTAAATTAGATGATAAATTAAAATTTTATTATTGTGGTGATCTTTTAATTAAAGAAGTAACAATAATACTTAATGATTTATTATTTGATGAATTAAATGAAGAAATGAATAGTAACTTAAATTGGATGTTATATTCTGAATTAGAGTAATATTATTTGTAACAAATTTGAATTATTTTCGTATAATATATCATGTTAAACTAAAAACTTACTGAAATGAAAAAAATAAATTTATTTGTAGCCCTAATGTTCACGATAGTAACATTAGTAACCAGTTGTAAAAAGGATGATACAATTACTCCAGATGATCCTAATACTGGTTTAATATCATTAACTGAATTAAATGGCATGTGGAATTTTTATTCATATCAATATAATAATAAGGTATATAGTAATTGTGATGAAATTTCTTATGATGCTGTAACAAGAAGTAAAGGAAAAATAATTTTAAGTTTAAACATTAGAATTAATGCTTCTGGATATGGTGGAGCAAATCTATGTGATTTACTTGATGCTTGTTTTGGTAATACTACAGATAATTTTTTAACTTTAGACACAAAATTAAATCAAATTACATTAGATAATGGTATTGTATGGCAAATAATATCTTATGATAAAATAAATAAAGTATTAGTATTAAAATTAATTGCACCAGATATTAAAACACTTTTAGTAAATGGAGTATATACTCTTAATAAACAATAAAATAAATCTTTAATGAAAAAAATTTAAACCCACCATAAGAGTGGGTTTTTATTTTTAAACAATACCTAGTTCAGAAAGAAATTGTATACAATCAGCATCGCCAAAACCTCTATAAAAATAAGTTTTTGGATCACCACTTAATGTTATATCACCATTAGTTTTACCACCATTAACAGGACAAGGATTTGTCCAATTTATAGGAATATTATTCCCATTTCTATAGTATTTTTTCGTGATTCCATCTAAACCAACATTAGGTAAATTTAAATCTTTATCTGTAAATCCCTTACTTGGCACTAATGCCATTTCCCTAATATCACTTACTGGAACATTAATAAAGTCAGTCCAGTTTATATCTGATCTAGCAAAAAATTTAGTATTTGTATCTCCTGCAGCAATATCTTGAATATTATCGTGAACATAATAATTGAAATAAAGATCTTTAGTGAAATCACTATTTGAAATTACCTTACCTCCACCTTGTTCGGCTTGTTTATTAATATCATATGCTACTTGGGGTAAATGAACACTTAAATTTAACCAGTTAGCACCAAAAAATTTTGTTTTTCCATCAGCACCAACAGTATTACCTACCATTTTAACATTATTTGCAGTATTACCAGTTACTCCAACACTATCACTAACCTGAATTATACCTACATCATGTACCTGATCTAATTTATATGGTGAATTTATTTTGTCTCCACCAGTAAAACCAACATTTAATATAGTGTTTTGATTCACATTAACATCATCTTGATTATTAAATACGGTACTATGAAATCTTGAAACACTATATAATTGACCACCAGTAAATGTATAATGTTGTTGTCTCCAATTTTTATTATCAATATCTCTTAATTTATAATCAACAACACTAGCTGGAAATCCCGGTATTGGCGCAGGTGCGGGAGTAGTAATATCAGCACTTGGTTTAGCAAACGTATGACCTTTATCTGCATGTTGTGGGAATTTTAGTTTATATCTTAAAGGATAAAACTGATCATTATGAAAATTCATTGGGAGATCATCTGGTGTTATTTCCAATGTCATAAAACCTCTAAATTTTGTAAATATTCCATTAATTGAATCTTCAGGTACAGGAACTTCATTTTCAAAATCATCAGTAATAATTTTATTTCTATTACATGAAATAATAAAAGCAAAATCACCATCTCTTTTATATGCTGAATATTCTGTGGGATCTAATAATAACATTTGATCTGAATCAATATATCCAGCATCAATATCTGCGTCTGAAATATTTGAAGGATAATAATAAATTCGCTCGGTTACTTTACCAATTCTTTTAGATTTTACATTTAAATCTTTATTAATTTCATATATTTCCTTAAGGGTATTTGTGTTAAATCCCCACATATCAGTACCACTGTCAGTAAAAGCACTTCCAAAAATAGTAAAAGTGTTTGTTAAAACAGATCTTATTCTAAAATCTTGACGAGTAATTCCAATAATAAAATTTTGGCTATCTCCCCAAAAAGGAACGACATTTACACTAATTTCTTGTGTTTCAATATGTGGTAAATCACCTAAATCATTACTTGGTTTTATTTTTGAATTATTATCCATAAACAAATTGGGAGAATAACCTAAATTAATAACCATTGCTGCAGGTGTCATTGAATATTTTCCAATATCGGTAATATCAATACTCATATGAACAGTTTGTGTTCCAGTTGGAACTCCAAAAATCATATAATCACCAGCATTATTACTTGTTGTTGTATATTTATAATATTTTTTATATACTGTTAATATAGTATCATTAGTTAAAACCTCTTCTTTAGTTGGAAATGAACCAAAAGGTTGGCGAGGACTTGCGATTTTTGTGATTGTATCAATTCTTGAAACTCTAGGAAGTAAATTATATCTTTTACCTTCATTATTCTTATCACGTGGGGTTTTATAAGGGTAGATCGAAAAAATTTCTCCTATGTTGGAGTCCTCATCAGTTAAAGGAATGAAAATACTGATCTTGGCATTAGGAACACCAACAAGTCCGTTCGCTAAAATTTTTCCCACGATCAGGCCGTAATCGGCATTGGTGTTCTGATACACATCTTTTGTGGAAATACTCATTGACATGAATTCAAGAGTATCCACATTTTGTTCTAATTGAACATTAATATATTTATCTGTTTCTGTAGTTCCAGTATTTAAGTAAATCCTCTGAGATTTGTTCATTTTAATTTATAATTTATTATAAATACTTTAATTACATTATATAATTATTTTTATAAAAAATGAAAATATTTTTCTTCTAAAATTTAAGGAAAAATCAATAAAAAATAATAAAATTTTAAAAAATTTAAACTAAAAAACATGAAATTTAATGAAATATTGTTTTATGAGCAATAATAACAATGCTTCATTTATGATGAAATTTTGCCTTTTCGATAAATTTTTAGTATTTATAAAAAAATATAGTTTCGGCTATTAATTGAAAAATAATAATAAATATTAAAAATTAATAATTATGTCAGAATTTGTATTCACATCGCCAGGAGTCAAATATATCGAGAGAGACATGAGTTTTGTTTCGAAAAACGTAGGTATTACCACGTTAGGACTTGTTGGGGAAACATTAAAGGGGCCAGCATTTGAACCTATCTTTATACAAGATCAAAGTGAATTTGCACAAAGATTTGGTTCACAGAGTGTTAAAAGATTTTCAACAAATAATCAACTACAATATCAGCTTCCATACATAGCTAACGCTTACATGTCTGAGTCAAATCAGATGTATGTAACTCGTATTCTGGGACTTAGCGGTTATGATGCTGGAAAAGCATGGGCAATAACATTAAGTGCTGGAGTTGATCCTGCTACAGAAGGAATTGTTTCTAGTAGTTCTCAAACAGGTGTACCATTTACAGGAACAGAATATTTAGGTGTTACTATTTATGCAACTGGTCAAACAGGAACAACCTTCTTAGGATTCACAAAAATAAATGCAACCCAATTCACCGGAGATTCGATAACTTTTCTGATCACAAATTTATCTCTTACGGGAGGCACTGTAAATCAAACAGTTACGAGACTTTCAGGTTCCTCTTATAGTCAATACGAAAATATGGTTCTTGCAGTAGTAAGAAGTAGAGGTTATGTTCAAGATAATATAAATTTACCTTCAACTACAGTATTCGATACTAGTACATTAACCATAAGTGCTAATACAACCACCACAAGTGGTGATCTTTTTGGAAATTTCGTCTTAACCGCAGTTTCTACAGGTTCAACAGAAACATATAGCGTTTCATTAAATCCAGATGCAAGTAATTTCTTACCTAATGTTATAGGAATTGATGCAAAAGACAAAAAAAGTAAGATCTGGACAGAAGCAGTTTATTCTAATTTAATTAAAAAATTAGATGCAGAAGGATTTGGGTATGCAATTAATACTACTTTGATTGATTGTAAATCAAGTGTATTTACAAATCGTAGAACACAATTTAAGACACCTGAAACTCCTTGGGTAGTATCTCAATTAAAGGGTAATAAATTAAGTAGGTTATTTAAATTTGTTTCTATATCAGATGGTGATGCTGCAAATCAAGAAATTAAGGTTAGTATACAAAACATTAATCCAATTACTTTAGAATTTGATGTAGTTGTTCGTAGTTTTTATGATACTGATGATAGTCAAAACATTTTAGAAACATATACTAAATGTAATATGACTAAGGGTACATCTGGATTTATTGGGCAGAGAATTGGTACTACTGATGGTGAATACAATCTTTTAAGTAAATATATTATGGTTGAATTGCCAACAGAAGCACATCCAGATTCATTTCCAGCAGGTTTTGAAGGTTATATGCTTAATAACTATGCTATTTCTGCAACTACAACTACTTCAGGTAAAGCTGGTATTGCTCCTAAGATTTTTTATAAAACACAATATGAACCAAATGAAAGAGTAGCTCGTTTTTATCTAGGTCTTTCAAATAGTGGTTATAATGCAACTGGTGTTGTAGGAAATGGAATTAATCAGAACCTTTTTAATTATAATGGTTGGAATAATACTGGTGATAGTAATGCTGAAAGTTTTACTAAATCTAAAGGTTTTCATATGGATAGTGGTGCAACCGGAACATTTCATGATGGAACTGAATTAGTTGGTCAATTTGAGGTAGGTGCTGGTCAATTTAGAGGTATTTCTGATGTAGTTAATCCATTAAATACTTATTATGCTATAGCTACTAGAAAATTCACATTAGTACCTTCAGGTGGTTTTGATGGTTGGGATGTTAATAGAGGTTCACGTTCTTATGGTGATTTATATACCCAAGGTGGAATTTACGATGGTGTAGATCCTAATGTTTCTGCAACTAATGATTTTCAAGCATGGGAAACAGCAATCAACACTTTTGCAAATCCAGAAGCTGTTACAATCAATCTTTTTGCTACTCCCGGTATTAATTGGAGTGATGAAAATATTTTAGTACAAGATACCATCACTATGATTGAAACTCAAAGGACTGATACTCTTTATATTGTTGATAGTCCTGATGTTGATATACCTCAAACAATTGGTGGCACTAAACAAGATGTACTAGCTGCTCAAGATATTGTTGATTTAATGGATACTTCAGGTATTGATAGTAATTATGCTTGTACTTATTTTCCTTGGATACAAATGAGGGATACTCAGAATAATATCAATGTTTATATTCCACCTACTGGTGAAGTAGTTAAAGCAATGGCATTTACTGATAATGTTGCTTATCCTTGGTTTGCTCCAGCAGGTTTACAGAGAGGTGTAACTGGTGCAATAAAATCTAAATATAAATTATCTACTGAGGCGAGGGATCTTCTGTACGGAACAGGTCGTATAAATCCAATGGCTGACTTTGCTGATTCTGGTACTGCAATCTTTGGACAGAAAACTTTACAGGTAAAAGAAAGTGCTTTAAATAGAATTAATGTTCGTAGATTATTACTTCAACTAAAAGTTTTAATTTCAAACATTGCAATAAGACTTGTTTTTGAACAAAATGATCAAACAACGATTGATCAGTTCTTAAGCAAAGCTACTCCAATTCTTGATACAGTAAAAAGAGAAAGAGGATTGCTTGATTTCAAACTAAAAATGGACGATAGTAATAATACTCCAGAGACAATGGACAGAAATGAGCTTTACGGGGAGATAATGTTAAAACCAACTCGTAGCATAGAATACATTGGAGTAACTTTTACAATTACTCCTTCAGGTGCATCATTTGTAGACCTAGGAGCTTAATATAGTAATTCACAGCAATTTAAAAGCCACTAAATAATCTAGTGGCTTTTTTATTTCGTATTATTTATGTTAAACATATTATGGCAACAATAATTAAATTAGTTTGTCAACAGTGTAATAAATCATTCACTGTAATTAAAGGAAGAGAAAAATTATTTTGTTGTAAAAAATGTAAACTTGAGCACAGAAAAGAAAAAGATAAAATATTTTATATAGAAAAACATTGTGAATGTTGTAATAAATTATTTACATCCAAAAAGAAAGACGATAAAAAATGCTGCTCATATAAATGTGCAGGTAAAATGAGAACAAATAAATCCAAAGAAAAAAGAACTTGTTTAGTTTGTGGTAAAGTATTTTCAGAAAGAGTAAAACATAAAAGAAAATTCTGTTCAGAAAAATGTAGAAAATCTTGGCAAGCCAAACCCGAAAATATAAAATCAAGAATTAATAAAACAAAAGAAGCTAATCTTAAGAAATATGGTGTAGAAAGCACTTTTCAAGTAGATTCATTAAGAGAAAAAGCACTTATAAATCTTAGAAAAACATATAAAAGTGAAAAAGGGAAGAAAGTAGTAGAAAATAATAATTTAAAATTAAAACAAAAAAGAGATAAGGTATTAGTTGAAAAATTTAAAGAAAAGGGTTATATAATATTGGAGTTTAATAATAAATATCTCAAAATTCAACATCCAGATGGTCATATATTTGAAGGCAACAGAAAATTATTAAATAGTAGATTAAATCATGGTACTGAAATATCAACTGTTTTATTACCAATAGGATCACCTAGAACTACATTTGAAATAAAAATATGTAATTTCTTAAAAGAAAATAATATTAAATATATTTCCAACGATAGAAGAACAATTAAGGGTGAGTTAGATATTTACATTCCTAAATATAAAATAGCTATTGAAATTAATGGTTTATATTGGCACTGTGAAAAATATCATGATAAAAAATATCATCTAAATAAAACCGAACAATGCTTAAAGAAAGGAATTGAATTATTACATTTTTTTGAAGATGAACTAATTGAAAAATATGAAATAATCGAGAATATTATAAGAACTAAATTGAATCTTAATACTAAAAACACTAATATTAATAATTACTATATTAAACCTATTAGTGAAATAGATGCAAATAATTTTCTATATAATAATTCTTTATGTGATTCTATTAAAAGTGATGTTAGAATTGGTCTATTCTATAATACTGATTTAGTTTCTCTTATGTGTTTTAAATCAATAGAAAATGATGAATATGAATTACAATATTTTTCTGATAAACTTAATGAAAATCACGAAGATAAACTAATTGAATTATATCAATACTTTAAGTCAAACTATGTATCAACTTCAATAATTGCTTTCGATGATAGAAGATATTCTAAAGATAATCAATATCTTAAATTAGGTTTTAGATTTATTAAACATATTAAACCCGACTATAAATATGTTGTTAAGAAAAGAAGAATAAATAAGGAACTAATAGGTAAAGATAAAAAATATTATAAAATATTTGATTGTGGGAAAAGTATATGGAAGGATGATTGTAAATAATTCTTTACTGAGGAAAGCTAGGTAACTGGAAAATATAAATTAGAATGTTTTTATTACATGTTTTAATATACAAATAATTATTGGCAATAATAAGCTACCGAAGCCATCCACAGAATATGAACCACATTATCAACTATTACATGTCCCCAAAATTTACTTATTTCAGGTTGAAATTTTCCTGTAACTCTACAAAACCATGCAATTATATATGTTCGGTCTTGTATGTAGTGCTGTGCTGCTATTAATAGCAATCCAATAGAGTTAATACTTGTGAATAAGAATGGTATCATATAAATTAATATATGAACCAAGCAAATCCAACTATTTTTCTTCTTGTTTAATGCTATCCAATCATTTTGCAGTAAATAATCCCCAATTAAGTGTGCATAAATCCAAGGTAATGCAAATCCAATCATTTCTATGTGTATTTAATGAATTTGCCACATTAATAACTTTATTCCTCTTTTGAAATATTCTTCATAATATTCAAAATCAACAGGTGAAAACGTTTTTTCTCCATCCATATCAATTTCTTCAATTAAGTCAACGAAAATATTCCTAAATAAAGTTTCGGGTTGTTTATCTGTTACAAACAAACCTTTTTTTGATTCAACTTCAATTAGTAATTTTAGTTCAAGCCATTCAGAATAGTTCTGATTTCGAGTTAAATAATATTCTTCTGGTACATTAACTTCTCCTTCTTTTTTTAATTTTGCGATATATTCTCGCCTTAAATCTATTTTTTCCATTTTAATGTTTTTTTGTTATTATTTAATAAATCTTATATATAAAAGTTATTGGACATTTCGTATCCAATAATATTAATCGGTTTGAATTTTCCAAATACGCCTTCTATTTATTTCAAGCCATTTATTTTTATATCGGATAAAAATTTGAACGTTATTTTCTAAATCAAAATATCCTTCATATCCATAACCACTAATCACTTTTATTGCTTTTGAATATTTCATAATATCTAAACTATCTGCGTATATAATATGAATTACAGAAGTGTCTGAACGGAAATATTCATAAGTCGTATCACAAACTCTTTTATTTTCAAAGTTATTATAACATTCAATAAACATCTTCTTTTGTCCAAATGAACTAAAACAAACGCCCGCTAATAATGCACATAAGCAAAGCCGGGTTAAGTGGGTAATCAAAGTTTTGTTTTTCATTTTATTTAATTTTTAATTAAAAATATACAGTTTTTAAATTTATATTACAACATTAATTTTTGTTTTAGTTTTTCTAACATCTATCATTTCTTTTAAACTTGAAAGATTGTTTGAATATTCATATCCTATACTAATTCCAAGCCTATCTATTTCAATGCTCCAATAGCTTTTATTAATATAGGTGTCAGTCCAATTATAATCATCAAAAACTCTGATTATCTTATCTCCATCATATTGTTCAATAAAGGAATTTTGAATTTTATTTAAATATTCTGTTGCTTTTGTTATTGTATTAAAAATAAATATTCTTTTAGTTAAAAATACCATATGAGTAGGCTCATTTATTGCATTCCAATTTGTATTAGTATAATAATGGGTTATTATATTATAATCAAAAAACCAAAATAAGAATTTTTTTTGAATCTTATAACTGGTTTTAGTTTCACCTTTACCATTAGTTGTTTCAATTACTACTATTCTAAACTTTTCCATAATTTTAAAGTATCATCAGTAAAATCACTTACTAATTCTCTTGCTTCAATTAATTTAATAATTACTTCAGTTAATTTAACATGAGCACCAATTTTTTCTACTTCTTCTATTGCTTTAGAAATTGCTAGTTCAGAAGGAGTACATTCATACAACTTATTTCTTCTAGGAAATTCTTTCATAAAATCATCTATTTTATTCATAGAATACTTATTAATGACAGTAATTTTTTCGTTTTTTGAAACAAAATGAATTTTTGTAATTAATTCATCTCCATTAGGTAATAATTGATTTTCATTAAAACAATCAACACAAAAAGATATTGTAATTATTCTACCATCATATTTAAATTGATGATTAATATAATTATCGTTTTTATTTATTTTATTACCACATGCATAACATTGTCTTACTCTACTAGTTTTATGTTCAGAAGTACTTCTAACATTTTTAAAAACAATTGGTGATAATAATTCTACTAAATTATTACTTGGTTTTAATTTTTCTTTACTATATGCCATTTATTTAAAATTAAAATTTAATATAAACTATTTTACCACAGTTATCACATATAAAATATTTTCTACCAAATTCATCTGTTGAAATAGGTTTGCACGTATGACAAACACATTCTTTTTTTAATAATTCTGTTAACATGATATAAGTGTGAATTTAAATTATTCATTATTTTCAGATATAAATTTTAACCAATAAATAATAGCACCATCAAATTTTATTCGTGCTTCCATCGAATGAATTGGTAAATTTATATCCAATTTCTCAAAAATATTCCATAATGTATCTAACATTGCTGGTATTACTGAAATATTTTGGGTTTCAGTAATTCTTTTATCTGTATTTACGTTCAAATCCATTACTTAATTTTTATTTTATTAATAATTTCATGAAATTGCATTATTTAATATTATAACTTTTCTAAATTTTTTTAATTTCTTTTCTGCATTCCAATTATCCTTTGTCACACTTTCAACTTGTTTTATATAAACTTCATAACTTTCATCTATCTTATATTCTCCATTAAAGTTTCTAATTACACAAAGAATAACACTATCTCCATTGCTACTTTGCCGTGCAAAAGCTGGTTCACCTTTTAAAAATCCACCATTTGAGAAAGATTGTAATGACCATACAAGTAATCTATCACCCTTTTTAATCATAAAATATTTATTATTTAAAAATTATTTTAAGAACGAGCATCATCGGAAGTCTCATAACTCTGTATTATTTCGACATAAATGTTTTCAAATTCATCATTAATTTCTTCATTAAATATTTTCAAAACATCTTCTTTCGCTATATTTTCAGCAATTTTTAATGAATTTGCCTGAATTATAGATGTATAAAATTCAGTATCATTAAATGGTTTGCCGTCATTAGGATTGGTGTATTTAACTGAGGATTCAACATAAAAATCTTTCATAAAAATATTATTAATTAATCTCTAATTATTTGTGTTTCATCAATTTTTAACATACTATCATCATCGTAATCATCACCATGACACCACCAACTACCTAACGTCCATTCTGCTATAAACCATCTAGGATTTTCCGACCATTTATAACCTTTTACCCAATAAAAACCTTCTTGTCTCATGATTACTATTTTATTTACTTAATATTCTTTCTAAAGTATCTGCATAATTCTTATCAAATCTAAATCTTTTAAATCTAGGAAGAAATAAAGATTTAATATCACTATCTTTTTTTGAAATTATAGTATTATATTTTACTTCAACAATTTTTCCAATATATGAATCTACACCATTTTCTATTATTTCAGCTAATAATTTATCCGAAAACCCAGAACCCGGATCTACATTTAATTTACCATCTTCAGATTCACAAACAAACCCACCAATAGTTTTTTCACGTTTTGTTCCAGTTTTACCCTTAAACCAACCAATAATTCTAAGATCACATTCTTTTTCACTTTTCATTTTAACCCAAAAGTTAGAATATTTTAGTTCATAAACTCCTGAACCTACTTTAACAACAAGACCTTCACAACCTTGTTCTAATACATTAGCAAATAAAGTGTTTAATTCTTCCATTGAATTAACTTTCCAACGTTCAGAAATTTGAAGATTAGGCATTTCTGATGTTGAATTAAATACAATTTCTAATATAGACCTTCTATTTAAATATGATATTTTACTTGGTACGTCTTCAAAAATATCCCAAGAATGGCAATCAAATAAATTCACTACCCAATTCTTATCACAACCTTCTTTTGCAGTTCCTTTAAGAAGTTTTCCGATTTCTCCACCTACAGTTTGTCTTTCTTTTCCAGTGATTTCAAAGTCAAAGAAATAATGTTCAACATTTACAGTTTTCATCCAAGAAGCTCCCAATAATTCAAGCTGTGGAACAATATGTGTCATTTTTGTAATATCTAACTCACTCATATTATATGTTTTCAATGAAACTACTTCAGTACCCTTCATTTCAGCAAAAATTCTCCAACCATCATATTTCATTTCAGCAAATACATCCTCTCCCTTTCTAAACCATTCTTCAACAAGAGAAATTTTCTTTTCACATTTCATTAACTCTACGTCTGGAATTAGTTTAGAAAAAACAGAATTAATTGCCTTTGTAGATATTCCAATATTTAAATTTTTTGTTAAAACTTTTGAAAGTATATCTCTTACTTCTAAAGGAAAACTGTTAACATAAGCAGTAACAACATAACGAAGATCATTATTCATTGCTTTAAGAGATTTTAACATTTCAACGAGAGTATAAAAATCATAATCATTGAAATATTTATTTTCTGTTTTATCAATCTTATTTATATGAGTTACCCAGAAAGGATTAAATGCCGTAGATAAAATAAATTTTAGTAAATTAGAATCGTCTTGAGATATAAGAGTGTTGCAATCATTTAGTAGATTTGCTTTCTTCTTTACTGAACCTTCACCAGTACATAATTCTATTTCTTTCAATGTGGTGAGGATCTTTACAATCAATTCTTGTTGTTTCATAATTAAAATCTTTTAAGTTAATTATGCAAATATAAGATAAAATTTTAGAATTACAAGAAAAATAGAATTATTTTTTAAGGGTTAACTCAAATTTTATACTACCACAATCAAAAATTTTTAGAAATCTTTTATCCAATGTAGATTCATCTTCAGGTTTTATTTTAAAACGACTAAATTTTATTATTGAATTTTTATCGAAATACCAATAGATTGGTTCAGTATTCTTAATAAAATTAAAACCAAGATCTTTATATTCATTTCCATTTGAATATCTTCTATCGACTAAAATTGTTATTGAAGATGGTTGATATTTAGCTTTAAAATATTCTATTAGTTTATTGTTACTATTAAGTATGTTAGTATTTAATTTATTGCAATTACTTAATATTTCATATTCATTATTTGAATTATTTTTAAATGTTATAACCAACATTAATTCATCATCATAAAACAAACCAATTCTAATATCACTTTCAATAGAATTAAATATATGGTTATTACTTAGAAATTTATTACATTCTATCTCATCAATTTCTTTAATTGAACATTTATTACCATCTATTGTTGTGTCAAATATATTTAACTTAGATTTTATTATCGATTTTACAATCTTTTCTTTACATAACCATTCATCTTCAAATATGTGCAATAATTCAATTTCTTGTTTTTCACATTGTTCAGTTTTATTTAAATGATAATCGTTTGGAAGAAAATTTTCGGAGTGCCAATATAAACCATCAAATTCAATTGCTAATTTATTATTTTGAAAATAAATATCTAATTCTTTACCACTTAATATTTTTCTATCGCTTAACGAATGTTGAATGTTTAGTGTATTAATAAAATTTCTAATTTCAAGTTCTATTGTAGAAAATGTTGAGCCAATAGGTAATATTTTAGTAGAAACTTCAATACCTCGATTTAATCTATTTATTAGTATTTTTCTGTTTCCTTCAAAAATATGACCATCTGGGTGTTTAATTTTTAATGTTTTCTTATTGCTTTCGATTACTTCAAAACCACTTAACTTAAAATGTTCAATTATTTTATTATTTCCTGTATTCCACCTTTCATTTTTAAATTTATCTAATTGAAAAATATTTTTAACTCCATATAATTCAACTATTGCTTCATTCATTATTTTTGGCATTACTTCATTTCTACATTTTTTAGAACAATATTTTAAATATCCTTCAGTAAAAACACCTCTCCATTTTATTAAATTACCACAATTTTTACATTTAGGAATTTCTGTAATTTCATATAAGTAATCATATAATTTTTGTGTAAATGGTAATTCATCATCAAAATATTTTTGATTATAATCATTAATTAAATCAATTAAACCATTAAATTTTTTTATTATGTGTTTTTCTCTTGTTTTATAACCACATTGATTATCTGTGAGAAAATATTCAATCAATTCTTTTTTATTTACATTTTCCAAAATATTCAGTATTTATGTTAAACATAAGATTATAATGATAACTTTATTTTTAATATAAATACTATGGCTGGTGAATTAATCAGGGGTATACCCATGACTTTTGAACCTAAGAGAGTAAACAGATTCTTTGCAGAATTTGCTGACGAACTTGGGATCGAAGTATGGAAAGTACAAAAATTTAAAAGACCCTCAATGAAAATAAATTCAGTTCCAATTCAATTTATGAATGAACAGAATTATGTTGCAGGTAGATATACTTGGGATGAAATGCAAATTACATTTCTTGATCCTATTGGTCCATCAACATCACAACAATTAATGGAGTGGGTTCGATTACACGCTGAAAGCCTTACTGGGAGGCAAGGTTATAAATCTGGTTATGCAAAAAATATCCTTCTTAAAGCATTAGATCCTACTGGTATTGAGGTTGAAAAATGGTTTCTTGAACAATGTCAAATTGTTGCAATTGATTTTGGAGAAAGTAGTTATGAAGATGATGCACTTCAAACAGTTCAATTAACGATACAACCTTGGCGATGCATTCTTAATTTGTAAAATTAATTTTAATTATAGTAACCACAGATATAATATTTGTATTTGTGGTTAAATTTTTATTGTATGATAATAACTGGAATTTATATAATTGTTAATAAAATAAATAATAAAATTTATATTGGTAGTTCTACCAATATAAGTAAAAGATGGCGTGATCACAAATGGTATTTAAATCACAATAAACATCACAACTCTCATCTACAATTATCTTGGAACAAATATACTATAACTGCTTTTGAATTTTTCATAGTTGAAGAATGTAAACTTGATGACTTATTAACTAAAGAAAAGGAATATATTTTATATTACAATTCATTTGATAAGAATTTTGGTTATAACATTAATGATCCAAAAGAAATTCACATAAATAAAAATCTTAATAAAGATACTAAAATTCCTTCTAATCAAAAAACTGGTGATAAAAATCCTATGTATGGTAAGAAAGGAAATTTACATCCAAAATTTAATTATAAACTCTCCGAAGAAAGTAAAAACAAAATTTCTATAAGTAGAAAAGGAATTTTTACATGTGAAAAACACCCAATGTCGAAATTAAAATCTGATGACATAATAAATATTAGAAAGTTATTTACTGTGGAAAATTTTACACAAACAAAAATAGCTAAAATATACAATGTAACACAAGCAACAATATCTTCAATAATTCTTGGAAAGACATGGTTAAACATAAAATAATTTGTAATAAAAATTTTAAATAATATGGAAAATGTAAAAGATTTCTTTTTAAAAGACAATAAATCTGGATTTAAAACAACCGAAAATTGGCTTAGTAAAAATCATAATGAGTTATATACTGCAATTATTGAAAATTCAAATGATAAAACAATTCCTTTTAAAGAAAAAGTTTATCTTTATATTAATGATTTAAAAGATGTTCCTAAATGTCCAAATTGTGGTAATAACGTAAAATTTGTCGATACTCTTAATAAGGGACATAGTAAATATTGTTCAATTAATTGTTTAAATTCCTCAGAAGAACATAAAGAAAAAATTAAAGATAGTAATATGAATAAATATGGTGTTGAGAGCCATAACCAATTAGATTCTGTTAAAGAAAAGAAAAAGCAAACTACACTTAAAAATTATGGAGTTGAAAGTCCTTTACAATCTAAGGAAATTAGAGAAAAATTTAATAATACATTATTTAATAATTATGGTGTTGATAGTCCAATGAAAATTCAATCAGTTATTGATAATAGAAAACAATTAGTTTTAAGTGGAGATGAATTCAATCTAAAACGTATGTTAAACAGAATTAATGATGATACATTAAAATTTATTAAACGTGATAATGGTGTTGTGCATTTTTATTGTAATATATGTAAAAGTGAATTTGTTATTGATAGCAATTTAATAACATCAAGACTATATCGAGGAAATAAAATTTGTTTAAATTGTAATAAAAGAAAGTCTTTTTCAAGCATTGTTGAAATAATTATTAACAAATTAAAAGAAAATAACATTGAATACGAATTAAATAATAGAAAATTACTAAGTGGCTTAGAATTAGATATTAATTTACCAAAATATAAATTAGCCATTGAAATTAATGGCATGTACTGGCATTGTGAACTCTATAAAAATAATGATTATCATTTAAACAAAACTCTATTATGTGAAAAAAGAGAAATTAAATTATTACATTTCTTCGAGGATGAAATATTATTTAAAACCGATGTTGTAGTTTCAAATATTTTATGTAGATTAAACATATTTAACAACATAATAGATATTAATAAATGTGAACTTAAAGAAATTAATGAAATAGAAGTAGATAATTTTTTATATATTAATCATTTATCTGGAGTTATTGAAAGTGATATTAGAATTGGTTTGTTTTATAATAATGATTTAGTATCAGTTATGTGTTTTAAAAATAATTTAAATAATGAATATGAGATACTTAGATTTACTAATAAATTAAACACAAAAATTAATGGTTGTGCGAGTAAATTCTTATCTTATTTTAAGAATACATATAAACCTAAACTAATAACTATTTCAATAGATAGAAAACTAAATAATGATTCAATTAAACAATTAGGTTTTAAATTTATTAAAAATACTGAACCAAATTATTTATATATTAAACCGGGTGATTTGAATAGGCATTATTTTTCTGATCATAATGAAAATTCTGATCCATCTAAAACTGAACATGAGATAATGTTAGAAAAGGGTTACTATAGAATCTATGATTGTGGTAATACTATATATGAATTAAAATTATAAATGAATATATCCAATTCGTATCCATTGATTATCTATAGTAAATAACTATAAGCCGAACTTCTATCTGCTTCAATTTCTTCTTCAGTTAGAACAGTAAAAGTTACGTTTTTATCAACAACATGATTTAAAACATCATTGAATCTCCAAAAAATCTTATCCTGAGCTTCTTCTTTACTGAGAAATCCAGCCCAATCGATTTCACTTTGTTGTAACATATTTTTAGGTATAATCAATTCATTCTTAGAATTTAAATTTTTACCCATAATATTATACCAATCATTAAGATTAATATTTACAATAAAATATTTAACTATTTTGTATGTATAACCTTTCTTATCTTCATAATATACAATATGTTCTGTTTTGTCAATAAGATCTAAAGGAATATTGATTCCAAATTCTTCTTTAGTTTCACGAATTGCTGCATCGAGTGCAGTTTCATTTAGTTTTAAATGACCTTTAGAAAAGGTTAATTTAGTTTCCCATGCTGAACCAGTAGGATGACCTAAAAGAATATATTTATTATCTAAAATAATTAAAAGACCTGCAGACTTTTCCATGTTATAACAATTAGGTTAACTAAAATATTTCTTTCAGCAAATATATAAAATATTTTTAATAAACAAAATAATATTTTAATTAATTACAATATTATTTTGTAACATTCCATCAAAATCTATTTTTTCTAAATCAGTAATGATTGATTCTTTATCTGCTGTCATTTTAGAATAGGGATGAATATGATTAATTATTGCATTTCTCAATATATTTAGTGCTTCAACTAAAACATCGCCCCTAACAGTGGGATGGGCATTTTTGAAAATATTATTTCTATCTTCTGCAGTTATTCTAGCTGCTTTAAATTTAGGATTACCAGAATGAGAAATAAAAGCTATTTTATCACTTAAAATAAGAGTATTACTATAATATGTGTTTCCAGTTAGAAGTGGTTCATAAACCATACTAATTTCAGCAGGATTGGTTGTATTTAGTTTTAAAACATTACCATTTTCATGTTTTCCTGCTCTTAAATGAACTTCATTAAGTCTTAAAATAACATCAGTATTAACTCTACCAACAATAGCGATATCTTCTTTTGTTGGATATATACCATCTGCATCAGGATATGTACTAACTGCAGGTTCTGGATTAGTTAAAGCCATATTTGTTGTTGAGAGTGCAGTATAAATTGAATCAAATTCTATTTTTTGAGGTTGAGAAATAATACTACCTTCCCAAAAACGACTTCTCTGAGGATATTTAATGTCTTCAATAAAAATCCTCACCATTTCTCCAACTTTAGGATATACATGAAAAAATTTAGGCATTAATGGATATGAAAATGGTAAATCAGCATTAGCTGTTTTATTATCAAAATCAGGAATTTTAACTTTAATTCTACCACCATCAGTATCATCTTCAATAGAAACGACTTCACCATAATAAATTGTTCTAGTAACTTGTGTAGTAGTACCTTCCTTTTTATATGGATCACTAGTTTGTAATATTGGTTTATCAAAACCCATTTTTTAAATATTATTTTCTCTATTATTTAATTCTTCTATTAATGTAATATATTCTTTTTCAATATTTGATAATAATTCTAATTTTTTATTAATTTTACCTTCAAGTTCATCAACTTCATAAGTGTAATTAACCAATTCTTCCTTTAGTATATCATGTTCTACTTTAAGATCGTTAATTAACTTAAGTAATTCTGTAGGTGAATATGTGTTTAAATCATCCATTATTTATTGTATTATTCCATAACCTGTTGAAAATGTTATTGTTGAACCAAATACTGTTACAGGTCCAGATGGTGATGTTCCTGCAGCACTTAATGTAATTCCCGGAGGAATAGCAACAGTGATAATACCATCTTCTTGAATTGCTTTAACAATTTCTTCGATTCTAATTCTTTCCATTATTTCGTCTGGTGAAGCACCACCTGAAGGTAAATCTCCAACAGGTAATCCAGCTTCTCCTTTTCTACTAATAATACGTGATGCAATTTTAGTTGGTGATAATCCCGGCCTACTTGGAACACCAACTAAAATTAATGGAGTTGGTACTGGTGGAGGTCCACCAACAGAAGATAGATTTAGTATCTTAGTAAAACCACCAATTATTGAATCAATATTATTAAAATCTACTGCCATTAAATTTTATTTATTAGTAGTATAATTCCAAGTAATTTTATTAAAATCTAAATGAGTAGCACTCGTATTAACATTACTACTTATTTTATAATTTAAATTACTACTTATTGATGTATTTGAACTATACATAACAATATCATTCAGCGATACTTTAGTATTATCTTCTTTATTCATAATCTATTATGTTAATGATCTTATTATTCCAATATATTGATTTATTTTTTCTTTTAATATTTTTTTAATTACAGGACTAATTAATGCAATTAAAAAAACAACAACTAAATCATAAATAAATTTATTAATTAATTTCATTGCTATTTTAATAATACAATTTAAATATATTTTAAAATTAGCTAAATCGCTTTTAGGATCTCCAATTTTAACTACTCCGTTATTTTGAAATGCACTTGTTATAGCTAATAATGTTCGTATTTGTGGTGAAGTAGTTGCTGCTGTTGCTAACATTAATGTAATTATTTCAATTAATCTATGAAAAAAATTATCTTTAATTGTTTCTTTATTTTCATCGTTAATACTTGGATCACTAACACTATTATTTATTGTATTATTTAATTGATTTCCAACATAATGTGGATCTACTGAATTAGAAATATTATTAATTAGTGTAGTCATATCATTCAACTGAAAATTAGCTGGCATACTACCACAACCAAGATTATAATTAACAGTTCCATTAACTAAATCTTGTGCTTGTCTTAATAATGCATCATAATCTTCAGGTGAAATAACAAAACTATCATTACCAGCAATTAATTGTTCTAATAATTTTTTTAATAATAATTCATTATATACTTCATTTACTGATTTATTTTGATTTGTTGTTACTGTTCCATAAAAAGAATTTGTTACATTAGTCATAAATTCTTTTTTATTTACAATTGTTGTATTATCAATAAAAGAAGATGTCCAATCACCAATTGTAGGATTAGAATTAGTTGCAAGATTAGGTTTAAAATTAAAACTGTCTGTAGATGAATTATAATTAATAACTAAATTATTATATGTAGTATCTGTTCCAGCATTTTGTATTGCTTGATATGCAGTATTATCAAAATTTGGCTTAGAATTATCATATAATAAATTACCTGTTTCTGAATTAGGATTTGTTTTTAATTTTCCGTTAGTATCAATATTTTTAACTGGTACATTAATACCATTTGTTTTAAAATAACCCGGAAGTGGTTCATTTGAATTTTGTTGAATTGTTTGTTTTTTAACACCAGCTTTCATATCTGGTTCAACAGTAGTAATAAAATTAGTAAGTAATTCTCCGGTTAATTGTTGCAGTGCTGTTGTTCCTACAACTATTTTTAAAATATCTATTAAAAAAGGTACAACTTCATTACTATTATTTATTGATGAAAATGTATTATTACCTTCAGGTGGAGTTTTAGCTTGCATTAAGCTAGTATATGCACCTATAGTAGTAAAAACATTTTTTTTGTCATCAGTAAGAGCCATTAATGATATTATTTATCTTTATTTTTAGTTTTTTCTCTTCTTTCTACTTCAGATTCAATAAAACTAAGTAATTCATTTCTTTTTTCTGATGTAACAACACCTAAATTTTCTGGATTATCGTCATCTTTTCCTTTATTAGACTTAATATCAAAAACAACCTCTTTTAAATATTTTAAAAGCATGATCTTCTGATCTTGGTTTTTTGCTTCTGCAGCAATAAGTTTAACTATTTGATCACCTATTGCAGCAATTTCACCATTTTCTTTAGTTTTACTTTCCCATTTACTAAATAAACGAGCTATTTTAGATCTGATATTATGAGATTCGTCATAAATTTCTTGAAGTAATTTATTTACACTTTCTTCATCGAATTTAAGCTTTCTACGAGTTGGCCTTGCCATTTGGTTTAATTATTAATATTATTATTTAAAATTTATTACCTTTGGATAGATTATCTTTTGCCCACAATGGTTGTAAATTACATAATGCATTTACTATGTGTGGTGGTGTATCTATTTTAAATTTAGATATTGGTTTTTTATGATCAATGTGCCATTCACCATAATTATTCCAGCTCATACCTTCTTTAAAATTAAATTCTATTCTTTGTTTAAATTTTTCAAAATCATAATCTAAAAGATTACATGTTAAACCATTTTTCTTTATTCCAAAACGTATAAAAAAATTACGTAACACTGCTCTCCATGCAAATTTACATTTATTTTTATTTCTATAATCTAAGTCCCATTTTTTCCATTTATCTGCATGTCTATGTCTATATTCACGATTATATTTTGCTCTTTGTTCTAATGATAAATTTTTTTGATATATTTTGTGTCTTTCAGCATAAATTTCTTTATTTTTTATTCTATATTGTTTATCATATTCTCTTTTCTTAATTTTTAATTCATCTGTATGATATTTATTTTTTAAACATTGTTTACATATAGTATATATTCCATCTGGTTTACTTTTATCTTTATGAAAACAAGAATCTTCTTTATTTTCTTTACACGTTATACATATTCTCATTTCAATATAATTTATTATAAATACTTTAACTACAATAAATTATTATAATTATTTTTTAATTAAAAATTCATATAAATTTTCAGTATTACTTAAATCAATAATACTTCCATCGGCATTAGTACAACTACCTTCTCTATATTTTACACCAAATTCAAGATCCCAAATATAATAATCAATCCAAGAATCTTTATTATCATCATTAAATGCTAATTTAATTAATTTAAGTAATTGATTAAAAATCCAATGACTATCATAACCTGAAGTATAATCGTTAGGTAAAATTATACTAAAAGCATTATTACATTTATGATCATGTTCCATTTGTTTTTCAATCATATTCATTGTTTCAATGAACAATTCTTTTGTAATTAATATATTACCAATCGATGATTTATTTTCTTTTACTTTTTTCATAATAATTTATAACAATTCTATTTCACATTTATTTCTATCTATTCGAATTTTATTTTCTTCAATTAAACCATTTAAATTATGTTCACATTCTAATCTCTTTAGAATACTCAAAAATAAACCAATATTTGCTCGTTTATTTTTACCATTTTCCCAATGATCTTTAACTTCAACAATATATCCATTATATAATAGTTGTATTGCAGCATCAATTTGCCTAATTGTATTACCACTTCTTCTCATATAATTAAGAAGAACATCATCAATCGTATTTTTTCTTTCTTTCATAATATTTTATTCTTCTTTCCAATAACCTATCTTTTCAATGAAATATACGTCTTTAAAGGGTTTTATTGCTAATCGTATTTCTTTTGTTGATAAGCCAGTTTGTTCTTTTAAGTATAATAAGATCTTATTTTTAGCAAATTTATTGGTAATTCTTTTATTATATTTACCGTCTGGAGTATCTTCCATAAAAAGGAGATGCCAATTATTTAAAACATTAATTATAGCATCTCCAACAATAAATTCATTTCTTTTAATAAGAGGATCATTATTAATTTTTTCCTCTATTTTATCAATTACATTCTTAATTAATTTATCTAAATGATTGTGTTCATCATTCTCAATTTCATATACATATTCATCACTTTCTTCAATTTCATCTGCGTAATCATCAAATGATAGTATCATTTTTTTTTCATTATAACTTTTTTTACTATGATCTTTATAATAATTTCTGATGATTGTTTGACAATAACTATAAGCTCTGGAATTGAAAATTCTATAACTAAACCCATTATTTTCACTAATTAACAAATTTAATTTTTCGTTAGCATCTTCAACATACCAAAATCTATAATTATTATTTAATTTAACCCATTTAATTTCATCTTTACTTTGTTCAATAATAAACGGTCTATATTTAATCATGTGTTCAATCAAATGTGTTAGAGCATTGGCTTCAACCTCATACATTTCATAATTACCTATATGAATTGGATACCTTCTTAAAATAGACTCTATCATTTTTCTGAATGGTTCAATTAGAACCTCATTATAAATTCTATTTTTTTCTTCTAATAAATCTGAATTTATATAATTAAAAACAGCTCGTTCTTCTCTTTCTGCAAAATATTGTGCATTTTCTGGATCAACTTTCCTCATTCATAGTAATTCTATATAAAATTATTTATTATTCTGAAACAACTATTTTTTGCAATCTAGTCATATCAATCACTCTGTCATTCATGAAATTAGCTTCTTTATTTGCTGTTTCAAACCAAAATTTCCTTTCATCTACAGGCATATTCTTCAGATAATTATCAAACAAACTACCTTCTCTGGTCGCAAGATGTTTATAGCCAATTTTTGGTATAGTAAATATTTTACAAGTATTATTTAATGCTCTGAGTAAGAATTCATACATAAAGGTCAATTTAATATTTGATTTAAACCCACCAATATTTTTAAATTCAGATTTTTTAATTACAGCACCAGATAATTTAAAGTCTGTATATTGTTTCAAGGAGTTTACGTTTAAATAACCCATCTCACCATTCTCACCAACAAATTGTTGTGCCCAAACAGTTTCATTAGTTAATTTAATACCTTCATTCTTTTCATTGACTTCAATCATCATTGTTAGAAACATATCAATATCAGAATATGAATTAATATATTTATTTACATTTCTAAAATAAGTAGTACTATATTCATCATCAAATTCAAGAACACTAAAATAATCAGTATCTACTGATTCAACAGCTAAATTAACTTGAGATTGATAATCAGTTTTACCCTCATTCTTTACTAATATTGTTTTTAAATTTTCATCGTATTTAGAAACATTATCTTTAATTTGAACATCAATATCAATTGGATAAACTATAATTACACTAGGTTTTTCTTCTATAAACTCTTGTTTTTGAATTGATTCTATAGCTCTATCTAAATAATTAGATACTACATCATTATATTCATGTACTGGTATTATAATTGTGACTTTACTCATTTCTTTATATTTTATTAATAATATTTATTCTTATTTATTTTCTGTTGGTTCAATTGCTGCTTTAAATAAAGCAATTCTAGTATCAACTAAACCTTGATATATATTAACTAATTGTTTTTCTGAATTTTCTTGAGTATATTTTTCAACTATTTTATCCATTGAAGCATACAATTCAGGCATAATTGCATCATCAAGATATTTTATTAGTACTTCACCAACTAAAACAGGTATATCATAATAATTACTTGTCCAAACACCTGCACCATCAACTACTTTAACATCTTCAGAATTTTCACCTCTTTCAAGTAAATATTCTGGCATAATATCTGGTTTTAAACAAATTGGAATTACACCAGATTTCATACATTCTAATGGAAATGTACCTAGAGAAGCTATTCTATCTACCCAAACAGCAGCAAAATTTCCAGCCAATCTTTTAGCAAAATCAACTCTTCTCATTTGTTGAGGTGGTTTACTCTTAGTAAGCATTGGATCAAATGTTACCCAACTATATTGAGGATATCTACTAAAAAATAATTTAACTAGTTTAGATATTTCATTTGCATTTCTACCAACAACTGAAATTATTGGTTTTTGTGGAACTGTTGATTTTTCAAAATATTCTGGTATACCAATATCATAAGTAATAATATTAAATTTATTTTTACTATAATATGTTTCAATCCATTCTTTTATTGTCTGTGATGTTGTTATAATATTATCTATTCCAAATGATTTCCAATCTGTTCCCGGTATTAGCCCATTTAACATATAATCAACAGATTGTAATAAACCAACTCGTATACATGGAAGATTTTTTGTTTGTTCCATAATATTTGAATATACTTCTGGAATAATCATCACATCTTCTGGTCCAACAGTTAATTTAGGATCGGCCATTGGAATATGTTTAAAATCTGTTAATTCTTGTTCAACCCAAGTAGGTATTACATAATCACCCTTTTCTACTAAAATGAGTACTTCATAACCCATATTTTTTACAACTGTAGCATGAAAATAAATTTCATATACACTTGCATTAGGATTTTGTGATTCAGGAACACAGAAAAGAAATTTTGATTTTTTATTAGATATTTTATCTAAAGAAAGTTTAATTTTTTCTAATTTTTCTGAATCAGCCTTTTGTACTTCGTTATTCATTAATTCTTCGCTCATATTAATTATTATTTTTATATTTTATTATTTTTTATTCATTTTAACTATTTTAATTTATTATTTTCTGCTTCATTTTCTGTTAAAAATAATTCATCTTCATAAAATTTTTTATTATTGTTTCTTAAATAATATTTAGCAATGATATTTTTTTCATTTATTTTAATTGTTATGTTTCTAACATTATCTTCTTTAATTATTTGTTTTATTGAACCAGAATTAAAAAACATTTTTTTACCTTCACATTTTGGACAAATAATACTACTATTGTCTTTTCTTAAAAGAAATCCTTCACTTAAACACATTTCACATATTTCTTTATGTGGATTTGGTGTTGTTTCAATATAATAAACAGTATCGTTTATTTCAAATTTATATTTAATATTACTCATATTTAATTATTTTTTTAAAATCTTCATTATCAAATAAATCGTTTATGTGAATTAAATCTTTAATTAAACCAGTTTTTTTACATTTCATATTATATGGCCTATCTAATTTAATTATTTTTTTTCCTTTAGGTAAATTAGAATCAATAATATCAGGATCTGTAGTTATTAAAATATCAACATCTGACCATATTTCATCATCGGTCTTAATAAATTTATATTTAGTAAATCTACTCATCATTCTGCTTAAAAACATAAGTGTTGATGGTATACTAAATTCATTTTCTTTTGAGATGAGAATAAATTCAACAGTATTTTTATATTTTTCATAAAAATTTTTAACATGTAAATCCATTCCTTTATACATAATAGGTGCAGTACCAAATATTTCAAATACAAAATCTTCATACATGAACCTATTATAAACTTCTTTAGCAGTTAATTTTTTTTCCTCATCTTTTTTAAATAAAAGAAAATCAACAGGAGCTTCACCAGTAATTGGATCTACTTGATAATCAATAGGATTAATATCTTCAGGTAATTCTCCCGGCTCACGTAATACTTTACTATTTTCAACAGTATCTTCCCACTTATAGTATTTAAAAAAGTCATAAACATAAGGTTGATCTGGACTTAATAATTCATTTTGAAATTCAGAATAGTAATATTTATCCATTTGTAGCCAACGTGCTCGTAGAACTTCATTTATATCAATTCCTATTTTTAATTTAGAATTAAGATTTAGTTTTGTTTGAAATTTATTTTTAAATGAATTTATTATATTATTTATTTTCATTCTTCTTTTTCTTATTTTGTTTAATCTTATTATTTTCTTTTAGTTGTTCTAATTGAAATTTTAATTCTTTTTGTAAATTAGTCATTAATTCTGTATGTTCTTTTATTAATTCTTCGTTCGTAATATATTTAGGATTAATACACTCAATTCTAGTATTCAATTCTTGAATTGGAATAACTACAATCGAGCCAGAAAATGTTGGTGGACAAATTGTTTTATAAATTTTATTAACATAATCTGAAATGTCTTCAGATCTTATTCCAGCAACACCAATATAAATAACTAATATTTTTGATTCAGTCATATAAAAATATTATAATGCTGTTATTTCTCCATCCAATTCTAATAGATCATCTTTATTAGAATTTTTATTTTCTACTTCTAAAATTTTTTCTTCTTTTTTAGAATCAACACTATTTTGTTTCATTTTAGTTTTCATTTAATCAATGAAATACAATTATTATTTAAATTAATTCTTTTATTCTACTTAAAGTTTTACTTTAACTACTAATACGTAAAATTTTAAATAATCTTGAATTATTTTTATATTATTTTATAAATTTTTTAAAATGCTTGTATTTATAAAAACAATAATAAAATATAAAATTTTATAAAATGAAAGAAAATTTGAATCAACCAAAAAAAGAAAACATTTCTGATGTTTTAAAAAAATATAAAGAAAGTACTAATAATACATCAGATAATATTGATTCATTACCAAACAATAATAAAGTAATTACTGATTCAGTACCAAGAGCCAAACCTTTTAATCCTCAAGATTTTGAGAAAACAATGTCAAAAGAAACTGATCCTGATTTAATGACTTCTTATGAATTAATTAAATTACCATCAAAAGGTTTATTCGATGCTAATCACATTTCTGAAGTAAATGTTGAATATATGACATCTAAAGATGAAGATTTATTAACAACCCCTTCATTAATTGAAAATGGTAGTGTTTTAGATTTATTATTAAAAAGAAAAATTAAAACCAGTGGAGTTAATCCTGAACATTTGTTAGCTGGTGATAGAAATGCAATTATTTTATTTCTTCGTACTTCAAGTTATGGTTCAGATTATACTGTACAAGTAACTGATCCTAGAAGTGGTATTCCATTTAAAACCACTGTTAATTTATTAAAATTAAAATATAAGACATTAGTTGAACTTCCAAATGAAGATGGAAATTTCGTTGTTGAGTTACCTATGCGTAAAAAAACAGTTGTATTTAGATTACTTAGTTCAGGTGATGAAAATCAAATTTTTAAAAAAGCAGAAGCAATTAAAGAAGCTTATAATGAAGATGTTAGTCAATATAATACATTAAAATTAAAAGCACATATTGTTGCAATTAATGAAAAAACAGAAAGAGCTTATATTGATAAATTTGTTGATGCTATGCCAGCACTCGATGCATATACTATTCGTAAAAAAATATTAGAAGTTAGTCCTGATGTAGATATGAATTATGAATTTACAGCTAAAGATGGTTATAAATTTAATGCTACTTTGAGCGTAGGTGTGGATTTTTTTTTCCCCTCGAACTAGTAGAATCTTATAAACGTATGGTTCAGGAAGAAATTTATATTTTAACTAAACATGCAAAATTTCAAGCAGATTATATAGAAAATATTCCTATTTATAAAAGACGATATTTTCTTCATTTATTACAAAAAGAAAATGATGAAATAGAAAGATTACAAGATCAAGCGAATAGTAAATCGAGACATTAAATCTCGATTTTTTTATTTTTTGTATTTATATAAAATACTATTCTAATGGCTGCTGATGATAAAAAAAATTTTTCAGACAATATAAGATTAATACAACAACAAAATGATGCTTTAAAAGCACAGAGAGATTTATCTTTAAGTATTAATGATTTAGGTTCGGCCAGAGCAAAACAAGAAGAAATTAATTTAAATAATCAAAAATTAATAAATGATTTAAAATCTAAAGGTAGTAAATTAACCGAAGATGAAAAAAAGTTGTTATCTGATATTGAGAAAAGTCAAGGTGGTATTAATAATAAATTAACTGATGAACAGAAATTAAGAAAAACAATAAATTCTACACTTACTAGCTTTAATTCTCAATTAAAATCTGGTTTTCAATATTTAATGCAGTCTGACAAAATTATTCGTCAAACAATTCTTAGTCTTGGAATGTCAGGTACAAAAGCAGAATTAATGAGAAATTCATTTGAACAGTCTGCTGGATTTGTAGCTAGTTTAGGTGGTAATATTGAAGACATACAAACAGTAATGCAAGGTTTTGCTGATGAAACTGGAAGAGCTAGGGTTTTATCTGCAGAAATGGTTAAAGATATTGCAGCTATTGGTAAAGGAACTGGATTAGGAATTGAACAAGCAACAAGATTAGGATCTCAATTTGAATTAATTGGTTTAGATGCTAAATCAACAATGAATTTTGTTCAAGGTATTGTTGATACTACTGAAAGAATGGGTGTTAATACTACTAAGGTATTAAAAAATGTTAATGATAATTTTAAAAGATTAAATACATATACTTTTCAATCTGGAGCAAAAGGTATTGCTCAAATGGCAGCAAGTGGAGAAAAATTAAAAGTTAGTATGACTGATGCACTTAATGCTGCTGACATTGCTAAAAGTCTTGAAGGTGCTATTGATTTAGCTGCACAATTACAAGTCATGGGTGGTGAATTTGCAAAAACAGATCCATTTGAAATGTTATTTTTAAGTCGTAATGATCCAGCTAAATTCACTGAAAAAATTTCAGATATGACCAAAGGTGTTGTTTCATTTAGAAAAATGGCCGATGGAACTTTTGAAAAATTTATTAGTCCTGCTGATAGAGATAGACTTGCTGCAGTTGCTAAATCATTAGGAATGCAAGCTAGTGAGTTAACACAAATTGCACAAAGAAGAGCAGAACTAGATAAAATGAATTCAGAATTATCTGGAACTGGTTTAACTGGACGTGAAAAAGAACTTATTAAAGGAGCTGCTATTTTTAACAGTAAAAGTAGTAAATTTCAAGTAGAACTTGGTGGTCAAATGAGAGATATTTCATCTCTAACTAAAACAGAAGCAGAAGCATTTGCAAAACAAAGTGTAAGTTTAGAAGATAGGGCAAAAGCAGCACAGGATTTAGAGAGTGCATTTAAAGCAAGTATTGCTGAACTAAAAACTGGATTATTACCAATATTACAAGGTATAAATAAAGTAATGGTTTCTGTTAGACCCTATGCTGAAGGTATTATTAAATTTTTAACTGGACCACAAATAGCACCTGCTTGGCTTAAAGTTGCTGCTACATTTATGGCTGCTAGTGTAGCATTTAAAGCCAGTGGAATGATTTTAAATAAAGTTGCTGGTTCTTTAGTTGGTAAATTACCCGGTTTTGGTGGTGCTACTCCAACAATAGGTAAAAATGGTCTTCCTCTTAATCAGGGTGCTCAAAGAGCATTTGATGTTGGTCAAGTAAATAAAATGAATGCTGGTGGTGCTTTAGCTAAAGGACAAGGCTTAAAAGCACTTGGTATGGGTGTTGGGGTAGGTGCTGCTGCTGCAGGTGTTGGTGGTGGTATAGCTATTGCTGCTGTTGGATTAAGTAAATTGGCTGATTCAATGAGTAAATTAACTGATAAACAAGCAGATACATTAAAATCAATTGCAACTACATTAGCAATTACATTTCCTGCTGCTGCTATTGGAATTGCTTTAGTTGCTGGTTCTGCCACTGCTGGTGCTGTAGGATTACTTGCTTTAGGTGCTGCTGTTTTAATGGTAGGTGGAGGTATTGGAGTTGCTGCTGCAGGTATTGGATATATGGGTGATGGGCTCTCAAAACTGGTTACTGCTGGTAAAGGAGCAGGTGCATCTATGTTAAGTTTAGGTGCTGGAATTGCAACATTAGCTGGTAGTATGGCATTATTTACAACAGGAGGTTTAGGATTATTAGTATTTGCTGGTACAATGAAAACAATTGCTGGACATGCAGATGCTATAGCTAGAGTAGGTGATGCTTTTAAACAAATAAATACTGTTATGTCTGGTAGTAAAGAAGATTTTATTGCAGTAAAAAATGCAGTTGAATCAATTTCTAATATGAATACAAAAGGAGGAAGTATATTTGCTGAAATATCTAAATTATTAAAAAATGGAGTAAAAGTTGAATTTACTGATAAACAAGTTGCTGTTGTTTCTAATATAACTATGAATATAGATGGTTATAAATTTCATGAGGCTACTAAAACAGGTGCATATATTAGAAATAAAAATTATGACGGTAAAGCTGGATTAACTGGAAATGGTTAACGTTAAAGTTTTACTTTAAATAAAACATTATAATCTTTTCTAAATTAAATACTTATTATATTCTATTTAAAGAATCACTTTACTTTAAGTGAACGTATATAAATAATTAAGTAATAGAATTATATGAGATCGTATTTAAAGTAAATATTTAAATATAATTAGATTTTATTGAAGTATAAAATTAATATTCCCGATTTTCAAAACCATATTTTATTAAAACTTCTTCTTAATTAGAAAATTACTAGCATATTTTTTAAAAAAATTTAAAAATATTTTTATTGATTATTAAGTACTTAGAAAATAACTTAAATATTTTTGACGAAAATTTAAGTTAGTACTTTGAAATGTAAATTATTTCTTGTAACTTCGACAAGTTTTTTACTTTCAAACGAATCTTTTCTTACGAAAGATAAATATATAAACAAAACTCTTTCTCGCTTTTACAAAGCAAAAACGAATTTACAATGTTTGTGATTAAATTAATTAATTTAATAAAAACTCGACAGTAAGGGGATATTATATTCATTTCTTTTTGAAATTCAGTTTTAAAAACAAAGATATATAATTATTTTGAATAAATTCTGGTTTGAATATTTTTCATTTAAAATCATACTATATTTATACCCAAATATTTTTCTTCTTAATTTAAGAAGAATTACTTAAATTAAGATCTTTCTTTAATTCTTATTAAGAAAACCTTAATATCACCCTCAACATTAAGAGATTGAAATATAGATATATAAGTATTTTAAGCCAAGTATATAATATCCCAAGGTAAAACTACAACAATCAAAATTAATAAGCAAGTATTTATAAAAAATAAATTCAATGGCTGGTAGTAAACCAATTAATAATACTTCAACGTCAATAGATAATGTTAATATAAGTCCATCAAGATTATTAATTGAAAATAATAATTTTAGAAAAAAACTATTATCTAGGAATTTATATGATTCAAATAGAATATATCCATTAACTGAAGAAACTAAATCTCAAAATATAATAAATTCAGTTAATAGTGTTACTAGTCTAATTATGCCATTCAAAGCATTTGATTTGAATAATACTGTTATAGGTAGATTAGTAAGTACTCCAAATACACCACTTGCTCAAATTGGATTAGCAATGTTAGGTACACAATTAGCTTATAATGCTACTTCACATATTTCTCAACAAACGTTACCAACTATTAAATTAGCTAATTTATTTGATGGAAGTAAAAATACTCACGTTTTTAATAAAAATATAGATTATAAAATAACTAAACCTAATAGTATATCTACATTTCAACAATTTCTAAATGCTATAGTATTTGCTAATCCAGAACAAAATTATCCATTTACTAAAACATCAACTAATGCTGATTTTATAAAAAATAGTGGTAGTGGACAATTAACATTTTTATATCAAGCACTTAATCAAAATTTATATAAAGAAGGATTTAGTACTTCAAATTATTTTGGTATTAGTTCTAATAATGATTCAGTATTAAATCAATCTAGTGTTGATGTTGAAATGCCATTAACTAAAAGAAATAATATTATTGGTTCATTTGCTAATCCACTTAATAAATTTAAAAATTATTATAGTTTTTTTAATTTAAATCCATATAGTAGTACTCAATCAAAACAAGGATCAATTAATGATGCTAATGGAGATATGGTTATTTCTATGAATAGAACTAATCCTCAATATCCTAATACAACACAAGAATATGCACCAGATTATAATTTTGTTAAGTATAATTTTGGAGAAACAGTAAAAAAAGATGAATTTCAAATAAGTCAAATAGAAAATAGTTGGATTAGTACTAGTGATGAAAATGATGATATTCATAATAAAATAGTTTGGGGTAGAGATGGTATATCTTCAAATGCAAATAAAAATATTGCTGATTCACGTGGTAATAGTTTAAATGTTCAAAAAGAAGTAAATAATTTAACTCCTGATTTAACTAGATTTAATGTATATTCTGGATTATTAGAATATACTAGAAATTTATTAAATGCAAGTGAAGGTGGTGTTGTTGATATTACAAGAAAAGCATTTAAAAAAGGACAAAATGTAATTGGTTTTAATGGTTCAGCAATGTGGGCTGCTAGTAATAGTACATATTCTCAAAAAAATGGAACTGCTGGAAAAACTGGTATTAGACAACATTCAATGTTAGATCAATACGATAGATTTGCTAAAGCAATTAGATTTAATGGAAATCAAGTTTATGGTGGAAATCCTGATTCAGTAACATATAATAGTGTTATACCTAGAATTCATCCTACTTTAGATAAAGAAGGTAAAGTTAATAGTAAAAATTTAATGTTTAGTATTGAAAATCTTGCTGTTAGAGTTATTGGTAGTGATGGTGTTGGTATTATTGATGATGAATATGGTTCAACAATTCCAATTAGTGAAGTAGGACAATTTAATGGTAGATTAATGTGGTTTCCTCCATATAATATGGAAGTAAATGAAAGTGAATCTGCTAAATTTGAACCTACTGTTATGGTTGGTAGAAATGAACCAATGTATAGTTACATGTATAGTGAAAGAAGTGCGACAGTTAGTTTTTCTTTAATTGTTGACTATCCAATGAATTTAAAAAATCAATTATATCAAGGTACTGATAAACATAGATTAATTTCGGAATTTTTTGCATTTGGGGGTGAATCATATAATCCAATTACACCACCTACTGTTAATCCAAATAAAATACAGGACGGAAATAATAAAAAACAAGAAATAATAACTGGACCAGTTGATATGGCAGAACCCGATGTATTATCACCTCAGTCAATTAAAATGTATTTTCCGAATGATTATCCAACACAAAAAGATAATTTAACAACAGTTATTGATTATTTGTATAAAACAATGGCTTATGAAATAGATGATGGATGTTTTGAATCAACTAAAATTAAAGGTAATGGTTTTAATAGTAGTGTGTATATAGTTACTGGATTAACAGGAAGTGCTCCAGATAATAATTTACATTTAAATTTATCATTATTGCCACCTAATTTTTCACAATATAATCTTAATGGAGATTGTCCATTAAATAATATATTAAGAAATGTTTATAGTAATGAAGTTAATAGAAAATATTATGATATTATAATCACTGGTGCTGCTTCTAAAAGTGGTACTGATGTTAATAATCAATCTTTAGGAATAAGAAGAGCACAAGTAGCTCAAATTTTTGTTACTGAAAGAATAAAAGCAATATTTGCTAATACACCAGATAAATTAGGTATTAATATTACATATAGTTCTATTGGAAGTACTACTGCTGAAAATAGAAATTTAGCTTTAGAAAATGAAGATCCTGCTGTTATCTTTGAAAGATATGCCGAAATTAAAGTAATTAGAAATAATGTTGCTGTTGATAAAAAAGTACAACCATTAACAACAACAGATACTCAAGCAGTTCAAAATTTAAAAAAAGATAATGCTGCTGCTGATAATATAAGTAAAAAACAAAACAGTAATAAGGCCAGTGAAAATGTTTTTAAAGAAAGAACAGTAGATTTAGAAAACGGTTCAAATGATGGTGGTATTCTCAAAGGATTTAAATCGATCTCTGGTAATTATTTTTACCCTGTTTTTCATAGTCAAACACCAGAAGATTTTCATAGAAGATTAACATTTTTACATCAATGTATGAGACAAGGTTCTGCTAAAAGATTTGATACTGTTGATTCACAAGGTAATTTAACTGCTAGAAATTCTGTATTTGGCCGTCAACCAATATGTGTTTTAAGAATTGGTGATCAATTCTATACTAAAGTTATTATTGAAAATTTAACTATTGATTATAGTGACGCAATTTTAGATACTAATCCCGAAAATTTTGGTGTACAATATATGAGTGCCAAAATAACCCTACAAATGAAGGTTTTAGGTGGTCAATCATTAAAAGGACCAATTGATGCACTTCAGAATGCAGTTACTTTTAATCAATATGCTAATTCAACTTTTAGTAAAGATGGTATGTATTATCGTCCTTCTACTGAGGCAGATAAACAAGAAGCATATATGAGTAATATTTTAACAGTAGAACAGAATAACTTAACAAAAGCTTTAACTAATGTTAGATAAATAATTGTAATAATACTTTAAATAAAGTGATATAATATATTAAAATAAAGTACATTATGCAGCAAAATGATTACGATAGATATTCAATATTAAGAAACAATGATGGAACAATAGACATGATGCCATTTGTTAATTTACCTGTTAATTCAAGTGATAAGTATGAAACATGGAACACTGAATTTAGTAGATTAGATAAATTATCACAAAAATATTATGGTAGTCCATTTTACGATTTTTTAATTTTATTAAGTAATAATCAATATGTTAGCGAATTTGATATCCCAAATCAAAAAGTTATTAGAATTCCATTTCCTTTATCAAAAGCAAAAGCAGATTACGAAACAGCTTTAACTGCATTTAAAAAAAATTAATTCTTGCAATATTAAATTAATTTAATTACATTTGCTTTTGGTAAATTAAATTAATAATGAAGAATAATATAGTTGTCGTATTTTCCTCGCATCTTTCTGATGATGAGAATCAAAAATTTATTAAACACATAGATAGTACTGTTGGTGTAAAACATAAAGTAATATGTTATACTAACTATAATCAATATTCACTATCTGAAATTTATAATAAAGCTATTGAAGAACATAATACTGAAAATTCTATAATGGTATTTTGTCATAACGATATAATTATAAAAACAAATAATTGGGGTAAAATATTATTAAATTATTTTAATAATAGTGATTATTCTATATTAGGTGTTGCAGGTAGTACGTTTATGAGTGATAGTGCTGTATTTTGGAGCGATCGCAGTAAAATGGTGGGGGTGGTAGAACATTCAGATGGTATTAATACTTGGGTAAGTGAATATTCAAATGAATATAAAGGAATAAAACCAGTTGTAACAATTGATGGATTATTTATGGCTGTTGATTGTAATAAAATTACGAATAAATTTAATGAAAATTATGGTAAGTACCACTATTATGATCATTCCTTCGTAGTAGATAACTATCTGAGTAACAATAACATAGGAGTAATTACCTCAATAAGAGTTTTACATAAATCTATTGGAATAACTAATCAAAGTTGGGAAGAGAATAGACAAAAATTTGTAAAAGAATATGATTTACCAATAAGACATGTTTCTGAAGATAAGTTAAGAGTATTAATTTGTTGTCAATTTTTTAAAAATTATACTGGTTCAGAAGTTTCAAACTATGAGTTATCAAAAGAATTAGTTAAATTAGGGTGTGATGTTACAATTATATCATCTGTTGTTGGTAATCCTTTATATGATAAAGCAAGAAAAAATGGTGTTAAAGTATATTCATATGCAAATTTACCTAATTATATTTTAGATCAAGAAGGTAGATTTAATTTTATTAAAAATGAAGTTGAATTTGATATAATACATATTAATCATAAACCTATTGGTGAGTTAATATTACAATTAATACCAAATACTCCTGCAGTTATGCATGTAAGAAGTGAAGTTATTCCAGTATTTGAAGAACCAATTATTAATCCAACAATAAAAAAATATATTTCAATTAGAGAATCAATTACTAATTATATTAAAAATTTTGGTATTGATGAAGAAAATATTGTTGAAATAGATAATCCGTTTGATTCTAATAGGTTTAATACTAAGTATAAACAAATAAAAAATGAAAAAGAAGTAGTACTATTTATAGGAACATTAGATCATTTGAGAAAAAATATTATAATAGATTTGATTCAAACAACAAAAGAAAATAATCAAGAACTTTGGATTATCGGTGCAGATAATAATGATTACATTAATGAATTACTTGATTTAAATAATCAACACGTAAAATATTTGGGAGTTAAATCAAACGTTGAAGATTATTTAAAAAAATGTGATTATACTGCAGGAATATTTAAAGGTCGAACAACAATAGAAGGATTTTTATGTGGAAAACCCGGAATTATTTATAGTGTAGATAAAGAGGGTAATATTTTAAGTAAAGAATTACAAGAAGTTCCAAAAGATGTTATAAAATATCATAGTAATTATTCAACTAAAAAAATATTAGAATTATATGAAAATGTTATAAATGAGACATGGGAGTAAAAAAAGAAAGGTTTAATTTAAAAAATCAAATAAAAAAAAATATAGAATTTAGAAATAAGCAAGGAATTTTTATTGATAAAAAAGAGAATAAAAAAATGGATGAAGCAGATAAATTAAGAATATACGGTAAACCTAAAGCTCCTGTTATATCAGCAAATATAGAACAAAAAGAAATTATTGAAATAAAAAAAGTTAATACTTTTTCTTTATCGAGAAAAATACCAAAAAAAATATTTTTTTATTGGAGTGGTTGTGATTTATCTTGGATGAGATATATGACAATATTTTCATTTAGAAAAATGAATCCAGATTGGGATATTACTTTATTTGTATCAAATAATAATGTAAAAGATAAAGCATGGAAAGGAACAGATGAACAAGATTATTATATGTATACTGGTAGTAGTTATTTTAGTAAACTTAAAGAATTAAATATTAAAATAGAAATGGTTGAGTTTCCCAAAGAAGTACAAGATAAATTAAAAAATATATCACCAGTACACGAAAGCGATTTATTTAGATATTATCAATTATTCGTTGGTGGTGGATTTTATTGTGATATGGACGTGTTGTTTTTTAGACCGATAGATGATTTTTATAATAAAATTGTTGATGGTGGTTATGATACAATAATCCATGAATATCAATCTAAAACAGATTATAAGGTTTGGTGGTTAACTATAGGATTTTTAGGCGCATCAATTAATAATGAATATTATAAAAAATTATTTGAATTTGGTGTAAATAATTATAATGAAAGTGATTATCAATCGATGGGTGTTCATTTAATTTATAAAAAATTTGGTCATAGCCCTTTTACTCAAATATATAATAAAATAATTTCAAAATATTCTAATTTAAAGTTTTATAATTTATCGACAACATTATTATATGGTTTAGATTGGACTAAAGTTGATTATAGTTTTAGTAGATCATTAGGTATTAATGAATTTAATTTAAATTCTATTGGTTATCATTGGTATGGTGGACATGCTACATCACAAAAATATAATAATATTTTAAATGAAAATAATCATAATGAATATAAAACAACATTTTCTAAAATTGCTAACGAAGTAATTAAAACAAAAACAGATAAAAATGGTTGTATTTTAATTAAAAACCAAAAACCAAAAATATCGATTATCACATCTTATTTCGATAGAAAGAAGCAGTTTTTTGAAACACTTAAATCTATCGAAAAATCAGAATTTAAAAATTTTGAATTAATTGTTGTTGATGATTGTAGTTCACCAGAACATAGATTAGAAGAATATCTTGAAGAATTTTCATTTTTAAAGATAATTAGATTAGAAAAAGAAGATAAATGGTATGTCAATCCTTGTGTACCATTTAATGTTGGAATACGAGCTGCTGTTGGGGATATAATTATAATTCAAAATCCTGAATGTTTACATGTTCATGATGTACTTAGTTATGTTAATAAAAATATTGATGATACTAAGTATATTACTATGTCAACATTTTCATTAGATGAAAAATTAACAAATGAATTATATAAATATTGTGAAAATAATACAATTCCTAATTTATTAAAAACATTGCCACAAGGAATAACAAATGATGTTGGTTGGTATAATCATTCAAAACATAGACCATGTTATTATCATTTTTGTTCAGCAATGACTAGAAAAAACATGAAAAAATTAGGTGGTTTTGATGAAAGATATGCAAAGGGAATTGAATATGATGATAATGAATTCTTATTAAGAATAAAAAGATTGGGGTTAAATTTAAGTATTTCTGATGATATTTCAGTTGTACATCAATATCATCCAAGAGCATTTTATTCAATGCCTAATCTTGATGAGTTACGTAATAAAAATAGATTATTATATTATGGAGTCACTACATTAGAAACTGATTACGAAGTAAATAAAAAATAAATATAATAAAATTTAAAATATTTTGAAAATATTAACATTAATTGGTACTCGACCAGAAATCATACGTTTATCAGTAATAGTAGAAAAATTAAACAAACTGGTTGATCATGTTTTGGTTTATACTAATCAAAATTTTGATTATAATTTAAGTAAAATATTTTTCAATGAACTAAGAATTAGAAAACCAGATTATTATTTTGAACACGAGAGTAAATCATTTGGAGATTTTTTAGGAAATGCTATTATTGAATTTGAAAAAATATTAATAAAAGAAAAACCAGACAAAATATTAATTCTTGGAGATACTAATTCAGCATTGCTTGCTATTGTTGCTGCAAAACATAAAATTCCAGTATATCACATGGAAGCAGGTAATAGAGCTTTTGATAATAGAGTTCCAGAAGAAATGAATAGGAGAATAATTGATAATGTATCAACGTATAATCTTCCTTATATCGAAAATAGTAAACAAAATCTTTTAGATATTGGATTTAGTAAAAATAATGTGTTTAAAACAGGCAATCCAATATTTGAAGTATTAGAAAATTATAGTTTTGATATTAGTAATAGTGATATTTTAAAAAAATTAAATCTTTATTCAAATGAATATGTTTTGGTTACTGCACACCGTTCTGAAAATGTAGATAATGAAGAAACATTAAGAAATATCATAAATGCAATTAATATTATAGATAAAGATAGTAAAGAAAAAATAGTATTTTCGATACATCCTAGAACTAGAAATAAACTTAAATTATTTAACATAAAATTAAATGAAGATATTATTGTTTCTGAACCGTTTGGATTCTTTGACTTTGTTAAATTAGAAAGAAACGCTAAATGTATAATAAGTGATTCGGGAACCACACCAGAAGAGGGATGTATTTTTGGCATACCATCATTAGTAATTAGAGAATATACTGAAAGACAAGAATTAATTGAATGCGGTTCAAGTATATTGTGTGGTACGAAAACAGAAAATATTATTGAAGCATATAATATAATAAATAAAAGAAAAAATAAATGGATTGTACCCGATGGTTATTTGATTGAAAATGTTTCAGACATAATAATTAATGTTTTGTTAGGAAAAATATAGATTTTTATGAAAATTTTTGACTGTTTTATATTTTTTAATGAACTTGAGTTATTAGAACTTAGGTTGATGACATTATATAATGTGGTTGATTATTTTGTATTAGTTGAAGCAGGAACAACATTTACTGGAAATGAAAAAGAAATGTATTATGAAAAGAATAAAAATTTATTTGAAAAATATTCAGATAAGATAATTTATATTAGTGTAGATAAATTACCATATAGTGATGCATGGGAAAATGAGTTCTATAATAGAAATCTAATTATTCAAGGTTTAAGTTCAGCAAATGACAATGATTATATTATTATTTCAGATGTTGATGAAATTCCTAATCCAGATGCAATATTAGAAGGAATTAATAATAATTATGATATTTTTAAATTAAAACAAAAATTGTTTTATTATTATGTGAATTGCATACAAAATCAAGAATGGTTTGGTACAGTAGTAATCAAGAAAAAATACGTAAAATCACCACAAGATACTCGTTTATTTAGTGGTAGAGATATTAAGATAATTAATAATGGTGGTTGGCATTATAGTTTTCTTGGTGATAAAGATAGAATTAAATTAAAATTAGAATCATATTCTGAAATACAAACAAATAATGTTGAAATAAATAATGAAGAACATATTATAAAATGTTTGGAAAGTGGTATTGATCTATTTAATAGAAATGATGAAATCTTTAAAAAAAGATTCGTTTCTTTAGAAGAAGTAAATCATAAAGAATTAAAAGAATGGGTAATAAAATATCCGAATTTTATTAAAATATAATCTATGTTTAAAAATAAAACAATATTAATTGATGGTGGTTCTGGTTCATGGGGAAACGAATTAACAAAACAATTATTATTAAAAAATCCTAAGAAAATAATAATTTTTTCAAGAGGTGAATTTGCGCAGGTAAATATGCAAAGAAAATTTAATAATAAAATAATTGAATATGTTATTGGTGATATTAGAGATGCTGAAGCAGTAGATAGATTGTTTAGTAATAACAATATTGATTATGTTTTTCATTTAGCTGCACTTAAACATGTTCCTATTTGTGAAAATTTACCCCAAGAAGCAATTAAAACAAATATAAATGGTACAATTAATTTAATTAATTCAGCAATTAAATATAAAATAAAATATTTTATTGATGTATCAACAGATAAATCGGTCAGTCCAAATAATTTATATGGATTAACTAAAGCAGTTGGTGAAAAATTAACAATTCAAGCAAATAATTTAACAACTGATACTAATTTTGTTTGTATAAGAGGTGGAAATGTTTTAGGATCTAATGGTAGTGTTGTGCCATATTTTATTGATCAAATCAAAACGAATAATAAAATTACTATAACTAGTAACATAATGACAAGATTTTTCTTAACACTTTCAGAAGCAATTGAATTATTATTTCAAGCAGTTGAAAATAGTATTGGTGGAGAAACGTTTGTTATGAATATGCCTAGTTTTTATATTAAAGATTTGGGTAAAGCATTGGTTGATTATTATGGTAATAAAGATACTATTATTGAGGAAGTTGGTATAAGAGAAGGTGAAAAAATACATGAAGTATTAATATCAGAACATGAATCTCAAAAATCTTATATTTTTAATGAAAATTATTTTATAATTTTACCTTCAATAAAAATAAATAAAGATTATTCACATATAGAAAAAAATAAAAAAGTTAATTTTATAGAATTTTCATCAGCAGACAATATTAAAGATGAGAATTATCTTTATAAATTACTAATGAATGGTGGTTTTTTAAAAAAATGATTTATTATGAAAATTTTTGTATTTGGCAGTACCGGAATGTTAGGAAGATATGTTAGTACATATTTTAAATTAAAAAATTTTGATGTTATTGATATAAACAGAAAAGATTTTAATGATTTATCTTTAACAAATTCTAGTGATATTATGTTAGTATTAAAAAATAAAGATATTAATGTTGGAGATGTGGTAATTAATTGTATTGGAATAATAAAACAAAGAAATGGAATTGATGATTTAGATTTTATTAATATTAATTCTGTTTTTCCACGAAAATTAGCTAATATTTGTGAATTATTTAAGGTTAATATGCTACAACCTAGTTCAGATTGTTGTTTTGATGGTTTACGTGGTAAATATTCAGAAGAAGATTCTACAAATGCAATAGATGTTTATGGAAAAACAAAAGCATTGGGCGAACCATCAAATGCAACTGTTATTCGAACTTCAATAATTGGTGAAGAATTAAAAAATAAAATGTCTTTTATTGAATTTGTTAAATCAAATAAAAATAAGACAGTAAACGGGTATACTAATCATATTTGGAATGGCATTACTTGTTTAGAATTTGTAAAAATATGTGAAGACATAATTAATGAAAATATGTTTTGGAAAGGAGTAAAACATGTTTTTACTGAAAATTCAATAAATAAATATGATTTAGTTAAATTAGTTTCTGAAACATATAAATTAAATGTAAATGTTATTCCACTCAGGACACCAATAAAATGTGATCGTTCATTAATTACAATACGTAATAACATTAATATTATTGTTCCTGATTATAAAACACAATTAAAAGAATTATTTGAATATAATTATATTTTAAATTTAGCTAAACATGAATAGTGAAATTCAAAAAAATAAAATTGGAGTTGTTGTAGTAAATTTAAATCAACTTCAATTAACAAAGAAGTGTATATATGATTTATTAAATCAAACAAATAAAAATTTTGAAATATATTTATATGATCAAAATTCTAGTGAAGAAGGTACTCAAGATTTTCTAAATTATTGTGAAAGCAATAAAATTATCGTACTTAGAAATTCTGAGAATGTACCACTTAATCATATTTGGAATAATTTTAAAAATATTTGTTTATGTGAATTTTTGTGTTTTTTAAATAACGATGTTGAATTATCTAATAAATTTATTGATGATACTATTAATGTTTTTAATTTAGAAACACAAGTTGGTTTTGTTATACATGTAACAAATAATCCTAATTATATTGAAACTAAGAGCACGTTAGAATATAAGATATTAGATCCAGTATATTATCAGGGTTGGGATTTTACAATAAGAAGAAACATAATGCCAGAAATACCAAAAGAATTAATAATTTTTGGTGGTGATGATTATGTTTTTGCAAAAACAGTAAATGCTGGTTATAATGTTGCTTTAGTTTATAGTTCTCCGATTATTCATCACAGTAGTAAAACTCGTGCAACTGTTTCAAATATAGATGAAATTCAAAAAAATGATGCAAAAAATTTTTATAGAATATTAGCAGAAGAAAAATTAATACAAATAAATATAACAACAAATGTTGGTCTTTGTGAGAGAATTCCTGAACCAAATATGAAAATAAAACAAATAATAAATAATATGTTTTATACAAAAGATTTTGATTATTATTTTAATAAAATTAAAAATAATGAACATTTTAAATATTCAAGATATAATGATGGTGAATTAATTGCAATAATTGGTGAAACTCCAAATAACGCTAATTGTGATGGTCATGTATATTTTCCAGAAATGTCGATTGAATTAAAAAATGCATTATTAAATTATGTTCATGATGAAAATTATGTTTTAGAATCTTTTGATTATTGGTATGCTCAACTCCCTCACGTAAAAAATATTTTAAATGATCTAAAAAATAAAAATCCACAATTATCATATTTAAACTATGATTTTATTAGGATTACCCATGAACAAAGTCCAGAAAAATACCTAAAATTATTAGACGTATTAAAAACAAAAAAATTAGTATTGATTGGACCACAATATTTAGAGAAATTAAGCAAATTTTTTAATTTTACCCACATTAGTATACCAACAATAAATTGTTATTTAGCTAAACAAGAAATTATTAATGCAATTGAAAACATAAATAAATTAGGTAATGATAATTATTATTTATTTAGTGCAAGCATGGCAACTAATGTGATTATTGATTATTTTAAAACAGATAATAAAAATACTTATTTAGATTGGGGCAGTGTTTGGGATACATTTTATATTTCGCCAGAATATGGTTTTATTGTGAAACGCACTACATCTAATCTTCAAAAATATAATGAAATATATAAAGATTTTTTAATATAATAAATTAAATGGAAAAAATATTCTCAAAAGTAGATCCTAATCTTTTATTACATGTGATATATAGATTTGATGATTTTGATAAAATGGATGATTTTAGGTTTGAAATAATTGAACCAGATAATTTTATTCAATGTGCAGCACTTAAAATGGATAAAGGTAAAACATTTAGGCCACATAAACACATAATAAGAGAAGTAACCGATAATGATAGAATTGCTCAAGAATCATGGGTTGTTTTAAGAGGAAAGGTTAAATGTACTTTCTATGATATTGATGATAATATAATTGCTGAATCAATACTTGAAGAAGGTGATTGTAGCTTTACTTTAAGAGGTGGACATACCTATACTATATTAGAAGATAAAACGAAAGTACTGGAAATGAAAACGGGGAAATATCAAGGACAGAAGCTAGATAAAGTGTTTTTAAATGAATAAATTAAATGTTTTTATATTTGCTACTTGCCAAGGTGGAGCAATTGCTAAATTTCTTAATGAAAGTCAAGAATTTAGAGATAAATATAATATTACTGACGTTGTTCGTAACTATCAAATGATTCATAATGATGAAATATTAATTGACAAATATTATACTTCATTAAGAGATACAGATGTTTTTATTTATCAACCATTAGACGATAGATATGGTAAAAATTCAACAAATTATTTGAAGTCATTATTGAAATCAACATGTATAACAATCTCAATACCTTATGTATATAATTTTAGTTTATGGCCTTTAGTACCTGCACTTAATGGAGATGTTACTGATGAATGGTGCAATAGGGATGGGTATAATAGTGTTACTAAAAATATCGAAATTATTGATGATTTAATAAAATCTGGTTTATCATTGAATGAAATTTTATTGAAATATGATAATAATCAAATTGATTTTAATTATGATGAAAGACATGATAAAACAATGAAGATTTTAAAAGAAAAAGATAAATATACCGATATAAAAGTACATGATTATATAAAAGAAAATATAAGCAAGAAAAGATTATTTCTATATGCAAGTCATCCTACATCATATGTTTTTATTCATATGACTAATCAAATATTAAATATTCTTGGTTTAGAAAACATTGGTGATGAATACCCAATAGATTTTGTTGATCTTAAATCACCAATTCCAATTGCATTTTCAACATGTTCTAATAATTTTTTTAAGTTTGAATTTATTTCAAAAGATGAAAAATTTATTGCCAATGAATTTTATAGAAATATAATAATAAAATATTTTAATTCCAGAAAATAAATGAAAATAAACAATGTTGGAATAAAAGGCATTGGATCATATGTTCCATTAAAAACGTTAAATAACGAAGAAGTTTATTTAATAAATAAAAATACAAATCCTGAGTGGACTAAAAATAAATTAGGTATTGAAGAAAGACATGTTGTCTTAGAAGAAAGTAATTCAGATTTAGCATATAGAGCAGCATTAAATGCAATTGAAGATAGTGGTTTAAATAAAAATCAAATCGATTTAATAATATTTGCTACCTCAAGTCCTGAAAGAATATCTCCTTCAACAGCATGTATTTTAATGTCAAAATTAGATATAACTTGTCCAGCATTTGATATTAATGCAGTTTGTTCTGGTTTTGTGTATGGAATGCAATTAGCAACTAATTTAATTCAAACAAAACAATATAAAAATATATTGTTGGTTGCTTCAGAAACATATTCTAAAATTACTGATTGGAGTGATCGGAATTGCGTATTTTTTGGCGATGGTTCTGGAAGTATAATTATTTCTGAAACAGAAGGTGGTTGGATAAGTACTGATATTTATGGTGATGGCATAGGAAAAGATATTTTTACTTGTCATCACGGTGAAACATTTCAAATGAATGGAAAAGCAGTTTTTGAATTTGCTACAAAAACATTACCATATACAATATTAGATTCTTTAAATAAAAATAACTTAAGTGTTGAAGACATTTCTTGGCTAATTCCACATCAACCAAGTATTAATGTTCTTATTAAAACTGCAGAAATACTTCGACTACCAATCGAAAAAGTAGTTTTAAATATGATTAAATATGGTAATTCTGCAGGTGCTTCAATACCAATGGCATTAGATGGATTATATCGAGAAAATAAAATAAAAAATGGTGATATTCTAATTATGCCAGCAGTAGGTTCAGGTTGGACATGGGGAGTATCAATTATAAAATATTTTAAATAAAACTAGGATATTAATTATAATTTATTTAATTTTGTGAGAACATTAATAATAAAATTATGAAACAATATCATTTTAATCCAAACGATCATGGTGAAGAATATTTTGTGATGGCAGAAGATAAAATCAAAGCACACGAATATCTTTTAAAATATTTTAAAAATCGAATTAATAAATCAAGTAATTTATATTATAAAAAAATGTGGAATAGATATTTAGAAGATTGGAAAATTGTTAATCCATTAGATAATTCCACATTTTTTTTGAAATATACATTAGATGAATATAATGTGGGTCAAGTTATTCAATCAGAAATATCTTAATTAAAAATATTATCATGAAATATTCTATCATATACGCTGATTGTCCTTGGAGTTTTAATAATAAAAATACTGGTGGTAGTATGAAAAGTGGTTCTGAAGCACAATATAAAACCATGACTGTTGATGAAATTTGTAATTTACCAGTAAGTGAAATAGCTGCAGATGATTGTATTTTATTTATGTGGTGGGTGGCATCACAACCAGAAGAAGCACTTAGAGTTGTTAAATCTTGGGGTTTTAAGGTAAAAACAATGTCAGGATTCAATTGGGTTAAAACAACCAAAAATGATAAACTTGGTTTTGGAATGGGGTTTTATTCAAGGCAATTATCAGAATTTTGTTTAATTGCAACTAAAGGAAAACCTAAAGTAATTAATCATGGTATAAGATCTGTTCAGTTAGCTGAAGAAGAATTTAACGAAGAAACAATATTTGCTTTAAATGAAAAACATTCTAAGAAGCCAGATATTTTTAGAGAAAGAATAATTGAATTAATGGGTGATTTACCTCGTGTTGAATTGTTTGCAAGGCAACAAACAGAAGGTTGGGACGTTTTCGGAAATGAAGTGGAAAATAGTATAAAATTATGATTATTCATAATATGAAAAACGAAATAAATATTCAGGAAGCAAGTAAATTTTTATTGAAATCATTTAAACAATCAGAATTTAAAGAAATAATTTTAGAAGATAATATAAATGATGGGATAATTGAATCTTACAGAAAAGGAGAATGGTATTTAACATATGATTTAGATAATAATGAAATACATGTTAGTTATCATAAAATATATTCAATATTAAAATCAAAATATGAACTCAATAATAAAGAAATAAAAGAATTATGTAAAAAAATGGTGAAAAGAGTCTTCAAAAGAAAAGAGTTTGAAGTACCAACATATCGTGTTCTTAAACATAGAAAGAAACATAAAAACATAACTTCAAAACTTAATATAATCAAATAAAAATAATTTTAAATTTTAAAATAAACTAACAATGGAAAATCAAAATAACGTATTTTATGATAGACAATTTCTAGCACCAGATGTTCCTCTATCAGAAACAATTAATCATTCTAAATGGCAAAATTATTTATATTCTATTGGGAATAAAAGTGGAATGAGAATATTAGAAGTGGGGAGTCGTGAAGTAACTAACGCTAAAAATAGAAATAAATTTTCTAATGCAGAATATGTTGGATTTGATTTTTATGCAGGAAAAAATGTTGATGTTGTTGGTGATGCACATAAACTTTCTTCATATTTTAATGAAGATGAAAAATTTGACATAATATTCAGTAGTGCGTGTTTTGAACATTTTGCAATGCCTTGGATTGTTGCTATAGAAATTTCTAAATTATTAAAAATTGGGGGAATTGTAATGATTGAAACACATTTTTCTTTTTCTTCACATGAAAGACCTTGGCATTTTTTTCAATTTAGTGATATGGCATTAAAGTGTTTATTTTCAAAAGCACTTGGTTTTGAATGTATTGAGGCAGGTATGTCAAATCCAATTGTTGGAAGATTTTCATTATTAGCTGATGAATATTTGAGAAATAGACCAGTTGGTGGATTATATTGTCATAGTGAATATTTAGGTAAAAAAATAGCTGATGTTAATAATTTTGATTGGAATAATGTAGATATTTTAGATGTTGTGGGAGAAACTAAATATCCAAAGCCTAGATAAAAATATTATTAATATGATCATTAGGTTAATTAGAAATATTATATATAAAAAATGAAATTTATATTAACAACGCAAGTAACAAGTAGTTATTATGAAAAATCAAAACCATTATTTGATTCAGTAAAAAAATATTGGAAAGACAGATTTGTTGTTGGATTTATTGATTTTTTACCTAATGATTATATTGGTGAATATTATTTAATGGAAAGAAAAAGAATTTATACGTATCGTTCTGATTATCCAAAAAATAGATGTGATTTTGTTTGTCCACAAGGTGGTGAATTTATTGATTATTTAAATTGTTCTGATGATGACGTAATAATTCAGATTGATGCAGATACAATAATGCAACGAGAAATGACAGATATTGAATTAAATAATTTAATACCAGAAGAAGATCAAATTATTTCTGTTTATTCTGCTAATCCACCTATGACATTATATGACGTTACAAAAAATTTAAATTTTATTAATTCTGAACAATTTGAATATTTAAAAATTTTTAATGAATTTACTGGATCGATTTTGATTGGAAATAAAAAAACATTTCTTAAACTAAGAGATAATATAATTTTAGAGTGGGATGAATTTGTAAAAATTAATTCACATCATGCTGGGATTCAATGGATGATCTCAAAAATAACACATGAAAAATTAAAAATAAAAATTGTTGATAATGTATACCAATGTGGTGCATGGTATATCCAATTTAATGCCAAAAAATATAATAATAAATTATATGTTGATGAGAAAATGGTAATATTTAATCATACTAAATATATTGATGATGAATTTATTGAAAATAATGTTAGTTCTTTTCTGAATATTACACCAACATGGAATATTATATTAAATAATATATAAAATTTTATGAAAACAATTGCTGTTTTTGGTGCAACAGGTGGTTTAGGTTCTAAATTAATTCCATTATTGAAGGAAAATTATGAAGTACTTGCAATAAGTAGTAAAATTGTTGACGTTACTAATTTAAAACAAGTACAACATTTTTTTGAAGTCAACGATGTTGATATTGTTTTGAATTTATCTGGTAAAAAATTTGATGTATTTTTAAATGATATTAATGAAGATAATTATCAATCAATTATTGATATGTTAAATGTTAATATCATGGGAAATATTAATATATTAGCTGCTTGTTTACCTAGAATGATTGAAAAGAAAAGTGGTAAAATAATTGCAATATCGTCAGTATTTTCTGAACAAAACATTCCAAAGAATTCAATATATTGTGCTTCAAAAGCATTTTTAGATAGATTAATAAGTACAGCAAATAAAGAAAATGCTAAATATGGAATAACATGTAATACAATTCAATTGGGGTATACAGAATATGGAATGGGTGAAAAAGTAGATGAGAAATTTATTGAAATGGCGAAAAATAAAATAGGTTTAAAAAGATTTTGTACTGTTGAAGAATTATTTAAAACCATTGTTTTTTTAATTGAAAATGATTATGTTTGTGGAAGTAATTTAAAAATCGATGGAGGAATCTAAATGGTAAGAACCGATAGATATGATAATCTTTTTAAGAAAATTGGTGAAGATGTTAGAATCCATCAGTGGTGTGAAATAACACAACCAGAATTAGTTGAAATTGAAAATCATGTTTCGATTGATGGATATGTTTATTTTTCTGTTTCTGCTGAATTAGGATCATATATACACATTGGAAATGGAGTATCTGTGCTAGGTGGCCCTACAGGTGAATTAATTATGGAAGACTTCACAAACATTGGATCGGGGTCAAAAATTGTGGTTATAAGTGATGATTTTACAAAAGGATTAATAAATCCAATAGTACCATTAAAATATAGAAATCTTATTGGTAATAAAATAATCATGAGAAGATTTTCATTAGTGGGAGTTAATTCTGTTGTATTACCTTATGTTGAAATGGCAGAGGGCAGTGTTTTAGCAGCAAATTCATTATTGAAAAAAAGTACTGAACAGTGGTGTATTTATGGTGGAAGTCCAGCAAGAAAAATAGGTGAAAGAGATAAAGAATTAATATTAAAAGGGGCTAAGGAATTGGGATATTGTTATTAAAATTTAAAAATAAATTTATGTTTAAAATTATTTAATGTTAAAGAAATTAACACAACAAGAAGCAGAAGAAAATGTTTTTAAAAAGTGTGAGAAAAGAAACTATATTCTTGTTGAAAATTTTTCATATAAAAATAATAAAACAAAAATTCATTTAAAATGTAACAAAGATAAGTATGATTGGTATGTAACTTATAATAATTTTCTTAGTAAGAATCAAGGATGCCCTAAATGTAGTGGAAACTTAAGATTAACACAACAAGAAGCCGAACAAAAAGTTTTAGAGAAATGTAAAGAAAAAAATTATGAATTAATTAAAAATTTTATATATGTTAATAACGATACTATAATTCACTTAAAATGTAATAAAGATAATTATATATGGAATATAATTTATGATAGTTTTATTCATAGTAAAAGTGGATGTCCTAAATGTGGTAATAGACCATTAATAACACAAGAAGAAGCAGAGAAAAAAGTTTTAATAAAGTGCAAAGAAAAAAACTATATATTAGTTGAAAATTTTATTTATAAAAACCATAAAACAAAAATTCATTTAAAATGTAATAAAGATAAACATGAATGGTTTGTAAGATATAATAAATTTATAAATAAAAATCAAGGTTGTCCTAAATGTAATGGAAATTTAAAAATAACACAACAAGAAGCCGAAGAAAGAGTTTTAGAAAAATGTAAAGAAAAAAAATATGTTTTATTTGATAAATTTATTTATAAAGGTACAAAAACAAAAATTCATTTAAAATGTACTATTGATGAGTATAAATGGACACCAACATACGATAGTTTTATTCATAATAAAAGTGGATGTCCTAAATGTGGTAATGTTTCAAAAATAACACAAGGAGAAGCAGAAAAAAATGTATAGAAAAAAACTATACCTTAGTTGAAAACTTTTCATATGAAAATAACCAAACAAAAATTCATTTAAAATGTAATAAAGATAATTATGTGTGGAATGTTAAATATGATAATTTTATTAATCAAAATCAAGGTTGTCCTAAATGTGGAAATAGTATAAAAATAACACAACAAGAAGCTGAAGAAAAAGTTTTGAAAAAATGTAAAGAAAAAAACTATGAATTAGTTGAAAATTTTATATATGTGAATAATGAAACAACTATTTATTTAAAATGTAAAAAAGATAATTATATATGGAAAACAATTTATAGTAGTTTTGTGAGTCAAGATCATGGATGTTCTAAATGTGTTAATGTTTTAAAAATAACACAAGAAGAAGCAGAAAAAAATGTTCTAAATAAATGCAAAAAGAAAAATTATGAATTAATAGAAAAATTTTTATATAAAAATAATCAAACAAAAATTCATTTAAGATGTAATAAAGATAATCATATTTGGTATGTAAGTTACATTAATTTTATAAATCGTGATAATTGTTGTCCTAAATGTAACGAATCAAAGGGTGAAAATAAAATTTCTGAAATTTTAAAAGAAAATAATATAAATTTTATTTATCAAAAAAAATTTGAAAATTGCAGAAATAAAAAATCTTTACCATTTGATTTTTATTTACCAGAACAAAACATTCTAATTGAATTTGACGGTATACAACATTATAAAATTATTAAACATTTCGGTGGAGAAGAAAAATTTAAAGAACTACAAATTAATGATGAAATAAAAAATAAATTTGCTAAAGATAAAAATATTAAATTAATTAGAATTGCGTATTTTGATTATGATAATATTGAGAAAATTTTAAGAGAACATAATATTATTTAATGATAAATTATCATGGAAGAAACTAAAACATTAGAAAAACTTATAATATTATATGACTATTATCTGAATACAAGGGGATGTGGACATACAAAACTCATGATTGATGGAGTTAAAAATTATGATCGTGAAAAAATATTATTAGCTCACAAAATAAGTTACGGTAAAGATTTAGTTAATGATATTAAATGTGATATTGTATCGTGGAATAATCTTAATAAATTAAAAGGAAAACGAATTCCTATTGCTATTGATAATGGGACAATGTGTTTAATTTTAGAAGAAAGTATTGATTTAATATCTAATTTAAAAGAAGAACACGAAAAATTAAAACAAGAAGAAATAGATGAAATAATTAAAAATAATACCAATAAAATATTAGATAAATTTTCTAAGTTATCTTGGTATAAGAGATTATTTTTTAAAAAAGAATATTTATAAAAAATTATAATTATGGAAAATAGTATTTCAATTAAAAATTTAAAAAAGAAAATAAATTCATTACCTGAAATAAATAATGAAACTGGCGAAGAAAATCGTATTAAAAATATAATTATATTAGAAAATGATGAAATATTAGTTGAAATTTAATTATAAAATATATTATTATGGAAGAATTAAAATTTATTTTTAGTGATTTTTGGATTTGGTTAGGATTTATGTTTTTAATTGGTGGTATCTTTACTGGTATTTATAATATAATACAAAGAATTTTACGTCACTATAGTTTGAAAAAGCTTGGATATCCTCCGTCACATTGTGATGCAGATGGTGATTTTCAGAAAAAAGATAATAATAAAGATTAAAAATGATTCATTATTTAGTTGAAAATAAGGAACAAATATTATATTGTGAACAAATAAGTATTGAGTTATATTGTGATTTAATTTTAAAATTGAATGATGAAATTTATCGGGAAATTTGGGTGAGTGATAATCAACAATTGTTTGAAATAAGTAATGAATTAGATAGAGATTTAAATAATTAAAATCATTAAAAACCTAATGAATAATAATATAAATTTTGAAACAGTAAAATTATTTGAAGATAAAATATGTGAGTTTTTTGGATCTCCATATGCAATTGCTGTTGATTCATGTACACATGGTATTGAATTATGTTTAAGACATACAAAGGCAACCAAAATAACAGTTCCTAAAAGAACATATTTATCAATTCCCTTTTTAGCACATAAATTAAATATTAATTTAGAATGGAAAGATGAAAATTGGGTTGATTATTATTATTTAACTAAAAAAGTAATTGATGCTGCAGTTCTTTGGAAAAGAAATAGTTATATTCCAAATACTTTCATGTCACTGTCTTTCCAATATAGAAAACATTTGAAAATTGGACGTGCTGGAATAATTTTAACAGATAATAAAGAAGCTGCATTAGAATTGAAAAAAAATTCATATGATGGTAGATTACCTGATATACCTTGGAGAGAACAAAATATTGATACTATTGGTTATCACTATTATTTAACACCGGAAGCAGCACAATTGGGATTAGAAAGATTAGATAATGCTATTAATACTCCACCTAAACAATGGGTTGTTACTGATTGGCCTGATTTAACTAATATGGATATATTTAAAAATAATAAAATGAGTAACAAAAAGAAATTAAATAAAGAAATAAGAAAAAAATATCAATTAGAAGAAGAAATTAAGAATAATCCAGATTGGTGTTTTTGTCCAGAATTATTAAATTTAGAATCTGATATTGATTGGTTAAATGATGAACCTATTGAAACAAAATTAATAGATGATATTCATCGTAATTTAGAAAAATTTGAATTAGAAATTTTTAAATGTAAAAGATGTGGTAAAAAACATACTTTAGATATAGCATCTTAATAAAATTAAATTATAAATAATATAAACATGAGTAATATTGCATTGTTTGGAATTTCAGGCATGGACGGCAGTAACCTAACTGATTACTTATTATCGATGGGTCATAACATATATGGAATGGTCAGAAGACATAGTGTTGCCGAAAATCAACAATATAGATTAGAACACATTAAAAATTTAATTCATTGTGAATATGGCGATGTTACTGATTCAGTATCAGTTAATAGATTTTTAAAAAACTCAAATCCTGATTATATTTTTAATTTAGCGGCTATGAGCCATGTACGAGTCAGTTTTGACGTGCCAACCTATGTAATGGATGTTAATTTTAAGGGAAATCAAAATATTTTAGAGGGATATAAATTAATTTGTCCTGATGCTAAATATTATTTTGCTGGAAGCTCAGAATCATTTGGTTTAAATGTAGATGAAGATTTATATCAAAGAGAAACCACCCCTTTTAATCCAACAAGTCCTTATGGAATAAGTAAAGTTGCTTCAATTAATTTAGTTCGTCATTTTAGAAGAGCATATAATTTACATGCATGTGTGGGAATTCTCTTTAACCACACTGGTGTAAGAAGGGGTTCAAATTTTGTTGAACAAAAAATATGTAAGCAAGCGGTAGAAATTAAATTGGGATTAAGAAAAAATATTGAATTAGGTAATTTAGATACATATAGGGATTTTGGTTCTAGTGTTGATTATGTTAAAGCTATGTGGAAAATAGTAAATCATGAAGTTCCTGATGATTTTGTAATTGCAACAGGAATAGCAACATCAATTAGAGAAATATGTGATATGGTATTTAAATATTTAGATATGGACTATAAAGATTATGTTGTACAAAATCCAATATATTTACGTTCAGAAGAATTACCATATTTGCGAGGTGATGCAACTAAAGCTAAAACTATTCTTAATTGGAAACCAGAACAAACAGTGGAAGAATTAATGAAAGATATGGTGAATAATTGGATGAATATTCTTAAAGATAAGAAATAATTATATTTTTTATGAAAATAATAATTCCCACATGTGATAAATATCGTAATATTTTAGAAGCTAATAAATATTCATTAGATAAATTTGGTGGTTCTGAATTAGATATTACAGTTTTAGGATATAAAACATTAGATTTTGATTTAGGTAATTGGAAATTCATATCATTAGGTGAAGATACCGGAGCACAGAATTTTAGTAATGATTTAATTAAATTTTTTAATGATTTCAATGATGAATATTTCATTTATGGTAATGATGATTGTGTTGTTACTACTGAATTTAATAATGATTTTTTAGATCAAATAATTAAAACCATTAAAGAAATTCCAAATTTTGGAAGAATGTGGTTAACAAAAACACCTTCAGATTTCTATGGTGGAAGTAGTTGTATTAAAAATTTTGGTAATTATAATATTTCTGAAATAAATCAAAATGCTGATTATCGACTATCATTACAATATTCAATATGGAAAACATCATATTTTAAAAAATATTTAGTTCAGAATATAAATCCTTGGCAATGGGAAACTAGAGATACTGCAAAATATGATAATGCAGCAATATTACTTCCAGTAAATAATTTTGTAGTTGCTCTCGGACATGTGATGGAACATGGAAAATTACTTAAAGATTGGCATAAATCAATATATGGTGAAGCTGAGTTAAATCAAGAAGATATTAAAATAATTGAAAATATTTTTAATAAACATGGAATTAAATGAAAATATTATTTAATTTTGGGTTATGAAAAATAAATTTGAAAATGAAAAAATATCTTCTTATGATTTTAATTATATTAAAAACTTAAATGTTGAATTAATTAAGAATATACATAATATATTAAATAATAATATGAATGTTAATATATGTAACATGTGGAATGATTTAAATATAGAATATTTAGATTTTGAAATGAATAATATACTAGATGAAGAATTAAAATAATGTTTAGAAACACAGAAGATATAATATGTGATCTTGAAAATGATATTTTTAATCATTTAGTAAGATTAGATAAAAATCTAAACAATATGTTATTTGCTGAATTATTTGATTATATTGATGGTGATATATATGATCATATATTTTATGAAATGGCAAACGTATTAAATAATGAATTAGAATAATTAAAATAAAAATTTATGACAACTAGAACAGAAATAATTAATCTACTATTTGAAAAGTATAATTTTCAAACCTATCTTGAAATTGGTGTAGAGAGGCCAGAAGAAAATTTCGATAAAATAAATTCTTTAATAAAAGAATCGGTAGATCCAAATCCTATTGGTAATTGTACATATATTACTACTAGTGATAATTTCTTTTATAATAGAGTAGGTAATAATAAATATGATGTTATATTTGTGGATGGAATGCATACTGCAGAACAATCATATAAGGATGTCTATAACGCAATAAAATGTCTTAATGAAGGTGGATTTATAATAATGCACGATTGTAATCCACCAACAGAATATCATGCAAGATCTTATGAAGAATATTTAAAAACAAAAGGACAATGGAATGGTGATGTATATAAAGCAGTTGTTTTAATTAAACATGAGTTAAAAGATTGGAGTTGTTTTGTTGTTGATGAAGATTGGGGATGTACTATTATTACGAAGAGAAATATTTTAGAAAATAAAATGTTAGATTATAATATCTACAATCTTAATTGGGAAGATTTTGATAAAAATAGAAAAGAATTATTACAACTAGTTAGTTTTGAAGAATATAAAGAAATAATAATGAATGATAATTAAAATGGAAAACCAAATAATTGAACACAAAACTGCAGTATTAGCTAAAGAAGTTGGATTTGATGAAGAAACTGTAATGGAATATAGAATTCCTGTTGTTAATAATGAAGAAAGAAGTCCCTCTTTATGGAAAGTTTATTCTAATTTATGTGGATATTATGGTGTAGAATATAGAGGATATATTGCAGCACCAGAACAGAGTTTATTACAAAAATGGTTAAGAGAAAAACACAATATTCAAATTGTTATAGTTCCATTTGCAATTGATTCTACTAATGAAAATTCTGAATGTAAATATCATCTTTATGTAAATTATAAACAATTCTATGCGTTTATTAATCTTGATAAAAATGATGTTACTTATGATTCTTATGAAGAAGCACTCGAAATTGGATTATATGAAGGTTTATTATTAATTAAAAATAAATAAAATGAGTTTTTTTGATCCTAGAATGACAAATACTGAAATTTTACCAAATGGTTGGGAAAATTATAAGTATCATGTAGAAATAAATTTATGTGATGAAGAAATGGTTAATTATTTAAGAAAAACTGGTTGGCATATTTTTAGTAATGGTGGTTATAGTAATGGAAATCCAGAAATGATTGATGTATTACAAAGAACGCTTTGGTTAGGCATTAATGATAAGGATATTATATATTAAAATTTTAAAATATTTTGAAAGCATTAATAATAAATAATAATCGATTATTGTTGCCAATGAAAATGGCAGATTATTTACATAATTGTGGGGTAGATCCTATTTTTATAGACAATGCAAGTACATATCAACCATTATTAGATTATTATAAAAATTGTAAATATGAAACGGTTTTATTAGATCATAATTTTGGTCACACAGTTATTTGGGATGCTGGAATATTATTTAAATTGGGAATAGATGATGAATACATAGTAACAGATTCTGATTTAGATTTAACTGGAGTTCCTAAAGATTTCTTAGATGTACTAAGAAGAGGTTTAGATAAATATCCTCAATATGAAAAATGTGCATTATCTTTAAGAATAGATGATTTACCTAATATTGAATTTAGTAATTTTGTTAGGAAAACAGAAGGTGGATACTGGACAAGACCGTTAGATGATATGTATTTTGATGCTGCAACAGATACCACATTTTCTTTATATCGTACAAGACTTAAATCATTTAATAGTATAAGAACTAATATTCCTTATTGTGCTAGGCATGTTCCTTGGTATTATACCGATATGAATAATATTTCGGATGATGAAAAATATTATTTTAAAAATATAAAGACAAGCACCTACTATTCACATTTTATTGCTAACAGTAAATAAATGTTTATGAGATACAAAACTAAATTGAAAGCAAAAACTGAATTAAATAAACAAAGAAAAAAATATATAAGTAAATGTAAAAAAGAAAATGATGAAATAGTTTCTGATTATAGTTATGTGTATAAAGATACTGATGGTTGGTTTAAAATTAAAATTTTAATACTTACCGAAAAAATGATAAATAAATCAAATAAAATTAATAAAAATAGTAAATTTTATAATATATTAAATAATGATATTTAAATGAAACTTGCTAATATTATCTATGAAAAAGAACTAGTTAACCACATAAAAGTTGATTATATAAATTATTATAAAGAATCGATTGAATACGATAAATTAGATAAAAGATTACCTACTTTATATGTAGGATGGTCATTTATGAAAGCTAGTAATCCAAATAATAATATTATTCAAAATGCAGATATTCTAAAAAAGAAAATAATAACAAATGAATTATATTGGGAATGTAGTTTTGAAGAAAGTAAATCATCTCATGTAAATGGTATTGAAAATTTTATAAATTTAGTACCACAATTTTATTTCTTTTCTAAATATGAATATATTATTGTTGATCCTATATTTTCTCAAATAAAAAACATTCAAGACTTATTAAATAAAATACCAGAAAAAGCAGATATATTATATAATTTTAAAAATGAGATGATATATCTCTTATCTGAAAATAAAATATTTGGTGTTGACATTAATATTTACAAATTTTTTCAATTTAATATTGATGAAATCAAAGACAAATTATTACAAAGAACAAATGCTTCAATCATCGATTTAGATGGTGATAAATATATTGAATATTATAAGATACTTCCAAATTTTACTCATCTTAAAAGATTTTTAGTTACGTTGTTAACAAAATGATAATTACATAGTATTTATATAAAATAATATAAATTATCATGGATAAAAACATCGAAAAAACACTCGATAATTTTAATGATGTTCCTCAAAGTGAGGAAGAAAGTGTTAAAACAAAAAAATTAAATCTTAAAGTTGAAAGATTAGAAAAACAATTTATTACCGAAGATGGTCGTTTATTGCTTAGAGGTTAATATTTTTAGTGTATGAAAGATATAAAAAAAGATAAACTTTTTGAGGAACAACTTAGGAAGATTAAATATCGTTATGATTATAAGATCAATGAATCTCCTAAATATCGTCCACTGGTAGATAATAACGAAGAATTTGATAATCTTCCTGTTGAATTATATAATACTAGTGATGGATTACCTGTTCCAGCAAGTCCTTCTTTTACAAATGAAGCTGGTGATCAAGAAGATGCACCTAAACCAGAAGGAAGTGAACCTCCTGCACCATCAAATGATCAGCCAATTGATAGAGAAGCAACACAACCACCTATTGATAGTACTGCAGGTATTGCTCCACCTACAACTACTGCCCCAGTAAATCCAATGGGAGCAGATATTAACGCATCTATTCAACCAGTTCAAAAAGTTGATGATATTCAGAATGATATAATTAAACATAATATTGCAGCAATGCAAAGCATTAATGATCAATTAGAAGGTTTAAATACTACTGTTCAGGGTTTAAATTCTAAATTAGAAGCATTGAATGCAGATGTTCAAGAGGTTAGAGAACCTACAAATAGTGAAAAATTAATGAATAAAACGAATGTATCATATCCTTATTATTTTAATTTAAATGATTTTTGGCAAGGCAATTCATTTAATGAAAGAAATGGTAAAGAAAAAGGTATAAGAGAATTACCAGATGGTACATATATTGCAGATTTTGATGATTTACCGAAGTCATCTAAAATAGATATACAGAATAGTTTTAGTCAATACGATTAAAAAATATTTGAAAATAAAAACATTCAATACAAAGAGTAGATTATTTAGCTGGAAGAACAGTGACTCAAGGGTGAACACTAAGTATTTCTTTAATGGTGTTCGAAGCGGAAGCGAGATTCCTGATAAAAATAATTATTGAATGTTTTATAAATTTATTTTAATTCACATGTTTTAATGAGAATTTTTAGCCAAAAAGGTAGCAAGGAAAGACTTTTTGATATGATGAAAAAAGTTAATAAACTACCTATTGAAAAAAAAGAAGAAAAACCAGTAAAGAAATTAAACGAAGAAGTACTTCCTATTAATGAAAAGAATAAAATAATTAATATTTTTATTGATTTTGTTAAAGAAAAACTTGAATTAGGTGATGATAATCCAAGAATCATAATATCTTATGATAATAAGGAAGCTCAAGAAATGAAATCTTTTGGTAAAAATACACCAGAAGCAAATGAAATAAGAGTAGTGGCAATTAATAGAAATTTAGCTGATGTATTAAGAACATTAGGACATGAATTAGTACACACTAAACAATATAAAGAAGGTAAATTAAAATCAGATTCGGGTGAAGATGGTAGTGAATTTGAAAACGAAGCAAATTCAAAAGCTGGTTTAATAATGAGAGAGTTTGGGAAAAAATATCCAGAAATATTCGAATAAAATAAGAAAAAATAACAATAAATTAGATTATATTTTTAGAACATGAAAATTTATAAAACCAGAGGTAGTAAAGATAGACTTTTTGAAATGATAGAAAAAGTTAATAAAGTAAAAATTAATGAAGATATTAATACTGGTATTGACGTTAATGGTATATTAACTACTGGATTTCAAGCATTAAAAAATGGTGAACTATCTATACAAGGTGGTGGAAGTAATAATACCACTATACAAATGACTGATGATGAAAGCATTGTTCAAATAAATGGCGTGGACGATAATAAAAATAATTATCAATTTATTTTTAAAGTAAATTATGATGAAGCTGATCAAGATGGAACTTATAATATTAAAACAGTTGAATTAAAAAAGTTTTCATTTAAAAATGGTGATGGAACACAAACTTTTGAATTGAATGAAAATGATTTAACAAATTTTAATTCTCAAAATAGTAATGAATTATATGATGTTGTAAGTAAATTTGTTGATGTTAAAAGTCCAGAACTACAATCAGATGAATTAGCTGAAGCAATACAAATGATCGATGCAATGAAAAAAGATAGTTATCCTTATGGTGGTGGTTCAGATAGAATGCAAACAGGAAAAGGATATGCAGATGAAAAACCAGTTAATCCTGAATTAAGAACTAAATCTCCAGAATTAGAAAAATATATTGCAGAAGAATTAAGTGATATTAGAAATGAATATCCAGCAAAACCTAAAGGCATTTTAAGTACGAAATCTCCATTAGAAAGTTTATCTCCAGAAAAGAAAGCTTTAATTTTAAAAGCAATTGATAATATAATAGTAAAGATGGGTAGACCACAATATCATCCTAATGTTCATGAAATTCAAGCTGAAATAAATAAATTAGAAAATCAAAACGTTAATGAAATCGAAACCGACCAATACCCAACAAGAACTAAACCTAGAACAAATAATAAACAAATTCCCGATATTTCACCAGATAAGCAAGCAATTATACGTCAAGCAATTTCTAATTTAAGAAATAGAGGTGAAGAAACAACAATTGATTCAATTCAAAATGAAGTTGAAAGATTAAAAAAAGAAAAAACAAATAATATTAATAATTCAAAAAAACAAAACAAATCATTAACATATAAAGTTGGTCAATTTTATGAAGGTAAAGGAATTTATCAAGGTAGTTACATGATTAAAGGCGAAAAATATGATATTTTTGAAAAACAAGATAACGATCCTTCTGGTGAAAAATATTATAAAGAAAAAATATCTACAGGAATGAATGAAGGGGATTATCCAGATACAATTGGAAAAGAATTTAGTCCTGAGAAAAATTATCCTAGTGAAAAAAAGAAAAATAAAACAAAGAAGGTTAAATTAGGTGAAGAAGATGAAATTGAAAATGATGAAATACCTACGGGAGTAGAAATTAATAATGATTCAGAAGAATCAGATGTAGATAAAGTACAACAATTAGCTAAAGAAAAAGAAGAAGTTGGTGAATTAATTCCCGGTGGTGATGGTGAAAATAATTCAACATTAGAATTTGATCCTGAACAAATATTAATGGGATTAAAGGTAGAAATGGAACATACTAATGATCCTATGTTTGCTATTGAAATTGTGATCGATCATCTTTCGACCAATAAAAAGTATTACACAGTTAAGGATAGTCCTAATGATTCAGCACAATATAATGCAGCTATGGATGCTGAAGAAAATCAAGAAGGTATGCCGGGAGAATTAGATAGAAATGAAGATCCAATACCTGCAATTGAACCAGATTTTAGTAAAATGGGTTTTGATGACGATAAAGATAAACAAATGACAGATATGTTATTAGGTTTTGAACCAAAAAATGTTGGTGATGAAGTAGAAAATGATGAAATTCAAGAAGATTCTAGTACTTCAACATTACCTCAAGATCAACAAAAATATTTGGAATATAGAAAAGCTGGTTTTGATAATTTAGATGATAATCAAAGGGAAGAATTATTTAATCTTTGGAAGAAATTTAGGGGTGTAAAATAAGATAAAAACAATTAATAAATCATATTAAAAGAGTATTTAATTATACTCTTTTTTGTTAGTATTTATATAAAAAATGTTATGAGTATTTTCCATTCATATTTAAAAAAGAATGATACTTTAATTAGTAGTAATTTAACGAATAATTCCTTAAATCCAGTCCACGAAATTTTTTATGGATCTGTTAATAAGCAAGTTAGTAGATTTATTTTTGATATTGATTTAGAACCTCTTCAAACTAAAATATCTTCGGGTTTGATTAATCCTAATAGAATAACTAAACATGTGCTTCACATGACGAATACTATTGCCAATGCTTCACAATACATTGGTAAAAGATCATATAGTTTAAATATTGAAAGAGCTTCTGCATTTAGTTTAGATTTTTTTAATATAAATGAAGATTGGGATGAGGGTGCTGGTTATGATTTTTCTTATTCTAATAATCAAACAATATATGTAGACACAGTTCCAGTATTAACTCCTGAACAAATTGCTAATTGGGAAAAAAGAAAAGCAGGTACCGATTGGACTGTTGCAGGAGGATCATATATTTCTGGAATAACAAATATTATTGGAAGTCAAGAATTTAATATGGGTAATGAAAATATTGAATTAGATATTACTGATTATTTAAATCAAAGATTATTAGGAACTGGTTATACTGGAACAACAATATATAATGGTGATACATTTGGAATTGGAATTAAATTTCCTGACGATATCGAGGATTTACAAACTGAATTTATTAATGCCGTTGCTTTTCATGCAAAACATACAAATACCTTCTATGAACCATATATTGAAACAATAATTGATGATACAATTACCGATGATAGAAATTATTTCTTTTTAGATAAAGATAATGATCTATATTTATATTCTAATATAGGTAATTCTTCACAAGACATTATTGTTAATAAAGTAGACATTTATGATCATGAAGATAATATCGTTACTTCAGTAAGTGGTAATAATGTTACTCACGTATCTAAAGGTATATATAAAATTACCCTAAATATTGATTCACAAACATATCCAGATGCAGTTTTATTTAGAGATTTATGGACAATAACAGTTAACAATAAACAAGTTGTACATGAAAATGAATTCTATTTAATTTCTCCAAATAGATATTATAATTTCAACCTCTCAAATCAAATCAATTTTGCTAATTATTATTTTAATTTTTGGGGAATTAATGAAAACGAAAAAATAATCGCTGGTGTTATTAAAAAAATTAGATTAAGTCTTAAAGAATTATACCCAAATCAAAATAATTTTTTACCTTTAGAAATTGAATATCGTGTTTATATTACAGTTGGAAGTAAATACGAAATCGATGTTATACCATTTACTGCTGTAAATAGAACTAGTACTGGTTTTGAATTCAATTTAGACACCTCGTGGTTAATACCTCAAGATTATTATCTTCAAATTAGAATGAAAAATGGAAATTATTATGAAAATAAACAAAGTTTATTATTTACAATTGCTTCAAATGGGATAATGTAAGAATAAGGTTTTAAAAATATTTTTAATTTATTTTTTAAAACTCTAGTATTTATAAAAACTTAGAAATATATTTGTATTGTCAATTTTTATAATTGAAAAAAATAATTTTATTTGTAATTATCAAAAAATGGAAAATCAAAATGCAACAACAAACCCACAAGGTGGTGATTTGTCTGAATTCAGAAAATCTTTTTCTGACTACCAAAAAAATCAAGTGAAAGATAAGAAAAAAACAAAAGAAGAAATACTGGCAAAGTATTTTGTTCCTCGAAACACTAAAGAAATCTTTAGAATCTTACCTTACAAATCTAAAAATTTTTACACAGAAGCATTCTTTCACGTTGTTCCAACTAACGCTGCAGGTGGTTTTAAAAAACTTAACACAGTTGTTTATTGTCCAGCTCACAATGATCCTAAAGTAAAAAAATATGATAAGGATGGTAATGTGATGTTAGACGGTAATGGAAATCCTATTTTAGTTTCTGCTCCATGTCCTCTTTGTGAAAGAGCTAAGAAACTTCTTGCTAAACAAGATCAATCAATTAAGTTCATTAAAAAAGAAATTTTAACTGACGCTCAGAAAGTAGTTTTTGAAAAAAATAAAGCTATATTCTTTGAAGCAAATAATTGGGAAGCAAAACGATTTTATATCGTAAGGGGTATAGATAGATCGAGAGAAAATAACGGTGTTAAATTTTGGAGATTTAAACATAGTTTCAAAAATCAGGGTACGATAGATAAGTTATATCCAGTTCTTGAAGATTATATTGACATTAACGGTGTTAGTTTTGCTGATGTTAATAATGGTACTGATCTTTATATTACTATGGCTGATACTGTAGCTACTTTTAGTAAAGAAAAGGGTAAGACATATAAGTCTATTTCAGCTATTACTGCACGTGGTAAATCACCTCTTCATAATGATTCTATTGTTGCAAGACAATGGCTTGAAGATGATATTACTTGGAGAGATGTTTTTAAACCTAAAGTTGCTCCTAATACAACTGCTTTAGAATTCCTTGAAATGATCGTTAATGGTACTTCTCCTTATTGGGAAGATACTGATCAAAAAAATAAACATTGGGTTTTTCCGGGCCGTCCTGACTTGGAAGAAAAAGCTAATACTCGTCAAAGAAATCTTGATGCTGATGAAGAAGATGATTTTCAACAAGCTTCTGATTTAGACGAAAATGATGCACGTGTAAACATTACTAATGTTACTCCTAGTAAAGTTGGTACTTATAGTGAAGATGCTGTCGATATTACTGCTAAAAGTAAAGTTGCTGATGAATCACTAGAAATTGATGAAACTAGTGGCTCTAGTGATAACGACTACGAAGATTTACCCTTTTAATTTCATACTCTTAAAGGATGGGGAACTTAGTGTCCCTATCTTTTTATTTTTTAAATATGTGAATAATATATTTCACAGTAAATAATTGTAATATTTTAAATTAAATTTTATGGCTAAAAAAGAAAATATTGAAGTTCCTGTTAATAATCCAGTTAGAAAACCTACTGCAAAAAAGGAATTTTCTTTAAATGATTTTAAGAAAAAGGTTGGTGCTGAAGATATACCAGATAAACCATTACAATGGATTAAATGCGATGATGCACTTGAAAAATCAACTGGACTGCCCGGCTTTGCTAAGGGATTTGTTAATTTGTGTCGTGGGTACTCCAATACCGGAAAATCGACCGCTGTTTGTCGTGGCTTAGTTAACGCGCAGAAAATGGGGTTGTTACCAATTATTATCGATACTGAAAATAATTTAGGTGTTGATAGATTAGAATTAATGGGTTTCGATTGGAAAGGTGATTATATTTTAATTGATAATGAATATTTACTTGAAAATTTCGGTAAAAAACAAGATAAAGATAGAAATGAAGCTTCTATTGAAGATCTTGCTAAATGTATTTACTTCTTTTTAGATGAACAAAATGCAGGTAATTTACCTTATGAATTATTTTTTGGAATTGATTCAATTGGTACGTTAAATTGTATTAAAACAATAAATGCTTTAGAAAAGAGTGAGAGTGATAATAATATGTGGAATTCTGGAGCATATGAAAAATCATTTATGTCATTACTTAATAATACGATTCCAAATAGTAGAAAAATAAATAAACAATATACTAACACTATCGTGTGTGTTCAAAAGATCTGGTACGACTCTATGAATAAAGTAGTTAAGCACAAAGGGGGCGAGACGTTTTTCTTCGGTTCAAGATTAATTTATAACTTTGGCGGCATAATTACACATGGAACTAAAAGAGTTACAGCTACTTCCAAAAAACGTGATGTGTCTTATGGTATAGAGGCAAAGGTTAATATCGCGAAAAATCATGTTGATGGTCCACTAGGGGGTATATCAATGGAAGGTACTATAATATCAACACCACATGGTTTTGTATTTCCTGATGAAATTGATTTATATAAGAAGAAAAATATACTTTATTTTAGAAATCTTTTTGGTGATGATATAAATGCTGAAGATATTGAAACGAAAATTACTGAAATTACTAATAATGATGATTCATCTTATGTTAGTAATTTTTTAGAAAAAAAAGGTGAATAAATAAATTTATATGTGAATGGTAGTAAAATGCCATTCACTTTTTAATTGTATTTTAAAATGAAAAGTTTATATACTAAAGAAGATTGTATTAAAATAATTGAAAATTATGAGAATTTAATTGATTTAAAAAGGGAAAATAAAATCATTTATAATTTAATTTATAGAAAAGGGTGGAATAAAGAACTTTTAAAAAATTTAAATAGAAAACATAAACCAAATGGATTTTGGAATAAAACAAAATGTTTGGAGATAGCTAGAACTTATTCTTCAATACTTGAGTTGGCTCATTCAGAATTATCACTTTGTGCAGTAGCTAGACAAAATGGATGGCTTACTGAAATTTACGAATGTATTAAATTAGATAAATGGTCTAAATTAGAATGTTTAGAATTTTCTAAAAAATGGAAAACTAAATCTGAATTTCATAAAAATAATCGAGAAATTTATAATTTTTCTAAAGAATCTGGTTTTTTAAATGAAATATGTGATCATATGAATAAAAAATCGGTTGTTTTAGAAACAGAAAGAATGATATATTCATATACATTTTTTGATAAATATGTTTATGTTGGTGTAACTAATAATATAAAAAGAAGACATGGTGATCATATGAGAGAAGGTAGTATTTTCGAATTTATAAAAAAAAATAATATTATTAAAAATAGTGTTAAACCAGTAATAGAAATTTCTGGAATAATTAATGCTCATTTAGCATCTGAAATGGAAGGTGTTGTTCTCGAAGAAAAAGAAAAACAAGGATTAATAAAAATTAATAAAGCAAAAACTGGTAGTTTAGGTGGAAATCAAAGAAAGTGGACTAAAGAACTAATTTTCGAAGAAGCAAAAAAATTTGAAACACGTACAGCTTTTGCTAAAAACAGTAGTGCTTATTCAACAGCTCAACAAATGGGGATTTTAGATGAAGTATGTGTTAATATGAACACAAAAAAATCTAAAGGAAAAAATTATTGGACCAAATCTCGTTGTAAATTAGTCGCATCTAAATTTACTAATAAAAGAGCATTTTTCGATTATGAAGGAACAGCATATTCTAAATCTTTAAAATCTAAATGGCTAGATGAATTTTTCCCAATAATTGAAAATAAAATAAATAAAGAAGAAATAAAAAATATAGTAATAAAGTTTGAAAATAGAACACAATTATATAAATCTAACCCCAAAATCTATAGAATTTGCTTAGAAAATAATTGGTTGAATGAATTTTTTCCAATATTAAATAAAGATGAAATTTATTGTAGAAATAAGGTTGTTGGATTTAAAAACAGAAGTGAGCTTTATAGTAAGAATCATACTCTTTATCGTCTTTGTACTAAATTTAATTTATTAGATGAATTATTCCCCATTAAAAAAAGAGATTTAACAACAAGAGAATTTTATTTAAATAAAGAAAATGCTAGAAAAGAAACATTGAAATATTCGAATAGATGTATTTTATCTAAAGAAAACCAAACATTATATCGTGTTTGTGTAAAATTTAATTGGTTGGATGAATTTTTACCAAAAAAACCTAAAATTGAATATAATTATGTTATTTGTAAAAATCATGCTACAGAATATTCATGTAGAAAAGACTATGCAGCAAAAAAAAGAAGTTTCTATGATTTTGCATCTAAAAATGGCTGGTTAGATGATTTTTTCCCTAAAACAAAATAAGAAATGAAAAATAGAACATTATTAATTGATGGTAATTATTTACTAAAACGTTCATTTGAAGGAGGTAAGAGTACTTTTACACAATCATTTGGGCAAATTTCTGGATTATATGGATTTCTCACAAAATTACGTAAATTAATTAAAGATTATAAAATAAATAAAGTTATTGTTTGTTGGGATGGACAAAATGGTGGGGTTCTAAGACACAGATTATCAAGTGATTATAAATCTACAAGAAAGAATAAGGAGTGGTACAGCCAGATCGAAATGTCTGAAGCTGAAATCAAAAGAGAAGAAGAGAAATCAAAGAGTATTTTATCAAATCGCAAGAGGACGCAAGCTTATCTTGAGGAAATCTTCGTAAGACAGTTAGAAATATTAGAGGTGGAAGCTGATGACCTAATTGCTAAATATTGCATAGATCATAATAATACTGAAGAAATTCATATATTCACCAATGATCGAGATTTTTCACAATTATTAGATTTGAATATAACGATAATATTTTCAAATATAGAGCAGCCAGTAACAAAGTCCAATTATTTTTTTAATTTTGGTTATCATTATTCCAATGCATTAACAATGAAAATAATATGTGGAGATGTTTCAGATAATATAAAAGGAATTGATGGGTTAAAAGAACCGACATTATTAAAATATTTTCCAGAGATGCAGTTCAAACATTTTAGTGTAAAAGATGTGTGTCAAAAAGCTGCAGAATTAAATAAGGAAAGAGTTTCAAAGAAATTAAAACCATTAAAGGCATTTGAGAATTTATTAAATAATGTCGAGAGGTTAAAATTAAATCATAAATTAATAAATTTAAAAGAACCGTTTTTAAATGAACAGGCTTTAAATGAGTTAGAACAATTAGAAATGCCATTATCACCAGAGAATAGAGGAAGTAAGAATTTATATAAAATGATGGTGGAAGATGAATTTTTGACTGTGTATGGAAGTACATTTGTTAATTATATCGAACCGTTTTATACTGTAATAATGAATGAAAAACAGTTATTAACAGAGTATTATAAAAATAGTAAAACTAAATTATGATTAATATGAAAAAAGAAAAAATAAATACTGTTTTTCGTTTAGGTTTTGATGATTTAAGAAAACAATATGAGAAACAAAAAGAAGAACAAATTAAGATTAATGGCACATATGATTCAGAAAAATTTAAATATTTTATTTTTATTTCAAAAAATACGAATAATAATGAAATAAATTTAGAATTAGTTTCATTTGATCATAATATTAAGAAAAATTTTTTATTATATAAATTATTAGAATATAGTAAAAATGAATTAATTCCTGTTGTTGAAGAAATAAAATTTAAAAAAATTATTATTGATTTTCCTTATGATGAATATAATGCTAAACTTTTTATGTTGTCTGGATTAATATTAAATAAAATTGAAGATAAATTTAGAGAAATTGATAGTACGTTTGGAATATATAATACAAATAAATGTGAATTATTAATACCTGAAGAATATAATATTGAAAATGTTTAATTAAAAGAAAAATTATGAAAAAAATTGTGGGTTATTCATGTTTCTTAATTATTATAATTATTACATTTATAATAATGTTATTTCCTTATATTGGGGTGCATTATTTACATTTCGATCCTTGGTATTTAATGTTTTTCTTTTGTACAATACCTGTTGGTTATTTATTTGCAATGGTATTTGGAGGATTGTGTAGTGATTATTTTAATTTATTTTAATAAATAATTTTATGAAAAGAATTATCAATGTGTTTAAGTTGATTGGAACTAATAATAAATTAATTATATGGTTTTTATTTGCCATATATTTAATAATATTTTATTTAGTGCAATTAATTATTTTAATTTCTGTTATATTTTTTTAAAAACCCTTTTACTATTAAAAAATATAATTTATATTTGTTGTGTTATAAACAAATTAATAATTAAAAATATGAGTGATAATAACAATGCTTTTAGGTTTTCCTTATATCAGGGGAATGTATTATTATGTGAAAAAATTTTTGATGCTGATGTATTTAATCCTTTTACTAGGTATTCCATAGACATTAGGGATATTTTGCCAAAGGCAATAAGTAAATTACAGAAAGTATTATCAAAAAAGAAGTATGATGTAATTGCTGAAGTAGGAAGAGAAGATATTAATGTTGATAATTCTCCGAATATATATTATGATCTTTATTATTACCAGCAGAATTTAATAAATTCATTTCCTGAAGAAGATAGAAATGATATTCGTTATAATCCACAAACGAGAGTTCAACATATTGAAGAAAAAACTATTAGAGGTGTTGAATGTAAAATGGGTTTATATATAAATCAAAATCCAATAGTTGAAAGATTATTTTATGTTGATGGATTTAATCCAGTTGCAAGATATTCTGTTGATGTAGTAGATACTGTTGTTGAAATAACAGATAGTATTTTTGATAGAATAAAGAAAAATGATATTAAAAATATGTGGAATGATTATGATTTGATTAATACTTGTGGATTAACAATTGATCAAATAAGACAACTTTCAGTTCCAAAAAGGGAAGAAATGATAAGAAGAATGACTAGAGTTTAAAAATAATGAGATTCATTAATTAAAAATTAATATTATGATAGCTGGTGCATACAATGAATCAAATTCTAATAATACTTATGGTACAAGGAATCCTACTTTTCAAGATAAAATTCTTGAAGATAAAGCTGAATTTGATAAAATATTAGATAGATTTAGAAACGAAATATTAAAAATGAGAGATAATAGTAATTACCTCTCAAGATGTGTTAGTAAATTTACTCAACCAGACGTTGATGTAAAAGTTGATAATATTCAAGAAAAAAGTCCACAAAATATTACAGATAATTTATATGTTTTGCTTAACGAAATGACAATAGAAAATGCAAAACTTATAGAAGTAGGTAGTTTATTAACAAAACTTGTTGGTTAAAACAATTTTTTTAAAATTCATGTTATTATAAGATTGAACTAAATTTTTGATCTTATAATAACATTTTTACAGATATTCCTAGTATTTTTATATGTTATATATTAATAATGAGTGAGCATATTGATAAAGATAATACTTTAACAGCATATTTAGGTCCTGAATTTCAACAAAGATTAATGTGGCAACTGTTGGTAGAACCAGAATTTGCAGAAAAAATAATACCAGATATTGCTGTTGAATATTTTGATGATCCTAATTTAAAAAGATTATTTCTAATTATACTTGAATTTATTAAGGAATTTGAGAAAGTACCTAATCTTCAAAATCAAAGTATACATCAAGCCATAAATAAGTTTAAAACTCCGAATAATGTAATTGAAGAAGAATCATTATTTTCAGTTATTAGGAGAATTGAATTATGGAATGAAAGAGTTTTAAATAAACAATTATTACACGATGGCGATGTAATTCAAAAAGCAACACATACATTCATAAGACAACAAGAATATAGAAAATTAGGTGAATTTATTTTAGATAAGACAAAAAATGGAGATATTAAAATAAAAAATACTCTGGCTTTAATTGAAGAAAAAATTCAAAAAATTGGACATATTGGTGATGATGAAGATTATGGTACTGATGTTACTGAAGGAATTGAAAAAGCATTAAGAAAAGAATTTAGACAAACAATACCAACTGGTATTCAAGTAATTGATGAATTAACTGGTGGGGGTCTTGGTAAAGGTGAAATTGGTTTAATTTTAACACCTAGTGGCGTTGGTAAAGCACAACCTCTTACATCCAAAATACTTACACCAAATGGATGGATTAAAATGGGTGATGTTAAAGTTAATGATTTAGTTATTGGAAGTGATGGAAAATCACAAAAGGTTTTAGGTGTTTTTCCACAAGGGAAAAGGCCGATTTATAAAATTGAATTTAATGATCAAACAACCACATTTTGTGATAAAGAACATCTTTGGGCAGTAAATTCAATAAATCAACGAACATTAAGTACTAAAATAAAGGGTAAATATATAAAAAAACCAAATTATACATATAAACCATTAACCGTTGATTCATTACTGAAAAATTATAGGTTGACCGGAAAATCAGAAAATAAATTAAATTACAGAATACCAATAATTCAACCAGTTAATTTTAATGAGAAAAATGTATTAATCCATCCTTATGTAATTGGAGCTATGTTAGGTGATGGTTATATGAGAGATAGTCGTATAACTAGTGGAGATATTGAAATTATTAATAATATTAAAAAATTTTATGATAAAAATATATCAATAAAACAATTAAAAAATAAAAAAAATGATTTATTTGTTATAAGATTATTTAAATGTTCAAATGAATTAAAAAAATATAATTTATTTGATAAATTATCTAATAATAAATTTATACCTGATGATTACAAATATAATAGTATTGAAAATAGAATTTTATTATTAAATGGTTTATTAGATACTGATGGTTACGCATCAAAAAATGGAAGAATACAATATTGTAGTGTTTCTAAACAATTAGCTTTAGACGTAAAAGAATTAATTTTATCTTTGGGTGGATTTTGTAGTATACGAGAAAAAATACCAAAATATAAATATAATAATGAAATAAGAATTGGACAAAAATCGTATATTTTAACATTATCGTTTTCTGACAATACGTTAATACCATTTAGGTTAAAAAGAAAACAAGATCGTGTTATTTATAGAGAAAAATATAAAAATAATAAATATATTTCGAATATTTCTTATTCACATGAAGAAGATGCACAATGTATATATGTTGAAAATGATGATCATTTATATGTTACTGATGATTATATATTAACACATAATACAACGATTTTAACTAAAATAGCTAATACTGCACGTGAATTAGATTATAATGTACTTCAAATAATATTTGAAGATACGGAAGATCAAATTAAAAGGAAACATTATACTATTTGGAGTGATGTTAAATTAAGTGAAATTAATGATAATAATGATATTGTCATAAAGAAAGTAAATGAAAAAATAGAACAATTAGGAAATAAGGGTAGACTTATTATTAAAAGAATGAGTCAAGAAGATACAACAATGAAAGATATTCGTAGTTGGATTTTAAGATATCAAAAAAAACATGGATTTAAGTTTGATATTTTAGTTCTTGATTATCTTGATTGTGTTGATTCACATAAAAAAACAAATGATAAAAATGATGCTGAACTTGTCGTAATAAAATCATTTGAAGCAATGGCAGCAGATTTTGATATACCATCATGGTCGGCATTACAGGGAGGACGCGGATCAATCGATCAAGAATTAGTAGAATCACATCATACTGGTGGATCAATTAAAAGATTACAGAAAGCACATTTTTTTATGTCGGTAGCTAAAACACCAGATCAAAAAGAAGCACATTTGGCTAATATTAGAATTCTTAAAGCTAGATTTGCTCAAGATGGACAAACATTTAAAGACTGTATTTTCAATAATGATAGTATGGAAATTATTATTAAGGATGATAGATATACTAGTAATAGATATAAAGGTATAAAAAAATATGGTGATGATGAAATTAAGAAATTAGAGAGTAAAGCAAGTGCCGTAGAATTTCATGCTAGAATATGTGATGCTATCCCAACAGATGGTTCTGATAATAGAACTGTTGGGGATATAATGGATTTTGGAAATAATATTAAAGAGTTTGATAATTCTAAAAATAATGATATTATTGAAGCAATTATTGTTGAAGAAAATGTTCAACCAGCACATGATTTACTTGAAATTGAATCTGATAATAATGTTGATGTTGATAAAGAGATACATGAAAATATTTTAAAAAAACATAATATTACGCAAGAGAGTATTGAAGATGTTGAGAGTAGAATAAATAATGTTGATGAAATGACTGATAGTGATAAGTTTTTAATTAATACATTAATGAAAATGAATAAAAATAAGTTTTAATAGTATTGCCATACTATTGTTTTAAAAATCCTCATAAGTTAAATCTTGTGAGGATTTTTGATTTTAATTAAAATTTTTTGTATTTATAATAAATAAATTAAAATACATAATATAATTTATTTAAAATTATTAAAAATAATATAAATACAATATAGACATATGTTCTTTGCTAGGCCTAATCTGGAAGATGTAAGTTTTAAACAATTGACTGGTAGTACTTTAACTATGTCAGGTACGACTAATTTTGTTGGAGTATTAAAATCAAAGGGAATTGAAATTGATGCTACAACTGGTGCTACTACTGGTACTGTTTTAACATATATTGGTGGTAAAATTAAATTACACTGTTCTGGTGCTGGTAGTACTCCTGTTTTTAACACAAATCGTATTACTACTCGTTCTGGGATTCCAGCAGTAAATACAGGTACAGGATGTACGGTTCAATGCTTTCTTGAAAATTATTTTTTTCCTGCAGTTGGACCTTCATCAAGTTTAAGTATTGCAACTGGTGGTGCATCAAGGCAATTTGGTGATTGTAGTGTGGGTAATTTATGTTGGAATGTAGTAAGGAATACGTATCCTATTCGTAATATAAGTGGGAGTACTAATGGAAGTGGATTATATAATTGTGCAATATTAACAAATGGTTCTGTTGGGACAACAGGTGGAACAGTAAGTTATACTTATCCATTTATTTGTACAACACCAGCTTCAGGAATTACTTGCACGTCAGTTGGTTTTAGTTTATGTGCAATTTCGTGTTGTAATGAAACAACTACTTCAACAACAGCAATTAATTGGCAAAATAAGAAGTTTTATTTTGGTAACGCTACATTATATAGTAATTCAGCAATAAATCCAGTTTTAAGTGCTACGACTGGTATATTATCAACAACTAAAGCACTTAATATTAATATAACGTTAAATAATCAATTTTTTTATTATACATATCCTAAAGTATTGGGAACTCCAACATTTACTGTAAATGGATTACCAAATAATGCATGGGGAAATATAAATATTGGTACATTGTATACGAATACGTTTGTAAACACAAATGGATATAGTAATCAATATTATGTTGCAAGATCAGATAATAGAGTAACTGGAACATTTAGTATTATAGTAGTTTAAAATAAATTAGAAATGGCAGGTCAATATTATACAGGTACATTATTAGCTTCTCCAATAGTTAGAGGTTCATCTGGTGATACTTATGGTACACATCATTCAATTTTGGGTGTTGGTGGATACATGGAAGTTTCGACAATAGTAGAAAGAGATGCGTTACCAGTTGATTATACTAATGGAATTAATTTTGATGGATTGTCTAGTGGACAACGTAGATTAGGAATGCTTATTCATGTATATGAAAATAATATAATATATCATTTACAACCATCTGTAGCATATTCTGTATGGAGTGGATATACTACTAATCAAAAATTAACTGCACTTGCTGATAATAACAATTGGAATGTTTTTCTTACTAGTGGTGGTACTTCTACAGCGGGGGAAAAAATATCAAAAGATTTTTATCAATTGACACATGGTTTTATTGTTGGAGATGTAATTGGATTTAATGGTAGTATTTTTATTAAAGTTTCTACAACAACTGCGATTTCGGTTGAACCATTAGGTATTGTAAGTACTGTAAAAGATATTAGTAATTTTACTTTAACTTTTTCTGGTAATATTAATACTACTGGTGTAGTTGATTATAGTGGTGGAACATTAACTGCAGGGAGAACGTATTATTTAGCAAGTATTTCTGGAAAATTATCTAAATTTTCACCAACTGGTTTAACTCAAGTTTCTAAACCAATGTTAATTACTTTAGCTAGTGGTAATACTGGTATTGTTATACAATATAGAGGAACTACACAAACACAACTAGGTGTTACATTAGGACAGTTTAATACATATACTGGTACAACACAAACATTTTTAAATAAAACAGTTACTGGTGCAACAAATGTTGGATATTTTAGTGGAAGCACTGGAATACAAAAATTAATAATATCAAATACTATTAATCCTGCTTACAATGGTGAATATGATTCGGTTTATAATTATTATTATAGAGATATTAATGGTATAATTAGGATTGGTTCTCCAATTTATAATGGACCATTAAGAAGAGGTTATGTTAGAACAATACCAACTCCAGTTAAATCATGGATATATAATACTTATACTGGATTAACAAATCAAGTTGGTTGGATTTTGGTTGATGGTGACATAACAAAAACTGTTGGTACATTTCTAAATGCGTTTCCTGCTGTTGGTGCAATGTATAGTGGTATTACATGGTCAACAGGAGCATATAATAATGGTGGTAATGTTGTTTTAAATGTTAGTGGTAGTTTAACTACTGGAACAACATATAATATTGGTGGACCAGTTTATGTAAATAAAACAAATCAACAACTTCATTTAAGAACCATAATGTCAAAAACAAATGATCTTATACGTGTTTCTTATGATGATAATTTTGTTTTTATTTCTGGCGCAACACAAACAAGCACTGGTACTACGTCAGGTACGACAAATGCTGTTAATATTGGAACTGGTATTGGTTTATTTGATTCTAAAGTAAACAATTGTTTACGATTTAATTCATTATTGGGTAGTGGTAGTACTGCATTATCCCAAGTAGGTAATACTATTGTAGTTCATGATGCAAAATATAATCTAAATTCACCAGCAACATGTACTGTTGGTGGAATTACTATTGGTACTGCATTAACAGGAAAAACAGTATTTCAATTATTTCAAGATATTTTAGCACCAGAATTATTTGGTACATTAACTGCACCAAGTACATCAATTTTATTATCTCCTTCAGGTACATTTGAAATCGGATGTTCAATATCTAGTTTAAATATTACTGGATGTTTTAATAGAGGATCTATTAGTCCACAATATTGTAGTACTTCTCCATTTAGAAGTGGAACTGCAAATAAATATTGTTTTACTGGCTCTCAAGTAGCGGGTTTATATGTTTGTAGTGGTTCAAGCGTAGTTAAAACAGCTAATAATTATGTTGTTTCTGGTGGAAGTCAAACATGGTCAGTAGATACAACATATAATTCTGGTATTCAACCAAAAGGAAGTGGTGGTAGTAATTATTGTTCTCCATTGTCTTCTGGAACAACAAGTTTTGCTTCATCATCAATTTCTGGTATATTGCCTTGGTATTGGGGAAAATGTACATCACAGGTACTTGGTAGTTCTGATATTGCTGCAGGAAATAAATGTATTGCTTCAGCTAGTGGTACACTACCAATAATATTTAACAGTTCACCAAGTGATTATATATGGTTTGCAGTTCCAAATGGTACGTCAGTTAAAACTTGTTGGTATGTTAGTAGTTTAAATAATGGTTGTATTGGTGGTATTGGGAATTTATTTGCAACGGATTGTATTGTTGCTGTAACATCAGCACAAGGTTGTTGGACTGGTTGTAATTATATGGTATATGTTAGTTGTACTACAACTGGAACAGCATGTGGTGTACCAATGTGTGTAAGCTAAAATAAAAATATGAAAATAAAATAAAGAGATGTCAATAATACTTAATGATAATTTAGCGATTAATACTGGTAAACCAGTTGACAGTAAATATTTAAATGTTACTACGCCTTGGATATCTACATCTGCAGTAAATTTGGGTGTTCCAATATCATATAGATATACTGGTTTAACCGTAAATATTGGTGGTATAGAATATTGGTATAAAAATGGTGTTGCAGATATTAATTTAATTAGTAAATCGTTAGTTAATGCAACAAATGGTATAAATATATCAGGAACAAGTATTCAATTGGGTGGCACATTAATAAAAAATACATTAATTAATGTCAATAATAAAACATTTAGTATTAGTGGAGATACAAATTTTAAGGGAATTCAATATACAAATGATTTATCTGGAAATTATGTTAATCGATCTTTAGTTGATAAAGAATATGTTGATACAATTGCTATTGGATTAAAACCGAAAATGGAAGTTAGAGTAGCAACAACAGGAAATATAGCGTTAACTGGTTTAATTACTATTGATGGAATTACTGTAATTAATGGTGATAGAGTTTTAGTTAAAGATCAAATAAGTAGTGTAAATAATGGTGTATATATAGCATCAGCGAGTACATGGAATCGTGCAAGCGATTTTATTAGTGGTGTTTTATCAGGTAGTTATATGTGGATATTTACTGGAAATACTAATGGTAATACTGCATGGGTATTAACAACACCAGATCCAATAACTATTGGAGTTAGTTCATTAAATTTTGTATTATTTAATAAAATTCCTAATATAATTAGTGGGACAGGTATTACAGTAACATTATTAAATGGAACACATACAGTATCTGTGAATGGCACTATTGCAGGTAATTCATTAACTTGGAATGGCACACAATTAAATGTAAATATTAGTGGTGGTACATTAAATACAGTATTAGGTACAAAATTAGATAAAACATCATTTACAACATATACTGGTAATACTAATACTAGAATTGGTACTATTGAATTAAAATATATAACAGGTGCTACAAATGGTTTAAATAAAACAGGAAAAAATATTAGTTTAGGTGGAATATTAACAGGAAATACTATTTTTGATGGTGGTGTATCAAAATATAATTTAAAATATGGTAATGATTACAGTACAAATTTTAGTACATATTCACTTGTAGACGTAAATTATGTAACAGGATATAGTAAAACTAAATCAAATGTTGTTGATGTATGTTTAATTGGATCTATTTCATATACTGCATCAACAAATAATAATTATATTGGTGCTCAAAGTGGGTCAACAATTTATTTACCTTCAGTACCTAAACTTGGTCAAAAAATTAGTGTTTCTGATATTAGTGGTTGTGCATTAGTGCATAATATAATTATTAATGGAAATGGGAAATGTATTAATGGTAATACATGTTTTCCGATCAATACTAATTATGGATCAATTTCAGTTATAAATAATGGTAATTTTTGGAGTGCAATAGCATTTATTAATTAAGTAAAAATAATAAATTTAATATTATGGCAATCACATTTAACACTAAGATAAATATTAATAATGATAAAGTATATCAAAGTACTGGTCAAACAGTAAATTTGTCTGGAAATACTATAATTGCGTCAACAGGAATTTTAAAATATGCAGTACATCCAACATTCACGGGAAATACTCAAATAATTGATAAACAATATGTTGATAGTAAAATTGTTACTGTAACTGGTCAAACAATATATAATTTAAGTTCACCCGCTACAGCAACTGTTGGTGGAATTACCGCTGGTACTGTTTTAACTGGTAAAAGTACTAATGAATTACTTAAAGAAATATTAGTACCGTATTTATTACCTGCATTTAGTAGCTTTAGTACTAATGTTAGTACACCAATAGAAGTTGGTACAATTATTAGTGGTTCAAAATCATTTACATTTGGATTTACTAATACAAGTAATGTAGCTGCAAATACTTTATGTATTGTTGATGTTACAACTAGTTCTATATTAGCTACAAATTGTCCAGTAACATCACCAGAATCTGCAACAATAACTACTAGAGGATTTAGTTTTTGTGGTGATAATCAAATTTGGTGTGGTAGTGCTAAAAATAGTTGTAATACTCAATTTGGTTCGAGTACTTATACTGTAACTGGTTTATTACCATATTATTATGGTGTTTGTACTTGTCCGGGTGCTGCTGGTGCAAATAGACCTACTGCTACATGTGCTATGGTTATTGGTGGAACTAAAGTATTGGCTAGTAGTTCTAGTTCTATTAGTATTAATTTTAATAGTGGAAGTAATGATTATCTATGGTTTGCAGTTCCAGCAACAACTACAACAAAAGTTTGTTGGTGTGTTAATGCACTAAATAATGGTACTATTGGTGGTGGTGTAAGTCCTGCTTGTAATTTATTTCCTGCACCAGATACAATTAGTGCTACTACTGCATGTTGGTGTGGTTGTAGTTATAAAGTTTATATTTCAAATAAACAAACTGCATCGATTTCAGCAATGGCATTAAGTTAAAAATATGAAAATTTATAAAATAATAGTAATTAAATAATATTAAAAATAAGATAATATCTATAATACATAATATATCATGTCAATTACCTTAAATGATAACTTGAAAATAAATGTTGGAAACCCAATTGATAGTAAATATTTAAATTCTTCAAACCAACCATATACTGGTATTACTGCTGTTAATACTTCAATACCTCAATCATTGAGATATGTTGGTCTTACTGTAAATATTAACAATGTTGAATTTTGGTATGGTTCAGATATTACTGATGGTGCTTTAGTTGTTAAGGGTGTTGCTTATAATATTAGTGCTGTAACCACCAATGTTACTTTAACACCTAAACAATATATTGTTCTTGTAAATTCTCCTTCAGCTTCTCGTACAATTACTCTTCCTAGTACACCAGCTAATGGTCAGGCATATAGAATTAAAGATGTTTCTGGTTGTGCTTTAGTTAATAATATTAAAATCTGCGGTAATGTTTGCATTGATGGATCTTCTTGTGCCTTAATTAATACCAACTATGGTGAACTTGAATTTACTTATAGTACTAGTATTAGCTCTTGGGTAAATTTAGGTGTAGTTAATTAAAATTTAAATACTCTATCCTTATCTTTTTAATGAAAATATTTTAAATTTTTTTCATATTTATTGTGATTTTGTCGTTTTTTATAGTATTTATAAAAAAATATAAAAAATTATAATGTCAGATAAGAAAGTTTATATTTATACTTTAGTCGATCCTAGAAATAATGAGGTTTTTTATGTGGGTTTTACTGAAAATTTAAAAAGAAGGTATAATCAACATATTAATGTATATGGTAAAAAAAGAGAAAAAAATCCACATAAAAATAATATTATAAATAAAATACTTGTTTCTGGATTAAAGCCTGAAATGAAAATTATTGATGAGTGTAATTATGTTTTTAACAAAGAAAATAATAAATATGAACATGAATTATTAGAAATTTTCTACATTAAAAAATATAAAGATCAAGGTGTTAACTTAACTAATTTGACTAATGGAGGTGATGGAGGTTGTAGAAATTCCTCAAAAAAAAGAGTTTTTCAATATTCAGAAACTGGTGAATATTTAAAAGAATTTACATCAATTACAGAAGTTGCTGATTTTTATGATACTAATATACCTGCAATATCAAGAGTAATAGATCAAAAACGAAGAAATTCATACAAAAATATGTATTTTTTCTTTTCTAAAGAAAAAGCAAATTCATTTAAATTTAAGGAAACACGTAAAAGTAATATACCGATAGTTCAATATTCATTAAATGGTGAATTTATTAGAGAATTTAAAAGTCAAGAGGAGGCATCTAAAATAATAGATATTCCTCAACCAAATATAAATAAATGTTTAAACAAAAAAAGAAAACAAGCAGGTAATTTTTATTGGTATTATAAGAATGAAATACCCGAAAATATTGAAAAATATGAACATGAAGAAAAATATTATATAAGAGCAATATGTAAATATACGATAAATAATGTTTATTTAGGTGAATATTTATCTATTGCTGAAGCAGAAAGAATCAATAACTTATCTTGCGGTTTAATATCTAATTGTTTAAGAAGTAGAGCAAAAACTGCAGGAGGTTATATTTGGAAATATAAAGATGATGTAAATAATAATATTAAAAATTAAATTTTATGATAGTTGATAACAGAATAAAAGATTCAAATAAGTATATAATACTAGAAGTAGCTGGTGGTCAGGGTAAGAATTGCATGTCCACAGCCGTTATTAGAGCAATAAAAAAACAATATTTAGATTATCATGTTGTAGTGATTTGTAGCTGGGATGCTCCGTTTTTTTATAATCCTAATGTATTTCGTTTTTATTTACATGGTGAAGGTAGATATATGAAAGATTTTTTGAAAGAAGATACCATAATAATGAAACATGATCCATATAATGAAACTAATCATATTCTAAGAAAAGAACATCTTACTGAAACATGGTGTAAATTATTTAATGTTAAATATGATGGATATAAACCAGATATTTATATTAATCCACGTGAATTAGAAATAGCAAAAGACAAAATAAAACCAGATGGAAGACCTATTTTATTACTACAAAGTAACGGAGGTGCTGGTAATGGTTCGCAATATTCTAAAAAATCTTGGTATAGAGATATGCCAATAGAAATAGCTCAACAATTAGTAAATTATTTTAGTAAAACATATCGCATTTTACATATACGAACTCCAGAACAACCAGCATTACAAGGTACTGAATTATTAAATTTACCACTAAGAGAATTATATGGAGTATTTGGATTGAGTACAAAAAGGTTATTTATTGATTCTTTCGCCATGCACGTGGCTGCTGGTTTAGGTTTACAAAGTACAGTATGTTGGATTGGTAATTCACCATCAGTTTTTGGCTACCCCGAAAATATTAATATATTACCAAATGCAAATATTATAAATAATTTTGATAAATATACATATTTAACAGATGATATAAGTGGACAAATACAGCAATTTCCCTATGACACAGTTAATCTTTTTAACATAGATGAAATAATAGATGCAGTAAATAGGCAAAAATAATTTTCTTTTCGTCATATATTTATTTTTTGTAGAACCAGTTAATTAATTTTAAGTGGTTTTATTTTTATAATAATTGATCAACTACGATTTTTTTAGTATTTATATTAAAATAATTACTTAGTAATGAGTTTTTTATAAAAAATTATAAAAGTAATATTTAAAACAAATGTTTTATGAGTGTAAATACTAAATTATATTTAAATAATAATAAATTTGGACAGTGTTCAACTGATGTTTTAAATTTATCTGGATGCACTTTAATTATTGGACAATTAAAAATAATGAGTGGTGGAACATTATCAATCTTACCTAATCATGGTTCAGGTAAAATAGCTACATCAGATTCTAATGGTAACATTACTTTACAAAATAGTTCAGGGGGTAGTAGTATTTGTTCAACAAATAATGAAATAATTTTTAATAAAAATAATGTAATTACGGGTAATACAAATTTATTATATTGTTCAAGTATTGATGGGTTACAAATAGGTTTAGGAAGTTGCGCTTTTGCCCAACATTCGGTGGGTATTGCAGGTGCTTCATCAAATGGATGTAATTCAGTTGCAATGATTGGTAGTGCTGGATCGTATGGCATTTATTCGTTTGCTGCAATAGATAGTCTCACTTATGGTGTATGTTCAATTGCGATGGGTAACGCAACTACTTGTTGTTGTAATTCATTAGCAATGATTGGTGGTACTGCTTGTGGTATTTGTTCTGTTGCTATGATTAATGGTATGACATGTAATTGTAATTCAATTGCAATTGGATTTAATAATATTGTTCGTTCAAAAAATAGTGTAATTATTGGTGGTTGTAATAATGTTATTTCATCTGGTAATACTACTTCAGGTATTATTGGTGGTAATAATATTAATGCTACCGGAAACACATATTTAAATACTGTTATTGTTCCTAATTTAGCAATTTGGAATGTTGAAGCAGGTAGTGGTAATGTATTATGTCGTAATCCATTAACAAAAAAAATAGAATTAACTTCAGGTAGTTCAGGAGGTACTAGCATTTGTTCGAGTAATACTGAGATTATATTTAATAATAGTGGAACATTGACTGGTAATACTAATTTAAAATATTGTAAAAGTATCGATGCTTTACAAGTAAATTCTGGTAGTTGTGCACAGGGTCAAGGTTCAATAGCAATGGGTAGTGGCCAAGCATATGGAATTAATTCATTTGCTGTTGGTTTTGATATTAATAATACTAGTTTTTCGATAGCGTGTGGTATTAGTTCTGTAGCAATGAATGGTGGTCAAGCTTTTGGTGATAATTCAGTAGCTATGGGTTTAAGTTGTGCTTACGGTCAATATTCAGTTGCTATGGGTGTTAGTATAGCAAATTCTTTTAATTCTGTAGCAATGATTGGTGGGACTACTTGTGATATTAATTCATTTGCTATGGGTTATGGTAGTATTACATCGGGTAATACTTCAGTTGCTATTATTGGTGGTATTACTATGGGTAGTAATACGTTTGCTTTAGGTAGTAATTCAATTGCATGTAGTCAAAATTCAATTGCAATGGGAGGTGGTATTACTGTTTCTGGTGATGGTTCAATTGCAATTGGTGTTAATAGTTTAACTTATGCGTGTAACTCAATAGCAATGGCTGGTGGTGTTGCTTGTGGTGATTATTCTGTTGCAATGGTTGGTGGTCAAGCAATGTATATGCAATCTGTTGCAATGGTTAATGGTGAAACACACGCAATGTCTTCAGTAGCAATGGCTGGAGGGTTAGCATGTGGTACTAATTCTGTTGCAATGGCTGGTGGTAATACGTTTGGTCAAAATTCTGTTGCAATGGCTGGTGGTAATGCTTGTGGTCAAAATTCAATGGGTATTACTTTAAATAGTACTGCAATTGGTACTAATTCAGTGGCAATGACATGTGGTATTGCATGTGGTGTTGGCTCTGTTGCAATAAATGGTAGTACTACATGTGGTGATTGTTCGTTTAGTGTTGGAATTGGAAATGTTACTAAATCAATTAATGGTGTTATTATTGGGGGGCACGATAATTTACTTTGTTCAGGTAATATAAATTCAGTAATTATTGGTGGAAGTGGTTATACTATGTCAATTAATGCATATTGTAATACTGTTGCAGTTCCTAATTTAATTGTTTGGAATAAAAATATTGAGGTGACAACAAATTTATGTGGTGTAATATTAAGATCAACAAGTGGATGTAGGTATAAGATAACCGTAAGTGATATTGGAGTGTTAAGTACGACATTAATATAATATTATTCACAAGAAAACAATATAATTAAAATTAAACAAATGATAATAATTCAAAATATATCTTTAAAAGATAATGACGGTATTGAATCTGTTGTAATAACAGGTAAAACAAATATTAAATCTACTGATACTGAAATTATATTTAATAATAATGGTACATTAACAGGTAATACGGGTTTAGTATATTACTCAAATAATGATAATTTAAAATTTAATATTGGTAGTACTGCTGCTGGTTGTAATTCAGTTGCAATGGCTGGAGGTAATGTTAATGGTAATTATTCAGTAGCGATGGCTTCTGGTCAAGCAATATGTGATAATTCAGTTGGAATGGCAACTGGTTTTGCTTGTTCATGTAATTCAGTTGGAATGGCTGGAGGTTGTACGTTTGGTTGTTATTCAGTTGCAACATCATGTGGTCAAGCTTGCGGTAATAATTCAGTTGCAATTGGTTATAATTCTTATTCTTGTGGTAATAATTCAGTAGCAATGGCTGGTGGTGTTACTAATGGTGATTATTCTGTTGCAATGAGTGCTGGATATGCAGGAGGTAATTGTTCAGTTGCAATGACAGGTGGTATTGCATTAGGCCAATATTCAATGGCTGCAAATAATGGTGAAGCAGAATCTGATTTTTCATTTGCTCTTGGTTATGGTAATGTTGTATCATCAAACAATGCTCTGGTTATTGGTGGAAATAATAATGTTCTTTATTCTGGTAATACAAATTCGGGGATTATTGGAGGAAATAACATAGTTGTAACAGGAAATACTTATACGGATACTATTATAGTTCCAAAATTAATTTCTTGGTGTAGTGATGTTGAAATTAATAATTTGGGTAGTGGTGTAATATTAAAATCACCAAATGGTTGTAGATGGAGAATGACTATTACAAATACTGGTGTTTTTTGTTCTACTGAATTATAATAAAATAATAATATTTATAAAAAGATTTAGTTATGGGAGATAGTAATAATGAACCACTTATTATGGCGGATGAAGTTTCAGATAGTGAAATATATGTTGGTACAACAATTAGTTTTAAAGATCCAAGTGCAGCAGTATGAAAAATTAAACAAATATTAAAAGTTGGTACAATTTGGAAAGTTGGTTTTCCTAATGGTGATCAATCATTTACTTTTGTTTTTGATAATAGGTTTGTATATACTTATAAATAAAATCTAATGTTATTCGAAAAAATAAAAATTAAAACATTGTTTATAATATTAATTATACTATATGTAATTATTGAAGGTATGATTATTTTCATAATATTTTTTTAGTATTTATATTAAACTAGTTTAAATGAATTTTTTTATAAAAAAAGATAGTAATTTTCCTGAACTACAATATCCTCTTATTCAGAAAATATTAGAACAATATAATATCACTGCTAATATGTTTGATGATGTTGCAGTTACGTTCTCAATGATTGATGCAGATAGTGGTTTATTTAGAATTGCAAATGTACCAGCAGAATTAAAAATAGAAAAATTAAGACCACAAAACCTAATCGAATTTTCATATACTCTTGTCTATAAATTTAAATTACATCAAACTCGTAAAACAGGTAGATTTCAAGGTGAATTTAAAATTGATTTTTTAAATAATGATTCTTGTAACCTTAAATTAACTCTTCCAATTGACGATACTATCAATATAATTATTTCTGATAGTATTACAAAAACAAGCGTGATTTAAAAAACTTTTCCACTATTTTTATTTTTTATTGCTAATCTCATTTATATAAAATATATTTGCAATATAAATGAGATTAAAATAATTTTAATGCAAAATTTATCATCATTATTTGTTGTCCATTGTGAAAGAATTTCAAAAAGACAAGCTTATTATGTGAGATTTCCATATAATGTTGGGTTGGTTGAAAAAATAAAAAATTTACCTGAAGAAACTAGGAAATGGAATAATGTAGTTCTTGCTTGGGAATTAAATACTTCTTCATTACTTACGTTAATTAAATCTTTTAAAGGATCAAATAGAATTTATTTTGACTTTGGTAGTGACGATAGTCGTAAAATATTCGTTTCCCAAATTAAAAAAATTGAAGCTTCTGAAGAAGAAAAACGAAATGCTATTGTCATTCTTAATCAGAATAAAGAAAAATGGGTTAAATATAAAGAAGAACTAGAAAAAAATTATGAGCAATATAGTAAAAGAGTACATGCAAATTTAAAACCGGAGGTTATACTTTACCCTCACCAAATTATAAGTACGATGTTTCTTAATGAAGTAAAAAATGCTTTACTTGCACTTGACATGGGCGTTGGTAAAAGTCTCATTTCTATTGCATTAGCTGAAATGAATAAATTTGAAAAGGTTTTTGTTATTGTTCCTAATTCATTAAAATATAATTTTTATAATGAAATTCTAAAGTTCTCATATTCAAAAGCTTATATTATTGGTAAAAAAAATAAATATTCACTATCGGAATGTAGATATATTATTGTTAATTATGAATATTTTAACTCGTCTGACCATAATAAAGTTTTATTTAAATTTAATAAATTAGATATTGGAAAAATTGATTGTTTAATCTGCGATGAGTCCCACCGCTTGAAAAATAATAAAAGTCACACTTTTTCTAACTTCAAAAAAATCTTTAAAAAAAATATATTTAGAAATGAAAAAGTATGTAAGGTGTTTATGTCTGGAACACCATGTCCCTCGAAATCGGCGGAATTATACACTGTTTTAAATCAAATTTCACCGTTAGATTTTCCAACAAAGAAATTTTTTTATGAATATTACTGTGGACTTAAGTACAATTTAGATGGTTATGGTTGGGAAACTGATTTTACTTTGACTAAATTTGATGAATTATTTCATAAAATATCTCCATTCATATATCGTAAGAAAAAAAATGAAATATTAAAAGATCTTCCAGAAAAAACATATCAAAAAATTATACTTGAAATGTCACCATCTGAGTATGATGTTTATGAAAAAATTGAGGAAGGTATTGCTAATGAATTTTTCAATAAAAACATAAATAACCCATTATCTATAATGGGAAAATTAAGAGAATATACATCACATTTAAAAGTAAATAATGTTAAAGAATTAATTGATTCAATTTTAGAGTGTGGAGAAAAATTTGTTGCTGTTGATTTTTATAAAAAAAGTTTAATTGAATTAAATAAACAATATCCACAAGTATCAGCATTACACACTGGTGACGTTAGTGATGTTGAAAGAGCTGAAATAGTTAAAGATTTTCAAGATGAAAACGGAAAAATAAAAATTTTTTTAGGATCTGAACAAGTTACAAAAGAAGGTCTAACACTTACTGAAGCATCAAAGATTGGTATATTAACAATACCTTGGACTCCGACAATATTGGATCAAATAATTGACAGGTTGTTGAGAATTGGGCAAAAAAATGCTGTTAATGCATATCTTTTTATTTTTAAAAATACTATTGATGAATATGTAATAAATTTATGTGAGCAAAAACGTCAAGAAATCTCACAAGTAATTGATGGTGAGAAATATGAATCAAATATTAATGAAAGTATTATTAATGATTTAATTAAAATAATAATGCAAAAACATAAGAAAACTAAAAATTAAAGTATTTATCTATAATAATAAATAATAATATGAAAAAAGAAAAAATATTTATTGAAAGTCTTACAATTAAAATGTCTGTTGTATTATTAAAAAATTACAAAAAATTTTGTGATGATAATGGACATAATTTATCTAAAAGATTAAGATTTTTTATGGAAAAAGATATGGAAGATAAATTAGAAATAAAAAAATAATATTATGTGTTTAATTTAATTAGTGTGATTTCAGATGAATTTGTAGAAATGAAATGGGTTTCAGGTAATAAAAAATATTTTATTGATAAAGGATATGTTTTTACAAAAATGTATGATATTTTTTTAGTTAAAGTTACTGATCTAAAAATGGGAAGTCATGTATTAGTACATGTTAAATGTGATATTTGTAGTAAGGAAAAATTTTTAACATATAAAGTTTATAATAAAAATACAAAAAATGGTAAATTATTTTATGGTTGTTCAGATAAATGTTCTGTAAATAAATATAAAAAAACAAATTTAAATAAATATGGTAATGAATATCCTATGCAAAATAAAGAAATTAGAGAAAAGACAAAACAAACAGATTTAAATAAGTATGGTTGTGAATATCATATTTCAAATAAGGAAATTAGAGAAAAAACAAAAAATAAAAATTTGGAAAAATATGGTGTTGATCATTATTCAAAAACTAATGAGTTTAAAGAAAACATAAAAATAAATTCCATAAATAAATATGGAACTGAAAACTATAGTCAAACTGATGAATGTAAAGAAAAGGTTAAACAAACAAATTTAGAAAAATATGGAACTGAAAATCCTATGCAAAATAAAGAGATTAGAGAAAAAGCACAACAAACAACGATTAAAAAATATGGTGAAATTTATGTGAAATATGTCCCATCATATAATGTTAATTCAATAATTTATTTAGATATGCTTTCAGAAAAATTAAATTTACAAATTCAACATGGTTTAAATGGTGGAGAAAAGAAATTTGTAAGATATTGGATAGATGGATATATAGAAAAATATAATATATGTATTGAATGGAATGAACCTAGACATTATAGTAAAAAGAATATTGAAAAAGATTTAAAAAAACAAAAATTTTTAGTTGAAAACTTTGGATGTAAAATGATTTATATTAATGAGAGAGAATTTTTAAAAGATGTAGATAAAAATATTGAATTATTATGTAATGAAATAAACGAATATATTTTAACTAATACTAAATAAAATGGCATATAGTTACGAATGGGATGAAAATCCAATACAAGATGTATTGATAAATTCATTAATGTATGAGACTGATATTTCAACAGAAGAGTTTAAGAAAGAATTAAATGGTGTTTTGATTCTTTTATTAGAATCATACATGAAAAATAAGGGAGATTTAATATATTTGGATTATGAAATAAAAAAAACTAAAGATAGTTATAAAATAGTTGGAAATAATATTTTAACATGTCTTTGGTTTTTAGGCATCGCAATAGAGAATCCCATGCTTATTTTAAAAAATAATGAATGTGTAGTTGGTGATATTGTGTATACTTTTAACGAAAAAACAAAGACTTTAAAATATAAATTTATTTAAATAATTATTTATGAAACCAGTTGAATTTAAACATCAGAATGTTGTTTTTGCAAAAGATCAACCAGAATATCAGCCATTACCAGCATTAAAATTAGATAGTCCTAATGGTGAAGTTATTTCTTGTTGGAGATTATCGTTTAAAGAAAGATTAAGAGTTTTATTTTTAGGTAGAATATGGTTAAATTTAATGTGTTTTAATAAACCATTGACTCCAAGTTATTTAACTACTGATCGAAAAGAAGTGTATTCACATTCAGATGATTCAAATAGTTGGTGGAAAAGATTATTTAATTTTATTTCTTTAAATAAGCCAAGATATTATCTTAATTGGTTTATATTTTATTTGTTTATACAAACAATAGTAATATTAGTATTATTATTTATTTTAATCACATTAATAATTATATTTTAATTACCTTTATGAAATTTTTGATTCAAACAATAAATGGTAAAGTAAAACATGATTTTAGTTTTGCTTTGCTTGAAAGCATTGAATATCAAAATTGGTTGAGGAATGATAAGTCATTTGAAGTTTTATTTACGAATGAAGCAACTATCCCTAATTGTATTCCAATTGGAAGTGTTGAATTTGTTAGTAAATATTTGAATGATCATTATGATTTAATTCCAAAACCTAAGAATGTACCATTAGAATTAATGGATTTTAAATGGACTGGAAGAAATGTAATTAATGGGACAGAAAAAGATATTGTTGGAGAAAAGTTTGTAAAATCGAATGATAGAATAAAATCATTTACTAAAATATGTAAATCAGCACCAGAAGGAAATTATCAAATATCTGATTTAATTGATATTCAAAGCGAATGGAGATGTTTTGTTTATGAAGGTAAATTAGTTGGTTTACAGAACTATTCAGGTGAATTCGATATTTTTCCTAACGTGAATATAATAAAATCAATGATTAACATGTATGAATCACAACCAATTGCATTTACATTAGACGTTGCAATAACAAATACTAATTGTACTGTAATTATTGAAGTTCATGATTTCTTTAGTTGTGGTTTGTATGGGTTTAATGATCATAGGATACTACCTTTTATGTTCTCAAAATGGTTTAATAATTTTATTTCTACAACAGAATTACTTGGACTTCCTTACATGAAAAATGAAAATTTAAAATAAGTATCGATTTAATATTAACAAAATTTTTTAACTTAAAAATATAAACATGAATAAACTTAATACATTATCTGAAATTAAATCTTTCCTTGATGGTTATAATGAAGATTTAAAATATCTTGTAAATGTAGAAACAGATCCAGATACAAATATGGCTAGTTGTGTTATACATGAACCAAATAAAGAAAAGAGAATTGAAAAAATTAAATATACTCCTTTTATGTATATGAAGGATTTATCATTATTTAATTTAAAATTATATGCAAAAAATCCCGAAATATACGAAAATAAATTAATTCAATATGGTATAACGATTACACCATTAAAAACTGGTGGACATAAGAGGTTGAAAAATGGTTATTGTTTCAAATTGACTAGTAGTAAGTCCTATAATGCCATAATGAATTTTTTAAAAGATGGTAAAATCTTTCCATACGAAAAAGAAAGGGATGATTTTGGTAATGAAATAAAAGATAAGAAGGGAGATCCAATTTACTTATATAGAGAAATGTTTTATTCTCCAAGGACAACTGAGCAATTTTTTATTTCAACACAATCGAGATTATTTAAGGGATTTGAAGAATATAAAAACATACATAAATTAACGTTTGATATTGAAACAACTGGTTTGAGGTATCAAATGTCAAGAGTTTTTGCAATTGGAGTTAGAGATAATAGAGGTTTTGAGACAATACTTGAAGTAGAAAAATCAAATGATGATGAATCAGAGGGTAAATTAATTCAGAATTTTTTTAAATTAATTAATTATATTAGACCAGCAATCATTTCAGGGTATAATTCAGAAGATTTTGACTTTGAATTCATATTAGGTCGAGCAAAATTATTAAATGTTGATTTATCACAAGTTCCAACAACACTTAAAGAAGGAGTAGATTTAAAGAGAAGACCAAATGTAAGTGTTAAATATGGTAATATGGCCGATAAATTTACTGCTACAGAAATGTGGGGATTTTCAGTTATTGATATATTACATGCTGTAAAGAAAACTGCAGCAATTAATAGTGATATTAAGGAAAATAAATTAAAATATATAGCTAAACATGAAAAAATAGCTAAACCTAATAGAACATATATTCCCGGTGAAGATGGTGCAATTGGTAGATATTATAATGAAAATAAAATATTTGTTATTAACGATAAAAATGAATACATTATAGTTCCAGATGATTACCAAGAAGTAAGTAAAAAATTATATGCTCTTCAAACAAATAAAACTAAAATAACTGAGGAACAATATAGTATTTTAAGGAAAAAATATTTAGACGAAAATCCAAATTTCATTACTTGGTTTAAAGAAAATGCCTTACTGAGTAAAATGTCTAAATTTATTGGAGGTAAAAGATTAGTAAAACAATATTTACTTGATGACCTTTGGGAAACTGAACAAGTTGATGAATTATATAATCAATCAGCATTCATGTTAGCTAAAATAGTACCAACTACATTTCAAAGGGTTTGTACTATGGGTACTGCAGCAATTTGGAATTTACTTTTAACTGCATGGAGTTATGAAAATGATTTAGCTATTCCACATCCAGACATAAGTGAACAATTTTCAGGTGGTTTAGCTAGATGTTATAAAGTTGGTTATAGCACTAGAATTGTGAAAATTGACTATGCTTCACTTTATCCAATGCTTCAATTAACTTGGGGTATATTTCCGATGTTTGATATTACTGGTGTTATTGAAAAAATGTTATTGTATCTTACAACAACACGTAATATATATAAGAAACTTGCAATTAACGATAAATTAAATCAAGAGGAAATTGCATTATTAAAAGAAATTGATCCAAATATACATGAGAAATTATTGAATGATAATATAACTGCAGAAGATAATGATCATATTAATAAACAAATAACTGAAATAGATAGATTATTATTTAAGGTTAAACAATTACCAATAAAAATTCTTAATAACTCATTATTTGGTGCATTAGGTAGTAATAAATCATTTAACTGGTCAGACAATGTTTGTGCTGCTCGAATAACTTGTTCAGGTCGTTTAGAATTAAGACATGCAATTTCATGGTTCAGTAAATATAATTGTGTTGCTCTATTAGCAGTTACTGATGGTATAAATTTTCAAATACCAAATAAAACAAATATTAGAATTACTGATTTTGGTCAAATCATTGAAACTACAGAAGATTTAATTGAAAACATGTGGCATTATAAAGATAAGATTGGAATTAGTGCTTTAATTGAAAAATATAATAATGAAGAGATGAAAGGCAATTTCATGAGTGTTGACAATGATGGAGAATATATTTCCTGTTTAAATCTTTCAAGAATTAATTATGCTACATTATCTTTAGTTAAGGATAAAAAAACTGGTGAAATGAAAGAAAAAATTAAACTCACTGGCAATACAATTAAATCAAAAGTAATGCCTGAATATGTGGAGGAATTTATTGATAAGGGCTTGAATTTAATTCTTCATGGTAAGGGTGCTGAATTTGTTCAATATTATTATGATTATGCTGAAGATATTTTTTATAAACGTATACCATTGAAGAAAATTGCAACTAAAAATAGAATAAAAAGTACTTTAGCGGTTTATAAGAAAAGAGGTAAAGATAAGAATGGTAGAGATAAAGGTATGCAAGCATATATGGAATTATTACTTGAAAAAAGAAATGCAATTGCTTGCGAATTGTTTGAAAAACATAAATCAGAATTAACATTTAGTAAATCAGAAGAAAAACTTAGTGTTGAGGAAAAGACAAAACTAGTTGCTAATTACATGCCACAAGAACCAGAATTAGATAGTGTTGTTTATCACGTTAATACTGGTTATTTAAAATCACATGGTAGTTCAAGTAGAATAAAAGATAAAAATACTGGACTTGAAAGATTTGCATCTACATTAATTAGTGCTAATGATTTACTTGAAAATCCTAATATGATTGGAGACTATAATGTTGTTAAATATTTGGATGCATTTAATAAAAGAGTTGAACCAATATTACTTGGATTTGATGAAGAAATCCAGAAAAATATGCTATCAAAAATAGTGAAGAAGAAAACTAAGGATGAATTTGGAAATAAAAGAGTGGTCGAAGAATTAACTCGAAATATGTATAGTAATGATCAATTAGAACTTAAAAATTTTGATAGTGATACAATTGAAGAATCAATGCATTTAGAAGAAAAAGAAGTTGATTTTTGGAATAAAACTGGTTATGATCCAAGATTAGTTTGGAATGGATTTAAAATGCATGAAGAGAGTAAAGTATATTTTGAAATATATGAAGGTGCTTTAAAATATTTAAATGATTTAATGTCAAAAAGTAATAAGCCTAGAATTAAATCAATTAATGAAAAATATTGTACTAATGATTTAGTTTTAATTAAAGATGGTAGTCAATATAATTTAGGAAGATATAATGGTGTTTTCATGGAAATCATTAGAGAAAATATTGACGTACCTAAAAGCGAGATTGAATTAGAACTCGATAGAAAAAGAGCTGAACAAGAAGAAAAGATTAAAAATCTTGAAATTACTTTGGCAGTAGAAACAGAAAAGGATAAAGAATTAAAATCAATGGTTGAAAAACGTGATAAATATTTTGAACAATTTAAAATTGATTTTAAGCTTCCTTCTGATGTTACAATGGAAAGACTGTTTATGGAAGTTGATACTGCTAGTGCTGCATTTGATGAATATGTTAAAAATTATGATGCTCAAATAGAGACAGAACAAGAAGAGGTTGATGAAGATAGTATGTAAATAATAAATTTTAAATAAATAATATTATGATAGATGTTAATGAAATAAAAATTGGTAATTGGTTTCACCATAATGTTTCTATATGGAGTTATAGAAATGATGATGGTAAATTATCTAATTTTAATGATAATTTTCAGTGGAACGAAAGTGATTGGTATAATTTAGGTGAATGCACACTAAGTTTAGATGTTGTTGAACCAATAGAATTAACAGAAGAATGGCATAATTTATTTGGTGTTAAAAAAGATGGTTTTCATGAATTTACTTATGATATATCAAGATTTGAAAAGGGTAAGTTATGTTTAGTTTTTTCAGGAGATTATCTTTATTTGAGAGAGTCGGAAAAACCCAATACAATACCAAGTGATATTATTTGTATTTGGAATAAGGATTTAATGAAACATTTTTATGTTCACGAATTTCAAAATTTATATAAATCAATTACTGGTAACGAACTTAAATCAAAAATAAATGAAGAAGAATTATAATAATATTAAAGGTAATTGTAAAGGATTCATTCAGTGGGGATTTGGTTTGGAGCATGATCACGATTGTGGTTATAATACAACTATTTCTTGTGATGATTGTAAATATGGTGGTGGTAATAAAAATCCTGAAGCTAAATGTAATCAAAAAAAGATTATTTAAATCATATTTTTAATCATCTCATATTTTTTAGTATTTATATAAAAATATGTTATTATGATTTATAAGAAAAAAGAATTAGATGAAATTATTGATTCTAATGGTGAATTAATTGGAAAAAATGATGTTCCCACTAGTGGAGCAAATTTAGAAACTCAAGCATCAAATACAACAGATTATAATCAAAAAATAGGTACACAGCCCTATCGGTTTGATTTCTTAGGTAGAATGGGGTTTTCAGGAATGGGATTTTATGAGGGTAAAGAAGATATAAATAAATCAGACTTACTAAATGATTTATCTGAACTTATGCACGAGAAGCATTTAGAGACTTTGAAATACTATTATAAAAATCCAAATAAGTTAAAAAGTGATTATAGATTAGCTTCAGAAAATGATAAACATTCAGATGAATGTGAAAAAAATGATATTGAATGGGCAAAGAAAATAATTAAAACAATTGCACCTCACATTGAAAAAGCATTTGAAGAACCTAAAACAATTGATGAAGGTAAGGTTGCTGAAGATAAAGTTATTCAGAAAAAAAGCGAAGATGAAATGAGTAAAAAGAGTGAAGATGGTGGCATTAAAAGTAAAAAAATTGAGAAAATTGCTGGTTTAATTAATAAATTAGAAAAAAAAGATATTGATAAGTTAATTAATTTGTTGGAGAGAAAATAATCATGGCAAATCAAGAATTATATGATAAACAGTATCAAATACCCTCAGATATATTAAAATATATTAATGGAGTACTAATATCACACTCTAATAGTGAAGGTACAAAAAGAGCCAAATTCATGCTTAAAAATGGTCAAATATCATATCAAGCAATGAAAAGGTTAAAGAATTTCTTCGATTATTTTAATCCACAAACAGATGATAAAATACAATATGCTCTTGCTGGTGGTAATTTAATGAAAGCATTTATTGAACAAACATTAGGATCAGATAGAAATGCAGTGAAGACATCAAAAGAAGTTAAACAAGATATAAATGTCGATGTTAATTTAGGAAATAAAGCATTTCAAGCACCAGAATTAAACGAAGATAAAAAATACGATATTAATGATTATGATAGTTTAAAAAAACATGCAATTGCTGTAATTGTTAATGACGATAACAAAATTTTATTATTAAAAAGAGCAGATGTTAAAGATTTGTGGGGAAGTAACCAATGGGCTTTAGCTGGTGGTACTATTGAAAAAAATGAAGAACCTGAAGAAGCATGTGAAAGAGAAATCAAAGAAGAAACTGGCTTAGAAATTAATAAATTTGTTGAAAAAGTGATTATTCAAAGGAATCCCGGAAGCGTTGAACATATATTCGCTTGTAGATATGAAGGTGAACCAACAGATATTATATTAAATGAAGAACATGACAGTTACGGGTGGTTCTCAGTATCAGAAATGGAATATCTTGATACTGTTCCGAATTTGATAGATTATATTAATTTAGTTTTCAAAGAGTATTAGTAATTATTAATATTTTTTGTATTTATAATAAAATAATTTGAAGTAAATAAAATAAAAAATAATGAGCAAATTAGAAGAAATTAACTTACCATTTAGACAACAGGAACTTGCTAAAAATAGATATTCATATAATAATGAATACAATCCGGGGTCTAAAGATGTAAAATCAGATGGTGATAACTACGGGAAAGACACTAATAACGGGGATACTGGAAGTTTAGATGACATAAAAGCACGTAAAACTTTATTAGCTAAAAACAAATTTAGCTATAATAAAGAATATAATCAGGGTACGGCTTAAAAATAATTGTATTAAATAATGTAAATATTATGTTAAATGAAATTGATAAATTTTATGGTAAAAGAATTTTCATTAAAAAATTCTCAAATGAGAAATATCGTGAAATTATAGAGTTTAATAAAAATTTTAAAAATATTGATTGGAGTCAAATGTTATATAATTATATTAACAATATTGATTTACCACCAAAATGTAATTGTTGTGAAATTAATATTGTTAAATTCTTAGGTTTTTCTGCTGGTTATAAACAAACTTGTTCAAAAAAATGTAGATATAATTCTAAATCAACCAAAGAAAAAAGAAAAAAAACATGCATAATAAAATATGGCTGTGAAAATCCACAACAAAATAAGGAAATTAGAAAAAAAACAGTAAAAACTAGTTTAGAAAAATATGGAACTGAATGTAGTTTACTAAACGAAAAGGTAAATAAAAAGTCAAGAGAAACATGTATCGAAAAATATGGTGTTGAATATCCTAGTCAAAATAGTGAAATTAGAGAAAAAATTGAACAGAAAAACATAGATAATTTTGGTGTTAAATGTAATCTAATGCTTGATTCAAATAAAGAGCAAGTTAAACAAACGAATCTAAAAAAATATGGTACTGAATATGGATTACAAAATGAAGAAATAAAAGAAAAATCAAAACAAACATGTTTAAAAAAATATGGAGTTGAATATTCTACACAAAGTAATGAAAGTAAGAAAAAAAAGGATGGTACAAACATAGAACGATATGGTGTTAAATCTCCCACGCAAAATGAAGAAATAAAAGAAAAAACTAAGCAAACAAACATAATTAAATTTGGATTTGAAAATCCACAACAAAATAAAGAAATAAAAAATAAATCAAAGAAAACAAATTTAGAAAGATATGGCTGTGAAAATCCATCACAAAATAAAGAGATTAACAAAAAAATAAAAAACACAAAACAAGAAAAGTATAAAAAAGATATTGCTAAATTAATTAATTTAGACATTTCAAATATAAAATTAACCGATAATACAATAATCATTGATAATTATTGTAGCAAACATTCTCAGTTTGAAATTGATAAAGATCTTTTTTACGATAGAATTCATAATACAAACAATAAAATTTGTACTCAATGTTACTCAGTTAATGATTCATCATCTATTTCAGAAAAAGAAATAAAAGAATTTTTAGTTGAAAATAATATTAGTATTCTTGAAAACGATATTTTAATATTAAATAAATTAGAATTAGATGTTCTTATTCCAGATAATAAATTAGCAATCGAATACAATGGTTTATTTTGGCATTCAACTAAATTTAAAGATATTAAATATCATTTAAATAAAACCATCGAATGTGAAAAACAAGAAATTCAATTATTGCATGTTTTTGAAGATGAATGGTTACATAAAAAAGAAGTGGTTAAATCGATAATAAAATCTAAATTAAATCGCTATAATCATACAATAAATTTTAGTGATTGTAAAATTATTGAACTAGATGAAAATGTTGCTAAAAATTTTATTATTGAAAATAGTATTAATGAATATAATAAAAGTAATATTCAATTAGGTTTATATTATAATAATGAATTGGTTTATGTTATGTCTATTAATGAATTTAATAATGGTTTAAATATTATTAATTTTTGTAATAAATTAAATAATTTAATTTTAGATGTAGAAAATAATTTAATTGATTTTTTAATTAAAAAATATTCACAAACAAAAATAATTATTTCTTTTGATAGAAGATATTATTCAGAAAAAAATATTTCTTTAAATAATTTTAAATTGGTTAAAGTAACAGAACCACATATGTGGTATTTTAGTGTTGGTAAAAGAATTAAATATTATAATGATGAGCATAAAAAACATTGTTTAAATATTTATGATTGTGGTAGTTTAATATATGAATATAATGCTTAACGAAGTTAAACAATTTTTTGATAATGTGAATCATTTTCGTCAACTTTTAAAAGAAGGGGTTGATGAAAATACTGTTGTTGATGCAATTAATAAACATAAAATTGTTTATATATACTACGCCGGAGATAATACACTAAAAAAAGGATACAGGACAATTCGTGGTTACACGTTAGGAAAAACGACCAAAGAAGGTGGTGATTATTTATTATTAAGAGCGTGGCAAGAGGCTGGTGCTTCAGATAGTAATAAAAAATATAGTGATCCTAAAGGTAGGACAAAACATGGATGGAGATTATTTAGAGTTGATAAAATAACATCATTTCTTCCTACTGGTAAGTATTTTAGTACTGATGAATCAAAAATGCCAGAAGGTTATAATCCAAATGATTCTCAAATGAGAGATATTGTTGCTGCAGTTCAGATTAGTACAGGTAAACCACAAACACAAGCAACTGGTATTGATTCAATAGAAAAGCCTGATGTAATTAAACAAAAATTACCTGAACCAACATCGGCATTTGCTGGACAAAAAGAAAAGTTCAGATATTTTTCAAATGCAGGTAAAAAACAAAGAGAAGCTACTGCTGACGAGATTGAACATTTATGGGCAATTGCTAAAGGAATTAAAAAGAAATCTCCAGAAAAACTATTGGTTGTTACAGATGAAAATGGTGATTTAGTATTAAAAGATGAGAATATTAAAACTAAGTTACCACCAGAATCAATAGTAGGTAATTTAAAAGATTTATATATAAAGTATATTAAGCCTAATCAAAAGGTTGATACTAGTTTTTTTAAAAAAATGGAAAATAGTGCAATAAAAGAAACTAATCAAAAAAATCCAAATAAAGGTACTTTTTTCAAATAATATAGTATTTATAAAAAATAATAAAAATTTATAAATTATAGTTATGGCATCGTTAAAATCGGTTGATTTAAATAAGTTAAAAACTGAAATTGATACTCGTAAAAATAGTAAAAATTTGGTTTCATCTAAATTAGGTGAAAGTGTTACTGTGAGTAATGGTAAACCAAGAGATGAATTTTTAAATGGATTATTAACTTCATTACATACAGGTAAATCAACACCAGCATCTAATTTAATTAAATTGGTTGAAAATAAGACAGCAGCAAAGAATGGTGAAAAATTTCAACATAATGTTTCAGAAACAGAAGTGGTTCAATCACGTAAAACACAACCTGTTATTAATAAACAACCTAATTTACATGAAAGTAATATTGATATGTCTCCAGAAAGAGATGAGTTACTATATGCTGAATTTGAAAAAAGAAAAAAACAAACACTTGCAGATTCAATAGAAAGTCACATTAAACCCGGTACAACTCAAAATAATAAACAGAATTTACAAGAACAAACATCTCAAATTAATGAAGGATATTTAGTTGAGAATGTGAAGAAAATTGTTAATACATATTTATCAGAAAATTTTGGACCAGTTATAGAAGAAGCAATTAAAAGTACAATAATAGAAATGTATGCTGTTGAGAGAATAAAAGAAGTACTTCATGAGAATAAAGAGATGGTAAAAACTCTGGTATATGAAACGATAAGAGAAATTCAAGCAAAAAATAAAAAGGCATCTTAGGGTGTCTTTTTCATTATAATACTATTCTAATTAAAATAATTTTAAACAAATTTTTTTGTATTTATATTAAAATAATTAATTCATATAATTAAATATTATTTCTAATGTCTTACAACGATTTTTTACAAAATTTTCTAAAAGAATTTCTTAATATAAAATCCTTTAAAGGTAAAATTGATTATGCGAATCAAAACTTAACTAGAATCGGTAGTGGTTCAGGTAGAATTGTTTATGATATTGATGGAACTAAAGTTTTTAAATTAGCTAAAAATACTAAGGGTGTTGCACAAAATGCTGAAGAAGCTAGTGTGAATGCTAATGGTAATAATGATTTTATTTTAACTAAAATATTTGAATTTGCAGACGATGATACTTGGTTAATTGCTGAGAAAGCAAAAAAAGTTACTGAAAGAAGAATTAAAGAATTAACTGGTATTAGAAGTTTAAATGATTTATTTTATTATCTCAGAAATTATAAATCTCAAATGAATGGTGGTAGGAAGATTTTTGGACAAGATAGTGAAATTGAAGAAGAATTAGCGAACAATGAATTTGTACAAGATTTAACTAATTTTATTGATAATCATTCTGCTGAAGTTGGAGATTTTGGAAGGCCAAGTTCATATGGCGAAGTGCTTCATGATGGTCAACCTACAATTGTTTTAACTGATTATGGTCTTAGTGATGAGGTTTATGACACCTATTATAATCCACAGAAAAAACAATCACAGAAAATTTATGAACTTTATAATTTTCAAGATGGTAATGATGATATTCTTTCAGATATAGGTAATACTGGTGAAGTTAGACATAATATGTGGGGATTAATGCCATATAGTGTTTCTGATGGTAATGGTGTTATTAATGAAGATTTCATTTCATTTGTGTTAAATAGAGATAAATATCCAACCAGAGTATTACCAAGTGCTCCTTATTTATTGGATAATTTTCATGATTGTGTAAATAATATTAATGAAGTATTAAATCATGTTGATAATAAAAAGAAATTTTATAATAATTTATTAGAGTTACAAGATTATTTAATTAGAGGTAAATTCTACGATAGAGAACCATTAGAAAAAGAAATGGTTGAACTAAATGAAGAAGATACTCCTGTTGTTGAACCAATGAGATTAGATAATGAATATGCAAATAATATTGCCACTATGTTTTCTGAAAAAATGAATTTAGGACAACCACAATATCTTGGAGGTGGTAGTTATGGATTTGCATATTCAATAAATGGTAATAAAATATTGAAATTAACTACTGATGTTAGTGAAGTGGATGCAGGATTAAAAATACAAAGAGCTAAACCAAAATCATTAGTTGATATATATTCAATATATAAACTAATTGATAGTGAAAAAAATTTAGCTGTTTATGCACTTATTGAAGATAATATTATTAATAAGCCCATAGATGAGTTTAAAAAATATATTAAAATAATAAATGAATTATCTGCTTCAGAAAACGATGATTTTGTTGGTTTAATGATTTTACTAAAGAAAAAGAAATATGATGAATTTATTGAATCAAGTAAACAAATATTAACAAATAAACCCGAAGCAAATATAGTACAAGCAGATAGAGAAAAAGCATATAAATTTATTCAAGATTTATTTGAAATAAAAAAAGAATTAGATGAATTAGCAATTAAATCAAATGATTATAGCAATGTTGAAAATTTAGGTTATAAAAATGGTGTTCTTACTTATTTTGATATTGGTGGATATAGAGCTAATGATATTCAAATTCCTCAACAAAATAATATCATGTTACCTGAAGGTGAAGAATTATTGGATGAGAGTGTTAGTAGAGAAAATGCTGATACAATAGCTAATAAAGTAGCTGAAATATATAAATTAAATCAACCTAAATTTATTGGTAGTGGTAATTTTGGTGCTGCTTATGATATTGGTAATGATAAAATATTAAAAGTGACTTCAGATAAAAGTGAAGCTGTTGAAAATTTAGGTCTTATTGGTAAACAATTGAAATATATAGCTGAACCATATAACGTATTTTCAATTAAATCTAAATCAAATGCAGATGAATTATATGTGATTATTTTAGAAAAATTAAAAACTAATGGTGATTATTTTATTAAAATTAGAAATAAGTTAAATTTTGCATTTGAAAAAATATTAGGTGTTAAACTAAGTGATGTTATTGATTTTTATATTGATGGATATGGTAATAATGTAAATAAAGATAAAATTAATAAATATTTATCTAAAAATCCTGAAGATGCTGAATATTTTAATGGTTTATTAAAAATTGCTGAAGAAGCAAAAAAACATGGTGTTGAAAGTATGGATTATTTGAATCCAGAAAATCTTGGTTATAAAAAAGATGGAAGTATAGGATTTTTTGATGTTGGATTTGGTAATTATTATGCTAAATCAAATAAGCAACCAGAAGAAGTTGAAATTGATGAAACAAAAGAAATAAATAATGATAATTTAAATAAATTAAGGGAACAAGTATTTAATTCAAAAAATGTTCAAGAATTTTTAAAAAATATAATTACTGATTTTGATGTTAGATATGAAATGAGAAAAGCAGCAGAACCATTAGTTAAAATTGAAGATATTAAAAACATTGAAAAATATAAAGAAAATCAAAAATTGAATAATGAAGTAATTCTTGCATGGGAAGATGTTATTAAAAATGGTAAAAGACCATTTATTATATTAAGAAATAATAATCATATTGATGGGAATCATAAATTACAAGCATATAAAAATTTAAGATTTAATAAAATTCCTGTTTTAAGAGAAAATGATTTAATAAATTTTTATAATAAAATAAAAAATTCAAATATTGACGAAGATGGTACTTCAAAATTCTCAACTGATGATGGAATTGGAAGGGATGATTTTCCATTGTATGATCAAAATGATACTTCTGTTCTTACTGATAATAATGTACCAAGTGGCAATGATAATATTATTTCAAATAATGGTCATGAATATAATGTAAACGAAAGAGTATTATCCTCAATGGCTGGTAGTAGCAGTGTTGATGTTAAGAAGAAATGTAGGCTTGGTGGATTAGGTAATACTAGCATTGCTTGTAATCAGGGTGATGTTAAAAATTTTAACATTAAATCATTAAAAGAAGAGGATTTTCCTGAATATGAAAAACAAATAGAAGATGAAGGTGTAGGTGATACTTATGCTGAAAAAGAATTTAATATACAAAACACTAATGGTGAATTTAATAATAAATATAATAAAGAAATGAATAAAGAAAATCAAGAAGAGATAATTAAAATAGATACAGATTATAAAAAAGACATTAATATAATTAAAAATCCAAAATCATTAAATAATATTGCTCCTAGTGTAAGGGGATTAATTGATAGAGAAGGAAATTTATTTGTTGAAGAAAAAAATTCGGTAGTGCACGATAATTTAATTAATGGTTTATATAAAATTGGTATACTAAAAAGAATTCCTTTAGATTGGTATAGTTCCTTACCTACTGAATTTGTTACTGTACAAAGGTATGGGAAAACAAACAAGTTTTTATTGGGTGAATCGAACGAAACGATGATACCAGATTCACGTAGAAATACATATGATAAATCCTTAAATTTACAATCATGGAATAAACTTCCAACCAGAGATGAAGCTGCACCCTTTTATCAAAAATTTTTAGATAAAGCAAAGATTAAAAATCCGAATATTGAATTCATTAATGATAAAATAACATATTATGGTAAAGAGGAAAGTAAATTAAATGAAACTATAGTTAATGAAATCGAGAATTTTCTTAATGAAAAATCAGTTCATTCATTAAATACTAATGATGTTATTACTCCAGAATATCTTAAAATTTTAAAACAGAACAATAATTATGAACCATTTGTCAATAGATTTAAATATGAAAATAATATTGAATGGAATGATGAAATAGATGAAAATAGTAAAGAATTTCAAGATTGGTTGATGAATGAATTAAGTGATAGGTATTATGATGTTGTTCGAAATATAAGAAGTAAAATAAAACCAGATAATAGAATTGATATTTGGAGGATGATGACTGTTGAAAATGGTTGGGTTATTCATTTAATGAAAGAAGGAAAACATTTAGGTATTTATTGGTCTTGGGAAGAAAATGCAGCAGAAGCACATTGGGGACAAAGTGGAAATAATAGGGTTTTAATTAAATCTTCAATAAAAGAAGAAAATATTGATTGGGAAAATACAGTAGCATTAAACATGGATATTAATATAGGTGAAGATGAAAAAGAAATACGATTATTTAAAAATACACCATTAAAAATAGAAGAATTATATATGAATAATAAAAATATTATTGACGATCTTGAAGTAAGTCAAATAAAAAATAAAACATTTTATGCTTAAGAGAATAATTATTGAAGAAATCGAGAATTTTCTTAATGAAGAATATCGTGAGATTGCTGATGGCAAATATTTAGTTAATAACAAAATTGTTAATATTGATTTTTTTATTAAAAAATATAATGAATGGAATAATCAAAACGGTAATGTTAGTTATCAAGATCCATCAAAAGCATCTGTGCTTGAATTTCTTCAAAATAATTATGAAGATTTTTCACACGATGAAAAATTAAAAAAAGATTTATTGATGACATTAACTGATATGGCTGTTTTAACAGAAGATCTTAATAAAGAGATGGTAGATGTTGGTGATAAACAAGTTAGTTTAAACTATATTAAACAACTATGGAATAATGTAAATTCAAAATATACTAATGATAATTTCTTTAAAACAATATATAATGCTGCAATTAAGAATAAAAAATTAACACCTAAACAATGGTATTACTTAAACTTTTTATTTAAAAATGGAAAATCACCCTATGAAATGGGAATTACACCTAAAAATATTTAAAAATAATTTTAATTTAATAAAAAATAAAAAATGATAGAAAAAAGCACGACAATAACAAAAAATATTGTTATTACAGAAAATGGTGTAGTAACAAAAAACATCATTACAACTAAAAATACAACAAAAACAGAAAACGAATTGTTGAAAAAGAATTGGGTTCAAAAAAATCTACCAACAATAAATGGAATAATTAATTCAATCAATTTTATTGATGAAAATAATGGTTGGTTAGTTGGTAATGATTCATCAGGTTTCATAATATTAATGAAAACAATAGATGGTGGACAAAATTGGATACATACATTATCATCAATTTCTATTGCAGCTACATTAAATTCAATACAATTTATTGATATTAATAATGGTTGGGCTGTTGGAAAAAACATAAATAATGAAGCAATTATATTATATACTAATGATGGAAGTGTTAGTGGTTGGAATTCAGTGTCACAATCACTAACTAACACAACATTAAATTCGGTTTATTTCATTGATGGTGATAATGGCTGGAGTGTTGGGGTTGATAATCTTGGAAACGGAATTATTTATAATAGCACCGATAGTGGAATAAGTTGGCAACAACAAACAATACCATCAACTGTTGGTACATTAAATTCAGTACGATTTATTAGTTCTACAGTAGGTTGGGCAGTTGGTAAAGATAAAAGTAATAATGAATTAATATTAAAAACAACAGATGGTGGTCAAAATTGGATAAAACAAACATTACTAGTTAGTGGTGGTACATTAAACTCAATTTATTTTATTGATTTAAATAATGGTTGGGCTGTTGGAGAAAATAACAGTAATAATGCAATAATTTTAAAAACAACAAATGGTGGTCAAAATTGGATACAAGAAACTTCACCGATAAGTATTGGTATTTTAAATTCAATAAAATTTATTGATATTAATAATGGATGGATTGTTGGTAATGGTGGTTTAATATTGAAAACAACAAATGGTGGTCAAAATTGGATACAAGAAACTTCACCGATAACTACTTCTAATTTAAAACAAGTGTTTCCAGTAAACAATAATAATGTTTGGATTGGTGGTGAAAATTTAACAACAAATGAAACATTATTAATGAATACAATTAATGGAGGAAATAATTGGTTATTACCTTCTCAGCCAAAAATAAGTGGAGTATTAAATTGTATTAAATTTATTAATAATAATATTGGTTGGACAGTTGGTTCAGATTATAATAACAATGCAACAATATTAAAAACAATAGATGGTGGAGAAAGTTGGAATCGTCAAAATTCACCAATTAATCCAATTATATTAACATCATTATTTTTTCTTGATTCTAATGTTGGATGGGCTGTTGGTTATAGTAATGTTGCAAATATTAATTGTATAATATTAAAAACAACTGATGGTGGTCAAAATTGGATAGAACAAACAACACCAACAACAACAGGTTTATTATTTTCAATACAGTTTATCGATGGAAATGTTGGTTGGACAGTAGGAAATAAAAATAATGGTAGTAACATTATGTTGAAAACAACTGATGGTGGTCAAAATTGGATTGAACAAACAATACCAGTTACTGGAAATACATTATATTCATTACAATTTATAAATTCTAATATTGGATGGGCTGTTGGTTTTTCTGATAGTAAAATAGTTGTAATAAAAACAGTAGATGGTGGTAATAATTGGATTCAACAAACCTTACCATTAATTGATGGCAATTTACAATCATGTAGTTTTATTAATGAAAACATTGGTTGGATTGTTGGTACTAATGATAATGGAAATATTCTTATTTTTAAAACAGTAGATGGTGGTAATAATTGGATACAGAATTTGATTTCATTAGATGGATACTTATCATCAGTTAATTTTACTGATAAACATAATGGTTGGGCTGTTGGTTATGATAATACTAATAATTTTATCATATTGAACACTAATGATGGTGGTCAAAATTGGACCAGACAAACATTAAATTTACCGGTAACATATAATTCATTACAATCAGTATTTTTTAATAATCCAAATTTAGGTTGGATGGTTGGTAATACAAGTATTAATGATATTCAAGTACCTTTAATATTTAAATATTAAAAATAATAATTAGAACTTGCTTTAGAATTTTAACCTAAAGCAAGTTTTTTAAATTTTAAAATACTATCTTTGTATTTATATAAAACACAATAAATGAGTAAAGCATCACCACATTATTTACCACAACTTAATGCACCTATTGGTTTATTGACAAGTAAACTAGATGAAGAAAATATTGGTTATAATTACACTCAGATTGAACCCGAAGAATTTGAAAAAATAAAAGTATCTCAACCATTTGTTTTTTCTGATGATGTGGGTAATGCTGAATTTAATGACATAAATCCTATTTGGTTAACAAAAGATGATGAAGTAATTGATGGTCATCACAAGTTAGTAAAAGCTATTAACGATAATGTTCCGCTTAAGGCAATTAAAGTTAATCTTAGTTTTAATGATGCTTGTAGGATTTTGAATAAAATTCAAGATATTCATGAATATGAGGAACAACAAAAATTAGAAGAAGTTGAAGGACAAGATGCTTTAAATGCAAATAATGATATTAATTCCGGTGTTAGTTATAATGAATTTTTAAAATCTTTAGAAGAAGATAATGATTCAATACAAACAGAAAAACCAAGCAATAACGAAAAAACAATAATAGGATACAGAAAAGAACCAATTAAAGAAAATTCAGTAATAGGTAATTTTTTTATGTTAAAACCAATGGAAGGTTATGATAAATATGAAATTAATTTTGATAATCTTTTAGATACTGATGATTTAGGTCTTCATTATAAAGATAGTCAAATACCAACAGAAGTATTAGCTAAAGTTTGGTTTCCTCATGTTAATTTTGAAAGCCTTAGTGAAAAATATAATGTGCCTGTGCTTAACCTTAAGAATAAGGCAATTGTTGAAAAAGCACAAAGTCATGGTTTTGATGGAATTAAATATGGTGATAGTTTAATACAGGGCTTAAAATAATTATTTTTCAACGTATTTATAATAAATTATAAAAATGAACACATACAAAATAACAAACATAACTAATCTTGCCAACAAAAGAGATTTACAATATAATACAATATTAAATATTGATTATGTTGATGAAATGAATAAAAAAACAATTAAGGTTAAACCCGGTGAAACTGTTTATTTAAAAATATCTTCATTACCTCTTTCAGTTCATAAACTAAGAGTTAAAAAATTGGTTAGTGTTGTTGAAATAACAAGTACTGAACTTAATAATAGAATGAATGCAAATAAACCAGTTATTCCTCAACCAATTGCCGAACATGAAACAACTGAAGAATCAGAAAGAAAATCTGCTGGTGGAAAGAAAAAAAGAAATATTGAGAATTAAAAATATATTTTTATGACAAAAGAACAAGAAAATATTGAAATAAATTTATTACATGAATATTTAAAAAAAGTATTATCCAGTAAAGAAAGTGCTAGAAAATTCTTAATTGAGCTTGGTACTCATGATGAAAATGGTAATTTAACTGAAAATTATAGATAGAATATTATTATTAATCAATGTCTTATACAGCCAGCTAAAAATAGTTGGCTTTTTTATTAAAATTTTTTTAATTTTTAGTGTTTTTTTGAAAAATTGCTGTATTTATAATAAATTATATTAATTTATAAAATATTATAATACATGAAAGAAAAAATTAGAATATTATTCTACACTTTAGACGGGGCTGGGGTATCATATTTTCGTTCACAATCTCCCGCAATACAATTAGAACGTGATCATTCAGATGATTTTTATGTTGAATTTAATCAACAAATAGATTTTAACGATCCTAATACATTGGATTATTTAAAATCATTTAATATTATACATTATCATCGTCAAATATTGCAAGATACTAAACAAATGGTTCAATTAGCAAATGAATTAAGAAAAGCTGGTGTGGTATTAATTGTTGATATTGATGATTATTGGTTATTACATAAGAATCATCCATTTTATTCTTTAAGTGTAGAAAATAAAATGCATTTAAATATTATTGAAAATCTTAAGATAGCTGATTATGTTACAACAACAACAGATGCTTTTGCAGATGAAATTAGGAAAGTAACTGGAAAAGATAATGTTGGTGTATTTTTTAACGCAGTAGATCCAACTTGGATGAAACAATTCCAAAATAATTGGAAACCAGATCCTGATGGTAAAGTAAGAATCTGTTATCAAGGTGGATCTTCACATTTAGGTGATTTACAACAACTTGAAGGAGTAATGAATGTATTATCAAATGATCCTGATATTAAAGATAAATTTTCACTTATTCTTGGAGGGTGGGATTGTGATGGAAATACAACCGAAGTAACATTCAATCAAGAGTTTGGTGCTGAACTTCAGAAAAAAGGATTATGGACACCAGATTTGGTTAAAATAATCAATAAAACTAGAGGTAATGTTGATATGTTACCAATATCAATGGAATTGAAAGATAAATATAGAGGTAAAGTATTTAGTACTAGCCAAAGAGACATTAGATCAGAAGAAAGTGTTTATTTTCAATATGAGAAAATATTAACAGATAACCATAGAATGATAAAAAATAAAGATTATTTACAATGGTTAATGAATTTTGAAAGAGGTGTAAAATATGAAAATGAGGGTAATTATGGTAGACGTTGGACACAAAAAGCAAATATTTATGCAACAATATTAGATGAGTGTGATATTGTTATCGCTCCGCTCGATAAAAATTTCTTCAACTCCATGAAATCGAATTTAAAGCAAGCAGAAGTTTGGACAAGAAAATTACCAATCGTTTGCACAAATATGATCCCATATTCGGTTCATGGTAGACATATGGAAAACTGTATTCTGATTCCTGCAGAAAAAGAAAAAAATCCTAAGAAGTATTGGATTAAATACCTCAAAAAACTTATTTTAGATGCAGATCTTAGAAAAAAATTAGGTGAACAGTTGTATGAAGATTTCAAAGAATCACATAATTTAGCCAATGTTACACAAAAACGTGCTGAGTTTTATAAAAATGTTGTTGTTAATAAATTAGTGGAAGTTTAAAAATAATATTATCAAAAAAAAAAACATGAAAACCTTATTTAATAAGTTATTCTTCTACAAAAAGAATAATTATGAATTTTTTAAATTAAGAAATAATTTAAAACCGATTATTAATTATGTTAATTATAATGAAAAAAATTCTAATGATTTAGTAATAAAATATTCTAAAATTATTTATGAAAGTTTATTGGTTGATAAAATGTGTGATTTACAATCGAATAGGAGAAATAATATTATTTGTAATTTTGATGAGCAAGTAGAACAAATCCGAATGAAATATAACGTATTTAATTTATTTCATTCTAAGAAAAAACAGAAATTAAAAAAATCAAATAATCATGTTTTTCTTAATTTAATTGTTGAAATACTTAAATTTTTCTATGGTTATAACAAAGAAATAAAAATTAATATTGAATCACCGGAATTAACTAAAGACGAAAAATGGGCTATTAATTTTTTAAGAGGAAAAAGAAACAGTGCTAAAATCATGTCTGAGATTCCGAATAAACATTTAATTGATAAACATAGTTTAGAAATATCTAAATATTTTAATTTGGCTTCAACCAAACGTGATGAAGATGAAGGTTTTGATGATGAATTCAAAGAAATTGGTGTGAAATATCTTGAAACAATAAAAAACAAGAATGATATTTTTGTTAGTAAAAAAAGAAAAGTTTTTCACGAAAATTATTTTAGGAATAAAACAAAAAAATTATTTAATACTATTTTTGGATATAAATTTATAAAAAATATTTCTAATTATTTTAAGAAAAATAATAATTATATAGTAAATAAATTAAATGGGTTTAGAAAACGTAGAGCAGATTGGATTCTTCGAAAAATGGAAGAAAGATTAGAAACAATTAATTATAATAATTTTAAAGCTAATTTTGGTATTAGAAATTTAACTGAAGATAGTTACATTAGACTATATAATGCAGTTAAATTAAATAAAAGAATAATAACAAATAATTTATAAATGAAAAAAATCTTTCAAAACATATTTCTCTGGATTTACTTAAAAATTCACTCTATATTAATCAATATTTCAATTGCTTTATATAATACTGAGGTTGAGATACTTAAGGCTAATCCTTTTGATTTAAAAGAGGGTGATAAAAGAATTCAGAGAATGCGACATAGAAATCAGTTATTAGAAGAATTCTATGCAGGCAAAAAAAATGATAAATATACTGAATTATATTACGATATTTTAAAGAAGAGCGAGAAATTTATAAAAACTGCATCACCACATAAAATGGCTGTTGCTGCAGATAAATATCATACTAGTTATGGAATGAAAGATCAATATGGGAGGCGATATGAGCACTATGGTTTTTTTGACGAGGGTCATAGATACGCCGGAAAATGTATTAGTGAGGTACTAGAATTAGAGAAAGAAGAGAGACGAACTAAGGATGATGATTATGAATTATTATACATATTCAATAACATACCAATTGAAGTAGGATTGGGCAAAGTATTTGATGTTGTTGAAAAAACAAACAAAGAAGATGTTGATTTTGAATATGAAGTTCAAGATATGGTTAAAAAATCAAAACAATTTGAATTCCCAATTAAAATCTTTAGAGAAAAAGAAGAAGTTGTAAATAAAATTGAACAACTAACCGAATTTCTTCATGTTAAAAAAATAGGGTTTGAATATAGACAATTAGAATTTTTTATACCATTAAAATTCAAAACAACAAACCTTTCAGATGATTCTGATATATTCAAAGATATTTTAAATATATCTGAAGTATCAGTTAAAAATGAATATGGAGAATTGATTGGATTTAAAATCAATGAATATTCAAAGAGAATAGTTTATAATAATACTCATGAAGTCATTAAATTCAATGGGATTGAGATGGAAAATATGGGGACAATTTAGATCGTTCTGGAGAAAAATAATTAAATATAGAGAATTTAAATAAGGAAATGTATTGCAAGTTGTAATATTTTTTCTTATTTTTGTTTTAAAATAAAAAATATGAAAAAAAGACAAAATGATTATCCTTGGGTGTTTTGGTTTAAAATAAAATTTAGAACTAAATGGTTTTCTTATTTTTGGAAAGCAAGAGGTGCTAATTATTTAGAAATACAATTTTTATGTTTCTACATATCAATTGGAAGACCTTGGAAAGAAAGTTATTTAGAAAGTACAATAAGAGATTATTGTAATTTAAATTCTATAAAAAAAGCTAATGATAGTTTTCCTAAAAAATGGTATCATGTTCATTTTGGTAAATATAAGAAAATGAAAAATGAAATTAATTGGGATTTTCTAATGCTAACAATGTTAGATGGTGGGGATTTAGATATTGCAGATACACTTAGTCTTCAATCAGAAGAATATAGAATAAAACTCATTAATATAATTAATAAATCAAAAATATTTAATTTACAAGAATTTGTTTTTGGCTATGTGTGTGGTAGTGTATATGGTACTGATATAAAATTAAAAAATAATAATATTTAACAAGAAAAATTTATGGCTTTAGATTTTTTAAATAGTTTAAAGAATGCTGTTGAAACAGGTGAATTTAATTCTGACGCGGCTAAGAAAATAGAAGAGATTAATGAAATCAACAAGTTAGTTGATGAAAAAATAAAAAATAAATATAATGATGGTAAAGTAAATTTTCCTAAAATTCAACCAGAAAACGTTGAATTAGAAAAAGAAGCTTCTGAATTACAATCTGAATACGAACAAAAGATGGAAGTAATACGACAAAAAGATAGTGTTAATATTGCCAACAAACAATTAGCCACTTTAATTGAAATCGAAGATATGGTTAAACTCAGCATTGAAGATATGTATTCTTTTGTTCAAGAATTAGAAAATAAATTTGGAAATGAATTAAAATCAGAAAATCAAGCATTTGGAGATTTATTTTTAAAAATTGAAGAAATAAAATCAAAATATGTTGTAAGAGATTAAAATAATTTGTATGTTTGTGGTGAAATAAATCTAATTTTTATTATGAATACAATTAAAGAATTAATTAAACGACTTGAAAAAGAAGATCAAGATGCTATTGTTTTGGTTAATGGTTATGAATATGGATTAGAATATTTAAGATTTAGTAATATTAAAAAGGGTAAATTTAAATTACCAAAAGATAGTGATTTGGATTCATATGGCGGTACTATTGAACCAAATAAAACTGGTAATATGAATTATTTATTAATTGGAAGAAGCACATAAAACTAAATAAATTATGAAAGAAGAAATCTTAAAATATATTGTAAATGGTATCACCATCGATAGATGTAATAATGGTTATAGTGTGTTTACTATACCTACACAAAGGTTTTATATTTCATCTTTAGATGAACTAACACCAGAACGTTTTGAATTAGCAATCAAATCATTAAAAGAAAGAGATGATTTAGAAATGGAATTATTGAGAGAATTTAATGAAATGTTTTATAAAGATAATAACATTAAATTAATAAATTTATGAAAATCCAGCTAGATACAACAGCAAAATTAATTAAGGTTGAAGAATCAGTAAATCTTAAAGAATTTTTTGAAGCAATAGAAATATTATTACCTGATGGTTTATGGAAAGAATTTAAACTCGAAACACAAACTATAATAAATTGGACAAATCCAATTGTTATTGAACCTTATAAACCATATACTAATTCACCTCCATATTGGCAACAACCTTGGATAACACATACTACTAATAATAGTAATGGTGATTATTCATTAAATTATGGCATATATAATGTTCAAATTTAAAATTAAAAATTATGACAACATTAGAAATTGTAATATTAATTATAGCAATTGTTCAAGAATATGTTTGCTGGATGACTTACAAAAATTGGTTTAAACATGAAATCACTTATTGTAAAATGAAAGATAGTTATAGTATTACTGGAATGATTATATTACTTCCAATAATTGTTTGGATTCCAATAATTCCGATTGTTTTAATTTGGTATACAACAGAAAAGAAGTATTTAACAATACGGTGGACTTTTTAAATGTTCCCTAACTAAAAATAAAATTTATGAAAAAATACGAAGTATTAGCACAATTCATTGGAATGATGTTTGTTGACGTTGAAGCAAATTCGCCAGAAGAAGCAAAAGAAAAGTTTCTGGCTCGAATGGAAACAAATATTAATGATTTTGGAGAACCTAGTGTAACTCTAAATGATGTTTACTTACCAACAAATAACCCAATAAAATTAGATGAACTAAACATTTGTTTTTGTGAAGAACTAACAGATGAAATGAAAAAACATTGGATGGCAATAGACATTGAGGAAATTGAAGGCTAATTATTATGACATTTTCTGAATATATTATTAACGAAAGAAGTAAAAAATATTACTTAACATCGTTGCAACAAATAGCTAAATGTAATTCTACACTAGAAGAATGGTTTTCTGATATGTATTATGAGTGGAATTTAGTATATAATAAAAAATAGTTTAGTATTAACAATTTAAAATAAAATAAAATGAGTAAGTTTGAAAAAGCAAGTGAAGATGTAGTAAAAACTTTTGAAGAAGTAAGGAACAGTACATCGATTCCACAATGGATTGAATTTGAAGTTCTATCTTGTAATAAACAAAAACAACTATATAAGATAGTTAAGTTGAATGAAATGGTTGAAACACTATGTAATTTCAACATAGTTGTTGTTTTTAATGAAGAAATCCTAGAACAACTAACAGTAGAACAGCAAAAAATGGCAATAAATGAATGTCTTGCCGGAGTAACAGTTTCAGATACTGATGTGGTTTCAGTGGAAAAACCAAACTTTAGTACATATAGAGGTGTATTAGAAAAATATGGTCATGCCCCGATTATTAGCCTTCATGAAAGTATTAAATCTTTGTTTGATTTAAAGAAACAAAATGAGGATGTTTCAAAAGCTCAAACTAAAGATAAAAAAAGTAAAAAGAAAAGTTTTAATGTTGATTAAATCTGTGGTTCTAGCTCAATATAATTAGAAATGTAGATCATTATTCTTAATTATTGAGCTAGAATTCTTTTATTATTAAATCTTAAAATAATTTATATGGAAAATAATGTTGAAAATATTTTATTTGAACTTAAACGTAAGAAAATATTAAATGATGATTATTGTAATTTAAATAGTGTTGAAATTACTCCATATATGGAAGGTTCTAATAGAATTTTAGATGAGATGATTATATTTGTTGAAAATTTAATTTAAATCAATTATGTTATTAAAAATTAATTGTAAATTTAATGATTCTGGTGCTTGGTGTAGATGTAAACAAGTAAAAAGATCATTAAAAGGATTTGGAGCGCGTTGTTGTATGGAATATTCTGATAATCCAATTAAATGTCCACATAAAACAAATTAATTATGAAATTAAAAAAAATTGAAGACATAACTTTAGTTGATAGTGAATATTATTTGTGTAAAACTAAAATTAAAAATTATTCCGAAAGTGGTTATGTAATTGCTATAGGAGTTAATAGAATTAAATGTGATTTATCAGTAAAAAGAATTGTTGTATTAGAACTTGAGAGTAATGGTGATAGATTAGATAATTCTAGTATTGAGGGTATTCTAAAATTAGATGATTATGAATAAAGAAACAAGAATTTTTATTTGGGGATTAATTTTATTATTTATAGGATCAATAGGATTAGCTATAAATATTGATAAAATAACGCATTATTATGTTAGTGTATCTACAATTATTTATTTAGTTGCAAATATAGTTTGTATTGTTATAGGTAGTATGAATATTTATAAAACAATGAGATAATATGAAATCTGAAAAATATGTTAAATGCTTTGATGCCAAAGCTTGGCATGATGGTGATTGTTGTTGTAATTGTAAAAATCAAATAGAGTTATTCAAACATCCTTGGAATAGTATTAATAAAGGTAAGGTTTCTGAAAGTACTGGAATGTATGTTTGTATTGTGGAACATATTTGTAGTGATAATAATAAAGGAATGATTTTCGAACAACAACATGGAATGTGTGAATTACATATACGTAAATAAAATACTATGAATAATTATACTGAAAATTTAATGTGCGATTTATGCGAAATAAATATTTTAGGATGTAAACATCATACTTCTACATTTATGTGTGAAGGTTCAAGATGTGAAGATGCTCGTGAATTATTAAACGATTATATTGTGGATAATGAACCTTATGTTATTGAAAGACATAAAAGATTTGAAAAAAATTTAGGATATGCTGAAAGTATATTATCTGAATTAGATTGTTCTGTTGATTATGATTTAGATTCATATTTACACAATATGTTGCAATCTAACGAAGAACTTATAATGATAAATGAAATAATAGAAGATGAATTAAAATAATTTAATGTTTTTAAAATGATTTGGAAAATAAATAAACAATCATATAAACCAATGTTAATTAAAAAACAAACATTAATTAATATTGGAGATAAAAAAGAAATTAGAAAATTTGCTTGGTTTCCAATAAATATTAATAATGAATATAAAATTTTCTTAGAATCATATGTTTTAATATATGAATATAAAAGGTTTAAATCAAAAATTTATCCTAATATTCATGGATTAAAATATTCTGGCGGGGGCTTAATATCTGCAATTGATGAAGAAAAATCGTATTTTACCGAAAAATGTGATTGGGTTTTAATAAAGAAAATGTTAATAAATAAAAAATAATTAAAATGATTTAATGTTATGGAAGAGTTGTTGGAAAAATATTTAAAGGGAAATGGTAGTAATGAAAATGTTTATATTGATTATTATCATATTGATGGTGCTGTTTGTTCAGTGAAATATTTTACTGATAAAGAAAGAAATTATCGGGAGTATGATAACATTAATATTTGGCAAATGCTATTGTTTTTAAATTCAAAATGAAATGACAAAACAAGAAGAAAATATACTTGAAAGAATTATTCAAGCTGCAGTTGATTTGGCTGAATTAAGAGCAGAAAATAAATTACTTAGAGAACAAAACGAAAATTTAACAAAGATGTTATTAAGTTTAAATAAAGAAAATGGAACAAATAATTGATGCTAATGAACCAAAATTTTTACTTGGTGTGATGAGAAATATTGAACAAAATATGCCTAAAAATAGGCGAAAATCTAGTTTAAATTGGGTATTGGTTAAAGAATATTTATTGTCACACACAAATAAAGGTGGTAGTACATCAAGTATTTTTATGTGCAAATATTTGGGAATAGATCCTGATGGTTTTACTTTTTTTGAATAAAATAATAATATTATGAAAGCAATTGATTTATATAAGTTTGTAAAAGAAAATGATATTGAATATCATTGGTATTATGATAGTGAAGTGTTTATGTATGTCGAAATACAACATATTGATGAATGGAATAAATTACTTGGTTCATCTATATTTGATGATGATGGATTAGATTGCATAATGAAAGAAGGATATTTTGTTTTTGAAATGCAGAATATTTGCGAATGTTTTGATATAGAATTAAGTGAGATATTTAAAAATAAAGATGTTAAATATTAAATATGTTTTAGTTGTATTAATAGCAATAATATTTGTGTGTTGTTCTTGTCGTACCACAGTACCTCAAAAATCTAATATACCGATTAATTATCCGTTTAGTTATCCCGAAAAAATTAAATAATATGAAAACAGAAAGAGAATTAATTAAATCGAAAATTGAAGTTAAAAAAGAAAGTATTAAAACATTGGAAAATGAAATACTTGAATTAACTAAAGAATATTTACTTATTTCTGATGATAAACAATGGTTTACCGAAAAACTAGAAACTCAAACCAAAAGAGTAAATAGAAAAAAGGTAACAGAAGAAAAATTAATTGGTAGAATTCATTGGATTCAAAATTTAGTTGATGGAGATACTGATGAAGTTTTTCCTCTTGAAAGAAGTAAAGTGGTTAGAGTTGATGGTGAATGGATAATTTAAAAATAGATAATGTGAGCACGACATTACAGAAAGTAAAAGCAGTTCAAGATGAAGATTGTCATTGGTACGTAATACCAAATGATAAATATAATGAATTTCATGAAGATAATATGAATGAAGAAATGTGTGATTCGGGTGAATTTGACGAAAAATGGGGAGAATTTAGAACTGGTGGTGATTTGAATAATGTTCAATTGTGGGCTGAAATATAGGAGATTTTGTTTTACTTTTTTCATATTCTATTATTTTTTAAAGTCTCGATTAGTTTCGGGACTTTTTTTATTTTTAGTATTTATAAAAAATATTAATAATGATTTCATATAATATAAAGTTTCCTTTAACTGATAGTCCTGATACTAACACATATTTTTCAACCAATCAAGTTAGTAAAGATGCACTAACCTCTGATTTATTACTATTATTATTAACGCAGCGTGGAGAAAGATATATGATGCCGCAATTTGGAACGGGTCTTTTGAAATATGTGTTTGAAATGAACGATCAAAATTCTGCTAGTGATATTGAAGAAGAAATAAAAAATACTGTGTCTCTTTATATACCAGCATTAAAAATTACTAAAGTAACATTTAATTGGAATATTGATGATAATGGTAATCCTATTCCAGAAACACAAATAAATGTAAATATACTATTTCAATATAGTCAAGATAATTTCTTTGAAAATGGAAGTCTGGATTTAAGTTTTTAAACTGAAAAATAATATTATCTAAAAATAAATAAAAATGGGTAAATTTTTAACAACTGAAGAGTTTATTGAAAAAGCAAGAAATTTTCATGGTAATAAGTATGATTATTCTAAGGTGAAATATGTTGATTATGTAACTAAGGTTTTAATAATTTGCCCAATACATGGAGAATTTTTACAAACACCACAAACACATTCAGAATGTGGTTGTTATGAATGTGGTCGTGAAGCAATGAAATTAAAAAATACATTAACTACTGAAAATTTTATTGAAAAAGCGCAAAAAATTCATGGTGATAAATATGATTATAGTTTAAGTAAATATGTTAATTGTAGGACTAAACTTAAGATTGTATGTTCGATTCATGGAGAGTTTATGCAAACTCCAATGAACCATCTTAGTAATCATAACTGCCCTCAGTGCGGTACAGAAGTTTGTCGTTTAAAATTTGTTAAATCAAAAGAACAGTTTATTGTTGATGCGAAAAAAATACATGGTGATGAATACGATTATAATTTAGTTGATTATGTAAATGGCGGTACTAAAGTTAAGATTATTTGTAGAGAACATGGAGAATTTTTACAAACCCCCAATAATCATATCTATCATAGTAATAATTGTCCAAAATGTACTGAAACAAAATTAACAACAAAAGAATTTATAAAAAAAGCAAATGAAATTCACAATAATAAATATAATTATAGTTTGGTTGAATATGTGAATTGTGATACAAAAGTAAAAATAATTTGTCCTGAACATGATGTTTTTGAACAAACACCTGCTTCTCACTATAAACATAATTGTCCAAAATGTAGTGATAAATATATAACAACTAAAGAGTTTATTGAGAGAGCCAAAATTATACATGGTGATAAATATGATTATTCTAAAGTAAAATATATTGGTAGTCAAATTAATGTTGAGATAATGTGTAATAAACAGGGACATGGTATTTTTAAACAAACACCAACAGTTCACATATCTCAAAAATCGGGGTGTCCTAAATGTGGTAATCAATATTTGGATAAAGATTATTTTATTGAGAAAGCTAATATTCTCCATAATTTTAAATATGATTATAGTTTGGTTGAATATGTGGATGGTAACACCAAAGTTAAAATAGTTTGTCCAATACATGGTGAGTTTATGCAACCACCCAGTAGACATGTTTTTTCGAGTGGTTGTATAAAATGTGGTATTGAAAAAAGTGCGACATCAAATATATTAACAACAGAAGAATTTATAGAAAAAGCAAATATTGTACATGATTTTAAATATGATTATTCTAAAGTAATTTATGTTAATCATAGCACTAAAATAAAAATTATCTGTCCAATACATGGAGAATTTGAACAAACACCTCATACGCACATAAACGGTAAATCTGGTTGTAAAAAATGTACTGAAAGTAAGGGTGAAAGAAAAATTAGAAAATTTTTAGAAAAAAATAATATATTATATGAGAAAGAAAAAATGTTTGAAGGGTGTAAAAATATAAATTTATTATTATTTGATTTTTATTTACCTGAACAAAATATATTAATCGAATTTGATGGCAAACAACATTATGAAATAGTTGAACATTTTGGTGGAGAAAAGGGATTTAAACAAAGACAAATCAATGATGAAATAAAAAATAAATTTGCTAGAGATAATAACATTAAATTAATTAGAATACCCTATTTTGATTATGATAATATTGAAAAGATTTTAGATGAACAAATTAAACTAAACTAAATAAAATGGCAAATAATAATACAAATATTACAAATATAGTTCGTTATAATTCGTTAACGTTTTCGGACATAAAAACTGATTTAATTAATTATATAAAGACCTCATATCCAGAAGTTTTGGGGGATTTTAGCGATTCTTCAATTGGAACCTTATTAATTGATTTAAATGCTGGTGTTACCAATAATTTATCAATAAATACAGATCGAGTTTTTAATGAAACTCAACTTGCTAACAGTCAGCAAATCAGTAGTTTAAGAAATATAGCTAAAAATTTGGGGTTTAATATACCAGCACGTAGGCCGTCTGTAACATTATTAGACATATCCGTAAGCGTTCCGGTTCTTGGAGATCGTCCAGATCCTAGTTATTTTCCTCAAATTCCACCGGGTTTTCAAGCAATCGGAGGTGGTAAAATTTTTGAAACTACAGAAACAATAGACTTTTCATCTCCAGTTAGTAATTTAGGTGATCCAAATCGTTCTATTATACCAAATTTAGATTCAAATGGTATTGTTGTAAGTTATACTATTACTAAAAGAGAAATTGTTATAAATGGTAGCACAAATATATATAAAAGAGTAATAAGCACTAATGATGTTGTTCCATTTTTTTCAATAACATTACCAGATCCAGATGTTATTGAAATAGAAAATGTAATACTATTAGAAGGTACAAATTTTTCAAGTAACCCTTCAGTTTCAGATTTTTATACAGCAAATAATATTTATTATGAAGTAGATTATTTAGCACAACAGAGGATATTTGTTGAAAACCTAAATAGTTCAGTTACTTCAGGTGGTACTAAAGCTGCTATATGGATGGACATAACTAAAAAATTTATTAAAGAATATACTGATAATGGATTTTGTGTTTTAACTTTTGGTTCTGGTGATTCTGATGTTAATGCATTTAAAAATGGATTCATTAAAGAAGGAGTAACAAATAGAGCATTTCTCGATAATTTTTTAAATAACACTGCTTTAGGAGAAAAACTAAAACCTAATTATACATTATTTGTAAGATATAGAACTGGTGGTGGAAGTAATTCTAATATTGGAGCTAATATTCTTACTCAAATAGGAAATGCTAATCTACGGGTCAATGGATCGAGACAGGATTTGAATACGGCTGTCCAAAAAAGTCTCCGTGCAGTTAATCCGATCCCAGCAATTGGCGGAAATGATGGTTTGAGTATAGAACAGATTAGAAACCTAATTAGTTATAATTTTAGTAGTCAAGGAAGGGCAGTAACATTAACTGATTATTTGCTTCAGGTTTATAAAATGCCGGGTAAGTTTGGTTCACCATTTAGAGCAAATGCATTTAAGTTAAACAATAAAGTAGTTATAAGTATATTAGGTATTGGGGCAGATGGTAAATTATCAAATACTAGTAATACATTATTAAAAAATAATATTACTGAATATCTGAGCGGATATAGAATGATGAATGATTTTATTGAAATTAAAGACGGTAAAATAATTAATTTAGGTTTTGAAATTGATGTTTATGTTCAAAACATATCAGATAATCAGATAGCAAATAGTATTATTACTGTTGTTACTAATTATTTTGATATAAATAAATATGAAATGGACACCAATATATTCTTAGCACAACTTCAAAGTGAAATAAATGCTGTAAATGGAGTAATTAATGTTATTAATATCAAAGTTTTTAATAAGGTTGGTGGTACGTATTCAAATAATGTTATTTCTCAACAAATACTAAATTCAAGTACTGGTGAGATTAACATAATTAATAATACAATTTATGCAACAGAGGATAGTATGTTTGAAATCAAGGAACCTTCGAAAGATATTAAGATTTTGTTGCGTAAAAGTGTTAGTTAATAAAATGTTTTTTAAATTATATACTTTTTAATGGAATTAATTAAAAAAAAGATAAAACAAATAGTTACAACAGGTATTACTTCTACATGTACAGGTAATTGTAGAACAATAATACCTGATTTGAAAGCTATTTACCATATTAATATTCTATTAACTTCTGAATCACAAGACATTGGTTTTTTTGATGCTTACACAGGTATAACTACTAATAATACTGTTTGGACTTTATTGCCAACAGTGACTGGAACTTCTACAAGTAGATTAAGTGAATTACGTAAATATACTATAACATCTGATTTTAATAATCAATATATTGCTCGTATTAGTAATAGTGGAACTAGTTGTGATTGTTCTTGTGGTTCATCAATAGTTAATGATGGTGTTGATTATCAGAATTCAAGTGTTTCACAATGTGTTGTTTATTATATTGGTGGTATCAAATATATTGATAAATTTAATTCTTGTGGTGTAAATAATTGTACTTGTTTTAGTTATACTCCACAAGGCACTAATAGTCCTGATTTTATTAATGCTCCAATATTTAAAGATCCTAATAAAGATAATATCATTAGTAATCCAAAAATCATTAATGATGTATTTATAACTAGACAAGAATTATCGGCATTTGATAAAAATTATAAACTCGAATATATGAAAAGTTTGGTTGATATTGAAACCTATGCTGCAGGTAAATTCTTTAATATTGTAAAAAATACGTAAAATAATTATTATTAATAAATTGAAAAATGAAAGACTATGGTGAATCAATAATTTCAGAAATTATTTTATTATATAATTCTGGAATGTCAGTATTTGTAATTAGAAATAAGATGAAGATGGATAAAAAAAACATTAAGAAAATTTTAATTGAGAATAATGTTTGGATAGAAAATAGAGATAAAAGAAAACAATTAGATGAATATAGTGATAACGAAATTAATGAAATTATTTTATTATATCAAAAAGGAAATAGTGTTACACAAATTGAAACTATATCACATCATTCTAAAAAATTCATAACTAAAATTTTGATAAAAAATAATGTTTTTATTAAAAATAGAGATGATCTTAAAATTATGTTTTCTGAAGAAGATATTTTAAAAATAAAAAACATGTATTTGATTGAAAATTTAAATACTCGTAAAATTGGTGATTATTTTAATTGTAGTAATACACCAATAAAAAATTTATTAAGAAGTTTAAATATTTTAAGAAAAGGGAATAGTGATGGTAAAATGGTGAGTTTAAATGAAAAACAAAAGGAAGATATAATAAATCTATATGTTAATGAATATGAAAGTGTTGAAACAATTGAAAAAATATTATCTTTAGGTAGTGGTGTGATAAGAAAATTTTTAGTTGAAAATAAATTAATGCGTAATAGAAGTGAGGGTGTTTCAGTTGGTTTAATTAAACGTTGGGGTGTTACAACATATAAAGAATATTTAAAAACAATATCAGAATATGAGAAGTATAGAAAAGTGGTTATAAAAATAACAAATAAACAACCAATACAAACATTAGAAAATTATGAAAAAAGAGGGGTTTCTGGTAAAGCTGGAGCATATAATTTAGATCATAAATATTCAATTTCAGAAGGTTTTTTCAATAAAATAGATCCTCAAATGATTGGTTCAATAAATAATTTAGAATTCATACCTTGGAAAGATAATATGACAAAAAGAACCAAATGTTCAATAACTAAAGAAGAATTATTAAAATTAGTATTATGTCAATCGGCACAATAGGAGTAAACAGACCTTCGGATGTTAGCATTAACGATATTAGCATCTATTATAGTTATACTCCCAATAGAGAAACACTTAATAATACTATTCTTCCTTTAAACGCAGGTGAGGTATTATCATATAATTATTTACCACCTACTGAACAAATTAGCGGTAATGAAAATATTTTAGAGGGCCTTTATACTCTTAAGTTACCTGCTACTGTTTTTAATCAAATTGGTTTTTATACAATTTATATTAAACCTAAGTTTTTTTATTGTGTGGTTAACGATTGCTCGGTGCTTAGTTCACTTCCAAATATGAAGGGCATAGTTGTAGACGTTAATTCTTTACCATCTGCATTACGCTCAAATAATGGTCTTCAAGGATACCGTATCGAATATATTAATATTGATGGTACTAAAATGCGTAACGTTATCAGATATGTCACTTCAAATAATAAAGTAACACCGATCTCTAGTAACCAAGGTTCTAGTTCGCAACGCTCAATTAGGTATACTTATGATGATTCAGGTTCTTTAATGTTTTTAGAATTAACTCCTTCATCGGCTAGTAATACAAAACCAAATATAACACCTTTTATTGGTAATCCGGGACAAACGATTATCATATCGAATACATTTTTTACTCCACTTTCTATTGAAGTTGAACTAACAGATGTTAATTTAGAAAGTATTATGACAATTGTAGGGGGTGATCAAATTAAAGATGTTACTAAAGGAATCGTTAGCTGGTATGATAAGAATCATTCCATCGTGCAACAAGCAGATTTATACGAAATTAAGGATAGTATTGGTGGAGTACCTCTCTTTGAAGTGAAATCAAATCGATCTAATATTGATACAAGCGAGGATTTTAACACCATAACTAATTTTTAAAAATATATTATAACTTACAACATTTTAAGCCCAAAAGAAAAATCATAATCTTTTGGGTTTTATTTTTTGTTGTATTTATATAAAAATCAAAATTTGTGGCAAAAGTAAAGGTAATTAATAATAATCTTGACCAGAACTTAAATGGTGAAAATTTCAACAATACTACTTCTGAGACTATCTTTACTTTAGGAAGTTTTAGTATCACCTCAAACTTTGATGGAAAAAAAAATGTCGACTACTCAAATTCGCTTTCTTCCTTCGTTAGGCCAGTAACATTAGACACTCTAGGAGTTAATTCTAGTCAGTCTTCAATGCTTCATGATTTTTCAACCAATGTTGTTTTAAATCTCGATAAGTCTGATTTAAATACTTTTGTTAGATTTGGTTCGGCTTATGAACTTTTAAGAGTTTCGATACAGAATATAATATTAGCATATCCCGGAAGTTTATATATTAGTTCAAAGGTAAATAGAGGTGGTAATATTAGTTTTTATAATTTTGTTTATGATCCACTTACAGATATATCAACATTTGATGTTCCTTCTGAATTTATTAAAAATAAATTTGGATTAATATTTAATCAAGGTAATGTAAGTGTTCCTAATAATCAAGAGATTAAAAACATTAATTTATCTCTTGAAAAATATGTAATATGGTCAAAATACGATGCAAATAATTCATATAATGTAGTTGGGTTTACAGGTGATACTTCAGGAGTAAATCATATTACCATAAAAACTTCAGGTAATCCATTCCCATTTAATACTGGTAATACAACTACTGGATATTTTGATTATCACATGAAACCCAATAATTTTATTTTCGAAGAATTTAGGGCAAATTTAGAAAAATATGAACAGTATATTGTTTCAGAAAGAGTAGATATTCAAGGTTTTCAATTTAAAATGAGTGAACCTACTCTGTTAGACGATGGAAATATAGTTTACGCAAATGCAACAGTATTATGGACAACGACTGATGGATATAATATAGATATTAGTGCTTCACCATATCAAAAATTTTTAGATACTGCATTAACCATTGGTTCAAAGTATGATAGTATAAAAACTGATTTAATTGCAAGATTTTTAACTCCCTTATCATTAAAGACGTATGATCTTACAGAAGATGGTAAAATGACCAAACTTTTAAGAATTTATGGTAGAGAGTTTGATTTAATGCGAGAATTTATTGATTCGTTGGTATATATTAATACTATTACTTATGATAAAGTTAATAATATTCCAGATCAATTAGTAAGTAATTTAGCTAGGACGTTTGGTTGGGATTATTTTTCATTAGTGAATGAAGCTGAATTAGTTGATAGTTTTTTTACAATTGATAATCTTGAAAGAAATTTACATACTGATTTACTTCCTGCAGAGGTGAACATTGAATTATGGCGAAGAATATTAATGAATACCAATTATTTTTGGAAATCAAAAGGAACAAGAGAAGCAATTAAATCAATATTTATGTTGATTGGTATTCCAGAACCATTTATTAGTATTAATGAATATGTTTATACTGTTGAAGGAAAAATAGATCCTAGAGAAGTAACATTAACACAAGCAGATTTTCCTTCGAATTCATTACCGTATGATACTGATGGTTATCCTGTTGCACCATTAGAAACAAGTAATTATTTTTTCCAAGTTTCTGGTGATACTGATAGTGGACAAGCATATATGGATGCTTTTCGTTTGGCTGGATTTAATTTAATGCAAACTGTTGATAATAAAAAATCTTGGATTCAAACAGGAGCAACAACTAGAAGTTATTATTCAACACAGCAATATTATCAAGGAGATAGTAGATTAGTTTTAAATACAAAAGAAACTGAGGTATCATTAGATTTAGCCAGAGGAATTGAATATGATGTGTTCTCATATATTAAAGACATTGATTTTCCAGCAAATTCAAGTGGTTATACTCTTCCATATACTTATGTTAACCTATCGTTAGGATATAATACTAGTGCAAATAAATTTACGCTTCCATTTACTCCAGACGGTGATATTGAAGTTAGATTTAATGGAATTTTATTAAATACCCCAAGAACAGGAGCAACAGGAATAACTAATTTTGAGAGTGATTATGGTATTACTGGTAGTACGTTTAAAATAAATGGAACTGCAGTAAATGCTAATGGTAATAGAGATGTTGTTGAAGCTACTTATTTATATAATAATGGGTTAACACCAGCAATTTCAGGTGTTACAGTAAAATATGTTGCAACTAGAGTAAAACCAAATCTTAATGGTACGATTGTTCCATTACCCGCTTTACCAAATGGAGATGTTCAATTAACAATAAATGGTGTTGCCTTAACTAAAGGAACAAATCAATTTATTGCTGACTATATTGTTAATCCAAATAATAGTAGTGAATTAATAATTCAAAATTCTGATGTTATTGCATATTTATCTGAAGATCCTTACGTACAAGTAGCATATATTACTGTCACTGGTAATACAAGTATTGCTGCAAGAAGTGAGGTTTTAAGAATTGATAGTTTTAATAGTAGTAAAATTTATTTTAATAATTCAGCAAATAAATTTGTTTATAAGTTAAATTATAAAGTAAAAAATGCTTCAGAAGTAAAAATATTAATTGATGGTATTGCATTAGAACCTCAAACAGATTATAGTCTTAATTTAAATAATCCATATGAAATATATTTGCCACGAGGATTGAGATTCAATAGTGTTATTAGTGTTTATTATCTTATAGGTGGTAATGATTTCTTTAATCCAATAATAGGTAATGATTTTGGTGTTGGTGATATAAGTAAATTATCTTTTCTTGAATTTATTGAATTAATACAAAGAAAATTAATTAATGCTCGAAACAGAAAAGTTGTTACAGATTCTAAAGGAGGTTGGTATCCAACATTATTAAAAGTTTATAGTGATTATTTAAAAAGAAGTAAACTACCTGTTAATAATCCATTACATTCTAATGGTTATACTTTTGAAAATTTATATCCATTTTTAAATAAATATAATGCATTTTTTCAGAAGTTTGTTGATGAATTACTTTCTTCTACGATAATATTAAGAAAAAGTGGTTTATTAGTTAGAAATACTGTTTTTACTAAACAAAAATTCACATATAAAAGAGGTGTTAATATGGGATTTATTAACACAAATACATTAGGTAGTGGAGTAAAATATAGTTTTGATTCTCAATTAAATTATATGGGAAATGATGGTAGTGTTTTCTTGAAAAGACCATTATCACAAGAAGTTGAATGGACAAATGATTTTGTTTGTGTTAAAAATTTATGTAAAAATTTTATTGTTAGTGGCATTACTATTTCATATCCAACAAACACTACAACAACTACAGCATTTCCATTTAGTGCAATATTAACATTTATTGAATCAGAAACAGCACAACAAGCAATATCAACAAATATACAAACAGGATATTATGGTCAAAGTACATATGATTTAGTTGTATCACCAGCAATATTACCGGGATATAATGTAGATATTAGCTTGAATTTTATTAGTAAATTATATATTACTGGTGGTACTGGAAATGAATCAGATTCGTTTATTACAATAAAAAAGAATAGTGTAGTTATTTATAGTATGAATAATTCAGAAACTACTGCAAATATTTTAAATATTGTAAATAATACAATAATTTCAATGACAAATGGAGATAGTATTCAAATTACTATAGAAAACAAAGCATTAAAATTAATTGGTTCACCAAGTGGAATAGTTAGTTCATTAACACAATTAACACCAACAGTTTCAGATGTTACACCAAATGGTGAAATATCAATAATTGTTCCACCAATAATAACCACAACAATATCAACACCATAACATATGAAATTTTTAATTGCATTACCTGACAGTAATTATTTTTTATGGCAAATGCTTGTCCAAATAAACAATTTTAAAAAACTTGGACTAGATGAAGATGTTATTTATGTTATAGGTAAAAATTCAATACAAAAAAGTAGTGTGTTGACAAATATAATGACAAAAACTAATAGTAAATGTAGTTTTTATATTTTTAATGATGAGAGAATTAATCCACAATATTCATCAACATTAAGACCACACATTTTGGCTAAATTTTTTGAAAAATATCCAAATGCAGAAAATGAAATATTTTTTTATATTGATCCAGATGTAATTTTTACTAAAAAAATGAAATTTGCAGATTTAGAAAAAAGTAATACATGGTATTTAAGTGATACTAGATCATATATTAGTAGTCAATATATTAAAAGTAAAAGTGAAGAATTATTTCATAAAATGTGTGAAATTGTTGGAATTAATTCAAATCTTGTTGAGGAAAATGATGAAAATGCAGGTGGTGCACAATATTTAATGAAAAACATAAATGCTGATTTTTGGAGAAAAGTTGAAAAAGATTCAGAAAACTTATATGTATTTATGGTTAATTCATCACACAAATATAATCCAGAACATCCAATTCAAGCATGGACTGCAGATATGTGGGCTGTTTTATGGAATGCTTGGTATTTTGGTCATAAAACAAAAATTATGAAAAAACTTGATTTTTGTTGGGCAACAGACGTGATAAAAAAATGGGAAAATACAAATATTTATCATAATGCAGGTGCAGTTATAAATAATGGGTATTATTTTCTAAAAACACAGCATCAAATATCACCATTTAATAAAGAATTGAAATGTAGTAAAGAATATTGTTCATATAATTATGTGAAAGAAATTAAAGAAACTGAAAATAATTTTCAAAATATAATTTTTTAAAAATGGGAACTGCCAGAAAATATAATTTAAATATGAGTTGTGTTATTAGTTGTGGACTTGGAACATATACTGGTAATACTGTTCAATGTAATTTATTAAATTCATTTACATTTAATTCCAATACTTATTCGACATTAACAACAGAACAATTACAATCAATATCAATAAATGAATATAATAATAGGATTAATGATTTTCTAAATCACATTAATATTGAAAGTGATATACATAAGAAAATATTAATTAGTGGTTCAACATATAGTGAACCTAATTGCAGTAATTATTTTTGTACATTAAATACAAATTTTTTAATATATAAATTTCTTAGTGGGGTTAGAGTAACTAATGCTGGTAGTGCAAATGGTATAATGCAATATAAGGTTTATCCCTCAACGGGTGATTCAAATAATTTTGTTTGGCAAAATAGTGCAACTTTCTTAAATTTAGATCCAAATGAAATATATAATGTAATGATTAGAGATTATATAGTTGAAAAAGATTATGTTGTGTGCGAATATTCAAAAATAGTTTCAATGTTTATTTTATTACCAAGTACTACAGTTACTCTAACACCAAAAGTGGTTAGTATAAAGAAAATTACTTCAGTCACTAATACTACTTCTAATTATGAAACGGGTTGTTTTGAAATAAATCCAACTGTATTAGCTCCTGATCAAAAAATTCAGATAAATTATGTTGCTAATGCATTGGTTACTGGTAATGGTAGTTCTTCAATTGGTTTTAGTTGTAAACCAAATGGTTGTAATTGTTTTATTAATTTTGTTAATATTACAAATACTAATGGAATTTCACCGAGAAACGGTTCACTTACATTATGTTATGGTGATATTGTTTGTTATGCAGTAAATACTAATGCAGTTAGTTATGCGTCAAATTCAAACGCTAATTTTAGTATTACTTCAGTTGATGGATTAAATACAACTAACCCAAGTATTAATTTAACGAAATGTTCGGTAAATGTTATATCAAATAAGCCACAATTAGATGTAAATGTATCAGTAAATAGAACAGTAAACACATATTTGTCTACAAATAAAACATGTACAATTGGTGGTGTGTTTAATTTTTCACCCGTAATTCCAGTTGGAGAATGTGTTACAATTAATTTATCTGCAGTTACTACAACCATTGGCGGCACATCAAATATTATATTTACATGTAATTCAAATAGTGTTTGTGGTTGTAATGCATTTGTTCCTGTTTCTACTGTTAATAATTTAATGTCACAACCACAATCAGCAACAATAATTGCAAGAAATGGTGATTCTTTATGTTATACGTCAACATTAGTTTCTCCAAATCCCGGTAATTCTTCTAGTGAAAAATTATGTATTACTAATTTAACATCGTCAATTGGTGTAAATCCAATACTTAATGTTTCCTTAAAAAGTGATTGTGCTTCTAATATAAATCCAGCAGTGCCAATAACACTTAGTTTTTGTAATCAAAATGCATCAATTTCATTAACTAATGGTTACATTAACACTAATATTCCAGTACCAATTGGTGAATATATTAATACTTGTCTTTCATATTGTTTAATTAGTTGTGGTAGTACTTGTTGTGGTAATAATACTACTGCTTGTGTTACAATTAGTTGTAAACCATCATTAGGATCTACTTATTTAACCAAATGTTTTGTTGATAGTAGTATTAATCCAAACAGTGGTATTATCCAGTTTAACATAAATAATGGTGATACTCTATGTTATAAATTAAATGCAAATAATGGAACATCATGTGCTTGTTCAATTATTGATATTATTGGAATTAATTCAAGCATTGGAATAATACCAAGTATAGATGTAAATAAACATTGCGATTCAACGCATAATGCTTTAAGTAATTCTTGCTCTTGTTCTTGTAGTTGCTCTTGTTCTTGTAGTTGCTCTTGTTCTTGTAGTTGCTCTTGTTCTTGTAGTTGCTCTTGTTCTTGTAGTTGTTCTTGTTGTTAATTATATGAATAATTAAAAAATATTTTTTTGTATTTATAATAAAATATTAATTAAATGGCATTTATTGATAAAAAAGATCCAATAGTTTTAAATATAAAATTAACTTCAAAGGGTAGAGAATTAATATCTAAAGGTAATTTAAATTTTAAATATTTTGCAATTGGTGATAGTGAAATTGATTATAATTTTAATAATGAAACAAATTTTAATCCATTTAATTCTTTAATATTAAGACCTGCAGACAAAAATCCAAATATCTTATCGTTTATTACAAAAAATAATTCAGGTGATTCATATAATTTAATAAATAATGTTCCATCAACACCAACAATTATTCAAAATACGGTACAACCAATAGGATTTTTTTCAATAAATAGCGGTACAACTACATTTATTACTGATAGTGATCATGTTAAACAACCAGATGTAATGATTAGATTAAATACTCTGAGTGGAGGTACTTTACTAAAATTATTTAAAGCACCAACATATCAAGGTAATGTTAATGAACCGCAAATAGGTGATCTATTATTAATTAAATGGACAAATCCATATAGTATTAATACAACAGGATATAGTGTTAATGTTAATTATCCAACACCATATTTAATTTATAAAATTCAAGATATTGCATCGGGTACATTAAGTAATAATAATTTGATTATTCAAGTAGATAGAAATTTACCTGATTTTAGTAAATTAATTGGTGGTTCAAGTAATGTTGTTGCAGGTGCTTTGGTTTATTATAATTATATAAATTATACTGGAACATCAATTTTTAATAATAGTTCTACTGATTATATTAATGAAGAAGTTATTGCATTTCTTCAAAATAGTCAATGTCCTACAATAACATTTCCTTTTTGGAATATGTCAATAGTATATACTGATAATATTATTGGTGTTCAAACAACAAATAAAAATTTTGGTGAATATAAAAGTAATGTTTATGGTGGATTTGTTTCATACATTCAAAACCAAGCTCCTGTTTTAAAAAAACTAGGAATTATTCATTATACAAATTCTTCACCATCTAATACATATGCAGAAGAATTATATAAAAATACCCCTACATTAAATCTTCCCACTATAATGTGGCATAAATCACCAAATAAAAAATTAGGTTTAACATTAAAAGCTATTGGTGATGTTAAAACATTAACTGGAGTAACAAGATCATTAAATACCACATATTATAATTTAGGTGATTTACAGGGTAATATTGTTGGTAAAATTTTTAACGATTTAAAAATATTTGTAATTGAAGATCAAGAAATATTATTTGCAATGTCATACAAATCAAATAGATCATGGACGCTACCTAATTATAATGTTGGAATTAATGATAATATCATAATTGGATGCAACAGGTGTTTAGTTACTTATAATGTTAGCGGTAGTTCACCAAGTATTATTAATGGTACTGATGGTAAAATAAATATATATAATATACAAAATAATAGTGGACAATTAATACTTGAAGTTCTTAGTGGAACTAATAGGTTATATTATCAACCAATTACTGGAAATACATTAGTTAATAATTTAAATACTGGTAATTATATAGTAAAATTATATGATTTAGGATCACCAAATTGTGTTGTTACAAGTGGTGTTACAATATCAAACCCAACCGGTCCATTATATTTATATGATGCTCAAATTACCCCAAGTGGATTAATTCCAGATTTTAATATTACTCAAATTAGACCAACGAATATTAAAATACTTCAAAGTGATATTGGAATAACATATGGTACACCATCAATAGGAATTAAATCTTATGGTGCTCCAGATTTTACAATTCAATGGCAATCATTTAATTTGGGTGAAGCGATATTTAATGACTTAACGTTTACTTTACCATATACTATCGTTACTAGAGATACTGGAGGTTTATTTGATTTTATGCTTTCAAGAGATTATGTTGCTGTTGGTAACCCACTATATTCTTTATTTACATTAAATCAAAATTCTGATAGTGGTGGTAAATATGTGACAATAAGTAATTATTTACTTACTATTACAAATAATTTTAATCCTATTGTTGGTACGATAGAATTTAATATACATCCATCAACATCTTCAGCATTAAATTGGGAAACGGTTAGCACTGTTGGAGCACCGAAAAAATTGTATGTTAATGGTACTGGTAATTATGTTGTTTCAATTAGAGAAAGATTGAATAATATTATAATGTTTACTGTAAGCAAAAATATTAATATAGTATAATTATGGGTGATTTAAAATTTAAAATAGGTGGTAATTTTGAACCATTCATTGCTCAAATTTGTTTAAATGGTTGTAATACTGTTTTGCAACAAAAAATAATTGAGCATTCAGGTAGTACTTGTTGTTCATGTAATATATTTGGAGGATTATTTCCTAATACTACATATAGTTTAAGTGTTAGAGATAATATTGGAAATTCAATTAGTACTGGATTTACAACACCAGTGACAGTAGGAACAACTACATTAGCAACAAAAACAATTAACTTAGCTGGTGTACCAAATTCACCTGCTGGTTCAAATAATTGCTGTGTTACTGATTGTTTAAACATATCACCAGCATTATCAATGGGTGAATGTGTTAATTTATGTTTTAATTCATGTACTTTGGGTGATTCTAATAATGGACTATATAGTAATGTTAGTGTTTCATGTAAAGCAAATGGAACCAATAATTGGATAAGTGTAAAATATGATATAAATAATAACTTTCAAACAATACCACAGATTACATTATGTGAAGGAGATTTGTTGCGTTATAGCATATCTACTTCATTTTCTAGTTGCTGTACATGTTGTTCGACACCAACTGCAACAAGTGGTTGTTCAGTATTAACATTATTTTGTGCAATACCGTTTGGTTTTAATGAAACAATATTAAATAATACATTAAAAACAAATGAAAGTAATGTTCCTACAACAACAACTACCACAACGACATTAACACCAATTATCGTAAATTTTGTTCCCGTTGATTTAACTACAAATCCTTTAGTATGTGGTTGTAAATATGGAACAATAAGTACAACCCCTGCTTTAACTTCTGGACAAAGTTTTAGAATTTGTTTTGTTGACTGTGCTCAATCAAGTAGTCTTGTTAATTTACCTCAATCAATCTCATCTTGTTCATATGTTTGTACTGTTGGTGATACTAATTGTTGTAACACAATAAATACGGTTCTTCAAGCACAAACAACTAGCAATTGTTTATGTCACAATTATGATTATATTGATATTAATACTACAAATATTAATTCATTAAGATTTTATGCCATAGCAAATAGTAATTTATCAAATTGTGGTTATAATTATACAAATTGTGCTACTGTTAGTATGTTTACGATTGCTTGTAAAATTGGTGGTAATTTTATTTTGGGAACAAATACTACTGTTAGTGAATTTAATACTATTTCCTCCAATAGTTGCTGTTGTGGATGTGGCAGTTGTTGTTAAAAATATTATATAAAATATAAATGAAATGTCAACAATAAAATATACGATAGTTAGTGGAGTAGCACCTTTTACTGCAGAATTAACACCTAGTTTAATTCCAGTTAATGTTCATGATGCTATTGGTGCATATGAATTTGATGATGTACCCAATGGTTTTTATACGTTAATTATTACAGACTCAAATGGTTGTTCATTTCAACAAGAATTAACAGTTGATCCATTGGTTACAACTACTACAACAACACAAACACCAACAAGTTCAATTGTTATTGGTAATACTCAAGACGAAAATCTTATTTTTAATGTAAATGGAACAAATATTAATAATCACTATTGTGGTTATCCAAATCAAAATATTTCAACATTATATTTATGGCTTAAAACATTAGATAATGCACCATTAACTTCTCAAAAAGTTGTTAATTATTCAATTAATAGTATTAATGTTTGTGGATGTTGTAGTTGTACATGCTGTTGCTCGTGTTCTTGTTGTTCATGTGGATGTTGTTCTTCGTGCTGTAGTTGTAATATTACTACATTTAAATTCAATTCGTTAAGTGATGAAATTCATACAAATATTGTTGAAAATGTTGTTGGACCATCACCAAGTATTGGGGGACAATTAATATTAAAACCTGGATTTATTGAAACATATTTTCAATATACTTATGATAAAAATCCAAGTATGTCTGATTTTCAAATTAATTTAAATTCAAATGAAGATTGGTTAGACACTAATGTTCCATTAACAACATGCGGAATAAATCAATATGGTATAACATATATCGATAGAAATAATTCAATAATGAATTTTTAACTATTTATAATAAAAATTATTAATGGCAAACGGTTTCACAGTATATTTTTCTTATCTTTTAGTACCTAATTCTGGTAGTACTAATGGATGTGGTTATAGTGAAGCAATACACTGTAATTATATTAATTCAATTCTTCTTGATACAATAGTTAATAAAGAAGTTAATCTTCATTTTGATAATAAAAATGATTTTAAATTCTTATCACCAAATGGTAGCACTGGATTTACTGCAAATAAAATATTTATTTTAGTTCAATTAATCAATAATTCAACATATAGTAAACTTACTGACGTTAAACCAATTTCAAGTAATTGGAAAATGTTTGATGTAACAAATAAAGTAAGCGGATATACTACAGGAAATACATTTACTTTAACACCAGCAAATATTACATCATCTGTTTTTGGCGTACCATTATATAAATATGATTCAATGACATCTTATAACTTAAATTATTTAAATTATCCAAGTAAATTAAGTGTTGATGATGATAAATTATGTTTTGGTGATGAAGAATATTTTTTTGGCAATGTTTCTACCGATATTGAAGCTATTGCATATACTACTGATCTTGCTATTAATTTACCATTAAATCAATTTAATTCAAGTACAAATGCTACATGGGATAACTTATCTCAAGTCTTTATCACCGAAATAGGATTATATGATACCAATAAAAATTTAATTGGTATTGCTAAATTAAACGATCCAATCTCTAAAGATGCAACAATTTCAAGAACAATTGTTTTTGCATTAGATTTTTAAAAACAAATATTTGAGATTAATTTAATTAATTATGATTATTTCATAATATTTTATATTTTTTTATAAATTTTTAGTATTTATATTAAAATTGAATAAAAACATAATAATTAATATATTAATAATTTAAATTAAATGGAAAATATTACAACAAAAAATAATGTGCCAAAATCTAAATCGATAATAATCGATGGTGGATTACATTATAAATTCAAAACTCTTTGCAGAGGTAAAAGCATAAAAATTGGTGGCATCATCGAAGATCTAATAAAACTATATTTATATGATCCCAAAGGTACTCAAAAATTAATTGATGAGGTAAAAGAAAAACAATAATGAAAAAATTAAAAAGATTTTGGTTTGATTTAACACATCCAGTAGAATGGTATTGGTTAGAGTACATTAAATGGCAAATTTGGAAATTAAAAGATTACAACAGACTTGAGAGTGATTATAGTTCAGTACTTTGTCACGCCACCAATAGTAGAATGAGTTACACTAATTATAATATTGAAACTATTTGTTCTGAAATTGATTCAGCTAAAAGTGAAGAATATTATGATATAGTTAAATCAGATATTTTAGAAATGATTGAAGCTGGTGCAACAATGGAAGAAATTAAAAATTATGTTGAAGATTTATGTTAAAATTTGATTTATGGAAAAATATATTTGGTCACTAGATATTTCTACTACTAATGTAGGTTGTGCTTTATGGAATGACAAAGGTAAACTTATTGAACTTAAACATCTGGCTTTAAAAAATGATGATAATATATCCACGGACTGCAGAGATCTTCACAAATGCGATGTATTTAAAAACTATTGTATTGATTTTAAAAATAGAATTGAAAATGAATTAAATGGTGAAATAATTCACATTGTTGTTGAAGCACCATTACAAAATACTCCAGTAAACATTAATACTACTGCATTATTACTTGGTTTTAATGGAATGGCAAGATATGTGCTTCATGAAGTGTTTGGTTTATTTCCATATAAACTTGGAATATATGAAGGAAGAAAACTTTTTCTAACTGAATTGGTTAAAACATCATATAACAAAAAGGGTGAGAAAATAGAAACACTTAGTTTTCCTGAAAAATATAGAAAAGACAAAAAAAGATACATTTGGGAAAAAGTTGCTAAACTCGAACCACAAATTGAATGGTTTTATAAAAAAGATACTAAAGAACCTAAAGATATTAACTACGATTTAAGTGACAGTTACACAACAGGTTACGCATATTTAAAAATATTAGGAATTCTAAAATAATAAATAAAATGAAAAATATAATTAATTTTCTTTTTGAAAAAGATGGTGGACTTAAAATAATTATTTCGTTATTTGCTTGTATTATACTATTTTTAATATGTGCAGTAACAGATAATGATTTATTCTTCTGGTTATCAACACCCTTTCTTGCTTATTTAATAATGTTTGGTTTAGTAAGTCTTATATATGCTTGGATAATTATACCAACAAAATTCTTAATCAATAAATTTAAAAAGAAATGATAACAGCAATACTATTTGTTTTAGCGGGATTTTTTAATTCTATTATGGATATTATTAATTCCAGATGGAATGTTTCTGTTTTTAGTAAAATTAAAAACCCCAAAATAATTAAATGTATTAATCCATTTTCTTGGCAAAATATGTGGAAAAATGGTGATTATAAACAAGGTGAAAAATTCTTAGGATCATCTACTATTTTTTGTTGGTTAACTAATTTATGGCATTTCAGCAAAACTATGATGATAGTATGTCTTTGTCTCGGTGCTATATTTTATAAACCAATATATAATCTATATATTGATCCATTAATCTTATTTCTATGTTTTACCCTAACATTTCAATTATTTTATGGTAAAATTTGGATTAAAAAGAAATGAAATTCGTTTATTTGATTCAATCCCAAGAAGATGGTTACTATAAAATTGGTGTTTCTACTAATCCTAAAAAAAGGCTGAAACAACTTCAGACCGGAAATTCATCAGAATTAAAATTTATTGAGGTATATGAATGTGATTTTGCAGATAAAGTAGAAAGAACATTACATCGGAGATATACTCATCTTAGAAAAGAAGGTGAATGGTTTAACTTAAGCCTTGAAAATGAGGCTAGTTTTAAAGAAGAATGTAAAAAAATTGAAGAAAGTATTAAGTTTTTGAAAGAAAATGGTAATGTTTTTATTTAGAAAAATTCAATATATTTTTTAAAACCCTTGCAACTAATTATAATTTATAATAAGTTTGTTGAAAATATTTAATAACATTAATTAAAAACAATATTTATGACAAGTGAAAGAATAGATAAAGCAATTGAAATCATCAATTATGCGATCAAGACTAATATTAGTCTTAGTGAAGGTTCAATTAAATTTGGATATGCTAGTAAATATGCTAGTAATGTAAAAGATGATTTATTTAAGGAATATGAAAACGGTATTGTTGATGATGAAATATTTACTAAATTCAGTTCATTATATAATGAATATGTAAGTAACAATACCAATCTCTTTAAATTTAAAGAAAAGGATATTAATATTAAGATTAATAAAATTATTGAAATTATTAATTATGCTATAAACAATAATATTTCGTTAAGTGAAGCATCTGTTAAATCTGGTTATGCAAGTACTTATGTTTCAAATAATAAAACAATTATTTTAGAAAAACATGAAAATGGTACTTTAGATAGTGAATCTTTTTCATTGTTTAATGAAGCATATAAGAATTACGAAAAAAATAGAGGTGTAGAATCAAATAAAAAGGAAATTTTAATACCAAATAAAGAAACAAATGTTTTACCAAATGTTCAGGGTGAAAAATCAACATTTAAACAAAATGGTGGTAATGCCGAATATGAATGGGTTGGTGGTTCTAGTTATCCAAAAGATCATATAAGAACTGTTGATCAATTACTAGCTGCAGGAAATGTTGATTTAGATGTCTGGAAAGTAAAAGATTATGTTATTAATAAATGGGACACTACTTCTACTTCAAGAAATGGTGAAGCTAATACAAGACAAAATTTTCAGGTTAAAGCAAGATTAGAAAGAATTGAAGAACTTTTTAAATGCAAAAATGCTGCAGAAATATTTGTTGATATGGTTAAAAATTATAAACCAACAATTTTAGATATTGAACCAGCAAATTTTAATCACGAAGAAAATAATTTACTAGAAATAACGGTTGCGGATTTGCACCTCGGAAAGCTTTGCTGGGCTGGCGAAACAGGAGAAAATTATGATCTTAAAATTGCAAGCAAAAGGTTTTTAGATGCAATAAAAACTTTATTAAAAAGAGCAAGTGGTTTTCAATATAATAGAATATTATTTCCTGTTGGTAATGATTTTTTTAACTCAGATAATATTGAAAATTGCACAAGTCACGGAACCCCCCAAAGTGAAGACGAAAGATGGCAAAAGACTTTTCAAATTGGTACAAAATTACTTGTTGATGGAATTAATTTATTAAAACAAACAGGAGTAAACGTTGAAGTCCTTGTTGTGAGTGGTAATCATGATTTTTCAAGAAGCTACTACATTGGATCTTTTTTAGAAGCATGGTTTAATAATGATCCAATGGTTAATATAAATAATGGTGCTTCGCCAAGAAAATATTATAGATTTGGTAAAGTTTTACTTGGATTTACACATGGTAGCGAAGAAAAGGAAAGTTCATTACCTTTATTAATGGCAAGTGATATTGAATCAAAACCATTTTGGAGTGAAACTACCTATCACGAGTGGCATTTAGGACACATACATCGTAAAAGAAATATTAAATATGATATTATTGACACTAAATCAAAATTACTTAATGAAGATTTGGGTGTAACTGTTAGATATTTGAGTTCTTTAAGCGGTACTGATAATTGGCATCATACTAAAGGATTTATTGGTCAAATAAAAGCGGCAGATGCATTTATTTGGAATTTTGATAACGGTCTTGTTGCTCATTTGAATTCAAATTTAGTTATTGAATAAATGGGTAAAAAATTAACAACAAAAGAGTTTATAAAAAAAGCAAAGTATATTCATAAAAATAAATATGAATATACTTTTGTTAATTATGTTAATAGTTCTACTAAAGTTAAAATTATTTGTTTAAAACATGATGTTTTTGAACAAACACCAAACGATCATTTAGATGGTAGAGGATGTCCAAAATGTGCGGGTAATATAAAATCTAATTCTAATGAATTTATTGAAAAAGCAAAAATTATTCATAAAAATAAGTATGATTATTCATTAGTTGAATATAAACAAAATAAAACTAAAGTAAAAATTATTTGCCCAACACACGGAGAGTTTATTCAAAGACCAAATGATCATTTAATAGGAGATGGATGTCCAAAATGTGGTGGTACAGAAAAATCTAATACTAGTGAATTTATTAAAAAAGCAAATATTATTCATAACAATAAATTTGATTATTCAGAGATAAATTATATTGGTGCAAACATCAAAGTAAAAATTAAATGCCCAATTCATGGAATATTTGAACAATTACCATCTGGTCATTTAACTGGATATGGATGTTCAAAATGTAGTGATAAAATTAAAAAAACCACTGAAATTTTCATAAACAAAGCAAATATTGTTCATAATAATAAATATGATTATTCGGAAACTAATTATATTAGTGCAAATATTAAAGTAAAAATTAAATGTCCGATTCATGGAATATTTGAACAAATACCAAATTCTCATTTAAGAACTAATGGATGTTCATTATGTTCTGGATCAAAAACAAACATTAATTTTTTTATTGAAAAAGCAAATATTATACATAATAATAAATATGATTATTCTAAAACAGAATATATATCATCAAATAAAAAATTAAAAATTATTTGTCCTATTCATGGAGAATTTTTACAAACACCACACAGTCATTTAAGTGGTAATGGATGTTCAATTTGTAGTAGTTCTAGGGGTGAGTTAACAATAAAAAATTTTTTAGCTAAAAATAATTTTAATTTTGAACAACAAAAAAAATTTGACGATTGTAAAAATAAACAAAAATTATCATTTGATTTTTATCTTAATAATTATAACGTATTAATTGAATTTGATGGTAGACAACATTTTATGGCTATAAATTTTTTTGGTGGAGAAAAAGGGTTAAAATTAAGACAAGCTAATGATAAAATAAAAAATGATTATTGTAAAAAGAAAAATATAAGATTAATTAGAATATCATATAAAGTAAAAAATATTGAAGAGTATTTAGAAAATAAATTAAAAGAATTAAAAATAATTATATTATGAAAGAAAACAAATTAATGAGTTTAGCCAAAGGTGCTAAAAAAGCCGTTGTTCCAGTAGTTAAAAAAGTAGAAGTAAAGAAGGTAGTGAAAAAAACTACTCCTGAAGAAGAACGTGATTTAAAAGCTAAAGAAACAGTAGCAAAATTATTGGAGGACATACCATTGAATCCAAATGAAAAGGTTAAGGAACAGGAAAAATCTGAAGTGGCTTCAAGTACTCAATTAAATGATAATTCTTGGTTACAAGAACAGGTAGAAGCATTATCTTCAGAAATGGAATTATTGAGGACTGAATTAGGTGAAGCAAAAGAAAATTATGCTAAAATTTTTGCTGAAAATCAAAGGTTAAAAAATGGTTCAAATAGTTCAGATGTTATGGATTCTAATGTAGTTGATGATAGTGCATTAAAACAAACTGTTGTTAGGATTTTCAACGAATTACAACAGCAACACCTAAAACTAGGAAGAAATTTTGTAATAGTTCCACCTGCATTTATGAATAGGTTGATTATGTTTTTTCCTTTCTTAGAAGGAGAAAAGAAGTTTTAATGATAATTATTTAAATTTAATATTATGAAAGAAAATGAAATTTTACAAGGTGTAATAATTGTTGAAACACCAATTAAACTTACTATAGCTGATGGGAAATATGTTTTTGATATAGGTAAATATCGTTTGAGTATTGGTGAAGATTTTTCAAATGAATTTATTGAAACATTTAAAATTTCATTAGATTATGCATATAAATTAGGGTATAATGATTGTTCAATAGAATTATTAAATAAATAATATTATGTCATTTTATTTTAAACAAAGAAGAATAGATTATAATTCAGTTGCATTTGAATTACAAAATAGAATACCTGAATTAAAGAAATGTAATGCCGATGATATTGTCGATCGTTTACGTGGTTCTGATTTAGAATTTTATAAAAAAGAAAAGATTGAAACACCATTAATAATTAGATTTACATTACCATTTGCATTGATTTTTATGTTAATCTTACTTATTGGAATGCCAATTAAATATATTATTTCGGGTAAATGGGGATACAGAATTGATTGGATTAATAATTGGTTTAAATCGTTGGGATTATATTAAAATAATTTGTAACAAATAAGATATGTTTACGTATATTAAGTAAATAATTAAATTTAAAATAAGATGGAAAAAGAAATTAGAATTTGTGCTCCAGAGGGTTATGTAGTTGATAATGAAAAATCAACTAGAACTAATATTGTATTTAAGCTAGTTAATTTTTATAACTGGAGAGACATTAAGTCATATGATGATGCTTGTAGAGTATTACCAGTTCCAAATGATTATCTTAACATTAATAAAAAACATATTGTTGCTCAATTAAAATTGGAACATATAATCTATGTAATAAATCAAGATTGGAAACCTGATTACACTAATAATAATCAAAAGAAATGGTATCCTTATTTTAATGCTGATTCTTGTTTCGGTTTTTTCAATGCGGGTTATTACTATGATGCGCTGGGTGCGAATACTGGTTCGCGGTTTTGCCTTGAAAGTCAGGAAAAGGCAGAATATTGTGGAAAGACATTTACAAAATTATATGAAGAATATTTAATGTAAAATAGATTATAGATTGTACACTATTGCCTCACATTAGTATTTTCTTGTTTCAGTTTTTACAATACGAATTATTACTATAATACGCTGAATACGAATACTAGTTCGCAGTTATGTTTTATTGTAAATAATAGTGTAGACCTTGCCAGCATGGCAAAAAATGACTATGATAAAAGGAAGAGCATTGGTAGTGAAAACGAAGATGATTTTTTAAAAAACAAAAAGAATGAAGAAAATCGGTAATTAATTATCTTATTTTTAAAAATTGCTATAACTCTCTTGTTTTATAGCAATTTTTTGTTTATATTTGCTACTATGATAGATGGTATTGAATTTCATCAGATTATTGGAAATATCTTTCCAGATACAAGAGGATTAGGTGTTTCTTCTCAGCTACAAACATGTTGTCCTCGTTGTCAAGAACGAGATGGATTATTATATGCCGATAATAAATTTAATTTAGAAATATCAACACATAGGAATAGGTTAGTTTTTAGATGTTGGCGTTGCTCAGAACCTAATTTTTCTGGTTCTTTAGGTAAATTAATTCGATTATATGGAACGAAAATAGATTATGATTTATATAAATCATATTTAAGTGTTTATGGGAACTATTCTTCTAACGATTATGATGAAGAAAAAGAATATGTACAAGTCAGTCTTCCACAAGAAATGATATTATTTTCACAAATGGATGTAAATAATTCAGAACATTTTGAGGCATATAATTATTTAATAAATGACAGAAAAATAAACAGAGAAAAGATATTAAAATATAGGATCGGTTTTTGTACAACAGGAAAATATGCTAAGAGGATAATATTTCCCTCTTATGATAGAAATGGTGATATTAATTATTTTGTAGCGAGGGCTTATGATAGGAAATTGAAAAATAAATATGATAATCCAAAATCAAATAAAGATTTAATAATATTTAATGAAGGATATATTAATTGGGATTCTCCAGTATGTTTAGTTGAAGGTGTTACTGATATGTTTTCAGTTCCAAATGCAATACCATTATTAGGCAAGACATTATCAACAACTTTATTTTTAAGATTAAAAGAATTAAAACCACAAGTAATTGTTTTACTTGATCCAGATGCATATGCGAATGCAATTGATTTATTTTATATGTTAGAAACGATATATGTTGGTTGTGAAGATAGTGTTAAGATAGTTAAATTACCAACAAAAGATGATGTTGATGAATTAAGGAGAAATTTTGGTGAAGAAGAAGTAATTAAAGCATTATATACAGCAAGGTCTTTAATTACTGATGATTATTTTATGAAGAAATTACAAAAACCTTATGATAGTAGCAGAGAAAGAAGAGGATATGATTCTGATTCAAAAAATTTTGATTGGAAATCAGGCAGCACAAAAAATTATTTATAATAAATATAAAAAAATAGTAAAAAATTATATTGTATATAAATATTCTACATATAATGATATTGAGGATGATGTATCTGAGATATTAATTAAGGTTTTTCTAAATATAAAAGATTTTGATAACAATAAATCGAAATTTAAATCATGGGTTCTTACTATAACAAAAAATTATATGGTTGATAAGTGGAGAAATAAAACAATAATTTATTCTTCGGATTTTACAAATTTATTATATAATTGTTCAACATTAACTTCAAATGCTTTTGATAATATTAACGCAATTAATTATATTTCAACACAATTATCCCCATATGATTTTACTTTATTGGATTTAAAATATGTTCAAGGATATAATTATAGTGAAATTGGGGATAAATTGCAAATTACTAGTAGTACTGTGAGTAATAAAATTAATTATATTAAAACCAAACTAAAAAAGAATATTAGTGAAGAGGTATTTAGATAAAAGGAGATAACATAATTAATATATTATCTCCCGTTAATTAAGCACAATAACTTAATACTGATTTATTTCTATTTTCTTTTTAGTATTAGGATTAATAATCTTTGGAATAGTAATTTTTAGTATACCATCAATAAAAGAAGATATAATATTTTTATTATCTATTGAATCGGGTAATTTAAATGTTTTTTCAAAATCTCCAAAATAAGTTTCTTTTCGATTATAATTTAATTCTTTATTTTCTTCACGCTTTGCTTTAATAATTAAATTATCTTTATCAACCTCAATATTAATATTTTCTTTCTTCATTCCTGCTAATGATACTTCGATGATATATTCATTATCATTTTCAATAATATCATAAGAAGGTCGTTTGTTAATTTTGTTTGATGATTCAATAATTTCATCAAAAACAGTTGAGAATAAATCGGAGATTGAAGAATAACGATTTTTTGAACTAAATACTACCATAGTTTTAAATTTTTAAGTTAATAATATTATTTTTAATAAAAAATATTATCAGAATTTATGCCAAAAGAAAGTGAGTGACGATATGACAGATTATAAATTTTAATTTAATATCATTGTGATAATTTGACACCATATATTTAATATTTATTTTTATAAACTCTTGCAAAAGATAATCAAATAAAATATATTTGTAAAGTAAAAACATATTTAATGACTATAACTAAAATCGCACATCTTTCAGACATACATTTACGTAAATCACCAACACGTAATGAAGAGTATGAATCTGTATTCATAAATTTAATTAAATCTCTTAACGAACAAAAACCAGATCGAATTGTGATTGTTGGTGATTTGGTTCATGAATATGTTAATCTACAAGGAGAACAATTAATATTGGCTTCAGAATTATTAAATACATTAGCATTAATTGCTCCGGTTAGAATTACTAGAGGTAATCATGATTATTTAGCAAACAATTCAAAGAGGATTGATTCAATAAAAGCAATTGTTACATTGATTAATAATCCTAATATAATTTATTATGATAAAACAGGATTTTATGACGATGAAAATATAACATGGGCAGTTTGGCATCATGGAGAAAAAAATAATAATCCTTGGAAATCTAAAACTGGTAAGCAAATTGAAATAGATAAACAAACGAGTAATAAAATATATATTGATTTGTTTCATGATCCTATTGGTGGTTGTAAATCTACGACTGGTTTTGAAATGAACAGTAAATCTTATTATAAAATAAGTGACTTCAAATCTGATTATTTGTTAGCGGGTGACATCCATTTGCAACAATATTTAGATAAAAATAAAACAAAAGCTTATTCAGGATCTCTTATTTCACAAGATTTTTCTGAAGGAGATGATGCATTTCATGGTTATTTGTTATGGGATGTTGTCGATAAAACAGTAAAAGAAATTCCAGTTTATAATGAATATTCTTTTAAAAATATTAAAATAACACCCTATACTGATTTTGATGATTTGGATTATGAAATATCTAATCCAACCAAGTATATGAAAATACGTTTTATTTGGGGTACTTTACCACAAACACGTAATAAAGAAAATGAGAATAAATTAACACAATATTTCAATAAAAAATATGAAAATATTACAATTTCAAATAAAAATGAATTCATTGAAAATGAAAAGATTGAAGTAAAAGATAAAATTACATTAGAAAACATTACTAATTCTGCAGTTCAACATAAAATATTTAGAGAATATTTAGAAAAAATCGGTACAGAGAAACAATTAATTGAAGACATAATTAAATTAGATATTGATGAAATTAATTCAAAAATTATTATTGACGATGTTTCAAATATAGAATGGAATATTATTAAATTTGGCTGTAACAATTTCATGTCTTATGGTAAATTTGATATTAATTGGAGAGATCAGGATGGTATATATCAGATAGTTGGAAAAAACGAAAATGGTAAAACAACAATATATAAAAATATATTATATTCTCTTTTTAATAAAACTCCAGAAACTGAAAGCAGAATTAAATATGGTGATTTACGTTATGTGAATAATAGAAATGGTGCAACCTCATGTGACTCTTATTTAGTTTTAGATGCTAATGGAGAATATTATGGTATTAAGAGAAGAACAGAAATAAATAAAGCAAAAGATGGTACTATTAATGGAGCACCAACCACTGTAAATTATTATCTACTTTCTAATCCTGATGAAGAAATGAATGAAAATACTTCATTAGAAAAATTAGATGAAGACAGAAAAGTAAAAACACAAAAGAAAATTGAAAGAATTATTGGCGATTATGATAATTTCATGAGGATAGTTATGACAACATCAGACAGTCTCAATAAGATACTTTCAACCAATCAAATGTCCAACTTTCTTGACGAATTATTGAGAGATAGTGGTTTAGATATTTTTGATAAAAAATTAGAAACATTAAAAGTATATCAAAAAAAGGTTAATGAAAAGAATAGAATTACTGTTGATGTTGTTAAAACCACTCAACAGATTGATGAGTTAACACAAAACATAACTACTCTCGAAAATGATATTAAAGTATTTGATACTGTAACAATTCCTGAAGTACAAAATAAAGTAACAATTGGGAAAAAATATGTTGAAGATCTAACAAAGAAATTATTTAAAATAGATACTGAAATAAGTAATTTGAACATAGTTAATACTAATGGGAACATAAGCACTCATAATAAAAACATAGATGAATTTAAGGCACGTGAGACAGTTTTAAACGATAACATTAAATTACTTAAAGAAAGTTATGATGAAACAAAATTACTTGATTTAATTGGAAAAAAAGATGAACATAAAACCAATGAATATAATCAAAAGATTTTAATTAAAAATGCAGAACAAATCATTAGAGATGAAGAACATAGAATTGAAATCATTAATGGCGAAATTTTTAATTTAAAAAAAGATGGTGGTAAATATAGAACAGAAATTATTGAACTAAAAGAAAGTAAAACTTGTCCTACTTGTAAACAACCACTTCTACCTGAACATCAAAGTCATGTTGATGATTTAATAAAAGAGAAAGAAAAATTAATGTTTGAAATTGCAGATCAGATTAAAATTAAAGAAACTAGAGATAAAAAAGATCATCAAGACAAGATTAATATACAAAATAAAGAAATAAAAAAAATTGAAGATAATATTAAGACTGCTGGTCTTAAAATGGAAGTAATTTTAAAACAAATTGGTGAATTAACTAATGATAAAAATGATGTTGAAAAACGTAAAGAATTTCAAACCGAATTAAATCAAACACCAATTCTGATTCAGAATGAAGAACTGAAAATTAGTATTTTACAACAAAAAATAGATAATTATAACAATAGTTTACTTCAAATCGAAGAAAATAAAAAAATTGAAACTGGTATAGCTGCAGCTAAGTTAAAATTAACTACATTAGAAACAGAAGAGCAAGGATATAAAGAAGATATGTTCACAAAAAAATCATTAATTTCTGAAAAACAAAATAAAATAAAAACTAGTAATGAATTAATCACTACATTTAAAGAACAAGAATATAGAGATTCTGTAATAAATTTATATAAAACTTGTGTTCATAGAGATGGTATTCCTACTCAAATGTTAAGTAATTATATTATACCTAAAATAAATTCAACACTTGAAACAATATTATCTGATAGTAAATTTAAAGTTTGGTTAGATCCAGATGATTTAAGACCTAAGTTAATGCATTATAAAAGACCCGATGCAATAATTGATTGTATTAGTGCTTGTGGAAAAGAAAGAACATTTTCAAGTATTGTTTTAAAATTTGCACTGAATCAAATAAACGTAAAAGCAAAACCCATGATGTTTTTATTGGATGAAGTAATGGGGAAACTGGATGAAGACAGTGTAGAAGAATTCCGTGATTTAATTCACATAATAAAAAATTATGTTAAAAAAATATTAGTTGTTGAACATAGAGTAAATATCAATCCTGATTATACAATAAATGTTCAATTAGATGAAAACGATTTATCAACATTAACTTTAGAATAAAAATTAAATTTAAAAACATGGGATATTTTGATTTTTTAATTGATAAAGATAATGGTAAACCAAATTCTAACATAGAATATATTTATATGTTTAATATGGTTTGGACTCCAAATCAACTTGGTGATAAATCAATAAGATTTGGAACAATAATGACAAATGTTATTCAATTACCTAATGGTAGTTATGAATTCATTAATAAAGAAACTGGTGAAAAATTAACAACTAATTATGCTTGGTCATTAGCAGAAAATACTTTAGAAAATAGGAAGCGAATTGAAAAATATAAGAAAGAATATATTAAATTTAAAAAATATGAAAATAAAATTAATTCTTTAAAAAATGAGATAATTACATTGAAACCAAAACAATAAAATTTTATATCAAATACTATATTTTACTATTTATTAATAACAAAAATTGAATAAAATGGACTTGAAGGAATACGATAAACTAAGAAAAAAAATCAGTGTAAAAGATTTTGAAGGTAATAATAAAGGACTTGATAGTTGGTTATATAGATTTTCGTTTGTTGGAAATGTTGGTTCAATATTTTTCGCCTATTTTCTAGTTTATCCATCATTATTGAAAGCAATCTCAATAAATCTGGTTAATGGAATGTGGGGAACTGTTTTAGCATTCTTATTTACTAATGTATTTTTAATTGGATTTGAGATAATTAAAAGATATTTAATTAAAAATTTTTCTTCTGATTATGTTGCTAATAATAAAAAAATTAATCCTGCAGTATTTGGTTGGTTCATAGTTTCGATTGGAATTGTTTTATTAAGTTTTTATTTATCTTTAATGGGTTCAAAAGATTTAGCATCCATTGGTTTATTTAAAAATAATCAGGCTGAAACTGAAATGACAACAAAAAAAGATAGTCTTTCAATTCTTTTTGAAAAAAAGAAAGAAGTTTATGAGAAAGATAATAATACTTTAAGAACAATAAATAATAATCTAAGAGATAAATTATTACAAACACCTATTGAATATAGAGTTATTAGAAATGATTATCAATCTAATATCGATAAAAATATTAAATCTATTGAGGGTAATCAAAATGAGGTTACTAAAATAGATGATCAGCTAAAACAAAGAGTTGAAGAATTAAAAAATAAATTTGATACTGCTAAAGCAAATAATAAAGATGAAGATAATAGTAACATAATTTTATTCATTATTATTGCTATAGTCTGTGAACTTATTATTCTTTTGGGTGTATTTTTTAGAGAAAACTTCGAACACACTCTATATCAACTACATAGGAATAAGTATGAAAAAATTTATCAAAAAAGAGATAGATATGTTGCATTATTAACATTTATTTATAATGATGGTAAAGCATCTCCGGGTGATAAAGTAATAAGTGGTTTGGAATTGAAAGAATTAGTAACCGAAAAAAGCGGATTACCTAGTAAAGTGGTTGATGAGTTTTTACATGAAATGGATAGGCTTATGGTATTTACTACACAAGGAAAAAGAAGATTAATTGCAATGACATTCCAAGAAGCTTTAGAAACAATTAAAAATCTTGATAATAGTTTAAGAATATTAGAAAATTTAAAATAATATGAAAGATTTTGAATCAATAGAAAAGGGAAAATTATTAAAAGAAGCATTAACAATTGTTGATAAACTTGGTGATTTAGATATTACAGAAGATGTTGATGAGATTGAAGATCTTATTGAGAAATCAAAGAAAATAAAAAAGAATCGTTATTGGAAACTAAATTAAGATATTATGATTGACAAATGGGATTTAAGATTCGTAGAATTATCTAAAAATGTAAGTTCTTGGTCGAAAGATTTATCTACTAGGGTTGGCTCATTAATTGTAAACCCAATTGATAAAAATCCAATATCTATGGGATTTAACGGATTTCCATCAAAAGTAAATGAAACAATACCCGAACGACAAGAAAGACCGCTAAAATATTCATTTACTGTGCATTCAGAAGCTAATGCGATAATAAATGCTGCTAAAAATGGACAGAGAACTAAAGATTGTGTTATGTATGTAACATATTTTCCTTGTTGTAATTGTGCTGGTTTGATAGTTAATGCAGGAATTAGTAAAGTTGTTTGTGAAAATAAACCAGACTTTAATCACGAAAGATGGGGAAATAGTTGGAAGATAGCAGAAATAATATTTAATGAAGGTGGTGTTGAGGTTGAATTTATAAATGAATAATATGAAAAAAATTGATAGTATAACATATTCTGTTTCAGAAGAGAATAGACATAAAACAGTAATTGCTAAGACACAGATTGTTTTAGGTACTAGTTTAAGAAAAGAAAGTAATCACATTTTGAGATTACAACATAAAGACTATGGTAAAACAAAAAAATGGAACACCTATACCATTTCAAGAACAGGCAAAATATACGAACATTATGATCCTAAATATCATAGTGATTATATTGGCATTAAAGAAGCAGATAAAAAAATAATATCAATAATATTAGAAAATATGGGATCTTTATATAAAGATCCTGATGATAAATATATTAATTGGTTAAATGAAGCTTGCGATAAAAAAAACGTAGTTGAAAAAAAATGGTTAGGTTATGATTATTGGGAAAAAATACCTATTAAACAATTTGAGAGTGCTGCATGGTTATGTAAAAAATTATGTGAAGAATTTAACGTTTCAAAAGAAATAATGCAATTTCATTATTTTCATAAAGATACACTTAAATTTAAAGGTATTGTTTTCAAAAGCAACTATATTGAGGATAGTTCAGATATTAATCCTTTGTTTGATATTGATAATTTTAGTAAAATGTTACATAATAAATAAAAAGTATTTATTATAAAATATAAAATGAACAATAAATCAACGCCAAACCAAATGAGAACGCTCATTCATAGAATGCGTAAGAATGATTATGTAATGGATGAATCTAATGAACAAACAAAAAAAGATTTAACCATGCGTGATATGCTTAAAATAACACGTAAGTTAAATGAAGATATAGAAGATAATGATGAAACTCCAAACGTAAACAAAAAAACTAATTTAGATCAAGATAGAGAAGAAGAAAAGTTTCGTAATTTCTTTGATGATATGAATGTCGATATTGATTTTATTGACTTAAAAGTTACTGATGATCTTATTTTTTGGGGTGGTACTATTGATGGTGTTATTCAATTTGTTTATAAAGTAACTCCAGATGAAAAAACAAGTGGAGTTGAATTTAATTATTTACCAGATTTCAGTGCTGATAATCCAGACAACGATATGATTGTCAAGAAGGTTGAATCATATTATGATTCTTTTTATAAATATTGGCGGGATAATGTTTTACAAAAATAATGATATGAAATACACGGAAATTTTAAAATCTCAGAAAGATAAGGATGTCTTTTTTGATGCTCTTTTAAATCCTAAAGAACCTAATGCTAAATTAATTGAAGCAGCAAAAGAATATAAAAATAAATGTAATTTAAATAAAACAAATTAAATGTTAACAACAATTTGGAGTTTTCTAAAACAAAAGAATAATTTATTAATTACCATCGTGGTAGTTTTAATATTAATTCTTTTTGCAATTGTTTATTTTCAAAATAAAAAAATTGCAACACTCAAAGATAAATATCAATCTGAAGTTAAATTAAAAAATGCTTTGGTTGATAGCACACATTTTTATGTGAACAAAAATAATGAATTAGTTGCGGAAAGACTCACACTTCAAGGCACTATTAAAAATGTTACTGATTTCAATAATAAACTCGATGCAACCCAAAAAGAATTGATGGATAGAGTTAAAGGAATTGAAAAAAGTAATTATACTATTGCTGCAGCCTTAATTCAAACTAATGTTATTATTGATTCATTAAGAAAAGGAAAGGTTAGTGTTGACACCAGAGATAGTAGTATTACCTTTAGTGATTCAACTAAGAATATTCAATATAATATTGAAATTGGTAACGCCAAACCTTTTAGTATGAATACATTACCTACGTTGCATTTCAATAAATTTATTTTACCTAATAAACAATTTATTGAATTTCATTGGGGTGTTAAAAAACTTGGTTATCCAATCTCTTTTAGTGTTAGTAATTCTAATGAATATTTTAAGACCTATGATATTAATAGCTACGCAATTCCTGAATTAAAAAAAGAAGTTGTTGATCCTAGTGCTTGGGGTAAATTTACTGGTTGGATTTCGGGCAATGGTAAATTTATAGTTACTATTGGTATTGCTGGTGCAGCAGGTGCTGGTGCTATGTGGTTTTTACATAAATAAAAAAGTTAATATATTTATGTTTTTTGAACAGATAATGTAATAGTTGTCTGTTCATTTTTGTTTAAAAAATAATGATATTAGTATTTATATAGAAATAAATTATGACAGAAGTTGATGTTAAAGGAATTGTTAATAGTGAGATTAAGAAGTTTGTTAACGATTCTTTAGATAAGGAAATTGGTAAAATATTACATAAAGGAAATAGTGCTTCAAGAGATGAACTTATTTCAACAATTAAAAATAGTATGGAAGCAGTATTTAAAACACTTTGGTCAAGGAAGGGTTTTTGGAGTGATCAAATAAAATAATTTTATTGAAAATATTATGAAATGAAATCAAAAGAAGAAAAAGCACAATACGATAAAGAATATAATAAAAAATATCGTGAAAAGAATAAGGAAAAATTGAAACAACTAGGAAAAGAATATAATAAAGAATATTGTGAGAAGAATAAAGAAAAAATATCAGAATATAAAAAAGAGTATGCTCAAAAAAACAAAGAAAAATTAAAAAAGAAATTAGCTAAGTATTATGTTGGAAACAAAGAAACAATAAAAAAACGTAGTAATAAACGCTATAATGATCATCATGACGAAATTGTTGAAAAAAATAAAGAGTATTATGAAACCAATAAAGAAAAAATTATTTTAAAAAATAAAAAATATGTCGAAAAAAATAAAGAGAAAATTGATGAATATCAGAAAGAATATCATGAAGAAAACAAAGAAAAAATAAAAAACCAACGATCTGAATATTATTTTAATAATAAAGAGAAAATTAGTAAAAAAACTAAAGAGAATAGAAATAAATATATTAATACCACAAAAAAATATAATTTAAAAAATAAAGAAAAGAAAAAATTATATAATAAAGAATATAAAAAGAAAAGAAAATCAGAAGACATACAATATAAATTAACAATTACCATTAGATCTTTAATATCAACATCAATAAAAAGAATGGGTTATGCAAAAACATCAAAAACTGAAACAATTTTAGATTGTAGTTTTGAAGAATTTAAAAATCATATTGAGAAATTATTTCAACCTTGGATGAATTGGTCAAATTATGGTAATTGGAATGGTTATCCAACAGAAATAAATACTGCATGGGATCTTGATCATATCATACCATTATCAACAGCAAAAACAGAAGAAGATATAATTAAATTAAATCATTATACTAATCTTCAACCACTTTGTTCATATACTAATAGACATATTAAAAGTGGTAATATAAATAATTGAATTTATTAAAGTATTTATAATAAATTATATTAAAATGGCAAATATTAAACCAACGATAAATAAACCAGTAAGTTTACAATCAAAAAAGTTTGAAAAAACATTTAATGATACTATGAAACAAAGTGATGTGAAATTAAATGAATTTGATGATATGTTAGCAGAAGATGAATATAAATTAAAACGTAAAATATTTTCTTTGCCTAAGATGGAAGCATTAGTATTTTCAGATCCAAAATTATCTGCAGAATACGATAAAATGGTTGAAAATGGTCCTGAAAAATATGGTTATCATTACAATGAGACTGTTCTAAACATAATTTTTAACGAGATGATCCTGAATAGCCCAAAATATCTACAAAAATATAAACAAGCAGTTCCTAAAGAAAAGACTCGCCGTGATGCTAGTGGTATAGCCCAAATGAAGAAAATCGGTAATGAGAAAATGAATAAAGATAAAGCAAAAACAGAAGAAAATCCTGTCGAAGAAACCACTGGTGCAGCAGGAGGTTCAGGTGCGTTTTCAGCACCAATGGGATATGAAAAGAAGATAGAAGAAACAACAGGTGCTGCTTCATCTGGTGCATATTCTGGTCCTGCTATTTGGAGTAAGAACGGTAAGCCTGCAGCAAGAAAACCACAATGGAAAGGTGGAACAGTAATTGCTGAATCAAAAGAAAATTATCTAATTAATCCTGCTGGATTTGAGAAATATATTAATGAATTAAACGAAGCAGATTTATCTTTTTATGATGAGAAAAATGATGAATATAATAAAACACATACTGGAACCAATAATGGTTTAGGTGTTAGCGAATTGCCTCAAGGTCAAAATCGTGCTAAAAAAATAGATAATATAGAAAAGAATACTACTTTATATATAGGACAAGATGCTGCAAATATGGAAGATGAGGACTTAGACATTCTTCATAATGATATGACACAAAAGCATTCATATTTTCCACATCCAGAGAATAAGAATTTAAAAAATGATGGTATTTCAGGTAAAATTAAAGAAGATACTGAAGATGAAGATAAGACCATTGGATTCATTGAAAAAAACAGTGAAGAATATGGTAGTTTAGATCACATGAATGCTAATAATTTAAATATTATAAAAAAAGACATTAAAACACAAAAATTAGATAATCCAAATTTAGGACTCATGGAAAAGAAGAATATAGAAGAAAAGGCAGTTTCACAGAAACAACAAAAGTTTATGGGAATGGTTGATGCTGTTCAAAAAGGTAAATTAGAACCAAACAAAGTTGGTGATAAAGTAAAAAAAGCTGCTGATACAATGAAAGAAAAGGATGTTGAAGATTTTGCTGGAACTAAACATAAAGATCTACCTGAAAAAGTAGATGAAGATTCACAGACTATGATACAATCTAATGGTACTTCAATGTCAAATAAAGCCACTCCTACTGGTGATCAAAGCTCTAATATGGATATGGGTGCAAGATCAACTGGTTCAATGAATGAAAGTGAAAAATTAATAGAAGAAATTAATAATGAATTACAAGCTTTCCAAATTTATCATGATAAACTAAAAAGAATGAGCGAAGATAGAAAACCATCAGCATTGATCCTTAGAGATAGGGTTGGTTCTGAAAACGAAAAGAATTTTAAAAAGGATTTAAAAGATAGTTCAATAGAAGATCTTGTTGATATTGAAAATTCTTTAGAATATAAAGATCAGCAAACAGAAATTGAAGATCCACAGAAATTAAATGCAGACATTGAAAAAAATGTTCTTAAGAAAACTAAGGGTACTGCATTAAAGAACGTTGGCGATAATGATAATTATGATGGTGATAAAATTCCAAAGCGTAATATGACTACCAGTGAACAAGATGAAGTAAATAATTATCGTTTGGGATTAGGAGATTATGTTTATGATAATAAACCTAGTGAGAAATTCGAAAAACGAATGGAGCAGGATATGGGTAAAGAGCTGTATAAAAAAAGATCAGATAAATTAAAGGCAAGATCTGGAATGCCATTATATAACAAGGATAGCCAACCTACTGAGAAAGGTCTTGAAAAGAATCAATTTGATAAAGAAAAGAGTGGTTGGAATGAAAGAGAAGGTATTAAAGAATCTACTATTACTGGTAAATATTTCAATGATTTAAATAAGAAATGTTTTATTGATTTCAATTTAAATGAAGCTAAAGAAATTAAGGCTGTTAATAGTAATTTATTTGCTTTAGATTTTTCAGGCCTTGGAAATACTTACACTAGTAAAGTAAAAGTAAATGAAGGTGCAAATAAAGCCATGAATGAAAATAAGTTCTATACTAATGGCAAGGATGTTTTTGTAATGAAAAATCAAGTTCAAAACTTAAATGAATCAGATAATAAAACTAAACCTGTGGTTAATGAGGAATTTAATAAAATGAAACATCTTTTGGGTTATCAACCAGATACTTTCACTAACACTAATAATGTAAAGAAAAATAGAGGATTTTAATTAAAATGTTGTTAATTTATTGTAAATGGCTAGTTTGCTAGTATTTATAATAAATTAACAACATGGAAAACATAACTAGAGATTATTTTAATAGTATTTACTACAAACATTTACCAAACAAGTTTATAATATTTATTTATAAATATTTTTCTAAAGAAAATGAAAAAAGAAGATTAATATTAAGTAATGCAATTAATGATATTTTAATGTTATTATTTTTTATTGGTTTTATTGGTACTATTTTAAATATTTCAAAACCAATTATACATATTGTTATAATAACATATTTAATGATAATAGTTTCAATTGTTTTAATAATATTAATTGCAATTATTTTAAACAATAAAAGAATTAATAAAATAACTAAAGAACTTAATATCACAAGAAATGAATATGATAATTTTATTAAAATGTATTATAAATAAAAATATTTACTATTATTATTTATAATATTCCGAGGATATTTAAAATTATTTTTCTATCTTTACAAAGGCATTGAAATTAATTCAGTGCCTTTTTTCATTAAAGTATTTATAATAAATTATAACTTATTTTGATAAAGAAAAAATAATTTTATTAATTGGTGCAGTGAGATGTCTACAAATCAGAAATTTATTATCATTAAAGACAGAGTGGAAATCTATAAGGATTTCACAATTAATTTACTTAACTATATAGTAGATTTTTATTTGGATAAACAAACATTAAGTGAAGATACTGATATAAGAAATCATTATAATTGGTGCTACAACAAGGTTTGTGATGAATTTAAATTAGAGGGAATTGATTTCAGTAATAATGTTGGATTAAGAGATTATTTTTATGAATATTATTATAATCAATTTTATAAAAAAGAAGGTGAAAATGATAATACATTATTTCTTCTTCATGAAAAATTTTGGAGAAATATTTTTGATATTGAGAAACAAAAAAATAAAAGTATAATTAATATTTTAGTTGAAGTATATAGTGTTTTTGATTTATCAATTAATCAAGAAAAAAATATTTTGGAAATTGTTTAAAAACTCTTGCAACATAAAATATTTATTATTACATTTGTTTTATTAATTTTTATACAAGCAGAGATAGCATAATTGGTTAATGCTTTACACCTCCAGTGTTGAGATGTTGGTTCGAATCCAACTCCCTGCTCAAAAATAATTTGATTTAATAGTGTTTAAATGTTAACAGTAGAAATTTTAAAAAATATTTGTCCCTATGCTGATAATAATAGACTAAAAGATTTAGTTGATCCATTAAATAAACACATGCCTAATCTTGGAATAAATTCGTTATTACGAATAAGACATTTTATTGCACAAGTTGCTCATGAGAGTGCTTCATTTAACTATCTAGCTGAAATTGCGTCTGGAAGTGCATATGAAGAACGTAAAGATTTGGGTAATATAAATTCTGGTGATGGAATAAAATTTAAGGGTCGTGGTCTTATTCAAATAACTGGTCGAGCAAATTATGAAAAATGTTCACAAGCATTATTTGGAAATGATATTTTACTTTCTAATCCAGAAACATTAGAAAAGCCAGATTATGCAGTAGAATCTGCTTGTTGGTTTTGGAATCAACATAATTTAAATGCACTAGCTGATGCGGATAATATTGTTGCTATAACTAAAATTATTAATGGTGGTCAAAATGGTTTGGTTTCAAGAAAAGATTTTTATAATAGAACAAAATTGTATATAACAGAAGTATAATAAAAATAACATTATTAAAAACAAATTAAATGAAAAAATCTCCACTTGAAAGATGGGAAAAGATTGGATTACTAGAAGGAATAATTGATGAACGAAAAGAAAAGGTAGCTAATGCATTGGAATATGTGTTAAAATTTCTTAAGAATAAGAAAAATCATATACCCACTATAACTGGAGATTTTGAAACAATGATATTTCCAACAATTTATAGAATTGTTAGAGAAATTGATATTACAGAAGAAGAACTTGTTGATATTATTCATAAATGTAAGAATGAATATGATGATTTTTCTAATAATGAGAATAAACATTCGTTTTTAGTTGAAAAATTTAATATTACTCCAATTTCTGAAGATTATGAAGCAGAATTTTGTAATGCATTTTCAAATAAAACAATAGAAAAATATTCTTTAGTATAACAAAAATAACATTATTAAAAATAAATTAAAATTATGGCAAATTTAAAATTAGATCTATTAAACAAATTGAAAAATGATAAGTATTATGAAGAACTTGAATTAGTTCGTTTAGCTCAAGACCCCAATACAAATTATAAAGATAAAATAAATGATATGGTAGTTAGATTGAAAAATATTTCAATAATAAACGCAAATTTAGTATTAGCTGAACAATATTTTCAAGAACCAGTTTCCCAACCACAAGTAAATGTTCAACAACCAGCAGGACAAGTACATCAAGGTCAAAGTCATGGAGAATAAATCATGAATACAGTAATAGAATTATATAAATTTTTGTTTATTTCTTCCATTATTTTTATAGTTTATATCTTAGGTGATTTAATTATAAAAATGTATGGGAGATTTAAATTGAATGAAAATACTAGGTTTTTTCTAAATAATTTAGAAAAAATAGTATTATGGATTTCATTAGCAATATTTTTTACTTATATTTTAAAATAAATGGGAGAAATTGAATCAGCATTAGAACCATTAGAAGGTTATTTTGCAACCTTAAAGCGAAATACAATGCAAGGTATATATGAGCTTGAAATTGGTATACCAAAAAATTGGGTTTTTAGTGAAAACACTGAAATTGGATGTGAAATAATTCTTGAAACTGATGAAGGTAAGTTAATTAAGGTTTTTCCAAAAAATAATGATATTATTTCTGATGATTTATTTCTTTTTGTGAATAATATTATCGATACCAATAAAAAGATTGCTACAAAAGAAAAAGAGTTTGCAGATAAAATGGAAGAATGGAAAAAAAGTTTTGAAGATCAAACAAAAGAGTTTTATAAGGAATTAGATGAATTAAAAGAAAATTCATTTAAAAAACTTAATGATGAATTTGTTAATGAAATTAAAGACAACAAAGTAAAAAAAGATAAAAAAACAAAAAGTAAAATTATTGAGAAAGTAGATGAAGTTGTAATTGATGATAAATCCACAGAATAATTATTTATATGCCTCTCGATAAAAAAATATTATCAATCGATTTTGATGACGATGATAAGGATTATTTATCTTTTTCAGAATATCTTAATGAAGATTTAGAAAGAAATAAAAATAAAACAGCTAATGAATTTAATCAAATTGCTGATGATTTATTAGCTGAAATTGAGGAAAAAAAGAAAATCATTGAGATTGAGAAAGATAAATTAATTACTTTTATTTTAAAACATTCTAAAAATAAATATTCCTCATATCAACTAAAAAGTTATTCAATTAGTGATGTGAGGAATATTCATAATGAAATTAAAAATAATAGAAATGTTTTATCTAAATTCTTTCATTTTATGTTTAATCTTCAATAAAGAATTACTTATTCTCAATGTTTTTAATTTCTTCGGTTAATAATTGTTTTGCGTTTGCAGGATCATCAACAATTGGTTTATCGTTTTGAGTTAAATTAGGATTTCCAGTTAAATCTGCAGTTTGATTACCTTTGGTACTTGAAAAACCAAAATTATTTTTAAACCCAAGAAGAGTTAAGATTAAACCAATTAATTCACCAATTAATACATGATCAATTTCTTTCTTTTGCCACATGATTGTTAAACTTATTCCGACAGTAGATAATAATACTATTAGAATTGCTAATGTTGCAAATTTAGTCATGGAATACTTATCAGAATTGTTGTCTCGTAAAATATCATAGAAGACTCTACGAATATCATGAAAATGAACTTTATTATTTTCCATAAAAATTTTTATAAAATATTGTTATTTATTATAAATAGTCTTATATTTGTAATGAAAATTAATGTAAATAATAACAATTTAAATAATAAAAACTATGCAACTATTTGATGAAGTACTGAACAAAGCAAGCATTTATAATATGCTATTTTTTAATATTAAAGGCGTATTGGAATATCCTACTCTTGATGAACTAAAAGAGAAAAATTCGGCCTTATATGAACGATGGTATGATATTGTTAATAGTAAATATCAAAATGAATTTACTCAAACAAAAACATTAAATGATGTTTATCAGAGTAAAGCAGTTTATCATCCAGAATTTTGTAAAATTGTAGCAATAACATACGCTACATTATATAGTGAAAATGGAACAATAAAAAGATTCTTTAAGAAAATAGTTAACGAAAAAGAAGAAATAGTAATAGCCACATTTTTCGATGTATTACATCAACTTAGTAGTGAAGGGGTAAAATCTACACCACAATATTTTCCAACACTATGTGGACATAATATAACTAATTATGATATACCAATGTTAGTTAAAAGGTTTCTAATAAATAAAGAAAAGAAAGAATTTGGAGTAAATAAACAACTTCCACTTATCATTAAAAATTGTTTAAACTCCAAACCTTGGGAGTCAATTATGGTTGATACTTGTAATGTTTGGAAATTTAATGGTAATGATTGTTGTTCGCTTATGTTAGTAGCTGATTTTCTTAATTTAAAGAAAACGGTTGATTTAATGGATCTACCTGAATTATCTAAATTTTATTGGAACACAATTGGTGATAAACCAGAAGAAGCATTAGAATTTGTTGCTCTTCAATCAGCAACACAAACAAATTTAGTTATTCAATTAATGAATGAATTAAGGCAATTATGATACGAAAATGATCCACATATATCATTTAAACCACATTAACAATCCTACGAGTTGATGTGGTTGTTTTTAGAATTTAAATAATTAAGAATATGAGAGAAATTAATAAACAAAGATTAGAATTAGGTTTTCCACTATTGGGTGATATTATATCTTGTAACAATAAAGAAAAATCAATGGCAAAAATATTAGATAATCTATCTTCAAATAATAATTTGCTTACAGAAGATTTCTTATTAAAGAATGGTTTTGAAAGATTTGATGATGAAGATGATGGTGAAAAATATTGTTATTATGTTAAAATGTATAATGATATTGAATTAATTACAAATGATTTAGAAGAATTAAATGATGATTACAGAGTTTATATTTTTGGTTTCAATAACCCTATCTGTAAAACAGAAGGTGATTATTTAATGTTAGATTCTTTGCTGAAAAAATATAAAGAATGATATATTCTAGTAAAATAGAAGTAGAATAATGGTGATTAAAATTAATTTTAGTCACCATTATTAATTTTTAAATATATTCATATCTATTAATTGCTTTACAAAACTCTATTATTTCAATACAAATTGGACAATTAACTCTCTTATTAGGAACTAACTCCGAAGGCATAATTTCGAATCTTTTATCTCCCGCAATTTCAAGTCCACATAAAGTATAGTTATTTTTGTGTGTATCTATGTGCACCAGATAATCCGAATCAGTTTTAATTCTTACATGTGTAGCCATCTTATTTCACCATTTTAATTTTTTACTAAATTTACCATCAATATTCTCTGCATCCAACAATAAATCAAATTCAGATTCTTCCATATATGCTCGTTTCATTTTAACTTCTCCATACATTAGATAATCGATCATGTTAATTATTGTTTCAAAGAAAATGTATGTCTTATCACGATAAATATAAACAAAACTTTCTTTAAATGATTCATCATCATTATAATTTAATAAAACTCCAAGAGTTCTACTATTATCACTATAGGTTTCTTCGTGAATTGTTTTTAGATAAGTTATCATATTATGTTAAATTTATTAATTGTCAATTAGGTTAATTTTACAATATCCACTTCCATTATTAAGAGCATATGGAATGTTTTTACAACTGTGATTATCATTACAAATTAATTTTCCGTAATAACTATTATCACTATCTTTTACAACAATAATTTCGTAATTCCATTCACTTTTTAATTTATCACCAACAAAAATCGGTTCATTATTATCATCAAAGTAACCAGTAAAATTATTTTTTTTCATAAATTTAAGTTTTATTATTTATTTTTCTTTTTGTTAATTAATTCTTCAGTAATATAAGTATAAAAATAACCAAGAGGATCAACAGATTTATCGTTTTTATGTATCTCATAATGTAAATGTGGACCTGTTGACATACCAGTATCACCAACAGTTCCAATCAACTGCCCTCTTTTAACATATTGTCCCTTTTTAATATAGATCGAATTAAGATGTGCATAAAGTGTTTCAAAACCATATAAATGTCTAATTACAATATGATTTCCATAACCATATTTACTATATAAGACATCATCTATAATACCATTAGCAGAAGCAAATACTTGTGTATTTATTTTTGCTGAAATATCTACTCCTTCATGAAATATTGGCATCTTATATATTGGATGAATAGTCCAACCAAAGCCTGTTGTTATACAAATAAAATCTTTTGTTTTAATTGGGGCTATTGTTGGGTAATATGTTAAAATTTTTTTATTTTTCTGAATTAATTTAGATTCTTTAATAAATTTTTTTAATTGAAAAGCAATTAATTGAGAAACATATTTACTTTTATAATTAAGATTAATAATGATTGAATCAAATCTATCTTTATTTAAATTAATAGTATCGTTATAATATTTTGAAAAACTAATTGTATCATCACTAATATCTAATAATTTAGCATAAACATGTTTATCATACTCAATTATTACATTGATATCTTTTTCTAAATTAGTTAATTTATCTTCCATTAATTTCAAATGTTTTCTTAATTCCAGATTTTCGTTTTCTAAACTAATTCTATTATGAATGGGTTTAATATCAATAGTTTTAGAATTCAATGGTGATAATAAAAACAATAGTAATATTACAACAATTCTTTTTAAAATAATTGGAAAATATAATATTGATATATTTATTTGTTTTTTCAAAACTTAACTTTTATATTATTTTTCTCTTTAATTCGTTTAACAGTCTTTTCGGGAGAAAATAAAAATAAATATGAATCTTCTATTCTCTGTAATCCACATCTATTCGCAACAGCAAATAATTTATATTCATTTAATTCTTTGTCTTTATTTTTCATTAGATCTTTTAAAGAATAATATTCAATAGTTGGAATTAAATTACATTCATTAGTGTTTCCAATTTTATTTTTTATTGAAATTGTTTTATGATTAAAATAAAAATCAGAATCGATGATATTATCTTGTATGGGTTTAACTAATGCAATTATTGCAGTATTATTTGAATGATACTCTCTATATATACATTCAATAAATTCTTCAGTTATTTCTGATTTTCGATAATCAGGATGAATTAATAAAGTATGTATTATAACTATTTTGTCATAATTAAATATGCTAAATTTATTATTTTCGATAAGTTTAATTAATTCATCATAACTATTTTCTAATTCATGTGATTTAATTAATTTAATTAAATCTATATTTAATAATTTAGCTAATGATATATTCCAAACAGAGAAACCATATTCACCAATAACTAAAGGTAATTTACGTTCAGATATTCTCAATTCTGATATAGTACCTTCGCATTCAGTTATAATATTTTCATTTTTAAGAATTAAATCAAAATTTTTTCTAAATGATTGCGTTTTAAAAACTATGTTATTTAATAAAATGCTGTTCATAACTTATTATAATTTTTATATAAATTTATTTAAAATTTTCAAAATTTATAGTATTTATCTTTACGTTCTTTGATATATTGTGGTTATTACCTAAATTAATACTTTGGTAATGTAAAATCATAAAAGTTAAACAATTTAGCAAGACAATATCTTTTAGATGTTGAATTAAAAATAATAGCTAATAAAAGCAATTCCAAACATCGGTTTGATAATGGAATAGAGGTGATTGCAGTATCGCCAATGGTTTCGACCATAAAGAGTTAATATAAATTATATGTTATTACGTACTGTCCATGTGTGAGATTTATTTAATTTTATTCATTTTAATTGTACCACTACAAATAATCTGATTATCAATCTTTTCGAATTTTAATGTTCCCGCAGTAATTGGTTTATTTTTATTACCATCGAAATAATTTATTGTTAAACCATTATCTATTTCAACATATTCTATTTTACTTAAACCATATAATACTGGTAGATTTATGTCTTTTAAATATTCATTCCAAATTTGATTACTATAATTATAAACCTTTAGAGGATATCTTTTAATTATTTTACCAATCTTATTTTCTGGTTCAAATAAAGATATATTATATTCTTTATTATCTTTGGGAACTAAAACTAATATTGAATTATAATTCTGATAACCAACATTAGAATGCCAAGATATTGTTTTAAAAGTAATGTAAACCCAATTATTTGAAGTCTTTTTAACAATACCGAAACCCAACCTATATGGAGAAAATACTTCTTCACCATCATTGAAATGTGTAGTATGATAATCTACTTCTCTACTCGAAACATCAGAAAAGAAATCAACTCTAATTAAATCAGATGCTTTTTTCCAACCATCATCATCTCTACGATAAAGATATAAATTTTTTTCACTAATAATATCTAAGTCCCTATCAAATGATTTTCTACTTTTTATTGGTTCATAAGTAAGTACAAAAATTTTACCATTTGAAACAAATGAAAGTTTATTCAATAGAACGTAATTAAGTGCAATTATTTCAAAATTTAATTCTTTATCATCAATAGATTTAAGATAATCGTCAAGTGTATTATCTTCTATTTTAGAAAGAACTAGATTTAATTCATCTTTACCATATTCTTGAATAAATTCTTGAATAAAATCTTCAATGGTTTTATTATATTTTCTTTGATGACCTTCATAAAAGGTTGTTGTATATGCTTGGGATAATTCAGTATCAGAAATTTTGTTTAGAAATATACTTGATTGTGAAAATCCAGTAAATGTAAACAAAAGAACTGATAATATAATTAAAATCTTTTTCATGACAATATTTTTAAGTTATGATATATTACGCAAAAGATTTGAATTTGTTACAAAATAATGAAATTTATTTTTTATTGAAATATAATTTCTTAAATTGTGTGGGGGTTATATTTGTTGTTTTTTTAAAAATATGTGATAATTGTGATGAACTACTAAAATGCATTTTAGTAGAAATTTCAGAAATCTTTAACTTATCTTCTTTAAGATATTCTTTTATTTTCTCTACTTTTACTTGTTTAATATATTCGTTAATATTAATACCGCATTGTATTGTAAATATTTTGGATAAATATCTATATTTTTTATTTAGTTTTTTACTAATTAAAACAGATATAGTATTGTTTAATGATCTATTATTTTGTATCAAATTAAATATGATTAATTTTATTTGTTTTACTATAGTTATTTCTTTATTATCTATTATTTCAAGTTCACCTTCTTTTAGAAGGGCATTTAACTTATATAATGTTTTATCGTCTAAATCTTCAATAGTTTCAATTTTACCAAGTTCAATCGAGATATAGTGTAAATGTAATTTTTTAAAAACATTTTTCACATACATAATACATGCAGTTCCTTTCATATTTCTTATTGCTAATATCATATATTGAAAATTTTTTTATCTAAAAATATCATAAATTATTTTTTAAGTACCTATCCGATTCATATTAAATGATATATTATATATGATAATATTACTTGGCGTGGGATTATTACTATTAAATCTTATGTCAAAAAAATCACCTACTGAAACACTAGAAATAATTGAATTAATACTCGAATTATACCTATCATTTGTGTTTGTTGCACTCAAATAAGTTTGTAATTGTGTTATTAAATTATTATTTTTATATATACCCATCCAATAAAGTGGAGTATTATTTGAATAACTGTTATTTATATTAACATTTATCTGATATGTACCAGAACCACCGCTTAAAATAGATATTCTATCAGAAGTAATATTTTTTGTTAAGGTAGTTAAATGATTGCTAGAACTTGATGCTGTTATCCATCCTTTGGTTTCAGTATTTGATACAGTAATTGTAGTTCCAGTTGAATTATGTTCATATAATGAACCATAACTACTCAAAAAATCAGGTTTTGTTGTAACGTAATTCCAATCAATATCACCTCGAAACATATTAGCTGATACTACACCACTGGCTCTATCTACAGCAAAGGTTTTAATATTATTATTATCTTTTAAATATAATTCAATATCATCCACTCTAAAATAATAAAATAAGTTTGAACCATCGATACCCGTAATAATATTACCCAATCCAAAACGGTTTGGTTTAATTCTAGCATAACCACCTTCAGCATCACTTAGAATACCTTTAGCGTTTACTCCATAAAAAACAGCACCTTCACTTGAAATTGTTGAACTACCATCAGCTTGCCAACCACCAAGAGTTAATATCGAATTTTGACCTCGAAAATTTTGTTGTGAACGACCAAACGCATCTAATCCAGTAACCCAACCACGTGTATATCCACTTAATACATGTGTAATACCAGATAGATTAATTAGTGAGTAATTAATTGTTAATCCTGTTAAATATTGAGAATGTGTATGACCTGTATTAGATTTTTGAAGTAACAATGAATTTGTTTGTGGCTTAGTATAATAATCTAATATAGAATTGGTTGTAGTTCCAGTATTTATTGGTATAGAAGTTATCTCAATGGTATTTTGAATATTTTTTATTTTACCCCTATAATCTATAATATAAAAGCCATCTTTGATATTATAAGATAATATCTCATTGGGTGATAATAAAACACTAATAATATTCATATTATAACCTATGGTATCAACATTACCTACGTTAATTAAAACCATTGCACTAACACTATCATAATTAGTGACTTTTAAATAATTTAATTGTCTATCGTTATTTATGATTGGAGTTGGTATAATTACCTTTGGAATATCATTAGATAATGTTGTACGAAAAATAGTCAGTACTGTTGAGCCAATAGTAGTCCATGTACAAACACACGATAATGTTTTTGTTGTAATATTACTAGATAGACTAATGTTAAGTTGTTTCTTATAATCAATTATAATATCATTCATTTTAGTAGTTTATTATAGTAGATATGATATTAATAATTACTTATAAATATCTATTGATTAATTTTCATTTAGTTAAAAAAACTAAAAATTGATATGCAATATCAATACTTTTTTGTGTAGTGTCCATAAGTTGAACCAATGGAAATCTATATTCATTATGAAGATTTATTATTTTTTTTATTAAATTCAAATCTTTAGGTTTATTTTTACCAATTTTTCGAATTAATTCTATTGAATCATTTAGTATTTCTAATTTTTTACGTTTTGTAATAAAAGACCAGAGTATAATATCGTTCTGGTCTTTTATTTTTAAGGGTTTACTATTTTTCATATTATTACATGATAAAAAACATTAATAAATTGTTATTTTGATAAATAAAGGTTAGTCGCTGTACCATCAAATGTGATTGCTGCTGTCATTGTTGATAAAAGTCTTCCTTCTATATCATTTGTTGCACCAATATTAATTGCTGCAGTGGTTATAAAGTTTCCTTTAACAACATTTACTGCACCAGTGGTGATTGCACCAACAGATACCCAAAATACTCTATTTGCTTGAGCACCATGTGTTAATAAAATTGTGTTTGTTGCACCAAATGTCATTGCACCTTGACTTATGAATACATAATCTCCATCACCAACCAATGTAATTGTTTGTGAAGCAGATGTTACTATACCTGTTGAGCCAATATAAACACCGGGTACAAATCTCCCTGTACCATAACCAACATTTACAGTTTCTAAATTTACTGCACCGAAAGTATGACCACTTAAAGTAACTAATTCATTATATAAATTATTTGCACTAGTTACTGCACTTGTACTTAATCCTTTGTTAGAACCATTTATAAATTTTATACCTGTTAATGGTGTTAACGTAGTTTCACCTGAATCCCCATCAGGTATTATTAATTTTGGATTACTAATTGTAATTGTACCGTTAGTAAGAACCGCAAATGTTGAAGCAAAATGTAAATTATATGCCGATGGTGTAGATATACTATTTTGAATTTTATCAGACATACTTTCCCAACGCGAATCACTAATTGATCTAAATACTCTCGTTTCTTCAGGTAACATTGTTATTGGCACATTTACTAATCCATCATCAATAAAATCTAATTCATATGGATAAACCAATAGATTATGTTGACCATTATTTTTTACTGTAATAGAATAACCCGGTCTTGCTGATACTAATTTTACACTATCACCATTTGCTCTAACAAGACTTACATTATTTATTTCTGATGTTAATATTGTTGCTAGTGTTTGACCACCACTTGAATGAGATGTTATACCATAATTAGTAGAATAACGAATAGGAGTTGTGAAAAAAACACCATCTACACCATTGTCAAATGCATCCATTAGTTTATTAAATAATGTAGCTGTGACAGTTGCATTATTTGCTATTTTTAATTTTCTAAATATTGAACTCATAATTTTATTTATTTTTATTTAATTTTATTTTTATATATAAACCATCAAAACTATTATTAATTATTTAGTTTTGATGGTTCAAATTTTATTATGCTGGCAATGTTACGAAACTTACATTATCTCCATAAGAAATTCCAACAGAGTTTATCGCATATGCTCTCACATAATATCTTGTATCTGACAATAATTCAGTAATAGAACTACCGAAAATACCTGCACCAATACCATTGTTTGTACTTAATACAGTTGGACTTGGTGAAGTAGCAAATGCTACACCACGTGAAACAATTGGTGTGTAACCATCAAATGTTACGTTTCCACCACCATTAGCACTAGTAGATGTAATATCAGTAATTTCAGATGTAAATACAATTGGTAGTACTGGTCCATTGTTATTAACACCATCAGCATTTCTATCAACAATAATAATACCTGTTGGTGCAGAAGGTGGTGATGGAGGTGTATTTGGAGGTGATGCTGGTAAAGCCTCATGACATGCACCATAAACAATAACAGCATTATCATCCAATGTAATTGCACCTGTTCTTGCACCTAATCTACCATTAACACAAGCGTTGGTATTAACAGTTATTGATGCATATGCAATAATATTACCAGCAAAAAATGTATCAACGTCTAATGTTGCAGAAGAACCAACTAACCAAGTTACGTTTGTGGCTTGAGCACCACCAACTAGAACTACATGACTATTTCCTGCTGCAGTTGTTAATGTTGAACCTATTTGAAAAACCCAAGCTGCATTAGGATTTCCTTGACCATCTAATACTAACGTACCAGTAATTTGAACTGAAGTGACATTTGAATAAACACCCGGAGTTAATCTAAGTCCACCTAATTCTGCTGGTATTGTTGTTGCACCAGTAATACCCATACCAACATTAAATGCGTTTGTTAATGAATTTTGTGCATAACCAGCAACATAATCAGCTAAGTGAAATGAACCCGAAACTCTTACATTTTCAAATCCAGTAATAGATGAACCCGGATATACACCAACATCACCTGTAACACTTGATTCTGTTCCCGGAACATTAGTGATTGTAGAAGCAGCTAATAACCCAAATCCTCCAAAAGCATTTAATGCTAAAGGTGATGGTGAGTTAATAAATGCAATTGGTTCAGTAAATATTTGTAATGAACTAGTACTTTCCACTCCATTTAACACAGCAGTAACTACATAACAATATGTTTGACCGGGAAATATTGTGTAGTCCTCATAAAATGACGTTAAAATTGGAAAATTGTTAAGGGGTGTATTAGATACATTGCCATCAGAATTACCACGATATATGTTATACCCAGAAATTGGTGATGGACTTGCTTGCCATTCGACTTTAATAAATTGTGCCATTGTTTTAATTTTTTATTATTTATAATGTTTCTTATTTAACTATAAATACCTGAAAATTAAGACAATGGCAAAATTTGATTACTAATTTATTTTATAATCATTTGTAAATCAACATATTATAATAAAAACTGGGTGGGAATTATGTAAATTAAATGTTTGATTGTGATAAAACATTATGTTTGTTAGTTAAACAAAAAACAACTAACGTATTTTAGTAGATTTTAATTAGTTATAAAAAAGTAAAGTATGAATATTAATTCATACTTTACTAAAATATATTTAAATTTTTTATTCTACTAATTTAAATTCACCAACAACCAAAACCATAACATTTTCAGGTAAAATTTTACCCTTAAGTTCATTTTGTAACAATTGTGATACTACCCCATCGCTTAAAAATGATCCTATATCAAGATGATTTTTGTCTCTCACCTCAAAAAGAAGTTCTTCAGTATCTGCATTAATGTATTTAAGTGTCAGTCTTGACGTTTCTTTTTTATATCTACTCATGATTAATTATTGTTTTCTTTATTTATTTCTTGATTATTTCCAAAAGTGTTGCTAATTTTAAATACATCAAATAATAACATTTTTATCACCCATATGATTGCAACAAAATCACCATAGGATAATATAATATTACATCTACTTTGAAACATTAGTCTCCAAATAATATTAACGATTAATGCTAAGAAAGCAGATTCCAATAAATAATAAAAAATTATTGGAATAATGTGAAAGAAATTTTTGAAATTATTCATGAATATTATTTTTAGTTAATTTTTCTTTTTCCATTTCTTTATCTTTTCATTTAATCTATAAAAAGTCCCATTCATTTGTAAATTTAAACAAACAAAGATGAGTACAATAAATCCCACCATTCCGCACAAGAAAATCCATTCAGCATCCATTTTTCTTAGTTTTAAAGAAATCATGTTAATTCATTTTGTAATATTATGAAAAGTTTTTCATTTTATTATGTTAAAATAAAAATAAATATGAAAATTTTTAAATATTAATATAATAATCTATTTTATAATAAAATACGATTAGATATTTTTTGAAAAGAAACATAATCAAAGTTTTTAATTTTATAAATTCTTATATTATTCCATTTACCCGGCCATAGATTACGTTTATTTTTTTTTATATAAAAATCATTAATTAAATTATAATCTCCTTCTGTTTGAAGGAAATCAATACTATTAGAAAACCTAGAATTTTTCGTATCATGAATAACCCACCAACCATTAATTTTTTTATATGGACTACTAATCCAAATGGTATCACCATACTTTAACTTACCAACAAAACGTTTATCTGTTGAATCATTAATTATATTTTTTCTATATGTATCATTTAATAAATCTTGACTTATTGCAATCCAACGATGTCTACTTGCTTTTTTTATATTAATACGTGAACCATCACCAGTTTTTGATGGATCACCATCACATTGACTTGCTACTGGATTATATATTGTTCCCCAAATGTTTTCATACATTAAAATAATTCTAGGAGTAATAACATTATTATATGTATGTTTTAAGCTATTATTACCTGTCGTTTTAGTTAATGGACTTGCTATTATACCATTATTGATTACATCAGTAGATATAATAAAAGTAATACAAAGCATAATTATTTTATAAATTATTAATTTTTTTAATTTCATAAGATTTTTTTTATTAGGTTATTTTTATGAGAAATATCATACGTTTATATGATATGTTTTTGCAAAGATCTGAATAATTTTTGAAATTTGCAAGTATTTAGATATTTTTTTATAAATACTTGTAAATTTGGTTATTTTTGCTTACATTTGTAATTTGTTAGAAAAAAATTGTTTATATAATATTTAAAATAATTAATTATGACTTCAGAAAAAGTATTAAATGCAGCAAAACTTCTATATGAAGATGAAATTTGTGGAGAACCTCTGACAGAAAAAACACCTATTTATTGTTTTTCTAAAGGAGTGGATTGGCTTAATGTTGAAAATCAGATAAATTTTAAGAAATCATTAAATGATCTTAAAATTGTAAAAGAAATATTGGTTAGTAAAGGTTTACAATCAGAATGGCTTGAGATAGTAAATGCTATGAGATGTTGTGCTGGTTTGGAAGAGTTAAATTTAGACCGATGGACATGAAAATATAAATTCAATTTTGTAACAAAATGAATTATTGTTCGTATTATTATTATTTTAAATAAATTAGTTTTATGACAAATCAAGAAAAATATCAGAAATATTCCATAAGATATCTAATTAAAGATAGTGGTTATAATTCATATAAACAGGCTAATTCTGCTGCTACTTATTCATCAAACATCGGTGATGCAATTCATTTTGAAATACCAAAATGGATGAAAGAAGATGGTGATTTTGAAACAAAGGTGATTAAATCGACAGATCCTGAATTTAAGAAAATTATAATAAATGAATATTCTAGGCTTGAAGATGAAATAAATAATCTTATGTTTAAATTAAAAACAGCAGAGAGAAATTTTCAACTACTTAATGATGAGTTGTATTATGGAAAATAATTTTCCAATTAATGAACAAGAAGAATATACTTATGGCACACCAAAAAGTGATCTTCTAAAAGAAATAATCCAAGCAGGTTTTAAACCACTTTTAATTACAGTATTGATGTGCGAAGAAACCTTTGTATTCCAAACACATGAAGAAGCAGATGCTGCAGCTAAAATGTTTTTACCTGAAGGATGGTGGTATAGCATCGATGAATGGGATCAAACATATAATAATTATTTAAAAGAATTTGGTGTTGAAGAAGGACATGAGCCAGTAGTTCATTGGTTAAATAAAGAATAGTATTAATATAAAACATATTATTATGAAATGGTTTTTAAAAAACAAATTAGTTACACTACTATTAGTTGTAGTTATTGTAACATTTATTGGTGGATTTACAAATCATTACCAATGGTGGATAACTGGAATTTGTATATTTTTTATTTGGGTAATTAAAGCTAGTGATGAATCTAATGATAATTTAGCAGTATGAAAAAAATCTATTTAGCTGGACCCGATGTGTTTCGTGCAAATGCATTGAAACATTTTGAAATGCTTAAAACATTATGTAATAAATATGGTTTTGAAGGACTTTCACCTTTTGACAACGATGTTAATTTTGATGGTGAATTGCTTTCAAAGAAACATAGTTGTCATATTTTTCTTGGTAATATAAAACAAATTAATAATTGTGATATAATCATAGCTAATTTAGTTCCATTTAGAGGTGTTTGCATAGATGATGGCACTGCTTTTGAAATTGGTTTGGGCTTTGCTAAAGAAAAGCTAATGTATGGTTATAGCGAGTATTGTAATATGACAATGAATGAAATCATACAATTTTATTTTGATATTACAGAAGGTTCTGATTTAAAACAATCTGAATTTCCAATAATTGAATCATTTGAAGGAAATTGTGTAAATTTAATGATACAGGAATCGATTGAACTATCTGGAGGAAAGATATTAAAATCTTTCGAAGATTGTTTAATTGATTTAAAAGAAAATTATAACTTATGATTTTAAAAGCAATTTACATTCTTGAATATTCTATAGATAATAACACCGAAACTTTACGTGTCGAAGTAGAATTAAAACGGAATAATGAATATTTCAAGTCCCATGAAAACATTTACAGAGGAATTGCATTTCTAAATGGTTCTTTTTATGATAAAAAAGATCTAAATCATTATGTTAATGCATTATTTGCTGCAGAAGAAATTGGTTTAGAACTAAAAGAAGACCTGAAGAAAAAATTACGTAAAGAAGGGAAATCTTTTAGATTAAAAAAAGAAGAACTAAAAGAGATTAAAGAACCCAAGAAAAAAAGAAAAGGTAATTAAAATATGGCAATAAAAAGTAAATTAAATATCACTAGAATTAAAACAATATCTTTATTTGAAATGGATAATAAATTACCTGATAATCAACTATTATTACCTAATGGTAAATTAATTACATTTAATGATGAACAATATGATGGAATTAATAAAATTCGTACATGGCTAAAAAGTGATAAAACGTTTTTTACCCTTTCAGGATATGCTGGAACTGGTAAAAGTACGTGTATTAAAAAAATATTAGATGAATATCATGGTGGAATTGTTGTTAGTGCTCCAACTCATAAAGCAAAAAAAGTCATTAAAAATACAACTGGTAAACAAGCCGAAACACTTCATGCTCTTCTTGGTTTAAGACCAGATCTTGATTTAGATCAGTTTGATCCGAATCGACCTCAATTTAATCCAATAGCAATACCTAGAATTTCTGATTATAATATATGTGTTATTGATGAAGCAAGTATGATAAATCAATCATTATATGATTTAATTAAGCTAACACTAAGTAAAATAAAAAATAATCGAACCAAAGTACTTTTCATGGGTGATCCTGCTCAAATACCTCCTGTTGGAGAAAAGGAGAGTGTTGTGTTTAATCAAGAAACAAATGAATTTCATCAATTAACTAAAGTAGAGAGGCAAAATGATACAAATCCATTAGCATTTATTTATGATGCACTTAGAAATAATTTAAATGTTATTGATGGCGGATTCGAAAGAAAAACAAATGTTAATAATTTGGGGGAAGGAGTTATTTTTACTATAAACAAAGAAGAATTTAGAAATAAAATAATTGAAAAATTTAAATCAAATGAATTTAAAACCGATAGTGATTTTATTAAAGTAATTGCATGGAAAAATATTACTGTCATGCAAAGTAATAAAATAATTAGAACCGCATTAATTGGTGATAATGTGGATGTTATTGAAAAGGATGATATTATTATGGGATATAGGTCAATTACTACAAATAATAATAGACGTAATATTATTGAAAATTCTGCAGACTATAATGTAATATATAAATCAAATCTTGAAGAAAATAAATATAATATTAAAGGATTTAGAGTTAAATTAAAAGAAAGTTTAGGTCAAGGATTATTTAATTATGAAGATGTATTTGTTGTAGATTCAAATGATCATGATAATTTACATAAATATGCGGAAAAGCATGACTATTATAGAGATCTTGGAAAATCAAATAAGAAATTATGGCCTCAATATTATGAATTTAGGCGTAATAATTTAATTATGATAACAATAAATAAACATCGAAACGGAACGCATCGCGATAATAGTGATGTTATTGTTAAGGATTTAGATTATGGTTATTGTATAACAGCACATAAAGCACAGGGAAGCACATATTCACATGTAATGGTATTAGAAACTGATATGAATGATAATTGGTTAGTTAAAGAACGTAATCAATTAAAATATGTTAGTTTAACAAGACCAAGTATTTCAGCAACTGTATTAACTTCAAAAATTGATGAGTGAAATGGGAATAAAAAGAAAATCAAATATCATTAAATCTAAAACCATTTCATTAATTGAAATGGAGGTAGCTATTTCTAAACTGTTTGGAATAAGAACTCATATAATAGTACCAAATATTTCATGGGGACTAGTAGGAATGCATGAAACCGATCTTTTTATAATTATGAAATCTGGTTTCGCTATTGAAGTAGAAATTAAAAGAAGTATTTCTGATCTTAAGGCAGATTTTAAAAAACGACACAACCACAAAGATAAACAAAATAGAATAAGCAAGTTATACTATGCAATACCTATTGAACTATTAGAGAAAAGTATTGAATTTATTCCAGAAGATGCTGGAATAATAACATGTAGTAAATATGAAAATGGTAGATGTTTTGCTAGAATAGATAAAGAAGCAAGTAGAATTAAAGAGTGTAGGAAATTAACTACTGAAGAAAAATTAAAAGTTGCTACATTAGGATGTTTACGAATATGGAAATTAAAAGAAAAGTTAATTAAAAAATTGTAACAAAATAAATCTATTTACGTATATTACAGATAGTATAAACAATTTAACATTAAAATTATGATACTAACAATGATTACATTATTTGTTTTGTTACTAATTTCTCTAATATTTTTATATATAATACAATTTAATATATTTATATTGTTATTTGATTTTAAAAAATATCCTTCATTAATCGAGGTATTAGAAAAAACTGCAATAAATATTTGTAAAAAAGAAAATATTTCTGTTTTTATTAAAACATACGATGAATTAAATATTAATATTTCTAATGAAGATAATAAAGCATTGGGAAAATATATTTATGTTACAGATGTCGAATATTTAAATTCATTAAATAAAACATTGAAACAAATAAATGATCTTGAAAAGAAATACCATAAAACATATGAAGAAATTTGTAAATTAGCAAATTATGAAAGTAATATAATAAAAGAAGAACTTCACTATCCCAAAATATTATTATGTTCAATTGAAGATAGATTTTATAATATTAAATATTATTATGGAACATTTTTCCATGAAATAGGACATCATTTCTCAATAAAACTTAATAATGATAATAGTGAAGAAGGTGCTGATGCAATGGCATGGGATTTAATTCAAACAAGATTACCTAATTATTTTCAATTAATTTATGAATTGTATTTCACTTACAAAATAAAATCAAATTTAAAAGGATTTAGAAGATTATTTGCTTATTTAAATTTTTTAAGATTTTTAATAAAATGTAAACTAGTTGTAACAAAATAAAATTAATTACGTATAATATATTTAACTTAATAATATTAATAATATGGGATGTGATATTCATTCTTTTGCTGAAGTAAGAAGAAATAATAAATGGGAAATAGTTAAAGAACATTTTTCATTAGATGAATTTAATCGTAAGTATTATAATAAAGAAAAGGGTGACAATCCTTTTGATTGGAGATCATATAGTATGTTTGGATTTCTAGCTGGTGTTAGAAACTATAGTTGTTGTGAACCAATTTCTGAGTCAAAAGGAATTCCAGAAGATGTTTGCGAAGAAATAAAAGAAGAATATGAGAGATGGGATTCAGATGCTCACTCTGCTTCATATTTAACATTACGTGAATTAATTGAATTTGATTATAATCAAATTCTTTGGGACAGAAGGATAACAAGAGAAGAATCACCAAATTGTTTTAATGGTGCGGCATTAGCAAATGAAGGTGAAGGAAAAATGATCACATATAGAGAACACTTAGGTGAGTCGTTTTTTAAACATCTTGAAGAATTGAATCAATTAGGCGAACTAGATGATGTACGTATTGTTTTTTGGTTTGATAATTAATTGAAATATATTTACTATTGTTTAACTAAAATTATTGTAATGGCACAAAAGTTTGTAATTAATGACAATATTCTAATATTAGGTGAAGTTGAATTTCATGAAGATTTAGTGAAAGATAGGATTAAAAGCAATACTATTGGTGGTGGCTATTGGATATATCACAAAGATACTAATACCTATTATTTTTATGGAAATAGTATTGAATTTGGACAAGTAACTAAAGAAGAGTTTAATTCTGCAAAGAAAGAACCTAATCTTCAAAATGCTACATTAATATTTAGTCTTGTTCATAATTTTATTGAAAGAAAATGAAAACAATTAAAATTTCATGTGATTTTTGTGGAAAACCACAAAATGATTTTGAGTCACCCAAATATCATTATTTTGATAGTAGTGAAATTAAAATTAACATAAAATTATTGGGTGGTTATGTTTCGGAAAATGATCATAATGCATTTCCAAATATGTCATTAGATTTATGTGGTGAATGTACTGAAAAATTTAAAAAATTAATTAATGAATATTTGTTTAAGGTTAAATAAAAATTATGTGTACTAAAAGCAAAATCATATTAACTTTACTTGCTTATTTGATTTTAATAATAACTGTGATTGTTTTAATATGTATTAAATAAACCATAACATTTACTATACTATTTATGTGAAAAATAACCGAATTTCACATAAATCTTATGTAATATGGCAACTAAACCTACTTTTGAAAAAGAATTTTTAAAATTTCAACTAAATATCGATGTTTGGATTAAAAGCACAAAAGAACGTATTAAATTATTACCAGAAGCAGAAAGATTAAGTAAAATAAGTTATGATGAATGGTTAGAGATTCATAAAGATAAACTAACAAATAATAATTTTAAAGAAAAATTAAATGAAAGAAAATATTCCTCGATGTCAAAGGATTCAAAATGAATATAAAGGGAATTTAATTTATTTGAGAGAAACTATTGCAGAAATTAAAGCAGGACATCCAATTACTATTGAGATATTTGAAAAATGTATGAAATTTATATATCAAGAAGGATGGGGAGATTGTTTTATGTGGGATGGTGAAGTTTCTGGTGAAGAAACAAGAAAAGAATTTTTTGAAACATTAAATATTAATAGATATGGAAGAAATAAATAATCTTTTCCTTTTAAATGAAAAAGAAGATAAAATGTGGAATGAGTATGCTAAAGAAATTAAAAAATTAGCAATTAAACAAAAAAAATTAAATTCTGAATATAGAAAAAAACTTAAAGGGCAAATAAATGTAAATGGTTTATATTACTGGCTTAATAATACTCAAGATAATTGGATGCCCGAAGATATTGTTGAAATTGAATTAACTAATGAAAAACAAAATGGTTATCCAAATCAATGTTGTAGAATTGTTGGAGATAATGAAAAACTTTTATACATTAAAAGAAATTTTAATGAAGTGAAAAATATTAATGATTGTTATGTTTGGCAAACTACCACTAGTCTTGAAGGTGATTCTTATTTTGGATATTTATTATTTGAATTGAAAAATGATAAATTTTTTAAAGTTTCTTATAATTGTTAAACTAAAAGAAAAATAATATGAAAACAGTATTTTTAAAAAACGGACAGGAAGTTTTATTAAAAAAAGAACTAGGTGAAGATGGTTATCTTGTTGAAACTCTTATGATTTATCAAGATCATGATGGAAATGAAAGTATTGAACCAAGTGGTAATAATATTGTTGTTAATGAAATATTTACTAGTTGTCCAATTGAAAAAATTTCTGACGAATATAAGAAAATTAATGATAAGGTTATTGAAAAAGAAAACGAGCTTAAAGAATTGAATCAAAAATTATATCAAGAAAAATATGAATTAGAAAACATTAAAGCTCAAAAAACAAATTTAAATAAACTTATTTTTAATAAGTCTGAAATTAAAAATGCTAAAAGAATATCGTTTTTTAATGACAGAACACTTTTACCACAAACAGTGTCAGATAAAGCTAAAAATAGTATGAAATTTTCGTTGAGTTTTTCTATTTTTGAAGGTAAAATGAGCATTTGGACTTATGAATTAAACGATGGTGATAGTTGGAATGGTTATAGTAATTATATCGATCCTGAGTATGGTTTATTAATTGATATAACAGATGAAGAACTAAACGAAATAACAAAAAAGAGAATTAATTCAAAACCTCTTGATTATTTTAATGAATATTATTTAGTTGGAGTTGGCGATGAATTATTAACACCTCAATTAGTAAAAAAGAAAAATGATTTTATTAAAAATAAAGAAAATAAGGAAATTAAAGAATGGACAAATAAATTAGAAGAAGCACAAAACAAATTAAATGAATTAAATAATAAAAATTAAAACAGTAAATCATGAAAATAAATTTAAATTATTGTGATAGTGAATTAATTTTAGAATACAATAAAAAAGGTATTTTAGATTATGTTATTGATAATAAAACAGGTAAAAAACTAATGGTTGAATATACACAAGTTGGAACTGGTTATGAATTAACTAAAAATAATGGTTTTATACTAATGGAAATGTGTAATGCCGTTTATGTGAGAATAATGGAATTGAATATTTTTGTACCGAAATTTATATTTATTCCAAATGATGAAATTATTAATTAAAAATAAATAATGATATCAACAATACTTAGAAACATAAAAGTTCCTACTGGAAATATTTGTGTAATGGAAGGAGAGAAAGGCAAAATTGAATTTCTTTCTATTGGTGATTATGGTAAAAATTCTAATATTAAAGCAGATTTTCTTGGGATAACAAGAGAATTAAATGGAGTTCCTAATGGAGAAATAATGTCATTAAGTGAAAAATGGGTAATTACTATTTCTACTCAATATGGTTGTTCAATGAATTGTAAATTCTGTAATGTTCCTAAAGTTGGATTAGGTGTTAATGCAACATTAAATGATTTAAGTAATCAATTGATTGAAGGATTGAAACTTCATCCTGAAATAACAAGCACTAAGAGATTAAATCTTCACTATGCAAGGATGGGAGAACCTACGTTTAATTTTAAAATATTAGAACACGCTAAATTATTACATAAGATAGTTAAGCCTTATATTGGAAATTCAATGATTCATCCAGTTATTTCAACTATGCTACCTAAAGCAAATAAGAAATTGATGGAATTTTTAAATGAATGGTGTGATATCAAAAATGAAACATATCGTGGAGATGCTGGTCTACAGTTCTCAATTAATTCTACCGATAATAAACAAAGAAAATTAATGTTTAGTAATAATTCTTTAACATTAGAAGAAATTTCTGAAATTGGAGTAATGCTTCCAGATCCTAAAGGAAGAAAATTTGCACTAAATTTTGCACTTGCTGATGAATATAAAGTAAATGCAAAAAGATTGGCTAAACTATTTAATCCTAATAAGTTTATGGTGAAGATTACACCAATGCACCAAACCCAGACTTGTGATGAGAATAATATTAAAACAACTGGTGGTTATGAATGCTTCACCCCATATCAGAAACCAGAGGCAGAATTAAAAGCAGTTGGGTTTGATGTAATTGTTTTTGTTCCAAGTTATGATGAGGACTTGGGTTTAATTACATGTGGCAATGCAATTCTTTCTGGTAGTATGCCCAAAATTAAGTATGAAGAAATAATTTAAATTATTGTTGTAAATTCATTAAATTTTAATTATATTTGTGATCTAAATATTTTATTATGAATAATTTTCGAGAAATAGAAATTAAGCCAGATTGTTGTGATTGTATACATTTTTATTCATATGAATTAATATATGAAGATCCATTAGAACCAGATTATTGTGGAACTTGTGATAAAAAATCATGCGAAATGGTTGGTGAAGGAAATATTTGTGATTTATTTAAAAATAAAATATCATGAAATACATTTATGTAAATAAGGATCTTAATTCATTATTTGTATTACCCAATGATTTACAACAATCACATGGTTTTGATTTACTTAACAAATCTAAACTAACTAAGCTAGATTATAAAAACCTAATTAAGGTTTCGCACGATAGTAAATTGTTGTTAAGTCTAATGAAAGATGATGCATTTAAGATTGAATTAGCTGAATTACTATTTGATAGTGTAAATGAACAATCGATATATATTGGAGTTAGTAATAGAACTTGGCACAGAATTAAACAAAATTTAAAATAAATAACATGCAAACGTTTCTTAGTTCTCCGTTTTTTACTGAATGTGCAGTCTCTTTGGATAAAAGAAGATGTTGGAAGCAAGTTGTTGAAGCAAAGCAAATGTTATGTAATTTGAGAACAGAAAATCTTCCAATCGAATGGCAAAATTCAAAGGATTATATTAATCAAAAGTATAAAAATCACCCCGCAGTAAAAATGTGGAAGGATTATGATGATTTATTGAAACATTATTATAATATTTTTCTTAAATATTGTTTAGATTTTCATAAAATTAACACAAAATTAGAATATATTACTTGTGCATATTCTTATCCAGCATTTACTAATCACAATATTTTAATGATTTGGGAAGATGGATTAGATGATAATGGTAATTTAATTGAACAACCTTTTTGGCTTGGAAACGAAGATTTTCACAGAGCTATGAGAGCAAGGTTAATTGAAAAAGATAGAAACTTCTATTTAAAAAAATTTCCCGAAGACGAAGGTTTTAATAATGGTAAATATTGGTGGCCTGAGATGGAAACCAAAACATTTAGAATTATATAAAAATATAACCCTGCAGATATATAATTAATAAATATAACCCCACAAGGTTATATTTTCTTTTTCATATAATATCCATTTCTATTATCTCCATAATAATTCTCAATTACTTCAATAGTTTCAAACCCTAATTTCATATATAATCCAATTGCTGCAGTATTATCTTTATTTACGTGTAATCTAATTTCATCACAAGATAATCTCTTAGCTTCTGGAATAAGATAATCGTTAAATAATTGTTTGCACATTCCCTTATTTCTAAATTCGGGTAATATTCCAATTGAATCAAGATAGTAATACTCATCAAGAACATACGATATTAATATACCAACTATATTATCTAATTTAATGAAAAATATATTGTTTGGATAATCAATTAATATTGATTTAAATGTTTCTAAATCATAACGTTCATTCACATCAAATAAATGATCTTCAATGAGTGTTACATTAAAGAGATTTTTAGAAGTAATTGGAAGTAAATTAATGTTCATAATATAATCATTTACTACAAATATAATTAAAATAAATTAAACATTCTTGACTTTTTTAAAATATTTTAGTATTTATTCTAAAGTAACAGAATAGAATAAATGTTAAAAGCTTACAAATATAAACTAAAACCTGATAATAACCAAATGATCTTATTAAATAAACATTTTGGGTGTATTAGGTTTGTTTATAACTATTATTTAAACGAAAGGATTGAAGAATACAAAACAAATAAACAAGGTTTAAGTTATGTTGATAATTGTAAATCTCTCACCACACTAAAACAAAATAATGATTTTACTTGGTTAAATGAAACTAATTCTCAATCCATGCAACAATCTCTTAAATGTTTAGATGGAGCTTATAATGGTTTCTTTAAGGGAAGAACAAGGTTTCCAAGATTTAAGAGTAAGCATGATAGAAATAGTTTTTGTGTGCCACAATTTACAAAGTTAATAAAAAATAAATTACATATACCTAAATTTAAAGAAGGAATACCAATTATAATTGACAGAAAATTTAAAGGTGAAATACATCAATGCACTGTTTCTAAAACACCAACTAATGAATATTTTGTTTCTATTTTGGTTGAAACATCTCATGTTAAGTTACCTAAAACTGGTAAAGAGGTTGGTATTGATTTGGGAATTAAGGATCTAATTATTACATCAGATGGTTATAAATATAAAAACAATAAATATACAAAGACATATGCGAAAAAGCTAAAAAGGGGACAGCAACATTTAAGTAGAAAAACTAAAGGAAGTAATAGATATGAAAAACAAAGATTAAAGGTAGCGAGAATACATAAGAAGATAACCAATTCTCGTGTAGATAATTTACATAAGATCAGTACAGATTTAATAAAAAAATATGATCAAATTTATTTAGAAGACTTGAATATTAAAGGTATGTTAAAATCTTGTAAACCAAAACAGGATGATAATGGTAAATACCTACCTAATGGTCAGTCAGCTAAGTCAGGATTAAATAAGTCAATATCAGATGCCTCATGGGGCAAATTCATTAACATGCTTGAATATAAAGCTAATTGGAGTGATAAAACTATCACTAAAATAAACCGTTTTTATCCTTCAAGTAAGGCATGTAATGAATGTGGGTATATTAACCAGAACTTGACTCTTAAGGTAAGAGAGTGGATTTGTCCTAAATGTGGGATGAAACATGACAGGGATCTAAATGCAGCCTTAAATATTTTAAAAGAAGGAAGAAAAGTAAAAGAGAGTGGTATTAATAATGATTTAATTAATGAAAATCAAACTATTAATACCAAAGATAATATTACAATCGTTAGGGACTAACGATAACAGACGTGGAGATAAAATAAGACCTATAACAATAGGCACAATCTATGAAACGTTTAAAATTCTTAACATTAGTTAAGAAGCCGATTTATTTGGTAGTTCACAAATGCCTTTGTTTCTAAACTCAGATAAAATACCAATTGAATCTATATAATAAACATCAAGAACATAAGATATTATTGTACCAACAATTTGAGTATTATATTTAACATAAAATATGTCGTTTAAATGTTCATCTAAAACATCTCTCCAAATATCTAAAGAATAGTAATCATTCTTATTAAATATTTTCTTATCAAGAAGATATAGTTTTCTTAGATCTTTTAATATAATTGGAATTAAATTAATATTCATTATTCAGACCAATTAAGCCACTGATAATCATCATAAAAACTTTCGATTTGCATCGGATATTTATTATTCGAAAATGTTTTAATTACTAAAGTTGGTAGTTCTCCTAAACATTGAAATATTCCATTGTCAGCAACTCTTCTATTTATAGCATCATCATGTAATTCAGTATATTTATCAATGTTTTCTTTTGTTAGTAGAATCATTGGCTGATTATCATTTAAATGAAAAACGTAGTAAATCTTATAACGTGTTTTATTTACTAAAAATAGAGCCAATTCAGAAGAGATTGACTCGAAAATTTTATTATTTTTGAGGATCATGATGTTAATATTTTCGTTTTTCTTTTTGATAAATCATTTCTAATTTGATTTTCAATCGATTTAATGAATTCTGTAAAATTAATACAATGAAACATAATATTCTATATTTAAAATAATTTTTCTTAATTATTTCATCATAATGTTCTCGTTCCATTGCATCGTAATAATCTTTTTCTTGTTGATTATATATCTTATTTTGTTTATTATGTTTATCGTTTTCTTCATAACATAATGAACAAGGGTATTCTTCACCAACCCAAGGATGAACCTCGCAATGACCACGAGCTAAATTATTTCCGTAAATATCATAACTCATAATTAAATGATTTTAAATTATTAGAAAATTTAAGCATCCGATAATACAGATGCTAATAATATATTTTATTACCAATTCCTTGGCCTTTTCTTGTGTCTTTTAAAGAATTCTTTATCAATATCATCGAGCAATCTATAGCATCTTGCTTTTAAGATATTATAATTATAATGTATCTTTTCATAATCATCTAAAAATAACTTCTTTCCTAATTGTGGTGATTTTATGTATAATAATGTATATTTTGTTTCTAATTCTTCTCTAATATTAAATGCTGGCATTGATAAACTGCCAACATAATATAATACTCTCATTGCTTCTTCATACAGTTTTTCGTGTGTTTCATTATCAATACTCTTTAATAACTGAACCTTATAAAATTTGGTTCTAATCTTTTCAAGCACCTCTTCTGCTTTAAAAATTTCATTCTCGTGTGTAGGTAAGTTAAATTCTGTTGTTAGTCTGTCCTCTGCTACCATGTTTTTTAAGTTTTAAATTGCTGTGAATAATAAAATATATAAAGTATGTTTATTTAATGATATATTTTAAAACGGATTATTAATTTGAATCAGTCGTGCATAATAAGCAAAATTACATTCGTTAGTTACGAAATGTTGATCATTATCAACAGAACCCATCCAACCAGAATCTAAAAAATATGACATTCTATTTGTAATTGCAGTAAATCTAAATTCATTAGAAGTATTAACTTCACAATAAATAAAATGCGTTGATTTTAAAACATCTGGCTCATGTTGTCCTCTATTATTAAAATGTTTTATAAAAGTAAATAATTTATCATCACCAGAATGACTATGTAATTCATAACCACCATCAATCATTATTTTTTTTATTTCTTCGGATGTCATCATATTATATTAAAAAAGTTATTAACATCAAAATCAATTACTATATTATTTTCTTCTTTTTCATAAAAATGAGGCACGAACCCACCTTGATATGTGCCCGGTATAGGCAAAACCATATCTCCTTTAATATCTGCACCTGCAAGACTGGTAATATTTTTGTACCAAGTTTTTTGAAATAATTTATCGATTTTCTCTAACTCAATAAGTAGATGAAAACCACCACGTGTTTGTAAGAAGTTTAAACATTCTGGATTAATTAAACCCAATACTTCTCTTCTTATTGTTTCTATTTCAACATTATCAAAGTCAATATCAAAAAATATTTTTCTACTACAAGCTTTTTGAATTTCAGACATTAATTCCTGATGCGGATTATAACCGTTATATGGTTTTGTTATTAGTTCAGCAAGCTTTTTAAGACCTTCTTTAGCAGCTTTTTCATAACTACGAGGATTTGGATTAATGTAAACAGCAAGTGCTTCTTGAGGTATTGGTGTGTGTTTCTGATAATAACAACCCACTTCAATTTCAAGTTGTTTAATTTTTTCAAAAAGAAATTCTTTAGTTGAAGTGAATCTTTTTAATTGTTGTTTATCTGACTTAATATGCGTAAATGGTAAACCCTTAACATATTTGGATCTACAAAATAAACAAACATAATAACATTCACCATTTTGAAGTTCTGGTAACCAATTGATAAAATCAATTAGTTTTTGCTCATCACAGATTATTTTGTAGTTCATATAATTCATTTTATGAATTTAATAAATTCACCATATTGTGGATATTTTTTATTGTAATATTCAAACGATAGTTTATCTGCTCTTTTTTCAGAAGTTGATATAATTTTAAGTATTTCTAGTCCTTTTATTGTATCTGAATAAAATACGGGTTTCTCATCAATTCCATGTTTCTTAACATAAACAGCACCTTGAATAGTGTATGTTTTAACAAAATATTTACTAATGAAATTAGGTAGTTTGTATACCCAGCATCCAGTATCTTCAATCATTATGTGTTTTTCGTTCATAATATATTTATATGATAATTTTTTATTATTTCCTTCAGATATTACACATCTATCTTTTGGAGGAACATAAGGTATAATTCTATTCTTTTTCATTTTATTATCTTAAAGTGAATGACCGTTAAACTAAAGTTGCACAAAATTGTACATCTTCACATTCTTTGTAATGGACACCGTAGAGTCCCATAAGAAACCGATTTAAAATATTCTTTCCTGCATTTATATCAGCATTGTCTTTGTGTTCACATTTAAGACATAAGAATATCTTTCCATTTCGGTTTCCCCTATCAGAATGACCACATACAGGACAAGTTGTACTGGTATAATAAGGTAATACCGAACGAAAACTAACACGGTTAATTTCGCAATATCCTTCTAACCTTTTTAACCAATACTTCCAGTTCCATGTTCCAATAGAACGTCTAATATTTTTAGCCAATAAACGTTTGGCTTTTGATTTAACTCCCATATTCTTTAGTCGTTCCACAACTATTAAATCAGGATTCTCTTTTATCATTAATTCTTTTACTACTTCATCAATACGCTGTTTTAATGCTCTTTTAGCAACATACCATCCTTTTGATTTTTGTTGACATCTTTTTACTCTTTCAATACATTCCTTAATATCTTTTCCATATTGATTACCATTATTCAAACTAGCAAGTGCGTTAATACCAGTATCTATACCAATACATTTCTTACCTTCTTTCTTAGGTTGTGTATTAATTTCAAAACTAAACTGAACGTAATTCTTTGTTATTATGTATGAGTTTAATCTTTTACCTATATTATTATACTTATTAAAATGTTTATGATATTTAATTGGTAAATCCATTATCATTTTATTTCCAATTGATTGTATATGCAACCAAGCATCGAATCTAAGACTTTCTTCAGTTTTATAATTAGTGTTTTTAGTAGGAACTAAGTCAGCAATGGTACAACTAACATACATCCTATTTCCTTTATGAACAGGAATTACTGCTTTATTTTTCCATCTTAATTTAGATGCATTTATCATATCAATCGCTTCTCTTGCTGCCACTTTTCTTAATCTTGCACTCAACCATGTTTCTGAAGGTAAATCAACTATTTCTTTTAATAATTTATTTTTATTTGTATTGTCAGGATTTAACCAAAAATAATTTATGAAAATATTAACCACTTTAGCATATTCTGCTAATATAGTTGACAAATCATTTATTTTCTTTTTAGTAGAAAACTTCAAACTACATTTAGTTGACCTAATTATTTTCATTATTATCTAAAATTTTTTCAATAAAATCAAAATTTGTTAATATATCTGCTTTTTCTTTGTGAATCACAATTGCTTTTTCGAAATGTGCTGAAGGTTTTCCATCAGCAGTTTTTATTGTCCATCCATCCTTCATTAACAACATTTCTCTTTTTCCAAGATTTATCATTGGTTCAATACATATTACAAGTCCCTTTTCAAGTTTTATTCCCGTTCCTTGCTTACCATAATTTGGAATATTAGGTTCTTCATGAAGATTTCTTCCAATACCGTGACCAACCATTTCTCTTACAACACTATATCCACCACTTTCTACTTTAGTTTGAACTGCATAAGAAATATCACCAATTCTATTTCCTATGATTGCTTTTTTTATTCCTTCTTTAAGAGATTCTTTAGTATATACCAATAATTGCAGTATTTCCTTTGAAATTTTACCAACAGGAAACGTATAAGCACTATCTCCATACCATCCATTTAATATCACACCACAATCAACCGATATTATATCACCTTCATTCAAAATATAATCAGATGGAATTCCATGAATTATTTCATCATTTACTGATGTACATAATGTATTTGGAAATCCATTATATCCTTTAAAAGCAGGTATTGCATTATTATCCATAATAAACTCTTCAGCAATTTTATCAAGATAAAGTGTAGAAACGCCAACTTTTATATTTTTAGCAATTTCTGCAAGTGTTTTTGATACTAATAAATTACTCTCTCTTAATAATTCAATCTCATCATCGGTTTTTAAATATTTCTGAATTAATTTCATAATAATTAGTATCGTTTTAAAAATTTTTATCTTTTAATTTTTGTTCTTTTAATTCTTTTTTACGTTTCACACTTCTCTTACCATATAATTTACCAGAAAAACTTGCCATTAACATCATTATATCATTTACAAATTCTTCTTCATTTGATATATTCGTATTTTCAATACATTCAATTTCCACATCATAACTATTAAAAAATACTTTAATTAAATTAAATTGAAATCTGGTTAATCTATCTTTATTTTCAATGATTACTTTATTAATTTTTCTCTTAATTACCAAATCAACCATTTTAACAAATCCACTTCTTGTATCTGATAGTCCTGAACCAACATCTTTAATAATATATTCTACTTTGTATTTTTTCTTAGCACAATATTCACTTATTCTTTGTGATTGTCTATCTAAATCTCCTTTGGTTTTTTGTTCATGACTACTTACTCTACTATATGTTAAAACATTATTAATATTAACTTCAACATATTCACCGATGTATTTATTAACATCATCTTCTTTATATCTTCTATGACCACCAATAGTTTTAATACTAACTAATTTACCATCATTATCCCATATTCTTAATGTTTTCTTAGTTACACCCAATATTTCTGATACTTTTTGTAATGATAATAGTTTACTCATTATATTTATCAAGTATTTTTATAATATCATCTTTTGAATCATTTAATATTTTTTGAAATTCTTCGAGAGTAATATTTTCATCAACATCTAATTCGAATGGGATAGGATAAATATCTCCATTATCTAATTCAAATTCTATTTTATTAACTCGAACAACAATTAGATTTTTATTTTTTAAATCTTCCATAATTTTATTAAACTTCTTTTTCATATATATAGTTTTATTTTTATAAAAAACTCACTTTTTATGTTAAATTTATGTTAATTATTGTTAAATCTGGTGTAAGATTGTTAAAGATTTTCGTAACAGTTAGTTAACCCCCAATGTTTATAATAACCATAACAAATGTTAGGTATCCACCTAAAAGTAGGATTACCACCAGCAGTAAATATTCTTAATCTTTTACTAACAAAAAATATTTTATTATTGAATCTATATGTATATTTTAAGTAAAACCAGTGTAATCCCATTATTATAAATTTTTTAATTTAACATTAAAAACCAATATCTTCTTTTCCACAATCAGTACACCATCTTCGATTCCCATCTTCAGAATATGTGTAATAATCACAATTATGTTCTTGATTTGAAAAATTATTATTTTAATAACTCAAGTAATCTATTTTCAAGATACTTAACATAATTACTATTATATATTTTATCTGTATTATCATAAAATACTGCAATAACATCACCAATTCCGGTATCTCGTTTAAATTCTCTATGTAAGTCTCTTTCAGTTAACATATTAATCTTTATTTAAGTATTCAAGTAATTTGTTTTCTAAAAATAAAACATACTCATCGGAATATGTAGTAATTTCAGTATCGGTTATCCGCGTATCTTCATTTGTAATTGTAGCATCACAAACACTATCTTCACTTCCATCACAACAACTAATAATATATCTGTTTGTGTTGTTTTTACCAGTATCTGAATGATACATTAATTTTAAATCTTTGTCGGTTATCATAATATTTTACTTATTACATATTCTTTCATCCAGCAAGCACCTTTTTCAAATGCTCTTCTTTGTTGCATCATAAATTCTCTATTTTCTTCTGAAGTACTTTCATATATAGGAAAGAATTCTTCTGCTGCAGAATATATTGAATTATTAATTTCAGCTTTTTTCTTAGCTTGTTCTAAAATTCTCTTATTTTCTTCTGTTTCACATTCCTCACAATCACAATTAATATTATGTAAATGTTGTGGAATATTACAAATTACTTCTTTATATGGCGTTAGTTTTAAACTTGTTGTAATATCATAAGTATCGTCAATTGTTTCAAATTCTACCTCAACTTCATCAACAGGATTTTTACACCATTCACTAATAAAATCTAATTGAAATGTAGGTAAATTAGAATATATTGGCATTGAAGAAACCTCTTCATAACCATCAAATGTTTTTAATTGTGGATAAGATGCAATTACTTTGAAATCATATGGTGTTATGTCTCCAGTATTAGCAATAAATTGATATAAACTATTATAATACCAATCACCATTAATACCCTCTTTAAAGGTATTTGTATTTTCTTTTATTTCATCATCAGAAAGTAACAATAATTGATATACGCTCCCTTTATTTTTTGTCCAATTTAGTTTCTTTTCTGTTATGAGAAAATACCCCTCACCAGCATCACACTTATAAATATCACCAACTTCAGGTTGCTTTTCGATTGGTATTGCTACAATTTTCTGTAATTTTTTCATAATTAGTATTTTATTCTGAGTTTAAATTAGATTCTAATCCTGTTTTTGATTTTTGTCTCCAACAATTTTCACAATTATAACAAGTGTAGTTATCGTAACCAATGTCACCGATAAAGCTACCACCACATTTAGGACATTTAGTATTGTTTTTATCTAATATCATTTTAATAATCTTTTAAGTATACTCATTTCATATGCTTCAACAGGATAAAAATCATGATCTATAACATAGATATTAACATATGTATCATTAGTTGCTTTTGCAAATCTTTCTGCTAGTTCCCATGCTTCATTTAATGTTGATATTAATTCTTCTCCTGCATGTTTGTCAGGAAAATAATCTGAAGATAACATTCCACCCTCACGTTTTTCAAAATGTACCATGAAACCACTTTCTTTGGTTTCAATAATATTAAGTGCTTCTTGCATTTTCATGGAAATATTTTTATTTGTTTAAATTTAATATAGTACGAAAAATAATTATTTTTGTTATAAAACCTCCAATATTTTTATTAAATCATTATCTAATTTAACGTATTTTTCTTTTCTTTCTTGAAAATAATTTAAATCATAATCACTTGTTGGAGTAGTAAATTTAATTGGGACTTTTTTAAATTTTAGTTTTAATGCAATTGATAATCTATGATTTCCTTCAACTAGTAATGTTTTACCTTTATAAACCATTATTTCTAAAGGGTTTACAATGCCGTTTATTTTAATATCATTTTCTAAAGATTTAACATCTTTAAGTGGTAAACCCAACCAAATAGGAAATGGATTAGATTCTCTATTAAATTCTCGATATTTAGCAACAATATTGGTGTTAATATAATAAACCGTATTTGACATGATTTCAAACTAAATTGTTTCGGGAATTTCATTCATTACAACATATTTAACCTTTAATTTTTCAGTTTCTTTTACCACACTATTAGCTAAAATAACTTGAATTTCGTTGTTTAAACCCAAGTTAGCCATGTAGTTGATTGTTGCTTCAGTGTAAATTATCATATTCTAAATATTATTAATAATTGTTTTTTGAATATCTTCGACACACTTAATATTTGATTTTATTATTGACCAATTTTCTAATAATTCCATCATTTCATAATATTCATTATCATCTGGAACTCTTCCATTTCTAAAGAAATAATAAAGTTTACATTCTAATTCTGTTTTATCTTCCTTTAGGATCTTAATTGATATTTCTAATTCTTTCATAAGATTATTAATTAACTGAGTTTTGAAATTTAATATATTCTGATTTATTCGAACAATATGGGCATTCCACCCAATCAACATCCGTTCCCATAACCAATACTTCAATTAGTTTTTTATTATTACATATTTTACATTGTTGTTCTTTTTTCATAAATTTTATTGTTTTGTTGATTATAGTTTATATTACGAAAATTAATCTAATTTGTTACTAATTCTTTAAAAATAATTTATGCGTCCCAATTAACACTTATTTTTTCATTTAAAAATAATGTGTTATGTTTATTATCTATAGTCTTTTCAATATTTTTAATGTGTCCACTATAAATAAAATTATTCTGAAACGTATAATATTTTTTATTGTTAGGTATACTAATGACATTTCCATCTAATTTTTCTATTATGATAATATCTCTTTTATTATTTTTTTGTTTTCCAGAATAACCAAATGTATGAAAATATCCATCATTGAATTTAGTGTTTAATTCAATACCAAAAAATCTAAATATTCGCCCCATTAAGCTTTTATTGGGTTCAATATATTTTATATTATTCATTTATTAATTTTAAATTAAAAATTATACGAAAATTAATTTATTTTGTTACAATTTTTGGAAAATAACACAACATTAAATTATCTAAAACAAAACCATGTTTATTATAAAATTCATTTAGTTTATCAATCTTTGAACCATAAGCTGCTGTTGAGTATAACTTAATTGGAAGATTATATTCGTTTGCTAAAGATATAATTTCTTTCATGATTAATGAACCATATCCCTTATGTCTTTCTTTTTTCCTAAGAATGATTAAACCTAGATAAATGTATTCTGTATTGTCTTCATTAGAAGACAAATCTATTTTAAGATCTTTGATAATATCTTTGAATCGATTCTTCTTTAAATCAAGAACAAATTCATTAAGAATTTCTTGAGTAAGGGATTTCATTCTGGCCTAATTCGATATTTAACAACTCTTTTATATTTTTTTAATCCTGTATAGATATTTGTTTTTACGTAAATATCAACAACAACTTTTTTTTCGGGAAATAATCCAACTGTTTCAGTAATGTTAGGTATATACACTTCCCACTTACTCCATCTAAAGAAAATAAAATTAATTAAATTTTTCATAAATAGATATTATTATAAACCGTAAATATCAAAAACTTCTTGAACTGCTTCCTGAGCGTATAAATCGTCTTTAGCTCTTTCATCAAGATAAGTTACAAAACCAGTTAAAACATTGATTTCAATAATAGCAATTCCTGTTTCATCTAGTTCGCCTGTTAACCAACCAAAAATATTAATAATATTTTCACCAGTTTCTTCATAACGTAATTCTGACCAAATATTCTCATCCATGACTCACTTTCCTTTCTATTGTTTAAATTAAAATAATTTTTGTAAATATATTAAAAATTTTTAAATTAAAACACATTAATTATAAATTTTATTCATTACATATTTTAAACTAATTATAATTAATATGTAAAATTATTGAAATTTATATAAACTTTTTCTACATTAATAGTATTTATATATACAAATATAAAACATTTTATTCATGAAACAAATATATAAAAAATTATCCGAATATGCAAGAGAAAATTCAGTTACTTATAAAACAGCTTGGAATAGATTTGTTGCTGGTAAAATTAAAGGTGCTTTCTTAGATGAAACCAACCATGTTAAAATACCCTTATTTCCTGAAATTAATAATCAAACCAATGTAATTTTATATGCTAGAGTTTCTAATAATGACAAGAAATTAGAATTGGATAATCAATTAAATAGAATACGTGATTTTGCAACAAAAAATGCGTATATCATTATTGATGAAATTAAAGAAATTGCTTCAGGTATGAATGATAATCGTCCTAAATTAAATAAAATATTGGTTAGAGATGATTGGAATATGATTATTGTTGAAAATAAAGATAGATTAACAAGATTTGGTTTTAATTATATTGAATTATTACTTAAGTTAAAAGGAAAACAAATATTAGTAATAAATCAAGTAAATGAAGATAAAGAAGATTTACTAAATGATTTAATTAGTATATTTTATTCATTTTCAGAAAGGATATATGGCTTAAGGAGAAAGAAGAATAAGGAAGAAATAAAACAATTCATTGAAAACTAAAATAAGTAAAATATAATTTAATAACATTAATAATTTAAAGTGATTTTAACAGAAAAACATATAATTAAAAAATCTAATCAATATTTTATTGAAATTGATAAACTATGTTTTCTTAGTAAAAACCTTTACAATAAAGCTAATTATATAATCAGACAAGAATTTATTAAAACAAGTAATGAGAAAAAATTAGGTTTAGTTGATCATGCTAATTATTTAAATTATTATGATATTAATAGATTAATGATTGATTCTAATGATATTGATTATATACAATTACCTAGAAAAATATCAAATCAAACCCTAATGCAATTAGATAAAAATTGGAAATCTTTCTTTGCTTCTATTAAGGATTATAATAAAAATAAATCTAAATATAAAGGTAAGCCTGAATTACCCAATTATAAAGATAAGATAAATGGTAGATTTATGTTGATTTATACATTAGATGCTATATCGAAAAAAGAATTAAAAAATAATATAGTTAAATTATCGAGAACTAATATTAGGGTTAAAACTAAAATAAATTCTAAAAATATTAAGCAATGTAGAGTAATACCAAAAGGTAATCATTATGTAATTGAAGTATTATATGAAGTAAAAGAAGTTGAGTTAAAGCCAAATAATAATAGGTATGCTAGTATTGATTTGGGTTTAAATAATTTAGCAACAATAGGTAGTAATGTAATTAAATCAATAATTATTAATGGTAAACCATTAAAAAGTATTAATCAATATTATAATAAAAATTTAGCTCATTACAAATCAGATTTAAATCATTATATAAATAAGAAAGGAGAAAAACAACAATATGGGACAAGCAATAGAATTAAGAATTTAACAAATAAAAGGAATAACAAAGTTGATGATTATTTGCATAAAGCAAGTCGATATATTATTAATCATTTAGTTGACAACAATATTAATACCTTAATAATTGGTAATAATAAGGAGTGGAAGCAAGAGATAAATATGGGCAAGGAGAGTAATCAAAAATTTGTAGGCATACCACACAGTAGGTTTATATGGATGTTAGAATATAAGGCTAAATTACTTGGTATAAATGTCTTAATACAGGAAGAAAGTTATACGAGTAAGGCTAGTTTTATAGATGAAGATGAGATACCAGTGTATAAAAAGAAAGATAAAAAATGTGAAAATAATAATATTGGTATTGAAGACAATGATATTAATAAACATAAATTTAGTGGTAGAAGAATTTATAGGGGTTTATATAGATCAAAATCAAAGAAATTGATAAATGCAGATTTAAACGGGAGTTTAAATATATTAAGAAAAGCAATTCCAAACATCGAGTTTGATAATGGGATAGAGGTGATTGCAGTATCGCCAATGGTTTCGATCATAAAGAAGTAATATTATTATATTATTTTGTACTGTTCCAATTTCATCGAGTTCACCTGTTAGTCAAGCAAAAATATTAACAATATTTTCAGCAGTTTCTTCGTATCTTAGTTCACTCCAAATATTTTCTTCCATCACAAATTTCCTTTCTATTATTTAGGTTAAAATAAATTTTGTAAATATATTAAAACTATTTAAATAAACCACATAAATTAGAAAAATTTTTTATTCATGATAATTGTGACAACCGTCTTCATACAATTCATGACCACAAATAGGGCATAATTCATAATGTCGAATACTTTTTACTATTGATTTCTCAATTACATAATCATACACCATATGTAAAATATATTCTTTATTAGTTTCTTCGAAATCATCAGGAAAATTAATGGGATCATAATTGTCCTTTGTTCCATCATTAAATGTAAATTCAATACCAATCATAATGTTGTTTATTTTAGTGATTTACTAAATTTTTCATCAATAACTTCAAGAATATATTCTTTAATATCTTCTTTAAGATTATTAAAATCAATTTCTTCAATTACGGATTTAACTTTTTCTTTTATATAATTTTTATTTTCTGTAACTGCTTCTTTAAGATATTTAGTTCCAATAGAATCCTCATTATCCCAAGAATTTTTAGTTCTAAAAATAGAATATTTTGTAAATTCTGGTTTTGTTAAAATATTTAATACATTTGATTTGATTAATTCTTTTGTATTAACATCAAGTATTTGATCTATTTCAGTTTCAAGATAGTAGTGAACAGCATTTGAAATAATTCTTTCATAATTGTCAATTCTTTTATCTGGTTTGATACTATTCACACCTTCTCTTACTAATCTTCTGCATTCTTCAATACATATCTCTTTGATTTCATCATAAGATAAGTAAGTTTTTAAAACATCTAGTTCTTGTTGTGTCATAGTATTAATATTTTAAATTATGTTTTATTAATATGTTAAACTCATCCTCGCCTAATTCATTTTGTATTGCAGCTCTAATATTGGCAATAAATTCTGCTTCTTTTTATTTACTTTTTTCATAATTTCCAGTATTTATCTTTACGTTCTTTGATATATTGTGGTTATTACCTAAATTAATACTTTGGTAATGTAAAATCATAAAAGTTAATAACAAATTAGCAAGACAATACGAAAGTATTGAATCAAAAATAATAGCTAATAAATGTAACCTTAAAATACTTAGGTAAGATAAGGTAGAGGTTGTAGGAGTACAGCCGATTGACATAAGATCAATAAAGAAAATTTAATTATTTTCATACTCTAAGCTCATATTATTTATTTTTGTATATTATTATTCAATAACTTCACCACATAAATCAATTATTGCAGTATTAAAATATTTTTCTCCATTGAAAAACATTTCATAATAAATTGAAATTAACACCCATAATTGTTCTTTAAAACCACCATTTTCTTTTCTAATATTAACCCAATCATTTGCTTTTTCTTGAGTTAATTCATAATGTGATTGGGTTAATTCAATAATTTTCCTCCAACCACTTTCATTTGGGTAAATTATTATATAATTATTAATATTATATTTTTTCATTTTAATTGTTTTATTGTAATCATACATTATATCATTGAATGATGTACAATCTTCAGGTAAATCAAAATTATTAAAGTCATTATAAATTACTTCAATTTCAGAATCACATAATGTATTAACTCTTCTCCCAACAAAATGTTCTGTGGTTAATTTTCTTTTATATAAATTACCTAAACTATTCCACCATTCAATTGCTTTTTCGGTATTTTTCATAATAATGTTTTTAATAATATACGAAAATAAAATTATTTTATCATTAATTTTCTTCTGGCATTGGTTCTTCATCCGAATCACCACATACCCATTCTAATGCATATTTTACGCCATCTTCATAAGACATTCCATTAAATTTTCCACCTTCATTAATGGCTTCCATAGCCTTATCAATTTGTTTATAAATTTCTTCTTTTGTTTTCATAAATCATTTTTTAAAATTAGGGTTTCTTAATTCATAATGGGTATCATCATATTGATCTTTACAATAATAATTAGTTAATATACCCTTTTTGTACATTGTTCGCATTGAATTAGATACTGATATAGCTTCTAGTTTTAATATATTTGAAATTTCTCTATATCCCATACAACAAAATCCCCATTTTTCATATTCATCTTGAGATTTCATTAATTCTAATATCTTATTTTGTAAATCAGTCATGTTTAATTTTTTATACAAATAACATTATTTTCATTTATTATTACTCTATTTGGTTGTTCATTAGCAATTTCTTGTGACCAATTCCATTCTTCTTTACTAACTTTACCACTCCACATTAATTCATAACCAATTTCATTCTCAATACCTAATTCTACTTTTTGTGTAAAATAAATATATTTGTTTTTATTTTCTTTTTTATGTGTGGTAATATATTCTTGCATATAATTTATTTGCTTTTATGAAATAATAATTCTTCATTTAAATATATCCAAATACCCTTTATTTTTTTCTTAAACGCATTTCGCATTGGTACAATTAATGTTGAATTTCCACAACATAAAGCAAAGGAATTATCTTCCCAAATATTGGTTACAACACCACACATATTTGCATAGGCACAAACATCATTATCTGAATGATTTTTGTTTTTATTTGATATTTTTATAGTATCACCGATTTTCAATATAGCTTTCATAATTTAATCATTTAAAATTAATTTATAACCTGATTTATATATTTCGATTAGTTCATTAATTCTATCTTCAGAATCTAATTCGCTTGAAAAATATAGATAAGCGTTTAAAAACATATTATTCATTGCATCACTAATATTAGAAACATCTGAAAAAGTAACTTCTTTTTCAGCTCCACTAAAATCTTCTAACCATTTAAGATTATTTTCTTGAGATTCAGTTAATTTTTCCATGATTTATTTTAATATAAGTTTATTATTATGCCAAATTAAAACAACTTTTTCATTCAGTTTAAATTTATTAATAATATCTAAAGCAGTATCAATATTAGAAAAAGAACTAACAGTATTAACCATTTCGTTGATATTCATACATTTATTTAATACTATTTTCATATTGATTATTTTTATCGTTTAAATATTATACGAAAATAATTTTATTTTGTTACATTCTTAGTTTAATATCAAAATATCGTCCATATCAATTTCTAACATTTTCTCAATATCTTTAATATTGTTTCTATCAAAGAAACCGCACCATGTGAATAAATTATTATTAGCTCTTACAACAAAGTTTTCTTCATTAACATTTTGCAACCAATGATATTCGTTAACTTCAACAATGCCTTCAGAATCAATATAATTACCTTTATGAAATAAAATAACATGTGCTGGAGCTACTGGTATTCCTGATTTTTGTTTTAAAACAGAGGAATTGTTTAAATAGTCTGTTCCATCGTCAGATTTATATAGAAATACAAAATTAGTTGTATTTTCTTCAATCAAATTGTTTTTCTTAAGCCACTTAAACATTGCTAATGCAGCAATACCACAACCACCAGAGTTGATGAATATAATACTATTTAAATACCGTTGAACATCTTTTAATGTATTTATTTTAAAATAAATTTGTTTTGGAGCAGGAATGAAAATAACAATGTCACAAAAAATATTTTTAAAAAAATTGATTAATGTTTTCATAATTATTCCATTACATTAATTAAAGCAGAAGTTAAATCATTATCAAATTCAATGCGCAATTGATTAATTAACGAATTTGTTAAATAAACATTTAACGAAAATTCTAGTTCAAAATCTAATTTTCTATAAATTTCACCATCAATTTTATAACAATAATTTAAACTAATATAATCATTAATCATATAATATCTTTATTTAGATTTCCATTCTGCCCATGTCTTTACTTGACAAAGTTTAAACAATTCATTTAAAGCTTCGTTTCTAATTGATTCTGATAACTCAGGTTCTTCAATTTTAGATTCTCTAGTATTATATGTATCCCAAAATGCTACAATTTTCCATGTTCTTTTGCCCTTTGGTTTATTTTCTTTAAAATATCTAACTAAAACAGCAATTGTATCAAACATATTAAATCTATATGTTTCTCTGTTTTCACCATCAATTTGTTTTATTACTTCTATTTGCATGACTTTGGTTTTAAATTATTAATGATATAATATACGTAAAAATCCTTGCAATTGTTACAAGAATTCTAATTTTTACATTTAAAATAAATGATATTCATAAGTACTGAACCAAGAAGAACAATAATCCAAAATCCGGGATTTAATATTGAAAGTCCAATTGCATTGGTAAGGTTACCAAACATAATACCGCAAACGATTGCAAATAAAGTTTGTTTTTTCATAAAAATTATTTTTAATGATTAATGTTAATTGTAGTTCCTGACATCACATCGTCAATAGATGAAACATTAGTTGATTTTATTGGATAAATTAAACTTACAAACTTTTCTGCTTCACTTACTTTTTGTTCTAATTTTTGAAGATCATTTTTTATTATTGTTTTTAAACAATTATCACAATACAATACATTTTCATAGGTACAACAATTATTTTTTTCCATTTGTTCTCCACAGCAAGAACATGATGTTTTCTGGGATTCGAAGAGTTTTGGACTTACCATAATTTTAGTTTTTATTTGTTGCACATTGTATTAATCTTCATTTTCTAATTCCGAAATTCTTTCTTCAAGATCAGATATTTGTTTGTTTAAGTATTATATATCATCATTAATTGCTATATTAATAATTTGTAATCCAATTGGCATTATAATCACTAAACCAAAAACAAAAAAGGGTTTATTCAACATCATTCCAAAAAATATTGGTAAAAATATTATTGTAAGTCCTAACGACATTAATAAACATTGAGAAAATTGTTTTTTCATAATAATTCATTTAAATTTGGTGAATATTCTTTTAATCTAAAAGCTAATGTTTTGCACAATATTGTTCCTAAACCAACGAAATTAACTAAATTACTTTTACCGTAGATAATTTCAGAATGTTTTCTAATTAAAGCATCATTTGAAATAAATGGTTCTTGTAATTCCATTGCCATAGTATATAAATCTTCATCTGAAAAATCATCAAAATACTTTATTGGATCAATAGTATTTGTTTTCATAAAATTTTTGTTTTAATTGTTAATACATATTTGTTTCTATAATATACGTATGAAAATTCATTTTGTTACAAACGATAAATTAAATTTAAATCATTAGCAATATCATTATTTAAATCAGAAAATAATTCATTAAATGATGTACCAAATAATTGTGTTTTTATATTAACATATAAATGATTTGTCAAATTAATATCATTTAGAGGATAATTAAATGGAAGCTTAATGTTATTAAGTAAATAACATTCAAATTCAACATTATTCATAATCTAATTCAAATTCGAAAATTCTTGATAATTCAAAATATAATTCATCATAAGATACATCAAATAAATTAATTTTTAATTTTTTATATGATTTAAATGTTAAATTTTTATTCATACAATATATTTTAATTGTTTTATTTGGAAGCATAAAATTTAAATCAACGATATATTCAATATTTTTCATAAACCCGTTAGTTTTAACTCATTACAATGTATTATTTAAACGATCCATCAGTAGTAAAAGCAGAAATATCAATCCAAATTTTATTTCCTGTTTTTAATTCTGTAGTAAGTTTTGCTTCTCCATCTTCAGTTCTAAATGCATGTAAATAACAAACATATAACTTTCTTTTATCATTAACAAAACTAAATTCTAGTTCAACATTTTTCATAAATTATTTTGTTTAAATTAATATCCTTAAATATAATACGTAAATAACTCAAATTTGTTACAAAATTATTAATAAAAAACTCCCCTTTGTAAACCAATAAACAAAGGGGAGTTAAACCAAAACAAAACAATTATGAAAAACGTTTATATACTTTGTTTGAAGTGTTCATACATTCTCGCCCTTTCGGTTAATTCCCACTTAATTATTTTCTTGTTCCAAACATATTTATTACAGTTTCCCATTTTAGTAAAATCAACCGAAGATAAATCTTTTTGTTTGTAACCAGCTAAAGTAAAGGCATTAACAAAATCAAAACCTTTAATTACTTGACGTTTGCCATTAAGCCAATACAATGTGTATGATTTAATTTTAATTGTGTTACCGTTATCGTCTTTCATGTTATTTTTTTAAAATTTAAACACACATTACTTTCCAAACCGAAGAAACATTATTAATATAAACACAACCAACACCAATTTTATTATCTACTTCAGTCATATCATTTTTTTTATTTTTAAAATACTCATAAAAATTAGGAGTGTCTTTATCACCTAAATATAATGTATAATTATTAATATTTTTTACAAATTTAGATTTAATGCAAATTTCATATGCTTGTTCTTCATTTTCAGCAATTACCCACTGAAAATTATTATTCTTATTCTTTGCTTTAAATAATTTATTCATGATTTAAACGATTTTATTATTATGTTCGTAGGCCCATTTCTTAGCGTCATTACCATTTACATGTTTACCTTTGAAAACAATTTTATTATTATCGTGAGAATCTCTAACAATGTAGCCAGTTTCATCAAACAGAGTATAATATCTTTCTTTTGTCGGATTAATTAATTTTTGTTCTAGTTCATCTGTTTCATCAGCTAAATCAATTTGTAAATTAACTGGTATATCAATAAATTCTTGCTTATTGACTATTTCAGAATATAATTTGTTTAATCCTTCAACAGTTGTTTCTTTAGTTAATTCAGATATTGCATTCTCATAATTTTTTAAATGAGTTTCATAAGGAATACTCTCAACTCGTTTTATATTTTCTTTTATTTTTAATTGAATGTCACTTCTTTGTTTTTCTAATTTAGTAATAGCTAAACTAATATGAATAGCTTCTAATTCTTGATTATTTTCTTTAACTATTTCTTTAGCTGTTTTTATAATCAATTTCTTTTCATAACCAAAAATTCGAGATGCTTCATTAATTTCTTTTTGAATCGAAGTTTCAATATTGGTTTTAAATTCGTTTTCAGTTGTTTTCATAATGTTTTTGGTTTAATTTACAATATTATACGTAAACAAATTCTAATTGTTACAAACCCAATGCTCTTTTTATTTCTAGTTGTTTATTATATTCACCTCTTTCTATGCCAATTTGATTAACATAATGAAATATTCCCGAAAGGGTTGAAAAATCATATTTTAAATTCGAATCTTTTCCGTAAAACTCAAGTCCTTCTTCATCATACAAAATAAAACGTCCATCGTTTTCGTAATCCTTTAATTGGAATCCAAAAAGATTACCTAATATCTCATTTTGTTCTTCGATTGTTAATTTCTTTTCAAGTATCATGATTTTATTATTTGTGTTTTTTCTTTTTATCAACTAACTCTAAAAATATAACAAAACCTCAATTTATTCTCATCTTCATCAACAGTTTCAATTGTTATGTTTTCACCTCTTTTCATAGAAAAGAACTTTTCAAATTGTTCATCATCACAATTGATACGTTCTAGTTCTTTTACTACTTCTTCACACAACAAGAAATTATTTGTTTCTGTGTTCTGAAACTCTTTTGTGTTAGAGTTTAGCCTAATGGTTGTAACAGTAAATTGCATAATATTTAATTTTTAATTGTTTTATGATATAATATACGAAAAATAATTTGGTTTGTTACAAAATACTTTAAAATTCTAATTCCCTTGAAATAGCAATTTCAACATCAACATTTTCATCATTATCTAAATAAATTAAATTATTGTCTAAGTTATTCCAAAGAATATTTTAAAATTTAATCTCAAAAATTCTAAAGAAATTATTGTTTGAATCATTTATTGATATATTCATTTTTGATTTTTCCAGTTTTCAACTAATGATTTAATGGTATAATGAAAAGTGTTACTATCACTAATATAATTAGCTAAAGAAAGTAAATCGTCTTCACTATATAATCTTGTTTTATTAATATCATTCCAATGTTTAGTTAATTCTTCTTTTGGCGTTTCTTCTAAATATTCTTTAAGAAGTTTAACACTTTTAAAATCTTGAGGTAGATTACAAATTACTTCATTATTTGATGTTAAATTTAATATATACCTAATTAACAATCCATTTCTATTTACTTTGGTACTTATCTCATCATATTGTACTCCAATCTTTTCAACTGGATTATTGCACCATTCTTGAAGAAATTCCTTTGAAAATAAAGGAAGATTTTCAATTTGAGGATATGCTGCAATTATTTTACCATTATAAGAATTTGCTTCAATATAATCAATAGTTGCATATTCAATACTATTCATTTCATATAATACTAAATCACCTTCTTTTATTTCTTCATTAGATATTAATATTAATTCTTGAGGTTGCCAACCATTTGCAACTAATCTTCTAAACTCACCACCAGCTAAACAATAATGATATTTATCACCTTTCTTTATTAGACAAGTTTCTGGGTATGTTTTATCTGTATCTATTGTTATTATTTTTTGTAATTTTTTCATGATAATATTGTTTTGATTAAACAAATATACGAAAAATAATTTGGTTTGTTACAAACATAATAAAAAATCATTCATCAATAAAAATGTCATGCATGATTGGCCTTAATCTTTTACCAGTCGATTTATAATATGACTCAGCTAAAAGAAAATTACTTTCTTTTGAAAGTCTCAATATCATTTTATTATACTTTCTCTTAGGTATTGAATCAGCAAAGGTCATGTTTATTATGCCTTCGATTAAATCTAGTTTAGTGATTAACATATCGTATAATTTTAGTTTTGTTAGTTAAAAATAAATTATACGAAAAATAAATAAATTTGTTACATAAAACAAAAATCCTTTGAAACATTTTATTGCTTCAAAGGATTTAAACCAAATAATTATGAAAATATTTTTAAACAGGTCGACCAATCCAAGTGTGAACATTTTTATCATTACCAACCTTCCAATGTCCAGAACAATTACAATCATCTTTGTCACATAAATATTCATGACAAATTTCAATATCATTTTCATCAAATCCAATTAGATTGAGAATTTTATTTCCCGGTTCATCATATTTTTCAAACCAATCCCTATCGTAGTTTCTCATGATAATTTTTATTTTAAAGAATTTCGTATGGATATATTTCAACAACATTATTACCAATATATTTAATAAATTCCTTATATGCAAAATTAATTTGTTGTTGCATTTCTTCTTCATTAGAATCACTTTCAACATTAACTAATTCTTGTGTTATCATTGGAAAATATTGTCCCAATAACCTATATTTAAATTTAACTTTTAATGTTTTCATCTCACACCATCTTTATAAATTGAAATAGTATTTTCAATTGGATATCCTAACATTAATCCAGTAATCCAAAGATTGTCATCCCAAGTTTCAAAAAAATCTTTGAGTGTTTTTCCTTTGACTTCATTTAAATCTATATCAATTCCACTATTTTTGTAATCAGATTTTAATGTTTCTAAATCAAAAAGATCATCAAAATTACCTTTGTAAGCAACAATGATATAATTATAATTTGTTATTGTATTTTTACATACTTCAACAAAAAATTTAGTTATGTCAATATTTTTAAAATAATTATATAATTTTTCATCATCTCTTTCATAAATAACACCCATTGGTTTCTTACCGACTAATACTCGATTAAGAAGTGCATCGTTAGATAAATCCATATTATTAACACTATATCCACCACAAAAATGTTGATTGTCATCATTAATCATTTCATTTTTGAAATTAATTGAATGTGGCTGAAACAAATATCTTATTGTGAGATAACCATTATTATATAACTTCTTGGTTTGTGTTTTTGAATGTTTCTCAATATAAATGCCTTGTTTTTTCATAAAATTTGTGTTTTAAATTTGGTTTATAATACGAATAAAAGAATGATTTTGTTACAGATTATTATGTAATTCATCACGAAGAATAATATCCAAATCTTCATTAAAGTTAGAAATAAAAATTTTTTTTGTTTCATAATATAAAGCATTCTTACTATTAATAAATATATTATTTTTTAATGTTGACATTAATAGAAATTCAATTCCTATGATGTCACACCGATCCATTTCAATATTTTTCATAGTTTTATATTTTTATCTTTTGATATACGAATAATAAATGCATTTTGTTACAATAATCATATTTCTAAAATTGAACCAATTGTTGGATCTAAACCCAAATTTAGTTCAGTAAATAATTCAACATATAATTTTTCATTAATTTCTCCAAATAATTTTATTGATAATTTTTGAGATAAAATATCATCAAAATATTTTTTTGTTAATACATAATCTAATGCATCAACAGATATTGTATTTTTCATATTATTATAATTCTTCTGATATTTCATCATTTAATTCTTTCATGTGATCACCTCTAAATTCATCATCAGAACTAGTTGATTTAATTAATTTTATATCTAGTTCATTCCACGAAGTATTATATAAATCAGAAGATATTAATATTAAATTAATAAAAATTGAATTTTCTGTAATAACATTTCCTGCTTCAATATTTTTCATATTAAAATAATATATCTAAATCAATAATTAAAACATCGAACATTAATATATTGTGAATATTTTCAACTAATATTGTTGGTAATTCTCCATCTAAAGAATAATCCAAATTATTATTTAATATAGTATTTTTCATGTTATTCTTATTCATTAATAATTTCTTTTCTTAATGAATAATATGATTCATCAAAAATTTGATGGTTAATTGCTTGTTTTAAATTAAATTTTAGTTTATTATTTAATGTAGTTAATTCATCATCAATAATAAGCTTAGAATTTAATTCTTCAAATAATACAATATTTTTCATATGTTTCAATTTCTAATTGATCTTCTAATTCATTTCTTAGCTCCATTAATAATTCAGTATTAATAAATCTATCTAAACTATATGTGGTTTCTTTCGATATTTTAAAATAATCAAATAAAATATTATCTAATTGATCAATTGCTATATAGTTTTCAAATTTCATACCTACATTTTTAATAACAAAAGCCATAACAATAATTATGATATAATTACCATTATAGCTTTTAAATTTTTAATTTTTGTTATTCTTAATCCTTAACTTTCTCCATAAGCTTACTCAAAGGATTAAACCTTCTTTGAATGCCTACAAAATAAACACCCTTCTTAATCTCAGAACTTCTATGATCACGTGGAGGAAGTACTTGAGGATTATTCCAAGTTTTTTCGTTAAGTTCTGATATTGCTGTATGATTAAGCATTGCGCAATCATCTTTCACATCAATTACGAATCCGTCCTCATACTCGTACATATCGTAATTTCCACTAAGAGCATGTACGTTGCCTGATTTTTCACTTGCTGCAATAAATTGTTTCTTACACAACTTAGCATTTTCTGGTACTGCATCTATTGCAAACCATTGTGTGTCACCTTGATGACCTACTTGTTTTAGAATTTTCATACTTTTAATTTTAAATTGTTTTTATGTAGCAAATATATACTATTATTTTTAAATACGCAAGAAAAATTTTAATTAAATATCAATATCTAAATATAGTATTAATTCTTGTTCTGTAAAAGGGAATAAATTAAATAATTTTGAATTTACTGCTGATCTTAATTCTAAAAATAATATAGTACCTGAATTAGGATCTAATTTTAACTCTAAATCTAAAAGCATTTCAATGTTTTTCATAATCAATATTATATTATTATAAAGATTTCAATATTTAAACTAAATAACTCTTCTCGTAAATTATTTTTTAAGATTGGATCTAATTCATTGAGTAAATCAATATTTATTTCATCATTTTCATTAAAGAAAGAATATAAAAAATCGTGTAATTTATCTTCCAAATTAATAATTGCTTTAATATTTTGCCTTCGGTTTGCAATTTCAATATTTTTCATAATATGAATTTAATTATTTATTTGAATTTCGTTATTAATCTCTATAAATAAATCTGCAAATAGTTCATTAAATTCTCTATATAAATAATCATTTAAACCATATGAGCAAATTTCAATCATAAATAATCCGAAATCATTATCAAGAAATATTATTTTTTCATCCAAATCTTCAAGAGTAACATTTTTCATTCTATTATTTTAAATCTAATTGTAACTCACTATTTAAATCATCTAATAAAAGTTCAATTAATTCAAGAGAATCTAAATATATATTTTTATGAGTATGATAATTAAATCTATCTGTTATATCAGAAATAAATTCTAATTTAAAAGATAATATTTTACTTATTTCATAATTTTTCATATGGTTATTATTTCTGTTTCATCGTAAACTTCATTTAATAAATCACTAAATAATCTAATTCTAAGTTGATTTATTAATTGATGTTGTAGTGTCATATCTAATTTAACATTAAAATCATTATTAAAAATAAAATTATTTTTTGATAACATATAATCTAATGCAATATCACTATTATTCATTGTTTTAATTCATTATCAATATCATTTTCTAATCCACCTAATGATCCATCAAATAATTCATCGGTGGTTTTAAACATTAAATCAATATGAATATTAATATATAAATCATTATATAATGATTCAATCAATAGTTTTATTTTTCTTAATTCAATATCGTTCTTAGTTTCAGTAATCATTTTAATTCATCTTCTAAATCATTAGCAATTTCGTTCAATAATGTTGTATCTCCCTCAAATATAATTTTATCAAATAATTCTCCATCTAACTTAAGATCTAAAATTGAGTATTTTAAATCTTGAAAGAACATATTTGATTTTTTAAAAAACATATCAACAATTTCAATATTCTGAAATTTCATTATTTATATTATATTTTTAATTAAAAAAATCAAAATCTTTAAAAAATATTTCTTCTAAATCATTAACTCTTATCATTAACCGTAGCTCAGTTAATGCATCATGAAAATTTAATCCACTTATTAAATCATTAATAAAATTATCACCCATGTTATTTAGAGCAATAAATTCATTTTCTATTAGTATATTATTTTTCATTTATTATTCATGTCTTATATTAGAATAAATTGCATTACGTAAATCTATAAATATTTCATCATTCATTAAATCAAATATTTTGCTGTATGATATATTGGCACTAAATCTATTGTTTTCTTTACATATCTTTAGAGAGATTATATTAGATATTGGAATATCTAGTTCATTAGCAATTTCATTATTTTTCATATTATGAATTTAATTATTAATTATTTCAAGATAAAACACTAAACCTAATACAACAGACATTTCAATTCTTAAACTATTTAAAACAAATTCTTTTATTACATTATCTAAATCATTAGATATTTTATTATATCTTAATTCATTTTCAAATGAAAACATATTAATAAATAAACTGTTATCTATTTCTTTATTATCAAACATAATAATATTATTTTAATTCATTAAATAAATTATCGGCTAATTCAACAAACTCTTCACTGTTTGACATTATAATTGTTTTAGTTAATAATCTAAATTCTAAATCTGAAGAAAATGTATCAGTTAAATCAATGAGCATAGAACTGGAGGATAATTCCAGAAGAGTATAATCCAGTTCTATATTCTCAAATTTCATTTTAGTTGTTAAATTCATTGAAATTATATATCGGAACATAATTCACTACCCAATTCAATATGCTCTTCATAATTCAACATATTAAAATCATCCATTAGTCTTAAATTATCAAATAAGGAATTGGATAACTTAAGATCATTATCCAATTCCTTATTTTCAAACACCTTTTTAGTTGTTAAACTCATTGAAATCATATTTCAATTCAGCAGGAATTTGTTGAGGTCTATGATACTTACAAGCTTCTATTGCATTATCAAAGTGAGCACTGGTATCAATTAAAAACATCGAACCAGTTGAGGGGCAATGAAGTTCCAACCAAGAATAAGGTTGATTTTCAACACCGTTAATATCAACAAGAAAACTAAATTTCTCATTGGTGTGCCAAAGTTTAACTACTTCACTATAACCACTACTATGATTAATAGTTTGTTCATCAATTACTTTGGCATTAAGAAATGCCATTAAGTATTCATTTCCGAACTTTTCTTTCATAAGAGTTATCAATGAACCCTTAACATTTTCATCAGTTAACTTAATAAACTCATCGAAAGTAAGTTCCTTATTGATTGTTTTTAAGAACAAATCTTCAGGTATTCTACGACCATTAATGTAATACATATTATAATTAGGCCAATGTATTGCACCACCATCTATACTGTGGAAACCTATTGCATTTCTATGAATGTATTTAGGCATTCTAAGAACAAGAACAAACATCTTTGTAAAGAAACAACGAGCGATATTGTTATTGGCATTTTCATACAACCAATTAAGAATATCTTTATTCTTATGATCTATTTGAAATTCATCTTGAATAAACTTGTACCACATTAGGTACACTCTATGATAAGATGAACACAAGAAAAGCCAATGAGACTTATTCTCATATTTGCAATTTTCGAATACTGTACCATCGTTTTCCAAGTTATTCTTCTTAAGATACTGTTCATATACCTTCTGAAGTTTCTTACCTTTTTCAAGTTCTTTTAACTTCTTTTTGTAATCATTTGGATCATCAGCAAAGATTACAACTGGTTTTTCAAATCCACATATCTCATACAACTTATCTACATAAGCAGTACTTTGTTCAGGATTAAAATTATCATATTCCACGCCGGAATATAGATCTTTAGTACATCTTTCTTTGTACATAGGAATTTTTGCCTTAATTTCGGGCGTTAAATCTTCTAATGTTTTCATTTTTTTAAAAGTTTAAAGTTATTATTAAATTTTTTGTTGTTGCAAATATATGTAAAATTATTTTAATATTATTTCAATTTCATCATTAAAATTTATAAAAAATTCATCATCATCCAATTCATCGAAAATACTATTTTTTAACCATACATCAAGTGGCATGGCTATTGAATAATTTAATTTCTCTTCTAATTCATCGTCTGAACCTAATACATTATTTTTCATATTTCATTACTTAAATTCTTTAAAAACTGGATTTAATTCCACATTAAATTCACTTAATTCTATATTGATGTTATCAATTAATAAATTATTTAACTTACTATATGTATAATCACACAAAATATTGTTTAAATCTAAAATTAGGACATTATCAAAATTATATAAATATTTTTGACATAAATTTTCTTGCATCGTTTCGTTTATCATAAATCATAATATTTTATTCGGAATAAAAAAGTTCATGAATTAAAACATTATGTAATTCTATTAATTCATTTCGTTTAAGCGATGAAATATTTAATGCTAGGTCATTATTAATTTGAATTTTCAAATCAAAATCAAGGTTATGCAAAATAGAATTATCCGTAACAAAATTTTCTTTGTTTATCATAAATCAAGTTGTATTGCAACATCAAAATCAAAAGCAAGTTCAAATGTCAAACCAATATAAAGAAAATGATTTAATTCATTATTGGTTTCAATATCCAAATTATCATCAAAAGAAATATCATTAAATCCTATATTATGAAAATAATTTTCGAGAAATACTGTGGTTTGAATATTATGCATTATCAATTGCCCAATTAATGAATTTAAAAATAAGGTAATATATTACTATAATAACAATCCACATGATAATAAATATTATTATGCCATTAAATCCAAATTTATTATACAATGTAATAATTGGTTCAATGAACATATCATACAATACATAACCTAAAATTAATAAAAACATCATTAATAAACCTACTATTGCTATTATTTTTTTCATAATTTTATTTCTTATATTTTTCCAAAAGTTTTTCACTGTACAATATTGTTTCATCCAGATCTCTCACAGGCTTAGATGCAATCAAATTCTTAATTGTAGTTAATTGATATTCTAATGCATCGTACATTGTCTTGAAATCTTCTTGCGTGTGATATTCTCTAACTGCATTAGAGTTAGCAAATTCAATTGCTCCTTTAGCTACTGCATCAAGATCAATTGTATTATTTATTTGAGCCAAATCATTAATATAATCATTTAATGCAACCTGTAAATTGTTATTGTTTTTCATAATATTAATTATTTATTGATTATTTCAATAATATACGAAATAAAACATAATTTGTTACAATATTACTTATTTTTTCTCCAAATATTATCTGATAGATATTCTTTTATTTTTTCTAATTTCTTTTGATTAACATCAAATTTTCTTATATCTTCACAAATATAATCTTCGTATTGCTTATTTGTTAAGAGTATATTAATACAATCTTTAAATTCATGTTGGTGTAAACATTTGAATGTTTCTTCTTTAGATTCAATATAAAAGAATGTATTATCTAATTGAATTTTTATGTTATTGTTTGTTTTCATATATGTTTAATTGGTAAAATTGAATTAAATGGTGGTTCGTATTTACCAATTTTTCTAATATTCATTATGTTTATTTCAGAACAAAAAACAATGTCACCATCATCTGATTTTACTATACAATTGTTAAGAGTATTCAAACAATCAATTGTACTTTCCTTAGTTGGACATGGAACATTAACTGCAATAACAGTATAAATTTCTTCGGATAAACCAACTGAATCATGTGTTAATTCAAATGAATCTTTATTGATGGACAATGTAAAACTTCCATCAATAAACACAACCTTAGAACCAATTTTTATTGGAGCTGGATCTTCAGGTAATATTAAATCAAATTTTTTCATATTATTAATTATTTTTCTTAAAATTTCTTTATATAGCCATAATCATTAGCTAACTCATTAATTAATTCTTCTGAATATGGTTTTATTTCAGATCGAGAAAAACTACCTTCACCAATTACTACTCCAGTAACTAAATCAACAACATATTTATAATATTGATTAGGATCTTCTTTAAGAAAATAGCCAATCTCATAACCAAAACTTGAACACCAGATTATTTGTTGATTAGGTGTAAAAGGTATATTATTCATAATAATTTAATTTTCTGAATTTACAAATACAACTTTACCTTGTTCTAATAAAATTCTAAAGGGATTAATTACTTGATAATCTGGATACCAATATACATCGCCTTCAACAAAATTTCCTTTATCATCTATGTCAATATCGTAACCAATAATTGGAGAAGATGTTAACCCAACCTGATCTGTAAGATCAAAATATCCATTACCTAAATAACCGCTATCTTCTAATAGATCCCAAATTTCAGGATATGGATTGTCATTTCCATATTTTTCAATAAATTCTTCTTTATTTAATAGAACAATCTTAAGTTCTTTCTTATCTTTTGAAATTTCTAGCTTTATCATGACCTTTGTTTTTATTGGTTTATGTTATAGTATACGAGAATAAATTTTAGTTGTTACAAAATAATTGAATATAATATTAAAATAATACAATAAAACTATTATTAATTATTATACACAAAGCTCAAAAACAGATGCACAAAACCAATTATCATAACCTTCAATTTTTATACTATAACTATCTAAAGTAAAATTACTTTTTTCGGTTATGATAAATGTTGTGTTTTTAGATAATATATTTTCTTTTCCAAAATGTGTGGCATTATAAATTGTTTTTAGTTTAACTTTATCGCCAACATTAAATGATTTATTTTTAGCCACATTAATTTCTTTATTGACATTATTATAAAAATCACTAACAGAATCAAATCCATGACTTTTAGCAATTTCTCCAAATGTTTTCATAATGTTTGTTTTTTAATTAAAATCTTGTTTGTTACAAATTTAATTCTAATTCTAAAATATCATCAAAGTCATTAATTTCAACATACATATTAAAACCAAATATATGATCCTGAATATGTAATGTTTCAGTAGTTAACTCACTAAAAAGACTTGAATCAAAACAAAGAATCAGAATTTTATTTTTCATATTATATCTTAACAAAAATTAAATTTTAATTTTTCCAATTCCTTTTTAGTAACAATTCCTTGTTGTTTTAATTTTTCAAACATTGTTTTTGCATCATTTTTATTTGGAGTATCATATTCCATTCCACAATCATCAGCACCCCAAATACATACTCTATATGTATTTTTAGCTATTAATCCAAGATAAGATAATTTTACTTTGTTGTTGTCAAAATTTGGTGACCAATCATCAGTGGTTTTAATCATTACACGTATTGGTTCTTCATTAAACTTTATAAATTTCTTATTTGATCTAATACAATCCTTAATTACTTCAAATACACCATAAAGATAAACTCTGGTATAATTTTGAGGTATATCATCAAGATATTCAATCTTAAATTCTTTTGTTAATTCATTAGAGTCTTTAACTAAATTACCTTTTGAATCTAATGCAAAATCTAAATCTAATGTGATTTCCCATTTAAAATATTCTGAAATAGATTCTAATTTAATTTCTTTATTAACCATAAAACATATTATTTTATTATTCTAACATAAACTTTAATTCTCGATTTAATTCAGTTGTTAGCTCAATTCTCAAATCATTATCATATGTATAAAAATATAAAACAGAACTGATTTCACCTAATATATCTTTATATAAAGAATCATAAATATCCAGATTTATTTTCCTTTCAAGCAAAAGACATGTTTCAAAATTTTTCATATCATTTATATAATTTCTATTTCATCCCATAATATAATCTCTAATTCATTATGTAATGTATTATAAACATCTCTAATTAAATTAATATAAATATAATCATCAAGCCCGTATTCAATTTCATTAAACCTTAATTGTTTTAAATCAACAAGAAGTAAATCATCAAATTCTATTATATTTACTCCAATTATTTCCTTATTAACCATATAAATATTTATTCTAATATTAAAGATAGTTCTGATCTTAATTCATCTAAATCAATTATATTAATATCATCAAACGTTTTATGATTTAAATTACTGCTTATTGTATCTATAATTAAATCATCAGTAAGATCATATAATTTATAAGTAAAAGGATATGAATGTATAAGTTCAATGTTTTTCATACAATTTATATAATATTTATTTCATTCCATGTCAATTCATCATCAAATTCAATAAAAATTTCCTGCCTCAAATCTAAATTATATTTTCTATCTAATTCACATATTAAATCAAATTTAAAATCAAACATAGAATTTAATCTAGCATATAAATTACTTCTTAATTCAAACTCTAATGTTTTATTGTTTTTCATATGAATATATTAATTTAAATCATTCTTTAATTCGTCATCCAAATTATTATAATTATCATATATAGTATCATATAATTCTAAACTTAAATTACAATAGGATAAGTTCGTCATAGATAATTCTTTTTCTATTTCGTTTCCTAAACCATAGACAAAAAATTCAGCTAATTCTAGTTTTATTACTTTATTAAGCATAACTATAATTGTTTTATATCATTTTCTATTTCAACATCAAATTCATTACTCATATCTAAACGTAAATTAATATATAAATTCCTACTTAATAATATAGAAAAATTATACTTTAATTTATCATCTAAATCAATAGTCAAATCACTACGTAAAATATCTAAATGATGAAATATAAACTCTACTTTGTTAATCATAATACGAATATTATATTTACCTCAATTCTCGAAACAAATCACCATCTAAATCATTTATGTTGTTATTAATATCAGAATATAATTCATTAAATTCAAAATAAAGCTTATTATTAATAGATTTTCTAATCATATTATTTAACCCATCATTTAAATCAATATCTTTAGAACCAAATGAATAATATAATTTTCCTTTCTTCTTTAAAACAATCTCTTTGTTTTTCATATACCTATTTTAACTCATCGTTTAATATATTACTTAATTCAATTCTTAATTCATCATTCAAATTATTATATAAATTATCATTTAAATAAACATCTAATTTAAAATCTAAAGAACATTCTAATAAGTATATAAACAAATTATAACTATTCTTCAAATAAATTTCTTTTTCAATATTTACCATTACTAAATTTATTTAATGTAATTCATACTTTAATTCTAATTCAATTAATGATATAACAACTTCCATTTCTTCACATAATGTTTTATCAACGAAAAAGTATAAATCTAAATCTAGAGTATTATTTGTTAATATATTAAAACTATTATGTAACAAAAATAAATTATTTTCCAAACTATTTAAATTTTCAATATTATTCATATAATATCTATTTTAATTAATTATCAAAATTTAACTCCTCATAAAAAATAACATTTAATTCAACATATTCATTTCTAATTGAAACTTTATAAAATAATTCAGAATCTAAGTCAGTACCTAATTCACTATGAAACATATGTAAATTAGAGAACATATTACTATTATTTAAAACTTCATTTTTCATAAGACAAAAGTTTTTATTAGTGAATATGAATCATCATAGTCATTATATATTTCAAATCCACTATCTAAATATAAATTTACTGCACTATGATTATTTTTATAAACAATTAATGTAATAATATTAATCCTAAGTTCATTCTTTACATAATCAAATATCTGATATAATAAATATTTTGCAAATCCTTGTCTCTGAAATTCCTCTAATGTCTTTAATTCATATAGTGTAAAATATTTTTCATTAAAAAATTCATCTGGTTGCTCAATACTAAAACCAGACTCAGATACCAAAGTAAAACCCAAATATAACTGAAACTTATTATTGTATATGTCTATTATAAACTTTTTCATTTAGCAATTAGTTTAAAAACTCAGTATCTATATCAGAACTTAGTTCTGTATCTAAATTAATACCAAAGTCATTATTTATTTCAAATATTAAGTTTGCTTTCAATATTAAATATAAATTAGTATTTAAATAATCCTCTATGTTATCATCATTCATTCGAACAGAATTAATAATACTTTTCATCTTACATAGTTCTCTTTTTAGTAGAATATCAATAATTATATTTTTCATAAAATTATTTAATTATTATATAATGAAATTAATAATGCCACATCAAATTCTCTGTGAAATGTCTCTAAATCTTCACCAAAACTCATTTTTAAATCTACATTTAAATTAATATTTTCCATATTAAGATAATTTCCTTTTTGATGTAAAGCATCAACTAATATTTTATTCTTCATAAGACATGTTATTATATTATCTCATCTAATTCAGAAGCAAATATCATTCTACCTTCTTGCTGCACTAAATCAACTAAAGTAAAATATAAATTATCAATGACATTGAAAATAAAATTAAGGTTAAAATTTTTATTGTATTCAATATTTACCATCTCATCAAATCTTTTTAAAACAGTAAAACTCCCCTAGGTAAACCAATAACCGAAGGGGAGTTAAACAAACCAAACAAACAATTATGAAAAAAGTAAATATCATTATAATTTTTTAACTCCAAAGAATTTAGATAGGTTATGATCATATTTCTTTCTATCTTTTCTCCAAACACCAAAGATAAACATAAAACCTAATATTGTATTACTTAAAGGTAAAATAACAATTAAAAAATCAACAAAATCTGGATTAAGATCAAACCATTTACCATTTTTAGAATATGCTTTTTTAATAAAGAAATAAGCACCGACAAAACTAATAAGATAAATTATTGAAATTACAATTATTGTTTTCATATAGTATTGTTTTTATATTATACGTGAGATAAGATTGAAATGTTACAAAAAATAAGGTTCAATTATTAAATCTTGAGCTAGTACTTCTTTACTATTTAAGGTTTTAATATTCATTTTATGAAACCATTGTGGATATGAATTTGGATTAGATATTTCAATTTCATATGTTTCTAAGTTCAAAGCACTAACAGTACCTTTAGTTCCATTATATAATTCTACAGTATCGCCAATTTTTAATAAAATATTTTTCATTTGGTTTTATTTAAATAATTTTGTAAATAGATCTTGCTATATCTGAATCTAGTTCATCATAGAATTCTACTTCTAATTCTGAATCTAGTTTTAAGTATAATTCAGTAAATAGATCTGATTCTAGTTTTGAATCTAAATCTCTTCTTAGTGTTGATTTTATTTTATCTAGTGTTTTCGAAAAAATAAAATAATTGTACATTCTACTCATGGAAAAGTTTATTTTATTCATAACCATATTTCTAATTTGTATAATAATGATTTAAAATAATTAAGTTTTTTAAATGAATATAAAGTATGTTCTGATTTAATATTCTCATCAGTCCATTTACCTGCATTGAACCAGTTATCAAATAGTTTAACTGGTTCATTATTTTTTAATAATACAATTGAATTATATTTCATTTTCTTATGGTATTAATTATGTACATTGTTAATAAACATTTATTCATAAGTTATTACCATGCTTTTAACGTTTTCAATACCACCAAAAATATTATAGGGTTCAATTAGTTGTTGTTTTACTTTTGGTTCAAACTGTAATCCATTTGGTGCAGTTATTACAATTTCCTTTGCTCTTAAAGCAGGATTCAGATTTTGTAATACTATTATAAATTCATCTACAGTCATGATATTATTTATTTTAGGTTTTTAACTCATACAAGAATAATAAGCAAGAGTATAAACATCGAATGTTTTCTTTACTATTGCAAACTCAAATATTGAATCAGTATTCTTTTGTACATTCTGTATGTGTATTATCTTATACTTTAGATTCTCATATGTATGTTCTTCTATTTCCTTATTAGAATTAAAATGATCCTTAAGGCTATCTAATAAAAGCTTAACATAATCCTTACCTAAAGCTTTTGATATTTTATCTTGGTTTCTAAGGATGAATCTTGACATAAGATTAGATTATTTGTTATTTTCTTTATATGGTTGTTTTTTCATAAATTCTTTATGAAATTTTGTAAGTGCTTTATCTGTCATTGTTGCTATTAAAAAAGCTAATGTATTTGTATTTGCTCCAATAACTTTAGCATGTTCAAATATTTCAGATAATAATTTATGTCTTCGCATAAGATTTAATTTATTTTAAGATATACTTTCAGTAAGTCGATTTTTAATCCATTCGATATTTGGAACACCATTACCATCGAATAGATCTAATACTTCTTTGATAGCTTCATACATTTGTGGAGCTTTACAAATAAGTTTAGCATTTTCAAAAGATTCTTTTACACTTCTTTCGTGTACTGTTGGATATTCTGTTTCGGGATTAAAATCGCAAATAGTTTCGTTTGATTGATCCATTTCTTTATGGTTTTCTACAGATACTATTTGTGAACCGTCTATTGTCCAATTTCCTTTTGTATACATAATAATTTTGGTTTGATTTATACTAATACATATTTTAATTATTCGTTCATTCAAACAAATTTATTGACTGCTTCCTCTCTTCTTCTCGAAAGACATTTTATCTTTAGCCATTTTTATTTTAGTTGGCTTATCCTTTATTAGAGTCTCTTAAACTCCAGTCTTAATTCATTTGAATGAACTATGTTATAATATACGTATATTTTATGGACATTGTTACAATAATGTTATATTAAAATACACGCAACAATAAAACATATTAATACAATTGTTAAACCAGTAAATAAACCATATCTCCAGCCCTTATCAAAGGCATTAGCTTTAATGGTTTCAATTTCTATTTCAGTGTAATTCATAATTGTTTTTATTAAGTTGTTTGTACATTATACGATCTTAAGTGGACATTGTAAGAATAGATATTTATAAAATTTCTCTATTTTACAAATTAGTTTTCAACCTCTGTTTTATTATCAAGTTTTTTCAAATACTCATTTTTATCTATTGTATAAATAATTGAGCCAGCATTAGCAACGCTATAAACTTCACCCTTTGCCATTCTTTCCATGATAAGTTTATGGTGCATTGGTTGACGATGAAATACTTTTCCTGTTGCTGCCTCAACATTCATAAAACCATTACCAGAATGACTGACAAAAGTAAAACCTAAAGTATCTAAAGATTTAGCATCATTGTGATCAGCATCGACTATAAAAACTATTTTATTAACATTAACTTCTTTACCAGCTATATTCAAAACCGGATAATTTTTTAAGAAATTAGTTAATAATTTACTTGCACCGCCAATTACTTGGTGATTTAGTTTTGTAGCTACCCTAATTATTTCAACATCGTACAAACCCTTTCCAAAGAAAGGGTGTCCAAATGTATAGCACATTAATAATGTACCAGCTTTAACATTATTCTTATCTTTCTTAAGATATAAACCCAAATTAATATTAGAACTTCTATAACCGTAGAAACAATTTTCATCTAAAAACGGTCTAAGTTCTTTATTTGTTATTTGTTTTATTTCACAATCTCTGGCAAAGACACGGTTATTAATTTTACCCGTTGCAGTTTTAATATATGACTGTAAAACATTCCATTTACGGTTATAATCAGTCAATACATTTCCTTCTATACTAGTAATTGTTTTAGTTTCCTCTAATTCCCAATCTTTGATCCACATCGTTCTAATGCCTAATTCTTTATTCTTTTTTGTTATGTTAATAAAGTAATTATGTGGAATGCCTTTAATGCCAAATCTTTTCTCATAATCCATTTTATGATTTTCTGAATCTACATAACGAATTTGAAATTTGTCTTCGTTTAAATAAAAAATATTTCCTTCATTTCTAAAAGGAATATCTAAGGATAAAAGAAAATCGTTAATTTTTTTAAGGTTATTAATGTGTCTCATATTTTAAAATTTATTATATTTAATATTATTATTTTAATTATACGTATGTTTAATGGATATTGTTACAATAGAAAACGTTTTATTTATCCTTTAACAAAAACTCTGTGTTGTGCAGCTATTTCCTGATCTTTATTTACTTCTATAATTTCTTTTGTTTCGACTAAATAATCAATACAAGCAAGCATAACCCAACTATTACCCAAACAACCTTCAATTACTTTATCTAATCTAAAAGCACCAGAAATATATAATAATTCCTTAGATTTATCTCTTATTTTAATAAACAATTTTTGACCTTGTTCTGTAAATATCTTTTCTCTTTCTTCTTTATAGTTATACATGATATTATTGTATTAGTTATGTACATTGATCTAATATTCAAAATATATAATAGGAATAATAATTAAATATTGTCCTTCAAAATATGTTTCAAATAGTTCATACTCTTCTTTTAATCTGTTTATTGCTTGTTCTTCTGTATCAAATATAATCCAATTATCAGAAGAAAAGATCGGTTTAGGATTAGCACCAAAAAAATATGTCTTATCAAAAATTTTGTAAATTACATAACCCTTTTTCATTTCAGTATGTTTTAAATTAAACTATTTGTACATTGTATTTAAACTACATCTTTAATTTCTTTCCTTAACCATTTACCTAAAGAAACAGGAGTAATATTTAATCTATAACAAAGAGCAACATATCTCTCATTATAATTAAATTCTAAAAATCTCATTAAAGGAGCTACTTTATTATTTTCACTATCTTTTAATTTTTCTTTCTTCCAAGTTTCAGCTAAACCCTGTGCAATATATTTCGGTTCCATAATTACAATATTAGTTATGTACATTGATATTATACGTATTAAATTAGAATATTGTTACAAATAAGATAATAATGTTTCATCATATTTTAGCATAAAATCTGACTGAGAACCATTATAAGGTTCTGGATTTAAAAACAAAAATTCATTTTTATATATTAATCTACTATTGTAATAACCAAAAAAATCACTATAAATATTCACTTCGTTAGCAATTAATATATCAATAGTTGAATTATAATAATTAGATTCTTTTATCGGTTCTAATTCTTTTTTAAAAAATTCCTTTAGTACATTCTTATAAAATGTTAGTGGATTAATATTACCCACATACCAATTATTAATTTCTCTTATTGGTATACGTACAAAAGCATCGTTAGATATTTCTCTTAATGTTAAAGCATATTTAATATTATTGGTTTCCATAATCATATTATTTTGGTTTGTACATTATACGTAAACACCTTAAACAATGTTACAATTATCTAAGGTGTTTTATTAAGTTTAAGCAGGAAAACTTAATTTATTCTATAAATATAAAATGTTTCACCTTCTACAGTTTCTTCATTTTCATTACTATCATAAGAACTCATAAAATGGCCTCTACCATCTGATCTTATTGCATCGTCAACAAATGTCTCAATACCACAGGTTTTTTCAACTAATGATAGTAAAAAATCGTTACAATTTTCACAAGAATCACTTTGCATTTTTTGTAAACTTTTTTCACCTGAAAAATCCAATTCACATTCACCGATAATAAAATCAGCATTAAAAGCCCAAATAGATTCTTTTATATATTCGGTTACTTTTTCTTGAGCTTCTTCATCAGTTAAAACCATATAATTCTCTCTTTCTTCATCGCCTTCAATTCCTTCTACTTCGGTAAGGTTTTCATTACAGAACTCAAGAAAGGTAAAATCTTCTTCAGTAAGATTTTTTTCGAAACAATATAAAATATATTTATCTCTTTCTTCTATTTCATTACCTTCAAAAGCCTGAAAAAGATCAGGATCTTCAGTATCATTAATTAGAATATAATTATTACCTAAGAATTGCATTAAGGCTAATGCTTTTAATAAATTTGTATTGGTTTCCATAATGTTTTTTATTTATTGGTTTATGAGTACAAATATATAACAAGAAAAGTTTAAAACCTAATTTTTTAACACTTATTTTTAAAATAATATTATTGAATACTATTATAATACTTAATAAACTCTATTACTTGCTCAAATGTGTTTTCAATAAACCTGTAATTAATAAAAATACCTCCTTCATCTACAATGCTAGTTGTTTTATCTTTAAAATCAAAATAATCATTTGTTGAGGTAATTTTATCAATAACTGGTATTAACCAATTCCATGAAGAGTGAAAAATTAAATCTTCATTAAAGAATATTAATCTTATTATAGTATTCCCGTTTTCATCTTCTTTGTCATAATTCCAACTAAATCCGGGTCTATCTGTATAGATATCGTTAACAATAGGGTGATCAATTGGTAAACAAAAAACTGTTATTGGTTCTTTTTTAATCTTATATAAAGGATGTTTTGAGTTAGTTATTCTTTGAATATATTCGCAGGTGTCCCAATTTAAAAATTCAGCTATTAATATATTCCCGTTTATTATTTCTTCTGGTGTCATAATAGTTTTATTTTTGGTTTATAAAATACTATACGAGAATAAATATCTTTTGTTACAGGAAGGTTAATTTATTAATTCTTATATTGAAGATAGTTCTGAATTTAGTTCTGAATCTAGTTCTGAATTTAGTTCTGAATATAGTTCTGAATATAGTTTTGATCTTAGTTCTAAATTTAGTTCTGAATATAGTTCTGAATCTAGTTCTGATCTTAGTTCTGAATATAGTTCTGAATTTAGTTCTGAATATAGTTCTTTGTTTTTCATAATGCTTTTTCTAAATTTGATTTTAACCAAGTTAATTATGTTTTAATTGTACTTTAACTATATAAAAATATGTAAAACATACTGTTAATGAACCTTTCAATAAATAGCATTAATACTGAGTTTGTAACAATAATTAATATTAAATATTGTTGGTAGTATGGGATAATTTATTAATTCTTATATTGAAGTTAGTTCTGAATCTAGTTCTGATCTTAGTTCTGAATATAGTTCTGAATTTAGTTCTAAATTTAGTTTTGATCTTAGTTCTTTGTTTTTCATATTATTTGTAAATATTATTACTTTTTGGGGGCTTACACACAAAACTTTTTTCTCTTTTCTATTTCTTTAGAATCTTTTTTATAAAAAATTATAAAAAATCCCTTATGAAAAATTAATATTTATATTTTCATAATCTCAGTTATTAATATGTACATTGATCGTTTTATCTTTTGTTAACTTCCTGTATTAATATTTGATCTACCTTATCAACTGTTATCTCTTTACAACAATCATTTATGAATTGTGCTGTTACTGCCTTAATAGCTACATATTTTTTCATAGCCATTGGCATTAAGCACTCATACCCATAATTTTTAAATGAACATTGTGTATAGTTATCACTAATTCTTTTAAAAGTATCTGTGAAAATAGCAATAGTATTGATAGAAGCAATATTATTTTTCTTATCAAATTTACTTCTAAAGACTTCAAAGTATTTTATTGACTGGTTCATAATTGTTTTGGTTTAAAAATGTATAATAAAAATAAAATGTTTAAGAAGGAAACTTAATTATAAATTTCCTATAACACTATTTTTCTTTACTGATTCAATACCAGAAATTAAACCACTAAGATAAAAACTAAATTCTTTTGCACTCATTCTACTACAGCATGAAGATTGATTAAATGCACCGTAATGTGCACCGTTTTCACTTCCTACCATTACCAAACGATAACCACCATAAACAGGTGCATAATCAATAGCAAGGTATTGCTTACAATCTTCGGTTTTCTTTGTATTTGAAAGTTCAGCTAAAATATTAACTTGTCTTTCAATATCTTTTTTAGTTATTCTATAGCTCATGACATTATTTGTTTATTGATTTATATATACTATACGTACATTGGACATTGTTTGTTACAAAGATTGTTTAATATTTTCTTCTTTAATTATAATTTCTCTAAACAAAAGAACTTTTCCCACACTCTCTGGCATAATTCTCAATTGTTCTTTTATTTGATTAAGTTCTTCTAATGAGGTTGCATCATTAATACTTTTCTCATGTTTCTTTTTGAAATATTTGTGTAAATCTTCATCAGCCTTATTAAACACTGATTTAGCTTTTAGGTAGTTATCAATTATAATATTTTTCATAACATCATATCTTTTGGTTTCTACTAACTAAACCCTGCTTTTATTTCAGAGCAGGGCAAAAAGTACATTAATTATTAGCTTTCGTATTCTCTTATTACTTCTGATAATTCAGGGTTAATATTGCCCTGAAAATCTTTTTCAAAACAACGACCACCACCAATACAATTAAAAATATATGCCTGATCTAAACTTAAATTAAGTTCTTCTCTTAAATAATCCCACAATTCAAAATAACTAAGATCAAACATAAAATCTTCAATCTCATTATTTACTTTCATTGCTAAATAACATTTATTTAAAGCACTTTTACCCTTGCCAAAATGTTCAGGAATTTCAAGATCCTCCAATTTATCAATTACGTTCTTTTTTTGCATTGTATTACAATACTGTTTTTTTGAAACAACCTCAAATTTTGAACCCGTTGCACCCTTAAAAACTTTACCTTCATTATGTATGTCACCATAATTGAATACACCATCTAAGACAGTAATTTCATTGTTTTCAAAATTAACTATTTTGTTGTAGGTAATTTCTTTTCTGGTATTATTTACTTTAGTTTTCATAATCTTATTTGTTTATTGGTTTATGCTATCAAAGATATAACAAAAGTTTATGTATTCCAAATTATTTAACACTTATTTAATGTATTTTGAATTAATATATTTTACTTTCTTATTTAAGAAATAACTTTCGGGTAATTCTTTACCTAATGAAGCATATCCAAAATTATTAACATCATTATAATTAAGAGAATAATAACCTATTTTTGTATCGCCATATCTTTTAACAAATTTAATATTCATTTTAGTTAATGGAATCAATTCGCTTGGTTCATCAGCATATCTTATGTTTGCAATTATTATCATTTTGTTTTTATTGGTTTATACAAACAAAGATAAGTCAAGAAAGGTTTAAAACCAAATTTTTTAACACTTATTTTTAAATAAAAAAGAGGTCTATTAGAACCTCTTTAAAAAATCAATCTATTATAGTATTTTATTTTAAACCAAAATTAAGATCGGTAATAAGCTTTTTGTTTTCCTGAATAAACTTACAGAGTTTTTCAACATCTTTATAGCTGAATTCTTTTGCAAGTGCTTCATAAAGATAATCTGAATTTTTCTTATCAATTGAACAATTGTTTTCAATGTAATAAGGTTTAATATTATCATTACAATCATTTTCGATTAACCAGCCGCCGAAATACTTTGCAATGGTTTGCATAATCTCAACACTATTACTATATGCACCTAAATCAAAGCATGTATGAGGTTTTTCTTTATCAAAATCAGGTGAATCAAAGAAAACCCACATCATTCTCTCTTCACCTTGGTAAGTTAACATAACACGAAAAAAGCGAAATTCATCTTTTTTGTTATCGTCAATTATCATTACATTCTCGAATTCTAATTTTAAAACGATCATTATTTCATTAAATGAAGGTTTTACCGGAGTATAAAATTTAGTATCACTGCTCATAATATTTTGTTTTTATTGGTTTATATTTCTTATACGTAATTAATTGAATAAGGTTACAATAATCTTATTGACATTTATTGCATAGTATTTCACTGTACAATGTTAGCCCGTGTAATAATTGATATGTTAAATGTCTTTTTTCTTGTACATTGGTTATCTCGTCTTTACACTTAGAACATAAGAACAACTCGAAATTAGATATTTTTTCATCCCTGCAAGTTGTACAGCAATTACCAGCAAAACTATTTACAGAAACAAACTCTTTACAAACCGGGCAAAATTCATTATACTCTAAATCTTCACTATTTTCAGGTTGAAAATAAATATCGCTACAAGCTTCAAACATATCACTTTCGTTAACATCTAAGCACAAGCAAATGAAATTTAGAATACTACCTAATTGGTGTTTATGTTCTAATGCCTTATCAAGTTCGTTAATCCATTCATTAGGATTATTAGAATAATGAGAAAAGAAACCATCATAAGAACTATAGTTATCTTTTATGTATGTTTCGAATTCCTTTGAATGAGATTCTATAAAGTTTTTGATTGATAAAATGTTCTCATCAGACAAAAGAACTTCACAGTTAATTGAATCGTTTGCGAAGTTATATTCTCTTGGTGAGCAAATTGATTGAAATTTAATTTCACTTATGTAAGAACTTAATTGATTTTCAATAAATACACAACATTGTTTACCTATTGAGTTTTCATACTCTTCATAATCAAACTTAAATTGATCATAAGTAACTGGAGTTAATTTGTTTTCAATCCTTAAGTCATTGAAATGATCGATCTCATTATCTTCATAGGGTTCAAACATTGTTTCATAAAACCCCGGAAATATTGGTAAGTATGTTTCAATTGTTTTCATAATTATTATTTGTTTATTGGTTTATGGTATCAAAGATAGATCAAAACCCTAGAATAAAAAAATTTATTAGGGTTTATTTTTAATAAAGTTTTAATTTAAAATCATTATAAATAAAAATCCCCTGAAATATATTTCTATAATCAAGGGATTTTTAAACCAAACCAATAAACCAATATTATGAATGTATTTTTAATTCCAAAGCCTTGACTCAATTATTTCTATATTTACAGGCAATTCAGGAGTAGAAAGATAAGATTCTAATCTATTAATAGTTGATCCTCCTTTACCAATTAATAACCCCGGTCTTTCAAGTGTTATTGTAATTACAATTTCTTTCTTGAACTTTCTAAAAGAAAGGTTTGTTATACCTAAAGAAGATAAAGAAACATTAACCATAGGTTCTACATATTCTGAACCATCAAAAAAAGATCTTATATGAAATTTATAACTCATTTCCTTACTTGAAGATAACTTTTTACCTTTTTCTTTAAAAAAGTTTTTAAAGAACCTTACCATAAAGTTTGTCTTTCTATATCTATATTTCATTGTTGTTTTGTTTTAATATTATACGTAATTAAATCTTATTTGTTACAAAAATTCTGTATTATTTAATAAAAAAAGTTACGTAATTCCCTTCTACAGTAAAATGAGAAACATTACTAATTATATAGTTCTCACAATATTTAAGTATATTTAATTTATTAATCTGTATTTTTCTGCTCATGAGATATCTAAATTGAGGTGAATTAATACAAAAATGAATATTCGTTTTTACTTTTTGCTTTATATTTATTTAAATCAATATTATAATATTGTAGTCCTATTGCAATTATTTCTTTTCTGGCTATTTCTTTAGCACTCAAAGATAATTGATTATATTCATATAGTGCAGTGCCTTTAGGTAATTCCTTTATATTCATTGTGGTTTGGTTTAAGAAAATTAATAAAAGAGAACATTCACCACTTTATTTTAAATTGTGGTAAATGTTCCAATAAGTATTTAATAACTTAATTCACGTTTTAAGCAATTCTTATATATACTGGCTCTAAAGATAATTTTATTTTCTTCAAAGAAATTACAATAAGCAATATTTTTAGGAACATTCTTAAAATATCCCTTTGCAATTAATTGTTTAAATGCTTCGTGGCTATACTGATCACCATAGCCATAATGCAAAGGAATAAAGAAACTCTCTTCACTTTTTAAACCGAAGTTTATTGTTACTGTTGCAGAAAAATAAGAATTACCGTTTACTTTATCAAACCATTCTTTGGCTTGAATATCTATTGTTTTAATTTTTGCTTTCATAATAGTTTTTGTTTATTGGTTTATACAAACAAAGATAAGTCAAGAAAGGTTTAAAACCAAATTTTTTAACACTTATTTTATGAAAAATAGTAAAATAAAAAGAGGTCAATAAATAACCTCTTTAAAAATAATAGTTTTTTATTAAATTTTCTTAAGCTAACATGTTTTCATATTCCTGCACTAATTCAGTTTGTAACATTTCTTTGGCTCTCATTAATGTTACCTTAACAGTATTGATAGGTATTTGTAAAATCTCTGCTATTTCGCTATATTGTTTTTCATGAACAAAGAAAAGATCAGCCACAAGCTTATAATTACCTTTAAGATTGTTAAGTGCTTCAGTAATTTTATTACTGAGCTGGTTGTTTTCTACATTGTCCGAAGCACTATCATTTTCGATAAAGCTAAAAAACTCTTTACCTTCATCGTTAACAAATGATCCTACATTAACAGTAAGATTGTTTCTTTTACCTTCACTTCGGTAATAATCAATAATGCAATTTCTTACAATTGCAAATAACCAAGTTTTAAAACTGTACTTATCATTGTACTGTTCTAAATGATTGTTTACCTTAATAAACACATCATTTGTTAGTTCTTCAGCTACTTCAGAATTATGTAGCTTAAAAGAAATGAAGTTCAATACTACAGTGTAGAACTGAGCGTAAATTTGGTTAAAATTTTTCATATTGTTTTTTGTTTATTGGTTTATGAAAACAAAGATAGACCAAAGGTTTGAAATAAAAAAATTATTTAACACTTATTTTTAGAAAAAATATGAAATAATAGTAAAATAAAAAAGAGGTTGTGTTAGAACCTCTCTTAAAATACTATTCATAATCAAATCTTTTTATTTCGTTATTTGATAAATTAAAATCTAATATTCTTTGAATGTTTTCTTTTTCTTCTGGAAAGTAATTTTGCATTCGTTTAGCCACAATAACCCAATTCCAAACAGTTATTGAGAATATCGTTTGTCTAATAAAGACACCAAAATTACTGTCAGGTAGCAATTTGCTTAACTTTGCTTTAATTGCATTGTCAATAATGTTTTCTTTTGAAGTTTTCATATTGTTTTTTGTTTTATTTGGTTTATGAATACAAATATATGTCAACATATAAGAATAAAAAAATTTAAAGAGGTTTATTTTTAAATAAAATCATAATTTATATTAAATCTAAATAAAAGTGTTCAATATAATCTAATGTTCATTTACAATGAACAGATAAAAAGAGTGAACATAATACTATATGTAATAGAATATAATTAACTAAATTAATCTTAATTTATATGCACTGACATATAATATATAGAATTAAATAAACATCTTTGTAACAAATCATATACAACTTACGTAATATAGATGTAAACCAAAAAGAAAGTATTATGAAAACTTTAAACCTATTCAATAATACCTCAACAATAGAAAAAGAATTCAATAGAACTATTATTGAATCTGATCATACTGTTTATATTAGAAGGATCAGAGATGATCACAATTTTGAGTTAGAAACACATATAATAATAGTAGGTTTAAATTTCTTAGGTAAATATTCTGGCAATATTTTATTTAAATTCTCATCAAACAAAAAATTTATTAAAGATTACCCTAATGAAAAACATTTGCCTGAATTAGATAATTTATCTTATGATGAAATAATTACCTTCGTAAAAGAAATAATATTTAACTATAATCAAAACAAATATACTTGGAATCTCAAACATAGATGTAATGAATATGAATCTTAATTAAAAACCAAACAGCAATGAAAAAGTTAAAGTTTTACATAGGTGAAAGACATAACATACAGTTAAAAAAAACATATTATAAAATATATGGACAATTAACAAAGAAAGAAGCAGAGAATAAAAGCAATCCTCTATATGGTTATATGTATTTAACATCATATGAAACTGAAATAGAATATAACCAAGCTATTTCTCATCTTAAAGAAAAGGGTTATAAAGTTTATTAAAATAATAAGTGTTAAATAATTTGGTTTTAAATTTTTCTTGTTATATCTTTACTGTCATAAACCAATAAAAACAAACAACCATGAATAAATTAACCTTAGACTATGTAATTTCTTTTGAAGAAATGATCATGTACAGTAATCCAATTCCTAATAAGGAAATGAATGAAATATTTCTAAGAACTAACACAAACAAATTTAATACAATTAATCATTCTCTTTTACCTCCAGAAGAAATAGATTTTAAATATGCCCTTAATCCAAACAATAGAAACCTAAATTTTAATGTATATAAAAACTAAAACATTATGAGAATAATTAAATGGTTTTGCATAATAATATTGATATTAATTATCTATTTACCTATAGCAATAATTTCAACATATGGATTTACAACACTTGGTAACATAGCATTTTATATATTACTATTATATAGTTTTATTATTGCAGATAAATATTTGACTAAATTTAGAGACTGGTTTGAATCTAAACTAAAATAAGTGTTAAATAATTTGGAAAACAATAAACTATAGTTTATATTTGTTCTCATAAACCAATTAAAACAAAATAACATGAATACAATTGAAATGTCAATAGGAAATAAAGTTAAGGGTAATACCTACAATATTGATGTTGTAATAAATGACGAAGAAACAGCATTCTTTGTATTAACCAAAGATAGATTAACAAAACAAGAAGCAACCTATTTGCAAAATAAGTTTCAAGAGGTAATTAACGATATGAAAAACCAATAAAATAAAACATCATGGAAGAACATATATTACTTATGATTGAAGCTGCAAAGGCAGCAGGAATCAAAACATACACGTATACAAACTACGAACAAATGTATGATACTAAAACCGATTTTTTAGATACTGAATAAAATATAACACAATGAAAACAACATACACAAAATTAGGTATAACTTTTAATTCTACTGTAATTGATGTTAGACAATTTAGACCAATGGATTTATTTAGTATTGCACAAAATATATTTGATACTGATGGTGAAAGATTATCAAATAAATTGGTTGCATCTAAATTAATAGAATTGGGTAAAACAGAAATAGAAATTATAATAGATCCAAAATATGCGTATACTTTAACTGCAAAATAAAATGAAAAACACTAAAGAACTTATAAACAAATTTCAATCCCTTAAGGGTGTTTCTTTTATTAGCCTTAACAACTATAAAAGCAAAAGCACTGGTGAGATAGCTAATCACATCATTAATGTCAATCTTAGTGTTTATAATGCTAAACAAACAGATTTTGAAAAGCTAAGTAATTGTAATGATGAAAACCTAAAGGAAATAGCTGGTAAATCTAATATTGCTATTGAAGTTTGTAAACTTGCTCTTCAGGAACTTTTATCCAGTGCAGAAAAAAACCTTAGTAAAGACCCTGACGAAAGATCAACACAGAGTAAAGCACAAAGTGATACTTATATAAATCTTACTCCTGCTATAAGACTGCATAAAGAAACTTGTGAGCTTCATATCTTTGGTCAAGCTATTAATAAAACTGTTCTGGTTAAGGGTGAATATAAAGAAGTAAAGAGCAATGATAAGACTCTTGCAAAGAACGCCATTAAGAAATACTTAGACTTAAGATCAGATAAGTTCAGGGATTTTATTATAGGTAATGTAGATAATATTAAGGTAAATAAAGATAGTATTGATTTAATTTAGTTATATGGAATGATTCTAAACTAACTTACATGTATATGGGTATTGGGTATCCTCCGGCTCTAGGGATGCCGGTCCCTCCCGTCAAAACCCCTGTGGGTGCTACAGAAGTAATATTTCTAAAGGTTAAAATTTTTTCAAAATAATTTTTCTGTTTTAATAAAACCTCTTTTATAAAAACCAGAAAAAGAAAGTCACCCTATTAAAAGTGACTTGTTAAAAATTTTATAAAAAAATTTCTCCATTTACAAAAACCTATTATTAAATGTTGTTATTCTAATTCCACCTTGAGAACTTAATGCATTATTTAAAACCTCTTTATCTAAAAAGAATGGATTTAACCACTTACATTCGTTACAATGATAATTACCATTGCTCCAGCATTTACCTTCTGGTTTTCCTACCTTAAAATCATTTGTAGGGCAAAATTGTTTCGATGAGATACCTTTCATAAAATTTATTGTTAATAATACCATCATTTAAATGTCCAGTATTTTAGTAAATAAACTGGACAAATATAATTTATAAAACCCCTTCATTAAGGCACATATTTCACAACACATTATTACCAAACATGTAATCCACCAACTACATCAAAATCACCATCGACTTCAAGATCATTTTTCGCAAGGAAATCATCAAGCAATTTTTTCTTCTCAGTTAAATCCAATCCTGTTTCAAAAGGATTTTTTATGACCAGATAATATTCATTTTCTTCACCAGTATAACTACCGCTTCCAGTTTTAAAATATCTGAAATCATCAGTGATTACATCATCAAGATATGATTCCATATCAAATTCTTCACCGTTTTCATCATCCTCGAAGAATTTGTTCTTAAGCCTGTAACCAATTCCAAAGTTGGCATCATAATCTACACCCATAATAAAAGTTTTAATATAAAATTATTTTATTCACAATTTAGTATAATTAACAAATCATAAAGTTCTTTGCTTATTTCTTTCCATTCTCTTTCTGATACTTCACAAAATACTTTCATATAATATTTTCTATTGTCTTTTTTTACATGTAAAGAACCATAATAATTTCCAATTTCCTTTATTTTTGTTATCATGTTGAATTTTATTTTGTAATAATTATTGGTTTATTAATATGTTTTTCCACATCATTGTCAATGAAAAAATTATATAAAATACTTCTATCGATTATTTTAGCTAAAACTGCAATATTCCAATCTGGAAATTTATGTTCAACCTCTTCTTCATTTAGACTATGTTCAATTTCTTTAAAATAGATTTCTATTTCCTCGTCAGTCATTTTATTAAGGAATTCTTCGGACTTATCATTTCTAATGATTTTTCTATTGACTATTTCACTTATTTTAAGGGTATGGATCATTGTGTTTTATTTATTAATACTATTAAATTTAAATTCTTATTTTAATTATTTTTATATTTAATTTCTTTTAAATCAGGTGTTCTATATCCTGTTAGAGGATTTACATTAACGTTAGTTATTTCAAAATAGATTATATGGTTTTCATATGGAGTTGCGATGATATTATTTTTTCTATATTTAGAAGAGGGGAACCAAATTAATAATTTATCATTAAATTTGGTTTCATAATCAATTAGTGGAATAAATCCTTCATTAAAGAGGTAATCTATATTTTCTGATTTCATAATATATTAAGTTTTAATTACATTTAAGTCACAGTTTTATTCCACCATTTTATCTAGTACAAATTCTACAACAACACATTTATTGAATTCTTTTGCATCGTTAAGTTCACATAACCATTTAAAGTACAGATCATCTTCTTCCTCTGTAAATTCAAGTTCTTTTTCTTCATCAACTGGACATGGTATTAATTTAATTTCTTCAATTTTTCTTTTTATATCGTCACAAACTTTTTGTGCATCTATTCTGTTTGAAAATATTCCAATTATTTTCCACTCATAAGTATCCCATAGACCACTATCATATTTTACCAAATAAACATGATTTGTAAGTTGTGGATTAATATTGGGGTCAAGATTGTTTGTTTCTTCTTTTGTTTTCATTGAATTGTGTTTTAATTAAAATTAATTATTATCATGTTTTTTTAGAATTTTCATTAAATCATTCTTATTATTTACTATTCCCTTAAATATTGTTATCCATTTATCTGTTTTTAAATCTAGTTTTTCTAAACAAAAGTTTTTATTTCCGTATCTATAGGTAATTCTGGTGGTGATATCCGAATTTTCGAAGAGATCGCAAATATCAGCTAAAACAATATTTTTGGTTATGTTAAAACCTAGATTATGTAAATCTTGCTTTATTGAAATATATTTATTATTCATTTCTTAGTTTAAAGATTTTATCTTTTAATGTTTTCATAATATATTAATTAAATGTTATTTTACGATAAATTTCTTATCAATTTCATTCTCTATAAAAATTTTATATAATGCTTCTCTGTTAATTAGTTTATTCAGGAATTCGTAATTCCAATCAGGATATTTTTTTTCTACATTCTCTTCAGTTAGTATTAATTCTATTTCTCTTTCAAATTGAATGATTTCCATATTGTTCATTCTATTCATGAATTCGAATGATTTATCGTTTCTAATCTTTTCTCTTTTTAGGAGTTCGGCAATTTTAAGAGAATATTCCATTATAAAATATTTTTATATATCCATTGGCTTATTCAGTTGTTCATAATCAATTTTTCTTGAATCATCAAGAAATTTTTTAATTTCTTCACATCTTTTTTCAATTAGTTTTAAATCTTTCTTTGTTAGTTTATAGGATTTTCTAATTTTATATGGTTTGGTATTCATTAATTTTTTATGTTTAAGTATGTTTATCTTACCATTTTTTGATATTTGGCTTAATAATGATATATTATATCATCTTCATTATTTAATGTGATTATTTACTTTAATTTGTCATTTAAGAATTAAAAATTTGTTATTAGAGAACAAAGATAAACTAATTTATTTTATTTGCAATGAAAATTTCAAAATATTTCTTGTAACAATCATTAATAATTTTCGTAATATATAACCATAATAATTATTGTTGAATTAAATACATATTATCATGCCAAACGGAAAAACACATGACATTATTACATTAGTTGTTTCACCAGTAGTTTTAGTTATTACTTATTATTTAACTAAAGAAATTAAAACAACAGGCATTATTTTTGGTTTATATTTATTTTCATCTTTGATGTTCAATGGAGATTTGGATATGAATTCAAAACCATATAACCGATGGTGGCTATTGAAAATGGTGTGGATACCATATCAGTTGATGTTTCACCATAGAAGTATTTTCAGTCATGGTTTAATTATTGGTACAATAATAAGAATTCTGTATATCTCAATTATTCCTTTAGTTATTCTATTTTTAAATCATGATGTTTATATTATTTTCAAATTTATTCATCCACATACATTTATTCTCATTTTTATTGGTTTGGAGTCAGGAGCTGCTGTTCATACAATTTCGGATAAATTATTCACATAAATTTTCTAAATTTCTTTTTTTATTAAATAATATTTCATACATTTGATTATCTATATTTTTTACTTATGGGAAAATTCGATGATGACGAAGATGATGAATGTTGTGAAAGCACAAATATTCTTGATTTGGCACTTAAGTATGATTTTGCAAATAAAGAAGAGATTGAACTCTATAAACATTTACTAATAGCATTAAAACTATTGGAGGATGATGATAATTTTTCTGTTACCGAATCTAAGATTAATTTAGATAATAGTATTAATTTTTTTATTAAAACATCCATTTTAAGTGATTTACCAGAAAATATTGGTAATTTATTTTTCAATATTGATTTAAAATACAAAGTAAAATGTGAAGAGAATTATGTGTTTATGGATGTAGAGAATAAAGAATTTAAATTTACAATTAAGAAATATTAAAATAAGAAAAATTAGTAAATAATATGATAATAAAAACCTGAATATAATTATTATTTGTTCAGGTTTTCTTTTTCTGCTAATTTCTCAATTTCTTCTTTCACAATTTTTTCTAATTCATCCAAAATGTTATGCTCATATCCCTGAGGAATAAAAGAATATTGATTGTTATTATCTAATGGACTTTCCATTTAATTATTTTTGATATAATTTATTTCTTAATTCATTAAAACAAACGTCTTTCCATTTATTTTCAAATCTTCTGGCCTTCTTTTCAAAAGAAGAATTGTATACATCATATTTAGAATCGTGAATGCTATCGGTTGAATTATTTTTCTTATTAAGAATTGTTTCCCATTCTCTAAAATCAGATAAATAATGTTTATATTCATGAATTACTGTACTACACAAACTTTTTATTGAATTATGTTTCCCAACAAATATAACAATTTCATTATCTATGAAATATCCAAATATTCCTTCTTTATATCTTTTTATTTTTGTGTGACCATTTGTTTTATAAACCCTCAATCTTGGCATTGTTTCCCAATATTTTGATTTTCCAAATTTTTTTTCACACCAGTTTAAAATAAGTAAAATCTTTTCTCTGTTAATTCTTTCAATACTTGCCTTCATCTGCGAGAAATTTTTTATTAAACAAAAAAATATTAATATTGACTAAAACCATAGGGTTGTTTTGCTTCTCCGTTATCAAATATTTCAATATAATAATTTGGAAAACTATCATAAGCACTTGATTGACCAAATGTATTTGAATTTTCAATTCTCTGAACCGCAACAAATTCTTTGGGGTATTTTTCAGCATAATCAAATTTAGATGCTAACGGTATTATATTTTTTTCAGCAAGTAAATCTAATATACTATCATGTAGTGCATTAAAACTTTTTGCCACATAGAAATCACCATTAGTTAATAAAACACCTCTAGTATTAGAAGTATATCCATTAAGATTTTTTGGATTTTTATACACTGGAACAGCTTCTCTTAGTGGTCTATCTACTTGTTTTTTAATATAACCAATCAATTCACCGCTTACTTGAGTTTCTGCAGGTTTAGTTTCTATTCCTTGATTTCTAAAATACACTTTATCTGCTAATGTTGGTTCAGCCGATGAGTCTCCCCAATAATCTGAGACAAAATCATGAATTTCTTCTTTTATTAATTGTAGTAATGATTTCATAAAAACTATTTTCTATAAATAGTTAATTGAATTAAATTAAAATTTTAAGCTGTTGTACCAAATTCGATTGAGGTTAGTGCATCTAATACCAAATCAATACCTTCTGAAGTAACAATTAATTTAATTGGTTTTACATTTCCTAAACCATAAGAATTTTTATGTAACCATAAACTAAAATCTATTTCAGTACCAAAAATTTCAATACCTTTATTATATAATTCTTCAAGCTTATCGTTCATTATTATAAATTTAATTAATTTTTTAATTCAGATATAAGTTCATTATATAATTCAAAATATGAATCAATTCCCATTTCTTTTCGAATTTTTTTTAATTCATTATGAAAAGAATGTATTAATTTAAGTTGATCATGTAATTCAGAGTTTATTTCAAAGTTTTTCATAAACAAATTCATAATCTCTATCAAAATCACTCACATATAATTCTAATTCATTATTATAATTTTGATATTCTAATTTATAATAAATAACAAATTCATCGATAATTTTATTTATCTCAAATTTGTTTTGAACATTATTTTTCAAATATTTCTTAAGTAAATAAAACAGTGACCAAGTTTTCCAATCTGGATTTAAATCATTATGTTTTTCTTTAATATATTTAGTTCCAATATCAATAACAACAGCAAGGTTTGAAATGTTATCACCAGCATTAATCAATTCTAATATATTACTATATTTTTGAATTAATTCAGAATAATCAGTTTTATTTATTAAATCGCTCATATGCATTTTTTGTGATTTGACAAAATTCAACTTTGCCAATAAAGTCATTTAATGTTCTTGCACCAGTATATGACATAGCACTTCTTAAATAATCAGTAAAATTTTCACACCATTTAGGAAGAATATATTCTACTTTATTAAATTTAGTTATACCTTCACTAGTTTTTAATTCTTTTCTATTCCAAATTTTTTGAACTTCTTTGGTTGACATCCCCCTATAATATTTATATAGATTACAACCTTCATTAAAAAGTTTTAATGATTCTTCATAATCGACTCTAATATAATCGTTTTCATCATCTAAAATAAACGTATCACTACAACTCTCCAATGTTTTATTAAAAATTCCACCAAGCATAATTGCTGATGATCCTAATGCAAGACCTTTAATTATATCAGCAAAATTTTTAAATCCACCATCTCCAATTATTTTTGTTGGATTTTCAAATTCTTTGGAAATTAAATAACATTCATTAATTAATGAAGCCATTGCAAAATGTATAGAAACATTAGCCGAAGTTGTACACACTGAACCCCCGCCAATTCCAACTCTTAGCCAATTAACACCAATTTCACAATATTTTCTATATGTTTCGGGATTTGCAATATTACCAACCATTAATACAATTTCATTACCAAATTTTTCTTTTAATGCTTTGGAAATATTAAATGTTTTTAACATGTGTGCATTAGCAGTATCAATCAATACTCTTTTTGGTAATTTTACACCATCATTATATTTTTCAATAATTTCATCAAGTCCATATGAATAAAAATAATTTTCATTTTTTATTTTTTCATACTTAATATTTCTGGGTAAACAAATATTAATATTGTTTGATTCAAATATATGTATATTATTTTCATTGATTACCATATCCATAGGTGCAGTAAATATTGGTAAATTTACACCTAAAAATGGATTTATTTCGCTTCTTGAATCAATGTCACTTAGAACTGTAGGTATTATTGTTATATCATTAAAATCGAACTTAATTGCTGAATCTTTCATAATGAAATTATGATTACGAAATTTATAATAAGAAAATAAAAAGAAGTGTGAAATCTAATTCAAAAGTTAAATGATAAAATAAGTCTTGAATCTTAAAGTTTAAATCTTAAAAACATGAATACAAAAATTTTGAACATTCTAATCACTATCGTTTTCGTTGAGTCTTGTTTTCATTATGCTTTTAAATTTTCAATATCACACTTCTATATAAGATAATTATTCAGTTAAAGAGTCCCAAGGTATTTCAGTATTATAATTAAATATATCAAGTTCTTCCTGCAAGGCATCAATCTTTTTTTGGAATTCTTTAACCATTTCATTACGTTTTTGTTCATCAACCTGAACTTTATATTCTCTTATGGTATCTGAATATCCTAGTTGTTGCATTCCTTCGACAACAGAAACTTCGTTCCAAAAACTTAATAATGCTTTTTGTTCAGAAAGCACAAATATTTTAGATTGAATCTCTCTATTTGCTTCATTAATTGCAAATTTTAAACTAACTAATCCATCTAATTTTATTTGTAATTCAGAATAGAGTTCGTTAACATCAAATTTTTCTGAATTTAGTGAACCAACAATATAAGAATTTTTTTCTTTAATTTGTTCTTTTAATTTGGTGATTTCACCAATTAATTTCTTTTTTAATTTAAGTGCTTTAAATAATTTCATGATTTATGTGTTTAATTAAATTTTTTTGAGCGAGAGGTGGGATTCAAACCCACGACCTTAAGATTGGAAATCTTAAGCACTATCACTGTGCTACTCTCGCTTATAATTACAAATGTAAATGATTTAATTTTAATTTGCAATGATTATTTTATTTTTCTTTAGAAATTTTAAAAGAAATTATATATTCACCAATTTCTGGTTCTGAAAAAGTATATGTACTTTCATCATCAAAATCAGAAATCAACTCTACGATACAATCAAGATCCTCAACATATATTTCTTGAAGTATTTCTTCATTGCTTTGTAAATTATAACTAAATTCATCGCAATCATTATCTTCATCAATTTCTTCAGAGTCTTTATTGAGATCGAATGTCCAAACAATTTGATTAGTATCTAATACTAATTCACCGTTTATATCATCAACTAAATTTTTTTCTAAAAATTCAAATAAATTCTTAATATTCATAAAACCATGTTTTAAATAAAATTATTTTCAATAAATAGTAAACATTATGAAAAATTAGTAATTAACTACGTTTACTTTTCTATCTTCAATTTCTATTAGTATTGGAGAGTAAACACATTTATACCCTTCATCTAAATTTGAAGCATTTATGAATGTAGTGTTTTCAATTACTTTAACCCCATGATTGCTATGGAGATGACCGCACATATGAATACAAGGCTTAATTCTATTCAAAACTTCATAATATAAAGATGGTGAACCTTCGTGACAATTGCTTTGTGGCACATAATCTAAAATTGAATATGGTGGAGTATGTGTTATTAAGACATCAGTATCATCTGGAATTGCTTTCCAATGTTGTTCAAGTTTTTCTTCACTTCTATTAAATGCCCAATTATAAAATATTTTTTGAACTGGTGTGCCGTAGAATTTTAAACCAAATAATTCAACACTAGAATCTTCCAAATATATTACATTATCGGGAACTAAACTTCTAGCTAAAATAGGATTTCTTTCATACAACCAATCATGATTACCTGCGATGCATAACTTATATGTAAATTGATTTAAATTTGAAAACCAATTCATAAAAATTTTTATCTCATGCTCGTAACCCATTGAACTAAAATCACCACAATGAATAATAATATCTGCTGGTGGTAAAATTAGTTGTTTATGTTTGTTGTGAGTGTCAGATATTATACAAATTGAAACCATATTTTATGAATTTTCTGAAATTTGTTTATATACTGTGAGTAAATTTGTTGAAGATTCAAGATATTCTCGTTGAGTAAAATATGCAAAATGAACAGCAAGAGCATTTCCAGCAATAATTGTTGATGTATTAATTGCATTAGGAATATCTACTGATAGTGATTGTTCATCATTATTACCCATCAAATCATACACATTTTTCATTGTACTTCCCCACCAAGAAATCATATTTATTGAAGTACGAATATTTTCCCAATTAAACCAATTTGAAAAATAATAGTTTTTAGTATTGTTATTTTTCAAATTATTGAGAAAATATTCATGTACAAATTTAGCAAATTCTCCACTCATCCATCCATAATTATCATATGGATCATATTTAACAATTCCAAAATCAATTGGCAAGATATTAAAACGTTGATGTAAATGAGAACAAATCGGATGATTTATTGTATTAGCAATTATCAATAAAGGTTCAATATATTCTTTTCTACATTGAATTAGGTTTTTAATACAATAATCATCAATCCAACAAATGTCATCATCAATTTTAATGTAAATTGTATTTGATTCACAACAATGTTTATAAAAATGGGTAAAGCATTTACAATTACAATCACGAACTTCTTCTGGCATATATAAAAGTTCAAAAAAATCTGAATGCTGGGTACATATTTCATTTAAATAATTTATGTCATCTTCATTAAAAGTATTTATCCAAAAAATATGTTTACTTATATTTCCTTTATATTTTTCTAATAATAAATATGGTACAAGTATTTCTAAATATCGTTTTCTTCCTGCAGGTGTAACACTAATTATTTTTGGTTCCATATTATTTCAATAATGGAATTTCATTTAATGAATTTAATCTCATGTGACCCACATCATATTTCATATTCCAAGGTTGAGAATATAAGTAACAAAAAATTCCATTATTATTTAATTCCATGAAATTTTCAAATGAATCATCAATAAATATTTCTACTTCCATTTGTTTAGCTACATCAAGCTTACTTGCCATCATTTCAACACTAAGAACTGGCCTTGCTGGAAAACCATGTTTATCTAACCATTCTTCAGTAACTTCTTTTCGTACTGGCCTTGAAGTAATATAACAATGTGGTTCAAATGGAAGATCTTCTGGTTTAATTAGTGGATCAATATCTAAATAGAATTGTTCTAATTCTCCATTGTTTTGCATTTCCTCAAATCTTTTTTTCATTTTTCTATCAAAAAACCATGAAGAAGTAATTAATTTTGAATCAGGAAATTTTTTATTCCAAGAACCAGTAAAATCTGAGAGAACACCATCTAAATCCAAAGAAATTTTAGGACAAGAAAGAATTCTTTTAGGTCTATCATCTCCTTGAGGAAACGATTTATAATAATCAATTATGGTCATTAAATTCCAACATGCATTACCTAAATGTAATGTATTAGTTTCTTCATCAATATCAATTCCCTCAATAAATTTTTCTATATGTCTTTTAGTTGAAGCAATACAATCCATCCAAGAAAGTCCATTTCTCCAATTATTAGAACCATCAGAAATTATATTACCATCATCATCTCTTATGGTATATTTTTCTGCACCAGCAGTATAAATTTTTGCAATTTCTTTTAAAGCAACGTTTGATATTAATTCATACCTTAATTTACCTTTATTGTATCTTCTACCTTTACCAACTTTATTCATTTTTTTTATATTTAGTTACATAATTTTTAATTCTACTTCTTCTATTTGTACAACACATTCTAATTTCAGCATCTTTACATCCAATAAATTTAGCACATTCAATTGCTGAATTAAATGTTTTAATATAATTATTATTTAAATCAAATAAATCAATTTTTTTTATATTCCTTATTTTATTTTTTGCGATTAAAATATCTTCATCAGAAAGATTGTCGTTAGAAAATAATATTATATTATTATTTTTATATAAAAGTTTTCTATTACTTAAAATAGTTGATACATGTGCTTTTGAACCTTTATTGTCACTAAAAAAATCTTTAAAACTATTATATTCTTTAATAAATTTACCATTAATATCATATAATTTGAACGGTTTTTGTATACCCCTTTCGGTTGTATATAATCCATTCAATTCTATTGATTTTTTTCTTTTTCGAATACTTTTTTCAATATTATGATTTTCGGAAATTTTATAATCAAAACAAAATGTTGATACACATGCAATGTTATATCCAAATTCTCTTTTATTTGAATTATATAATTTCATGAATTCTCCTTCATATTTTTCACATTCATTTGGTAAACAAATATACAATACTTCAAAACTAAAATTTTCTTCTTTATAATAATTCCAAGCATTCTGTAAATGCTCATTATAATGTGTATTATTTCTCAATAAACGTAAATGTCTCGTTTTTCTTGTTGCAAATGATCTTTTTGTGCTACCAATATATATTTTATTATTCACTAGATTTTTTATACAATATATACCAGTTGCTTTTGTATTACCACTATAATTAATTAATTTCATTTCAATTCTTTTCATATAAATACGTGAAAAATTATTAATTAATTATATTATGATTCAATTATTATTAATATATTTTTTAATTAATAAATTACTATAATATTTTTCAGTATATTCATCAATCAATTCTTTAATTTTACTTACAAGATTTTCAACTTCATCTGAATACTTACGTTCAACAAACTCTAAATTATTATTCAAAATTATATTCGGAATGTTATTTTCGTATAATTTGCAAATAATATTATTTAACTCCATAATATATTTATCTGAAATATATAGATCATGTGAATTTTTTAATTCTTCAGATGATTTTTTTATTGATTTCATTCAAAAATTTTTACACCAAATAAACCTTCAAGTTCTTTAAAAGGTGCTTCATATATTTTTTCTTCTGTTTTAATATCATCATTAATTGAATAAACTTCTAATTCAATTAATTCCATTTGATAATCTTCAATTGTTTTTAATTTTTCTTCTTTTGTTTTTGCAACAACTGAAGTAACATAAGTAAAATATGCACGAAGATAACCGGGTTTTAAATCAGGATGAGACACTATTCTTAATGAACCATATGGTTTATCATCTGCTTCTCCACGTAATAACCATCGTGCATCAACACGAAGTTCAGTTACATAACCATTTAACCTATCCCAATAAGTATTATTTAAATCGATATTATCCATGAAAAATGATATATGAAAATATTATTACTAAAATAAGATTTATAAGTGTAGCTATTCCTAAAATATTCCAATGATATTTTAACCAAACTTGATCCGAAAATTCATTTAATTTACTCCAAAGTTTTTTCATATAACACTTAAATTAATGACACACCATATAACCAACAACAAAAAACGCTATAATAATAAATAAAATTATACTTGTATCATAACCATGATATCTCCAAAATTCTTTAATATTATCAATATATTGTTCTAATTTTTTCATAAATTTTATTATTTTTTAGTTTTACAATTACATTCAATACAATTACATTCAATACAAGAACATTCAGATTTTTTTATTTCATATCCATTTGTTTTTGTATTTTCTAATGCTATTAGAAAATATTTTTTCTCTATTTCAGTTAACGTACTAAATTTTACTAGTTCAATAATTTGATTAATATTATTAAAGTATTGACTATTAGGAATTAGTTGATGGTAAAATTCTTTCATTTTCTATTCTAAATTAGGTTCATTTGCATTTAAAATATCATCACAATGTATATAGCAATTGTTTTCGTCATCAAAATAACTTCTTTTATTAAATTCTACTTGCCAAAGATGTCGCTGTTCTTTACATTTCAATTTAGCATATTCATTTAAAAAATCAATAACTTCTTTTTTACTAATGTAAAAACAAATATGATTTTCATTAGTAACATCTTTACCATATTTACTAGTAATGAATTCATTTGCGTTCATTTTCAATTGATTAAATTTAACAATAAAAATTACAATCGTTTACGACAAATATAAATTAAATTATTTTAATTAGCAAGTAATATTTAATTTAAATAAAAGGGTATTTCTACTACAGTTTCTTTTATTCCACCAACAGCATTGATATAATAATCTAATTTTAGTTTACATAATTCATCAAGATTTTTTCCGAGTTGTTGCTCAGAATCTGCAACACTCCAAATTTTTCCTTCATTAACAATAACATTTCCTCGAAGAATTAAATTATTGTCTTCTGTTTTTTCTTTTAAAATTTGTCCAATAAATGTTCTAAACCAATCTGCTTTAACTAGAAATAGTTCGGTTATTTTAAAATTTGAATTTTCATCATCTTGCTTTTCCATGATTTAAACATTTTAATATGTTTATTATACGAAATGTTCATTTATTTTGTTACAAAACTATAGTTTAAAATTTTACTCTGGTTCATATTCTTGTTCCAATCCAATATTTTCAGCATCACGTGTAGTTGGTGTTAATTCTTCAACTTTTGACAAAGCATAATTTTTATAGACACCGAATAAAATCGATTTGTTTTGCCATATCAGTCCATATTCTTCAAATATTGTACGATTGTTGATCTTTAGGTGATTCATAACAAGTTGTTCAATTTCACCTTTGCGTTCAATCAACACACACATTTCTTTTTTACAGGCCGACAAAATGGACTCCTTGGCCATATGAAAACAACCTATTGAATCATTATAATCAATATAAATAATACAATCTTCTTTCCAATCTTTGTGAGTCTTAGATTTTACATATAATGTAGCCAATTCTTCTGTGATTTCAGAAGTTTTGCCTTGATATAATACCACATCTGTTGGATCTAATGTAATTTTTTCATTGTCATCAAGTCCTATGATATAATAATGATCTTTTAAATTTATCATGATTTTAACTTTTTATATAAAACAACAATTTTAACTGTTGAATCAAAATTTTTACATTTTTCTTCATTATAATAAACGATATCCCAACCATCACCACCCATTTTATTTATTTTTTTCATCATATCAACAATAGTATCTATATGAATACTATATTCAACTCTTTTAAATTCCCACATGAAATTAATGTTTAAATAGAATTATTTTTAATAAAAACAAATGTAAATAAAAAAATATTTGTTTGCAACGTTTATGGAAATTATTTGCTTATTAGTTATTAAGATTATTTTTAATTTTTTTAAATATATTTAATGCACTTTCAATTGCATGATGCATATCATGAAATACAAATTAAATAATATTAATTTGCTTCAGGTTTCATAGCCTCGCCTTTTGACAACGACTCCACCTGTTTTTGTTTAGTGTCCGACTCAATCCCTGAACCAGACAATACATTCAACCCTTGTATTAGGATATTTTTTGAAGCATTTAAATCCCTATCATGTTTTATCCCACAGTCAGGACAAACCCACTCTCTTATACTTAAAGTTAAATCTTGATTTATGTAACCACAATTTGAACATGTCTTACTACTTGGAAACCAACGATCAATTTTTACAACAGTCTTATCATTCCAATTAGCTTTATAAGTAAGCATATTATAAAACGTACCTAAAGCCACATCTGAAAAGGCTTGTGATAATTTATGGTTTTTCATTAAATTCTTTACTGCTAAGTCTTCAATACATATAACATCGTGGTTTTTGACGATTTCTGTACTGACTTTATGTAGATAATCTAATCTTATGTTTGTTACATTTTCATGTATTCTACCTAATTTATTTTGTTGTTTTAACCTTGATTTACTACCTTTAACCTTCTTGCTTAATTGTCTATGATTATATTTAATTTTTTTTAAATTAGTTTTTAAAACCTTAATATTTTTATAGATCTTACCATCAGATAAGATAGCTAAATCCTTAATACCAGTATCAATACCTATCTTAGAATTAGTTTTAGAATATGGTTCATATTGTACCTCACAAGTAATTGAAACATAATATTTACCAACTGGCGATTTCGATATTGTTGCAAATAATATTTTACCCTCAATTGCTTTATATAAATTCAAACTAATTCCTTCTCTAAACTTAGCAATAAAAAGCTTATTATTTTTTAATATAATAGATTGTGGTATAATAAAACTCTGTCTATCACTCTTTTTCTTAAATCTAGGAAATTTACCTTGTTTTCTAAAAAATCTATTATAAGCAGTATCTAAATGTCTTAAGGATTGTTGTAAACTTTGAGCGTTAATTTCATTTAGCCAAATATATTCTTCTTTTTTCCTTAAAAGAGTTAGATCTTTAGAATTATCATAATAGTTTAAACTTGTTTTATTATTTAAATAGTTTTCTTTTCTTAAGTTAAGATAATAATTATAAATAAACCTACATGATCCGAAATGTTTATGTAACAATTCTTTTTGAGAATTATTAGGTTCTAATTTAAACTTATAAGCTTTATAAATTGTTTTCACAACTATAAATACTAATAAACTACAAAAAATTCTAAAATTTGTAGTTTATTTTTAATTTTTTGAACAAATTTAATGAATTCTCAATTGCGTGGCACATATCGTAGTACTTGTAATTTCCCAATCTTCCACCAAAAATAACATTCTTTAAATCTTTAGTAAGTAAATCATATTGATCATATAATTGTTGATTTTTTAAATTATTAATTGGATAATATGGTTCATTTTCGTTAACAACTGAATATTCTCGTATTATTAATGTTTTATCTTTTACATAATTTCTTTCAGGATGTAAATGTTTAGGTTCATGTATTCTTGTATAAGGAATAAAATTTTCGGCATAATTCATAACTGATGTACCTTGATAATCAGATACGTCAATAATTTCTTTTTCAAATTTTAAACTTCTATATTCAAGTTTACCATAACAATAATCAAAATATTGATCAATTGAACCACCATAAATGATTTTAGTTTCAGGAGAAATTAAATGTTTAATTGAAGAAAAATCAGTATTCAATAAAATCTTAATATTTTGATTATTTAATAATTTATTAAATAATGCATTATATCCAATTTCAGGAATTCCTTGCCATTTATCGTGAAAATAACTTTCATTATAATCAGTTCTAAACGGTAAACGATTTAATATTGATACTGGTAATTCTTTAGGATCACATTGCCATTGTTTTTGTGTATAACCTTTCAAAAATGCTTCATAGAGAGATCTTCCCACTAAAGAAATTGCCTTTTCTTCAAAATTCGAAGGATTTTTAATATTTTCTTTATTAATTTCTTCGTTCAGAAAAGTTTGTACTTCAAATGGTTTTAAATTAATATTATAAAATGAATTTATAGTTTCCAAATTTATTGGCATTTGATAAACTTTATTCTTATATGTTGTAAGAACTTGATGAATATAAGAATTAAAACCAGTAAATCTATTTATATAATTCCATACTTCTTGATTTGAGGTATGAAAAATGTGAGTTCCATATGTATGATATTCAATTCCGGTTTCTGAATCAATTTCAGAATAACAATTTCCACCAATATGATTACGTTTTTCAATAACAATAACCTTTTCGTTTAAAATATTAGTAATTCGTTCCGCTAAAACTGAGCCGAATATACCTGAACCAACAATAATATATTTACAACCAGTAAAATTCATTTATTTTAAAATATTATCAAATTCTTTTTCTATTTCATTTTTAGTAAACAAATAATTCCACATATACTCAAAAATTCTTCCCGAAACATAATTATCTAATTCAGTGTTTTGTAACCAATCAAATAATGTAACATAAAATTCAATGTTATATTGTTTGATTAAATTTTTAGAAACAACAAACTGAGCACATGGATATAATTTTAAAATTTTGGGCTTCGGTAAATATTTTTCAAAAATTTCGTAGTTAGATATTAACCAATTAAATTCTTTTTCCCAATGTTCACTATCCATCGTAGTATAACCACTTCTTTTACCTATATTAAAATATTCATTCAAGCCCCAATTTAAATTATTTGCAATATAATTAGTATCATTTTCTTGATGATATGAATTTTGATGTCCATGTACAAATAATATTTTATCTGGTAAATTATTATAATTATCGATTATATATTTCAAATATAATGTTGCTTCATTTCCTTTATTTTTTTCAACAAAAATATTATTATGTGTTAATAAAGAATTATCGTGTGTATAGATTGAATATGGTATATTTAGATTATTAATCCAACTTAAATCTTCATTATAATGCGCAATAACTATTCTAGTACTAAAAGTATTATGTGAAATTGATGTATTTACTATGATTTTATTGTTAATTATATTATTTTTTGGAGTATACCAAGAACCAAAAAAATAATGAACAACATAAGCAGCATCAAATTTTTCAGCAATTTCGTTAGTTTCTTTACCTTGAAAAATTAAATCTGATTCATGTTTTGTAAGTGGAGTAACTAATTTATAATCAATTAAATCTATTTTATTTTTTTGTGTAAAAGTTTTATAAACTCTATTTAATAATAATGGACCAGTTGATTTAACAACATAATAAGATTCATTTTCAAATGATTTAAAATTATTTAATTCAGTAATTACTTTCTTTAGAAATAATTGTTTGGGCTTAGTTGCCATAATAGCATTACTAATAACAAATTTTGAGTTTAAATCCTCTGCATGTTCAGGTGGTTCTAAACCAAAACAACAAGATTTATCATCTAATAATTCATCAAGAGAATCTAAACACTCGGAATCTAAATCAGCATATACTCCACCAATATGATATAATATCATATATCTAATTGCATCCCAACGTTGTACATCTTGAGGAAAAGAATAGTATGTTTCTAACAAATCAGGAAATTCTTTTGAAACCAGATCTTCCATTTGTTCTTTATTCCAAAGTCTATATTCCCAATCTGGATTATATTTTTTCCATGATTTAGCTAATACAGCTAAATTTTCTGGTAAAGGTTCAGATTTACCTTCCCATACCTGATGAATTATTTTTGGAATTAGAATCATTAACTATTCAATATAATCAGTTAGTTCATCAATTTCATTAACAAAAATTCTTCTCGAATTTAAATCAATTTTAATGAAATTAATAAAAGTATCATCCTTGGGTACTACAAAATCAAACCCATTATCAGCTCCCCATTTACTTAAAAAATTTAGTAATTCTTCTGCAGAATTCATGATTTTAATATTTAAATGTTATTATTCTGCACACCTGAAAAGACTCGAACTTTTAACCTTCTGATCCGTAATCAGATGCTCTATCCAATTGAGCTACAGATGCATATATTATTTTAACTTTTTATTAATTAAATCATCAATTTTCTTTGGCTTATCTATAATGAATAATACTTCTCCACAACAAATAACATAATCTTTATTTATTGGGATGGGTAATGGTTGACCACATTTCGGGCAAATAATCATAATGATATTATTTAATATAAATAATCAGATTTCAAATATAAGAAATAAATTTAAATTATTTTAGTAAAATTAAAAATAAATTTATAAAATATTATAACCACCAACAGTATTTATATGAAAATTATTTAACTATGAGAAAATATGTTCTTTTAATTCAATGGATGAATCGTGCAACCTCACACTGTTCAAATGGTTGTTAGCTTTGCCGATATTATTGCCTCGATTGGGTTGACTATTATAGTTACCCAATCTTTTTTATTTAAACCCCTAAGAGAATATTTGTTGTCGAAAAATAAATATCTTGGAAAATTAATATCATGTCCAATGTGCTTTGGTTTCTGGTCAATAGGTATTGTTATGGTTTTCAAAAATGTTTTACCAGTTGTTAATTATGGTTTTATTTGTAGTTTATTATGTTATGTAATATATTTGATGATTAAGCCATTAATGGAGAAATACGATTAAAAAGAAAACCCTCCAAGTGTGCTTCTATGAGAGGCATGAAGGGTGTATTAAAATGACTTAAATGCTGTTCTTATGGTAAACATTTAAGTACTGTCGAATATAAATACAAATATTAAATAAAAAATCAGATTAAACTTTTACTTAAAGGAGAAAATCCAGTGCCTTGGGTTTAATCTGATTAAGAAGATCCTCGCCAAAAGATACAATCAATCGCAGAATTCTTCAATTCAAAGATATATTAAATAATTTTATTTTCCAAAGGTTTTAAAACTTTTTTATTGATGAAATATATTGCGCCTTCAGTATAACCTTTTGATGTACCTTCAAAAACTTCAAATCCATCTGAAAAAATGCCACCAAACACTTCTTTATATCTTTCTAGTAATTCTAAATCAATGTTTTTACCAATAACATAAATATTAATTTCTGGGTTATCTTTAATAAATTCATTAATTAAATATGATAGTTTACGTATGATTTCATTACATTCTTTCTTATTATGTCCATGATATTCTTTAAAATATCTGTTCTCTAGTGTGGTTATTAATGAAATGTCATAAGTATTATCAATTGATTCATTCAATATTTTTTCATCAACAATATCTGTTATGCTTGTTTCATTATTTAACATAATTTTGTGATCTGTATCAACATTATAAAACATTAAATCAAATAATTTATTGAAACTTGTGTTGAATCGATATATTGATATTTTATTATAATATCTATCAAATATGTTATATAAATTTTCATATTCTGTCTCTATTTTTTGATATTTATATTTAATATTTAATGCATATAATATAATATTTAATTCATTCTTATATAAGAATTTTTTTCCATCTGAATATGGTATCGGAGTTCGACTAGGACGTGACATATTTATTGTTGTTTTAGTATATTTTTATTAATAAAATAAATTCCAGTATCAATATTATTATCATCTTTATCTTTATAATTTTCGGAATCACCTTTAAATTTTTTAAAATTATTACGAAATATATTTTCAAACATTCTAGAATAAACAATTAATTTATCCTCACCTCTATTATCTTCATTACTATCAACACCAATACAATATATTTTAATATCTGAATGTCTTCTCATGAAAATATCGACTAGATATGAAATTTTTCCCATTAATTCAACAGTTTCATTATTGTTTGTTAATTTATTATATTCATCATCAGAAATATCATCATCATTTTTTAATCTATCATCAATAGTAAAACTAATATCAACAGCATAAGTATTATCATTACAATTAGCTTTAATAATATCACATAACCTAAATTTTCTTTCTAATTTAGTTTGATTACTTATTTCATTTCTATAAAATTCTAAATCATATACAACACCACTTTTCGTACTGAATTGATATGTAACAGCATCATATTTGGTACTAGTTATTATTTTATATTCAGTTTTAATCTTCGAATCAAAAATTTCATTTAAATTTTCAATCTCTTCATTAATAATTTCTTTTATATTTTTCATGTTAATTAATTTTAAAATTATGTTAAACGTATTCAATATAAATACGTTTAACATAATAATTTTTATAATCATCTGATTATCAAGAACATAACGATCCTCCACAGTCCATACACGTCATACATCCTTCTTTGAATTCAAGATGCTCTCCACCACAAGAAGGACATTTTCCTTTAATTTTTTCACCATCTTTAATATATTTCTTAATTACGCGAACAACGCCATTTTTCCATGTATTAATAGTTTCTTCTTTGAAATTTAAAGAATTTATTAATTCATATAATGATATTAGCGGCATTCGATGTCTCAAGATTCCCGAAATAAGTTTGGCATTATTCCAATACTCAGGATTAAAAGCATGGTTTAAACCAGTATGAGATTGTTTAATACCATCGGCATCTGTATATTCAATATCATATCTTTTTGTTTTATTACCATTTTCATCTTCAATAATATTTTTTACCACTTCACAATCCTTGATATTATTAGGTAGTTTACTTAACCCATTAATGAGTTTCCCGGTGAAGATCTCGTATGGCCTACCATCAAGCATTCCAACAACAGCAATCCATTTTTCTAAATTATTTTGAAAACGATATATTTCAGCTTTTAATCTCTTGGGACGTTTTGGTGCGTGTACGTCTTCATGAAAATTAATATTATTTTCTTTCTTTTCTGTTTTATTACTTACTAGAACACCACTACGACTACCATCACGATATACTGTAATTCCTTTTAATCCTTGTTTCCATGATTCTAAATATATTTCACTAACTTTCTCAACTGACACATCTTCACATAAATTAATTGTAGAACTTATACTATGCGTCACATAACGTTGAACTATTGATTGAATCTTAACTCTTTTAATCCAATCAATTTCTGGAGCTGTTGAACCCACATATGGACTTTTTTCATATGCAACATTAATGTTATTAATATTATTAATATTTAACCATTGTTTTACTCTATAATGTAAAACATCAAATTCGGTCCAAGAATCACCCAAATCATCAACAAAATCAATTTTAGCATCTTTATCTTGTGGGTTTATTTTTTTTCTTCTTTTATATCCAATTTGATAAATTGGTTCTATGCCGGAGGAAGTTTGTGTAAGAATGCTAAGACTTCCAGTGGGTGCAACAGTACTAATTGAAATATTTCTTCTTCCAAATTTCATCATTCTATTATATAAATCATTGTGTTCATTTTTTATCATTTTTACAAAGTCTGATTTATTTTCATATATTGGATTAAAATCTTCAAATTTACCTCTTTGTATTGCCATATCAATTGATGAATCAAATTCAGCAATAAATTTAGTTTTAGATATTTTTTCAATAACATTCATTGCATCATTAGAATCATATTTATGTCCTAATGCTGCTAATGTATCTCCAAGTGCAGTAAATCCTAATCCAGTTCGTCTGCCTGCTTTTCCTTTATTATATAAATTTTCCCATGTATCTAATTCTATTTTTTTTATGTGTTCTGGTTCAGGATCGCTTTTTATTTTTTCAGTTATTTTTTCAACAGCAATTAATTCTAAATCAACCAAATCATCGATTAATCTTTGTGCTTCATATACAATTTCATATAGTTTATCATAATTAAATTTTGCTGATTCTGTAAATGGATTTTCAACACAATTAAAATAATTAACAACCATTAATCTACAACTATCGTCATTCATAGCTATTTCAGAACATCTTCTAACAGAACAACCATTAACAATAATATTTCGTCCAATATCTTCTTTAAGACAATAAACATCTTCTTTTTTCTTAATTACATTTATTTCTATTGGTTTGGAATAAAATGAATTCTTTGTATATGTTTCATGTGTTTTGAGATATTCATTTAACTTATCATCTTTTTTTGGATGATTAAAAAATCCAATTAATTTAGAATATTTAACATGTGAACTATTGATAGTTATTAATTCATAAAATGCTTTAGTGTTATATGTTTTTCCCCATATAACAGTAGTACCTTCTTTTTTTCTTAAATATACTTTACTTAAAATACCATTAGAATGTAAAATTAATTGTATATCATCTAATAATTTTTTATGTATTTGTCCAAATCTAACTGAAATTTGTTTTTTCTTTTGTGAAATATTAACTGTTCCATCAGCATATGAAAATCCAGCAACATAATATTTTCCGATTGTTGTTCTACTATTATTCATAATTTTTTTGGGAACAATAAATTTAGTTTCTTTTTTAAATCCATATGTTTCATTTAAATAAATATATAACCATGTTGACATAATTCTTATTTTATCTGATTTCTCTATATGAGTGACATAATATGGTGATAATTTTCGATTACTCCATTTTTTTGAATATGTTAATTTATCATAATTTTCAACATATAATTTATTAATATATTTTTTACATAAATCCAATAATCTATTTTTATCTTCACCCCAAATATCAACACACACAGAATATGATCCACTTCTATCACTAAATGTACCATCACCAGTAATTAATCCCATTAAAAATGCTGAAATTTCTTCTGATGTTTCAGGTTCTCTGTTTATTATAGAATCATATGTTTCTGGTTGAGAAATTAATATTTCATCTTCGTTAACATCTAAATTTTTTGCTTCAACCATACCTCTTTTTGTTGCAAAATGATGTTCTGGAGTACATTTAACATTAAAACCAATTTCTGTTTTTATTTCTAATAATTGAGCATTTTCTTGAGTTTTAAATACGGGTGAAGCATTTCTAATTAAAGTATTGTTATCATTATTTCCGATGATCCAATTTCTAGGTTTTTCAATACCATCATCAACATATGAAATTCTTCCATCTGCTATAATTTCATTTTCTTTTTTTGAATCAAATAAGTCTCCAAAAGAACAATATCCATTTTTTGTTAGTAAATATTCTGATGAGGGAAAACACGGATTTGTACTAATATTTTCCCAATTAGGATATATTGATGATGTTGAATACATGTGTTGTCTGTCTGAAAAAATCAAACCCGGTTCAGCACTACTATGGGCAGACTTTATTATCTCATTCCAAATGTCAATAGCATTAATTTCTTTAGTATATTTAGCATTTTCGGGTGTTGAATCTACAGGAAATCTTAGTATATATTTTTCATTTTTCTCAACTGCTTGCATGAAATCATCTCGCAATTTAATTGAGATATTAGCACCTGTTACTTTTTTTAAGTCTCTTTTTATTTTAATAAAATCTTCAATATCTGGATGCCTAACATCTATAGAAATCATTAGAGCACCACGTCTGCCCGATTGTCCTACTTCACGAGTGGTGTTGGAATATCTCTCCATAAAAGATATTGCACCAGTTGTTGAACCAGCAGCATTTGTTACTTTAGTGTCTTTAGGTCTTAAAGTAGATATGTCAATTCCTGCTCCACATCTTCTTTTAAATAATTGTGCTAATTGTTGATCAGCATACATAATACCACCATAACTATCAAAAACTTTTGGTAAAACAACACAATTAGATAATGAACCAATTACATTTTTATTACCCAAAATATTCATTATTGAACCTTGGGGGGAAATGTATTTAAAATTTCTAAAATAATTAAAAATCTTTTCTTCTGTTAAAACTTCTCTTTTTTTACCATAATCCGATAAATTTTCACTAGAATCATTACTATATGTTTTTTCAACATTATAGAATTCTTTTGCAAGTCTTTTATGCATATCATCAGGAGTTTTTTCATATAGATTACCCTCTGAATCTTTTAAACAATATTTTTTAATCCATACATCTGTTGCAAGTTCATCACCATTAAAATATTCTAAAGTTGCTTTATGAACTTCTGTTTTTGTGTAAGTTTTTACGATTTTTTCTTCCATGAAATAATAAATTTTTATAAAATTATTTTAGTAAAAATATTAAATAACAATAATAAATACAAGTGTTTTAAAAAATAAATGAAAATATTTTAAAGAATTTTTAAGTATTTTATTCTGAAAGAATTAACAAAAAAAGACACCCAAAAGTGCCTCTAAAAATTAAATAAAAACAGTAATTTTATAAATCCTCACCACCAAAACCCCGACAGAATTTTGGACGAATCATATTCCAAATAATATCTTCATAATGTTTTTTATTAAACATGTTAAATATTATTGTTTTATATTTATGATTTTTCACTTCTGCAGCAAATTCTTTACCATTAACAATATCATTGATTTGATAAATTCTAATGTATTCATTAAGTGCTTCGGTTTCAATAGCATTATATTGGACTTTTAATGAATTTATTGTTTTATTTAACCAGTTGAACCATTCATCAGGTACATTGTTAATTATTTCATCAAAATTCTTACCTTCTTTAAGGTATTCCCAAACACCAAGATTAGAAACACCAGTTATGATTTTATGAAGTTTAACATAGGTGCTATATTTTACCTTTGTTCTGAAATTAGGAAATTTAACTACAAAACCTTCTTTATTATCTTCTTCTAGTTTTTTCAAATCAGATAAATCAGTAATGTTATTTAAATCATATTTTTTAACAATAGTAAAACATTTTGAATATTTTTCAACTAAATCATCATAAGATAATTCTTTTCCTGTTTTAGTTTCAATAGTAGTAAGTAAAACTAAATCATAAGTATTACCGTAATTTATAACTATTTGATTACTTTTAAAAAGCACTTCAAACACAAAAGTATATTTCTTATCTAAATTATCTAAAACATTTGGTTTAGAATCAATCATTTTCTTAGCTTCTAATGCTTGATCAGATATAAATGAACCCCTAGAAACAATAATCCATTCATTTACTTCTTCATAATAAAATATTTCAATCATTGAACCATCTAATTTCTCAAATATTTCAAATTCTTGATTCATATCTATTTCAGAAGGATCATGCTCTTCATAATTGAAGAATTTTTTCATACAACGAGCTAAAATATTCCCTTCTTTATCTATAACTAATCCCCTGCAGCTAGTAGTATATAGATCCCAATGTTTTTCATATTGGCATTTTTTGGTATAATTCAAAATCCAAATATCATAATCGGGATGTTTATTAAGCATAATATTATCGATTTCAATATATTTGTTGATTATATTCCAATCGACTTTTTCTAATATGGTAGGATCGTATTTCATAACATGATTTTTATTTTCACAAATATACAATAATTTTTTATATTATTTTTAAGTATTTATAAAAAAATATTATATCATGAACATAAATACTATTATTAGTGAAGAGTTGAATAAATTTCTTAATGAAGGTTATGTAATGAACGATGAAAGATTTAAGTTTAAACAAGTAATAAATAATTCAACATTTAGTAATTATGAAAATTTCACCGCTGATTTCGATAGTAAGGTAACAGAAAGTAATGTTGTTGTTAATTGGAGTATTTCTTTTTGGCTAAACGATGCTGGTATTGAGAATCTTATAATTAATGTTGAAAGTCTTGAAGGTACATTTAAAATGCAATTGTTTGATAAACATAGTGATGAATTAAAACAAGAAAACGATAAAAATATTAATGATTATAAATGGAAATATATTGTTGGTGATGCTAATCTTGCAAAAGGTGGTGCATTATATATAAGTGCTTTAGTTTTTGATTTTAAGAATCAAACATGTTCAGTAAGTTTTTAAAATAAGATAAATATTATATAAATTTTAAATAAGATGATAAATAAAAAAGATAGTAAAGAAAGACTTTTCGAAGTAATGCAAAGGGTGGCTCCTAATTTTAATACTAAACCATTAAATGAAGAGAAAGAAGATAAAAAATGGATTCAAAAAGCAGTAGATCCTGAACACAAAGGTTTTTGCAGTCCAATGACTAAACCAACGTGTACACCTAAACGTAAAGCATTAGCAAAAACATTTAAGAAAGGTATTGATGAAAAGTCAGTTCTTAAAGAAAATGAAGAATTAGAGGGTGCATCATACAAAGCTAAATTAGAAGAATTAGTTGAATTAGCTAAAACTGCTTATGAAAATCTTCCAGAGGGTGAATTACCATCATGGGTTTCAGATAAAATTGTTATAGCCAAAGAACACCTTAATGACATTAATGAATGGCTTCATGGTGAAGAAGAGGAAGAAGAAGGTAATGTAGAAGGACCAAATCGTGAAATGGATGCTGAAGAAGAACCTGAAACATCTGGTGAAGAAGAAATAGAAATTCCTGAAGTTTAATATATTTTTATTTTTCAGCAATTAGATCATTTTTAAATTAAAAAGAGGATGAAACATTTTTTAGTCATCCTCTTTTCTTTTTCCATTTAATCGTGTTTTTAGAGTTTAATATCGATATAAACATTGTTATTGTATTTCGATTTTTCTTCAATGACTTTAATCGGTTTTTTCATCCATTGTTTTCTATTTTTTGAAACTAATTTCCAATTAGGAAATCTGGTATTGGTTCCTTTTCTTTTACCACAACATTTTCCATATCATCGTAAATAATTCCATCATACCATTTACCTGTACAATTTTCATTTTGATGATATTTGCAATAAGAACAATGAATTTCACCTTTTCTTTCTAAATAATGTTTATAAGCACGATTAAATTCACCACAATTAGTAGTTGTTTCTGAAATTTTTTTTGCTTTCATATTTCTTGTGTTGCATTAGAGCAACTTACAAGAAATTAAAAATTTTTTTCATATGTTTAAATTTATTAAAAAATACGATTTATTTTTGTTTCTTAATTATTTTTCTCGGATCATTAATTTTTAATGATTTACCACACTTGCAATCTTCTTTTGTTTTATTATTGTTTTTCATTTTTATATTTTTCTTCTAGTTTTAAAAACTCTTCTAATTCTGGATCTAATTCAGAAATTTGTTCTGATTCTAAATCCAATATTATATCTTCCTCTAATACTAATGATAGTTCTGAATGTAGATTTAGATCTAATTTTTCTAATAAATCTGAATCAAGTTCTTTAGATATTAAATCTCCCATTTCACTTAATTCTTTATTTTTTGAAGTATCTTTAAGTATAAATGGTCCTTTACCAAAAGTATCTTCTTTATTTTGTTCTAATTTTCCTTCTGTAACAAGTTTTTGTTTTGCAAAATCAAGAACCAAACAACAAATATTACCTTTATCTTCATTGTGATATTTAAGAAAATCATTTCTATTTTTATCATCAGTTAATTCGATGATTAAATACGATTCTTTATAATATTGTTTGGCAATTTCTTTTCTAATTGCTTTTTTACATTCTTTAATTAAATTAGTTTCTAATTTTTTCATATTATTTACTATTTTTTCCTTCTTTCCTAAATGACCATTTATTAAAACCATACTGTTGAATCTTGTATTTATCTGCAACTTCTATGATTTCTTTTTCTGAAGATCCTAATACACCGCTTAAAAACATTTCTATTTCTTGAAATGCTTGAAAAGTATCAAAAATTTTATAAAATTCATATTCTTTTAGATTTGGATTAACAATGAATTTTTGATTATTTCTAAATCTATCGATATTAGTTCTTCCAAAATCATTATCAAAAATAAATATGGGTGTTTTCAAGTCTCTAAAATATTGAAGACAGTCATAATCTTGAATTTGATTAATTATACTAATAATACTGGATTTCGAATATTTGTTTTCTAATATTGAATTAATAAAATTTTTATCATAAGTAATTGTTGTAATCAATTCATCGTTATATTGTTTTTTTATTAATGTATAGATTTTCCAACCAACGTATAGTTTTCCACAGAATCCAACAACAAAATAATTATGATGTTGATATGTTTTTGAATATTCTTTTTTTATTTTCAAATGTTCTAATTCACTTAAAATTGATTTATCTTTTTTATATGAGAATATTGACTTGTGTTTAAACAAATCAGGAAAATTATTTTCCTCAAGTTCAATCAATTCTCGATCATATATAATAGTTTTGTCAATACCAGTAGAATTGACTACTCCATCATAAAAATCTTTCTTTTTAGATAATATTAACATAACATATTATTTTACAATTTACAATAATTTACTTCCTAATGCATAACAAATTAAAGAAAAAGCAAGTATTTCAATCCACCAAGTGTAATTTTTTATTTGTTTTTTCAATAAAATTATTATTAACGCTCCAACAATAAACACAACATTAATATACCACATTTTAAAATCAAAAAATATTGATAATTGGCTAAATATTACTCCACAAAATGCTCCAATCATATGGACTTGTTTTGTCATAATTTCTTTAAATCTAGCTGCAGCACCAACAAAAGCAATACCACTTCCAGCTAAAAACATGAGTAATGTATTACCAGCTAATATTGCTGGAATTGCAAATCCCCAACAAAATAAAGTAAAAATAAAATTATAATTATTTGGAAGTCTATAATAACTGTCTGATATTGATTCTTGTACACCATATTTAATCCAAATAAATAATACATATGAAACAAATACCACTAACATAACAAAAAACGAAACAAATGAATAATTCATTGTGAATATATTTTATATAAAATTATTTTTACAAATATAACTAAATTATTCATAAATAATAATAAATTTAAAAAATATTTAATTTGTTTTGTTTATTTAAAATTTAAATATATTTTTGTTTTCGAAAATTAAATGAAAATAATCATTAAAAAGCGTTGTATTTATTTGATTTTTACATATAATTTTCTATTTATAAACGATAAAAACAAAAACATGAACGAACAGTCAACAACCCCTATCCTTATTGAATCAGAAGAATCTGATGTGCCGCTTTTAGTTAATAATATTTCTTTAAATAATTTTATTAATAATAATTTTCTAAATACTACAATTGAAGATTGGAATGATTGGAATTGGCAAATAAAAAACAGTATTACTAATGTTGAAAAATTAACCAAAATATTAAAAAATAAAGAAGATAATATTATTTTTGATTTACCAAAAAATCATTTACCTTTTAGAATTACACCTTATTTTACTTACTTATTAAGTACATTACCAAATAATCATCCTTTATGTAAAACAGTAATTCCTACTATTCATGAATTAGATTTAAGTGAAGGAGAAAAAGAAGATTCATTAGATGAAAGAAAATATTCTCCTGTTTCAAATATCGTACATAAATATCCAGATAGAGCATTATTTTTAGTAACTAATTTTTGTTCAATTAATTGTAGATTTTGTAGTAGAAGTTATGCAGTTTCTAAGAAAAATTCAATTATTTCTTCAGAAAAAGAATGGGAGAAGGGTTTTCAATATATTAAGAATAATAAAAACATTAGAGATGTGATTATTTCTGGTGGTGATCCTTTAACTTTAAGGGATGATCAAATTGAATATATCTTAAAAAAATTAAGAAGTATTGAACATGTAGAAATTATACGTATTGGAACTAAGACACCAGTAGTGTTACCAATGAGAATAACAACTGAATTAACTAATATTTTAAAAAAATATCATCCTTTGTTTATAAATATACATTTTACTCATCCAGATGAATTAACTATAGAAACACAAAAAGCTTGTAACATGTTAGCTGATGCTGGAATATCATTAGGTTCACAAAGTGTATTACTTAAGAATATTAATGATAATAAAGAAATATTTAGAAAATTATATAAAAGTTTACTTAAACTTAGAGTGAAACCATATTATATTTTTTCTTGTGATAAAATACCGGGCAGTAAACATTTTCAATCACCCATATCAAAAGGATTAGAGATTATTGACTCATTAAGAGGACATACATCTGGATTAGCTTGTCCACAATTTGTTGTTGATTCTAACATTGGTAAAATTTCTTTACTTCCAGATTTCATAAAATCAATTAAAGAAACAGAAGAAAAGAAAATATATAGTTTTCGTAATTATAATAATATTGAAATCTTTGTTGAAGATTTTAAATAAATTTGTAACAAAAATGATTAATTAATCGTATTAATAATTGTACGTTGTTTAAGTATTTATATTAAA